>Ga0181520_10002712_pt1 | contig 32323 bp, 23 predicted proteins | sample PEATcosm2014_Bin_29_FD_132451 | JGI IMG/M metagenome (GOLD analysis project Ga0181520, IMG submission 132451) | Peatland microbial communities from MTU Mesocosm Facility, Houghton, MI, USA - PEATcosm2014_Bin02_30_metaG | ecosystem: Environmental > Terrestrial > Soil > Wetlands > Peat | place...
CGCATGGAGCGGGCGATCAAGGAAAAGATGAGCGTCTATCAGGAGCTTTCGACGGCGATGCCGCACGACCTGATCAACGCCAAGCCGGTGATGGCGGCGATTCGCGAGTTTTTCGGCTCGTCGCAGCTCTCGCAATTCATGGATCAGACCAATCCGCTCAGTGAGATCACGCACAAGCGCCGCCTTTCGGCGCTTGGACCGGGCGGATTGAGCCGCGAGCGCGCGGGCTTCGAGGTGCGCGACGTGCACCCGACGCACTACGGGCGCATCTGTCCGATTGAAACGCCGGAAGGTCCGAACATCGGACTGATCAGTTCGTTGAGCTGCTTTGCGCGCATCAACGAGTACGGCTTTATCGAATCGCCTTACCGCAAGGTGAAGGACTCACGGATTCTGGACTTCGTGGAGATTGCCAACGCCGGCGAGAGCGGCTTGCGCGTGGGCGACCACATTGAGAAGGAGGAGGCAGCGCGACTGAACGCGGGGCTGAAGAAGGCGGGCAAGCGGATTATCGATCACATCCCGTTCAGCTTCTACCTTTCGGCGTGGGAAGAGGACAAGCACACCATCGCGCAGGCCAACATCGAGTTCGATGATAATGGCCTGATCACCGAGGATCTGGTGAATGCGCGGCGGCAAGGCAACTTTGTGCTGGTGAACCGGACCGAAGTGGATTACATCGATGTCTCGCCGAAGCAGTTGGTTTCGGTGGCCGCGAGCCTTGTTCCATTTTTGGAGCATGACGACGCCAACCGCGCGCTGATGGGCGCGAATATGCAACGGCAGAGCGTGCCGCTGCTGGTGGCCGAGGCGCCGCTGGTGGGCACCGGCATGGAAGGCGTGACGGCGCGCGACTCCGGCGCCGTGATTCTGGCGCGCCGCAACGGCGTGATTGATTCGGTGGACTCGCAGCGCATCATCGTGCGCGTGGAGGGCGAACATCACCCCACGCAGCTTTCGCGCGAGGTGGGCTCGGACATCTACACGCTGATCAAGTTCAAGCGCTCGAATCAGAACACCTGCATCAACCAGAAGCCGGTTGTTCGCGAAGGCGAACGGGTCGTCAAGGGGCAGGTGATCGCCGACGGACCCTGCACCGAGCAGGGCGAACTGGCGCTGGGGCGCAACGTGCTGGTGGCCTTCATGCCATGGCGCGGCTACAACTTCGAGGACGCGATTCTCATCAGCGAGAGGCTGGTGCGCGAGGACTATTACACCTCGGTGCACATTGAAGAATTTGAAATCGAGGCGCGCGACACCAAGCTCGGTCCCGAAGAGATTACGCGCGACATTCCAAACGTGAGCGAGCACGCTCTGCGCGACCTGGACGAGAGCGGCGTGATCCGTATCGGCGCCCAGATCAAGCACGGCGACATTCTGGTGGGCAAGGTCACACCCAAGGGCGAGACGCAATTGACGCCGGAAGAGAAGCTGCTGCGCGCCATCTTCGGCGAGAAGGCTGGGGATGTGCGCGACGCCTCGCTGACCTGCCCTCCGGGAATCGAGGGCACGATCGTCGATGTGCGCATCTTCAGCCGCAAGGGCCAGGAGAAGGACGAGCGGGCCAAGCAGATTGAAGGCGAGTACGTTGCCAAGCTGGAAAAGAATCTGGGCGACGAGATTCGCATTCTGACCGACGAGCGCCTGAAGCGCCTTGACGGAATCCTGGGCGGCAAGGAAGTGCTGGCCGATCTGCACGACGAGCGGACCAACAAGCGGCTGCTGACCAAGGCGGCGATACTGGATCGCGAAACCATCGAGCGCATTTCGACGAAGAATTTGAAGCGCATCCGTTACGCCGACAAGGACCCGCGCGTCAACGAGCAGATCGACGAGATCGAAGAGATGACCTCGCGGCAGATCGAAGTGTTGCGCAAGATCACCAATGAAAAAGTCGCCAAGCTGCAGAAGGGCGATGAGCTGCCGCCGGGTGTGATCAAGCTGGTGAAGGTCTACGTGGCCATGAAGCGCAAGCTGAGTGTGGGCGACAAGATGGCCGGCCGCCACGGCAACAAGGGCGTGATCGCGCGCATATTGCCGGAAGAGGATATGCCGTACCTGCCCGATGGAACGCCGGTGGAGATCGTATTGAATCCGCTGGGCGTGCCTTCCCGTATGAACGTGGGCCAGATTCTGGAGACGCATCTGGGTTGGGCCGCGCATGCCTTGGGCGAGAAGATTGCCGATCTCATTCGCGCCAACACCGATGCGGCCTACGTGCGTGAGCTGATGAAGAAGGAGTTCGCCGGAACCGCGGCGCTGCGCCAGTTGCTGGAGCTCGACGACGAGATGCTGTTGCGCGTGGGCGCAGGCATGGAGCGCGGCATCTGGTTTGGGACCGCGGTCTTCGACGGCGCGCGCGAGGGCGAGATCAAGGCGCTGCTGGCTTCGGCCGGGCTGCCATCCTCGGGCAAGACGGCGTTGTTTGACGGCATGACCGGCGAGCAGTTCGAGCAGCCGGTGACGGTGGGCTACATCTACATGCTGAAACTCTCGCACCTGGTGGACGACAAGATTCACGCGCGTTCGATTGGGCCATACTCGCTGATTACGCAGCAGCCGCTGGGCGGCAAAGCGCAGTTCGGCGGGCAGCGTTTCGGCGAGATGGAAGTGTGGGCGCTGGAGGCTTATGGCGCGGCTTACATCTTGCAGGAGCTGCTGACCGCGAAGAGTGACGACGTCTATGGCCGCACCAAGATTTATGAAGCCATCGTGAAGGGCGAGGCGGCCATCGAGCCGGGTGTGCCGGAGTCCTTCAATGTGCTGATCCGCGAGTTGCAGTCGCTCTGCCTGGATGTGGAGCTGATCAAGCGCGCGGACCTCATCAAGAAATTGCCCGCGCCGGAGATGGCGGCGGTCGCTGATTAGCTTCTAGCTGATCGCAGAGTTTTTTCAGGATTCTTCTTGAAAGCGGTCAACACCGCCTCCCGGGAAGGAAGAATCCATAAAGAATCCCGGGATAAGCCGTGGCAGGCGTCGATGAGGCCCGCCAAGGAGGGTCGCCTTGTTCCGTTCGAATCCATTTGAGCTTTCTGGTCCCATCACCGATTTTGACGCTATCCGCATCATGCTTGCCTCGCCGGAGAAGATCCGCAGCTGGTCGCATGGCGAGGTCACCAAGCCGGAGACGATCAACTACCGCACCTTCAAGCCGGAGCGCGACGGGCTTTTCTGCGCGCGCATCTTTGGGCCGGTGACCGACTGGGAGTGCCTGTGCGGCAAGTACAAGCGCATGAAACACCGCGGCGTGATCTGCGACAAGTGCGGCGTGGAAGTGACGGTGAGCAAGGTGCGCCGCGAGAGAATGGGCCACATTGAGCTGGCGTCGCCGTGCTCGCACGTGTGGTTCTTCAAGGGGCTGCCTTCGCGCATCGGCCACCTGCTGGACATCTCACTTCGCGATCTGGAAGCCATTCTTTACTTCGAGTCCTATGTGGTGGTCGATCCGGGCGACTCGCCGGCGAAGGAACGCGAGATCATCAAGGACGAGACCAAGTACCGCGAGCTGGATGCGCAGTTCCGTCCCTCCGGCTTCAAGGCAATGATGGGCGCGGAGGCTATCAAGGAGCTGCTCAAGCGCGTCAACGTCGATGAGCTTGGCATCGAGCTGCGCGAAAGAATGAAGACGGAAACGTCGGCGCAAAAGAAGCTCAAGTACGCCAAGCGCCTCAAGGTTGTCGAGGCCTTCCGCAAGAGCGATAACAAGCCGCACTGGATGATTCTGGACGTGCTGCCGGTGATTCCTCCCGAGCTGCGCCCGCTGGTGCCGCTGGATGGCGGACGCTTTGCCACCTCGGATTTGAACGACCTGTACCGCCGCGTGATCAATCGCAACAACCGCTTGAAGAAGCTGATGGACCTGCACGCGCCCGAAGTGATCGTGCGCAATGAGAAGCGCATGTTGCAGGAGGCGGTGGACGCACTGTTCGACAACGGCCGCCGCGGCCGTGTGCTGCGCGGCGCCAACAACCGCCCGCTGAAGTCGCTCTCCGATACGCTGAAGGGCAAGCAGGGACGCTTCCGGCAGAATTTGCTGGGCAAGCGCGTGGATTATTCGGGCCGCTCGGTGATCGTGGTGGGGCCGGAGTTGAAATTGCACCAGTGCGGATTGCCCAAGAAGATGGCGCTCGAACTCTTCAAGCCGTTCATCTATCATCGCCTGGAACAGACGGGCCACTGCACCACCATCAAGCAGGCAAAGGAGATGGTGGAGATGCAGGAGCCGGTGGTGTGGGACATTCTGGAAGAGGTCATCAAGGACCATCCGGTGCTGTTGAACCGCGCGCCCACGCTGCATCGCCTGGGCATTCAGGCCTTTGAGCCGGTGCTGGTGGAAGGCAAGGCAATCAAGATTCATCCGCTGGTCTGCACGGCCTTCAACGCCGACTTCGACGGCGACCAGATGGCGGTTCACATTCCGCTGTCTCCGGAGGCGCAGATTGAAGCGAGCGTGCTCATGCTGGCGTCTCACAATATTTTGTCGCCGGCGTCGGGCCAGCCGATCACCGTGCCCTCGCAGGACATGGTGCTGGGCCTCTACTACCTGACCAAGGCCAAGAAGAACGCCAAGGGCGAGGGGCGCGTTTTCGCCAACACGGAAGAAATCCTGATGGCTCTGGAAGCCAAGGAAGTGGAGACGCTGTCGCCGATCCGGCTGCGCTACACGGGCATGGTGCTGGACCTGACCACGGCTTATGACGACCAGGACCTGACGCACATTGAGCCGGTGGAGTTCAACAAGCAGTACATCTCGACGACGGTGGGCCGCGTGATTCTGAACGACGCGCTGCCGGAGGGAATGCCGTTCATCAACGGCTTGTTGAAGAAGAAGGGCATCGGGCAGCTCGTAAATTATTGCAACCAGAATCTGGGCCTGGAAGTGACGGTGGGAATGCTGGACCGCATCAAGGAGCTGGGCTTCCAGTACGCCACGCGCTCGGGTCTTTCAGTGGGCCTGGACGACATGGTGATCCCGGACAGCAAGTACTCCGTTGTGGACGAAGCCGACAAGAAGGTGATCGAGGTCCAGAAGCAGTACATGGACGGCGCCATTACCAACGGCGAGCGCTCGAACAAGGTGATCCAGATGTGGTCGGCGGTGACCGAGAAGGTTGCCGACGAGATGTTCGACAACATGAAGCGCGCGGACGACGAAGGCGTCTTCAATCCGATTTACATCATGGCCGACTCCGGCGCGCGCGGATCGAAGCAGCAGATTCGCCAGCTTTCCGGTATGCGCGGACTGATGGCCAAGCCTTCGGGCGAAGTCATTGAAACGCCCATCACGGCGAACTTCCGCGAGGGGCTCACGGTGCTCGAATACTTCATCTCGACGCACGGCGCGCGCAAAGGATTGGCCGATACGGCGTTGAAGACAGCCGACTCCGGCTACCTGACGCGGCGGCTGGTGGATGTGGCCCAGGACGTGATTGTGACCGAGTACGATTGCGGAACCGTCGAGGGCATTTACGTTGGATCGATCGTCGAGTCGGGCGAGATCATCGAGGAGTTGCGCGACCGCATCATCGGCCGTGTCTCTCTCGAACGCATCAAGGACTACGACGGCAACATCGTGGTGGATTTGAACCAGGGCATCGACGAGGAGATTGCCTCGGCGATTCAGGGCGCGGGCGTGGAGAAGGTGAGGATTCGCTCGGTGCTGACCTGCGAGTCGCGGCGCGGCGTCTGCGCGCTCTGCTACGGGCGCAATCTGGGCTCGGGGCGCATGGTGGAGCTGGGCGAGACCTGCGGCGTCATCGCCGCGCAGTCCATCGGCGAGCCGGGAACGCAGTTGACGATGAGAACCTTCCACGTGGGCGGCACGGCCAGCCGCGTCTCCGACAAGTCGCGCCTGGACGCCAAGAACAACGGCTTTGTGCGCTTTATCAATCTGAACTATGTGGAGAGCAAGGACGGCACGCTGGTTGCCATGAACCGCAATGGCTCGCTGGCCATTCAAGACGAGCGCGGCCGTGAGAAGGAGCGCTACCAGGTGGTTTATGGGGCGCGCCTCAAGGTGAAGGACGGCGAGCACGTCATCCTGGGCCAGTTGCTCGCCGAGTGGGATCCTTACACCTACTCGATCCTCACCGAAATCGGCGGCGCGGTGCAGTTCAAGGACTTGCAGGAAGGCATCACGCTGAACGAAGAGGTGGACGAAGTGACCGGCCTCTCGCGCTGGGTGGTGGCCGATGCGCCGGACGAGAAGCGTCAGCCGGCCTTCGTGGTGAAGAACGCCAAGGAGCACAAGCGCTACTTGCTGCCGCGCGGCGCTCACCTGATGGTCGAGGACGGCGACAATGTGGGGCCGGGCGACGTACTGGCCAAGATTCCCAAGGAGAGCACGCGGACCAAGGACATCACTGGCGGCCTGCCGCGCGTGGTGGAACTTTTCGAAGCGCGCAAGCCGCGCGAGACGGCCATCATCTCGGAAATTGACGGCGTGATTCGCTTTGGCGAAGTTGCCAAGGGCCAGCGCAAGATTTACGTGACCGCGGACAACGGCGACGAGAAGGAATACTCGGTGCCGCGCGGCATTCACGTCAATGTGCAGGAGGGCGAACGTTTGCGCGCCGGCGATCCGCTGATGGACGGACCGCTGAACCCGCACGACATTCTGAATGTGCTGGGCGAGAAGGAGCTGCAATCCTACCTGGTGAACGAGATTCAGGAGGTCTACCGCCTGCAGGGCGTGGCCATCAGCGACAAGCACATCGAAGTGATTGTGCGGCAGATGCTGCGCTGGGTGCGGATCGACGAAGTGGGCGATACGAACTTCCTGTTGGAGCAGCAGGTGGACCGCTTCCGCTTCCGTGAGGAGAACGATCGCGTGCTGAACAATGGCGGCCGCCCGGCAATTGGCCGACCGCTGTTGCTGGGCATCACCAAGGCGTCGCTTTCCACCGACAGCTTCATCAGCGCGGCCAGCTTCCAGGAGACGACGCGCGTGCTGACCGAGGCCAGCATCAACGGCGCAATCGACAACCTGCGCGGCTTGAAGGAGAACGTGATTGTGGGACGGCTGATTCCCGCCGGCACGGGCCTGGAGTACTACCGCAACGTCAAGCTCTCACCGGAGCTGGAAGAAGCGGCGGCGCGCGTGCAGCAAGAGGTGACGGCTGAGATGGAAGCCGCCGAACGCGAACTGGAGCTGATGCGCCAGGAGGGCGAGGCCGAGGAGATGGCGGCCGAATAAGTTGCATCTGCCGCGTTCTATCAACACAAAGGCCCGGCGCAAGCCGGGCCTTTTCTTATGCGCGGCTTTATAGCGCGGGATCGGGATGCGAGGCTTCCGCCTGCGTCTCAGCCGCTTGCCGCTTGGCGTTTTTTACCGCGTACATGGCCGCGTCGGCGGCGCTCAGCAGACTGTCTTGTGTAGCGCCGTCCTGCGGATAAAGAGCAACACCAATGCTGGCCTCGCCGTGAATAAGGAGGTCCTCAATCCTAAACGGCTTATCGAAGCAGTGCTTCAGCCGGGCGACGATTGGATCCAGGTTTATTCGCCCTTTCTGTGGCGAGATCAGCGCCGCGAATTCGTCGCCGCCCAGCCGCGCCAGCATGTCGCTGCCCGACAACTGGCGGCTCATGCGACGGGCCACCGCCTGGAGGAAAAGGTCTCCGACATGATGGCCGTAGGTGTCGTTGATCGGCTTGAATTTATCCAGATCGATGTAGATCAGGCCCAGAATGCCGCCGGATTTGTCCGCCTGCTCGATTTGCGCATTGATGAATCTCTCCATCGCGAAGCGGTTGGGGATGTCGGTGAGCAGATCGAACTCCGAGCGGCGGCGCAGATCGGCATAGAGCCGCCGGGTTTCCATGGCCAGCGTGGCCAGGCGCGTCCCTGTTTGGAGCGCCTCCAGTTCGCCGGCGGCCGGCAGCGTCTGCGGATGGAATCCTGCATAGAGCGCTCCCAGCGCCGGACCGGAGCGGGCAGGAATCTCCGCGCGGACGACGCGCAGGCTGTTTTGCTCCTTCGGGCAAGCGCCCAGCTTTGCTCCATCGGCGATCTCGCACCAGCAGGGGGCGCCGGCCAGCGTGGAGGAGACCATGGCTGTAATCGCTTCGAGGATTTCGGCCAGCGGCCGCTCTCCGTTGATGTCTTCGAGGATGCGGCTGCGCTTACGCTCCAATTCAGCTAAAGTAGCGGTTTGCCGGCGCACATTTCGTTCAATGAACCATCCCCTGCCGACCACGGTGAAGACGACGAGGAGCAGCAGGCAGACGACGAGGATCAGGTTACGCGTGTTCAGCAAGGAAGGCCTGGCAACGATCGCAATATCGTCGAAAGAACGCAGCAGGATTTTGAAGGGAGCCTGCCCGTCCCAGGGGTTCGAGTCGGAGAGAATGCACACGCCGGTGACCCGGATACTGGAGCCCAGCGGAACCGGCTTCATGGGCTGAAAACTCATCCCGTACGGATGGACGTAGATTGCGGAGAACAAATTCTCGCCGGCCCGCAAGACATACTCGTCCTGATTGCCCTCACGGACCTCCGTGACCACATGACCTTCAATGGAGACCAGGTCGAAGATATTGCTGCCTGTGGAGAGTTGCTGCCAGGTCAGCAGCGGCGGCTCAATGGGTGCCAGTACATGGTTATCGCGAATATCGCCGTCAGTGAGGGTTAGAAAGCCGTTTTGGGAATCGGCAAATCCAGATGCGTCGGCCAGGTCGCCGATGCGCAGGGGGCTGCTGGTCCTGGACATGATTCCTATCCATAGGCTCTTGGAGCCGTCTTGCAAGACTACGGCCGAACCGGGATCATAGTAGGTGATGCTTCCGTGGACGCGGATTCTCTCCGTGAGGTTCTTCACATGATACGTGGAGAGAATCTCGTCCATGGGTGTGACCGGCAGGGACCACGGATTGGCGCTGGCGCGCTTGAGAACCTTGACAAAGGCAAGTGTTTGCGTGTGAATGGTGATCCCGGTCTTCTGCATCTTGCCGTCGAATATACCCGAGGCGGCTCCGGTGATTTCCACTTCGGCGTCCAGAAGGCCATGGACTGCGCTCGCATCGGTGGAATCGATGTTCACTTCGATCAGCCCCCCGTCGGTGAGCACTTTCAGCTTGGAGTTCAGTGCTAATAAAGTCTGTACCAGACCCGCGGCTCGAACAACGCCACGCACGACGACCAGTTGGCAGTCGTGGTCTGCGCCCATCAACATTGCGAAGTCGGCGGGCAGGGGCTTGGGCAGGGAACCATGGTGCAACAGAATAATGCTACTGGGCGCGATATAGGGATGGAAACTCGGGTGAGTCCTTCCCTCGACTCGGACGCGATCCCCGGGGACAAGGCCAAGTTGGGAGCCATACGCAGCGCCGACATAAATGGCGAGATCGCCGTCCTGCACGAATAGGTTTCCCTCACCGCCGCGATAGTAGATGACCGTGGCCTCGAAGTCGACGGGACGCTCTTGTGCTGCCTCGGCATTGGTGAGGGCATGAATCGCGCGCAGAGTGGTCAGCGTTGCGGGCGCGGCCGCCCAGGCAGCGGAGGCCAAGCCGAGAAGGATCGCGATCACGGGAATCAGTCTCTTCATCATTATGAATACGCCGCTCAATCGGCACTTCTCATTGCGATTCCTGAAAGCTCTATCGGCAGTATGCTCCAAATGGTTCACTCTGGCGCAACAAATCTTTGCGCAGCATTGCAGCGCGCGGGCTCTATGCCTGGTTCTCTTCGGCTTGGCGCTTGCTGTGTTTTGCCTCGTACATGGCGGCGTCGGCGGCGCTCAACAGGCTGTCTGTGGTGGCGCCGTCCTCCGGATAGATAGCAACGCCGATGCTGGCCTCGCCATGCAGCGTATATCCCCCCACGACGTAAGGATCATCGAAGCAGTGTTCCAGCCTTGCAACGATCGTGTCCAGGTCGGAGCGGCCATGGTGGAGCGCGACCAGCGCGGCGAACTCGTCTCCTCCCAGCCGCGCCAGCATATCGCCGCCCAGCAACTGGCGGCTCATGCGCGCGGCCACCGCCTGGAGGTAAAGATCTCCCACGTGATGGCCATAGGTGTCGTTAATGGGCTTGAATTTGTCCAGGTCGATGTAGATCAATCCGAGGATTCTGCCGGATTGGCGCGCCTCATCGATCTGCGATTCGATGAATTTCTCCATCGCGAAGCGGTTGCGAATATCGGTGAGCAGATCGAACTCCGAGCGGCGGCGGAGATCGCTGTAAAGCCGCCGGGTTTCAATGGCCAGCGTAGCCAGCCTCACTCCGTTTTGGAGAGCTGCAATTTCGCGGGCGAGCGGCGGCGTCCGCGGATCGAGTCCGGCATAGAGCGTGCCCAGGGCTGGACCGGAGCGGGCAGGAATCTCCTCACGGACGATGCGCAGGCCTTGCGGATCTTGCGGATAAGAGCCCAGCTTTGCTCCATCGGCGACTTCGCACCAGCAGGGAGCGCCCTCAAGCGTGGAGGAGACCATGGTTGCAATCCCTTCGAGGATTTCTGCCAGGGGCCGCGATCCGTTAATGTCTTCGAGGATGCGGCTGCGCTGCCGCTCCAGTTCAGCCTCAGCCTCAGTGCGAGCCGACAAGACGGCGGTTTGACGGCGCATCTTATGCTCCAGCGCCCAGCCGCGGGCGATTGCCGCGAAGACCACGAGGAGCAGCAAGCCGACAATCAGCATTAGACTGCGCGTATTCAGCCCGGATGGCGGAGCAATCATCACAATGTCGTTCGGAGTGCGCATCAGAATATCAAACGGCACCTGCCCGTTGAACGGGTTGGCGTCTAAGGTGATGCAGATGCCGGCAACGCGCACTTTTGCGCCGAGCGGAACCTGCTTCAAGGGAGAAAGCGCGGCGGAACTGGATGGATGGCGAATGACGGCAGTGAAAAACTGGTCTTCGGCGAGCAGATGGTACTCGTCCTGCGTAGCGTCGCGCGCCTCGGATTCCACGACTCCTTCGACGGAAACAAGGTCGAGGATGTGGTTGCTCTCGGCGAGTTTTATTCGGGTCGAGGGCATGGGCTCGACCGGCGCCTGAATATCGGTATCCTGTATTTCGCCGTTGATCAGGGCCAGAAAGCCATTGTGCGACTCGGGAAAGCCGGTTGCATTGACGAGGTCGCCGAGTTTCATGGGAACCATCGTCTGGGTTGAGATCCACAGGCTTTTGGAGCCATCCTGGAGCACGACGGCGACGCCTGGCTGATTGTAGGTGATGGTTCCGTGAACCCGCACTCTCTGAGTACGATCTGTGACGTGATGGCCGGCCATCACCTGGTCCATGGGTGTCAGCGGCAGCGACCAGGGATTGACGCTGGCACGTTTGACAATCTTCAAGTCCGCCAGCGAGAAGACGTTGATGGCGACGCCATGCGGCTGCATCTTGCCGTCGAATATCCCGCCGGCGACGCCGGTGACCTCCACTTCGGCATCCAGCAGATTTTCGAGTGAACCCGTCGTGTCGCCCTGGATGCGCGCCGTAATGTAACCCCCGTCCATGAGCACCTGCACATTGTCCGTGTACCGATCGGTATCCATCTGCGGGTCGAAAGAACGGATGACGCCGCGCGCGGTGACCGGCAGGCAGTCGTACTGCATGTGATTCAACTCGTCGAAGGCGGCCGGGATAGGCTTGGGCCGCTCGCCGTGGCGGAGAAAGGTGACGCTCTCGCTTTCCACAACGGGGTGAAAGCTGCCGTTGGTCTTGCCTTTCACGAGAACGTGATCGCCGGGAACCAGCGCCGCATCCGTTTTGGGAGAGACGTAAGCGCCTACGCCGTCGTCATAGACGAATAGGGTATTGCGCGCCTTGTTATAGTAGGTCACTGTCGCCTCAAAGGCGACGGGGAGCTTTTTGGCAGCCTCGGCATTGGTGAGTGCATGAATCGCTTGCAGAGTGGTCAGTGTGGCGGGCGCGGCCGCCCAGCCAGCCGAGATATAGGCGAAAAGGACGGCGATCGTGAAAATCAGTCTTTTCATCGGAAAGAACCGGAATGGCATCGTGGTTGTGATGAGTGACACCCTTTCGTTCTTATCGGCAGCGTTCGCCGAACAATCAAACCCGCTAGGATAGGCCAGAGGCCTGAACGCGAGCCGAATGCCCGGATAATGAAAGTGTTCTGATTCTACTCCAGCGGATATCCAATTGATGACCCTTTTGGGACAGTGCGGCGGCATTGGGGAAGAAGATGCCGCGAGGGGTTCTACACTGAATCAGTGGTTTCCTGGTTTCCAAGCGGTGATCAAAGAATTCAATGGCGAAAAAAATACGAGTTGGAGTTGTTTTTGGCGGACGGAGCGGAGAGCATGAGGTCTCTCTCCTCTCGGCGGCTTCGATCTTGCAGGCGATTGACCGGCGCAAATATGACGTGGTGCCGATCGGCATCAACAAGGCCGGGCACTGGCTGATTTCAGGGGCGGCGCAGGGGCTGCTGCTGGGAGCCGGTTCGGCGGCGGAAGCCTATGAAATCCCAGTAAAGAAGCTGCGGGCGGGCGATCCGGCGGCTACGCCCGGAGCGCGGGTGCTGGCCGAGGGACAACCCGCGCTGCTGGCCCCGGAGCCTGAGAATCCGGACGCGGCGCTGGTTCACGGCGGAACGGCGGCCTTGGACAGCCATGCGGCGCTGGGCAGCCAGTCCCTGGACGTGGTCTTTCCGGTGCTGCATGGAACCTTCGGCGAGGATGGAACCATTCAGGGTCTCTTCGAGCTGGCGGGGATCGCCTATGTCGGTTCGGGCGTGCTGGGCTCGGCGGCCGGCATGGACAAGGACGTGATGAAGCGGCTCTTTGCCCAGGCGCGGCTGCCGATGGTCAAGCACGTGACGCTGCTGCGCGCCGAGTGGGAGCGCTCGCCAAAAAAATCAGTTGCTCTGGTGGAGGCGGCGCTCAAGTATCCGGTCTTTGTGAAGCCGGCGAATCTGGGTTCGTCGGTGGGCATTACGAAGGCTCACAATCGCGCGGAGTTGGGACCGGCGCTGACCGAGGCTGCCCGCTTTGACCGCAAACTGGTGGTCGAGCAGGGCGTGGGCGGCAAGAAGGCCAAGGCGCGGGAGTTCGAGGTTGCGGTGCTGGGCAATGATGATCCGCAGGCCAGCGTGGTGGGCGAGATCGTTCCCGGCAAGGAGTTCTACGACTACGAGGCCAAGTACCTCTCGGAAGGCTCGTTGGCGGTGATTCCGGCCAAACTCAGCAAGTCCAAGGCGAAGCAGATTCGGGAGATGGCTGTCGCCGCCTTCCGCGCCTGCGACCTGGCGGGCCTGGCGCGGGTGGACTTCCTGATGGAGCCGGAGGGCAAGCGGCGCATCTATCTGAACGAGGTGAATACCATGCCGGGATTCACCAGCATCAGCATGTACCCCAAGCTGTGGGAGGCCACGGGGATCGGCTACAAGGAGCTGATTACCCGGCTGATCGAGCTGGCTCTGGAGCGCCACGCGGAGAAGAGCCGGACGATTTACAGCAGGGACTAAGGGACTACGGGACTGAAGGAACAGATTGTCCATCGTTGGTGTCTAACTATGTATGCGATGAAATGTTGAAAGGGCATTGACTTTTTATCCGGGCAGATGTCCAAGGCTTGTGCCTGGTCCCTCAGTCCCTTAGTTCCTAGTCCCTTTCGTGCTTTATCCTAATTCCGAGGAACTCCACCATGACCCTGCTCGACGCTCCAGAGTTTGACGAAGCCCATGAACGCCGCCGGCTGGCAGTTTTCTACACCACGGCGGGGGTGCTGTTTGTGCTGTTTATCGGCTTTTGGCTGGCGGCCGGCCGCCCGGTGGACTATCCCTGGTTCTGGTATAACCACCTGCGGGGCAGAATGGCGGTGAACAGCTTCCTCACAGCGGTCGAGAAGAACGACCTGCCGGCGGCTTACGGCATCTGGATGCACGACAAGGACTGGCAGCAGCATCCGTCGGCTCAGCCAACATACACCTTTGACCGCTTCCAGAAGGATTGGAGTTCCCACAGCCCGGACAACGAGTATGGATCCATTCAGAGCCACAGAATTGTGGAAGCGACGATGCATGGCAATGTGCTGCTGATGGCCATCTACATCAACGGACGCAAGAGCAAGGCGCTCGACCTGGACTACGATCCCCAGACCCACACGCTGAACTTCTCGCCCGACGATGTGCAGCTCTATCTGGGGCCGTAGAGAGCTTGGCCAGCGGAGTTGGCACGGTTAGCGGTGTTCGCCCGCAGATTTGCTAGGATGAGATCCATTCTCTTCGCAGCAAGGTGCTGAGCATGGAGACCTTTGTCTTTATCAGGCAGAGTGTGCGGCCTTCAGCTCGCTCAGCGTCTTCTCCAGGCTGGCAATGTCTTCCACATTCATTCCTGGCTTTTGCGCCGGGTCGATCTGTTTGAGCAGTCCGCAGAGCACCTTGCCGGGCGCCATCTCGATAAACGTATCCGCGCCCGCGCCGATCAGCGACTTCATGCAATCCACCCAGCGAACCGTGCCGGTAACCTGCCAGGTGAGCGCCTCCAGCACCTCTGCGGCGGTGGTGACCATCTTGCCGCTGACGTTGGATGCAACGGGAATCTTCGGATCGGCCAGCGTGAAGCCGCCCAGCACCCGCGCCACTTCTTCCTGGGCGGGCTGCATCAGGGCGCAATGGAAGGGCGCGCTGACGGGGAGCATGACAGTGCGGCGCGCGCCTTTGGCCTTAGCGATCTCGGCGGCCTTCTCGACCGCCGCCAGCGCGCCGGAGATGACCGTCTGGTTGGGTGAGTTGAAGTTGGCCGCGGAGACGGTCAGGCCGGTCTCCTGGGCGGCTTCGGCGCAGGCCTCGGCCACCTGCTCCGGGGTGAGCGAGAGGATGGCGGCCATGCCTCCCTGGCCGGCGGGAAAGGCCAGTTGCATCGCCCGTCCGCGCGCCCGGACGAAGCGCACCGCGTCGGCGAACGAGTAGGTTCCGGCCGCCACATGGGCGCTCCACTCGCCCAACGAGTGGCCGGCGGCCAGCTCCGGCTCGATGCCATGCAGGGCCAGAACGCGCAGCGTGGCAATGCTCACCGTCAGAATGGCCGGCTGGGTGTTTTCCGTCTGCTTGAGCACTTCCTCCGGCCCCTCGAAGCAGAGCCTGGAAAGCGGGAAGCCAACGGCCTCGTCGGCCTCGGCGAAGGTCTCGCGGGCTACGGGAAAGCGCTCGGCAAGCTCGCGGCCCATGCCGACGGCCTGTGAACCCTGCCCCGGAAATAGAAACGCAATTTTGATAGACATTGCAGAGATAATTTTACCGGATGGGGGCGGGTAAAGCGCAATGGAGGCCATTCTTTATGCACTTTATGCAAGGGGAGATAGCTTCGCAAGGGCGAGGCTTTAGCTCCCGGGGGAATTCGACCTCATGGACCTATCATTTTCAGAGGAATTCTACACTGCCGGCCAGCGATAATGCCCAGCGGCACGCTGCGCATAAAAGGCTTCGAGCGGGCTCTCTTCCACTCCGCGTCCGATGTTATGCACCACCCGCCTCTGCACGCCCGCGCTGACCACGATGCCTACGTGCGGCAGGCGCGCGTCGAGTAGCCAGGTAAGAATGTCGCCCACCTTGATCGGCTTGGGGAAACCATCCCCCGGCGTCGGCCTGTCGGCGGCCCATAGCCGCGCGCCCGCCCGCGTCCAATACGTCTCCAGATTCAGCACCCGCCGGTGGTCGATATTCGCATCGGGCTTCGTCATGCCCCACTTATTCGGCTGACGATAGGCGCTGAAGTGGGTCGCCATGTCCTCATGCACCAGCTTTTGCAGGTCGAGGCCCAGCCCGTCGCGTGCCGCTCGAATCACCACGTCGGCGCAGACGCCGGTCGAGCGCGGCACATCGCCGCCGGGATAGCTCAGCCTTGTGTACGTGGGATCGTAGCCCGTGGTCACGCCCAACTGCGCACGGGCCGCATCGGCCAGCTTTTGGCCGTTGGTTTGGGCGGCGAAGGCAAGGCGGCTTGAGGCAATCCACACTGCCGTCAATCCGCCGAGAAACTCTCTGCGCCGCATGAATGCGCTCCAGGCGAGCTTATTCTGGGATCTGCAAGCGATAAATCGCGCTGCCGTGCGCGGGCAAAGTGAGTACAACCGGATCAGCCGCCTTCATGCTTTTTCCATCCCACAGATTGTGGACTTCCGTGCCTCGCGCTCCTATCTGTTTCCATGTGAAATGAAGCGTCACTGGTTTGTCGTCGAGATTGAATAACGCTACATCATCATGAACGCCAATCTTGACGCCAGAAGCCGCTCTCCAAACCCGCACATTCTCAAAACCGGCTGGTAAGTCCTTCACCGGCTTGCTCTCCCAGGCGTTCTGATTGATTTCGATAACTTCCTTGTTCGTAATCAGCGCCCGAGTAAACTCATCCAGTTTGGTCAGATTCGCGCCCAGAATCAGCGGCGAGCGGGCGATGGCCCACAGCGTGAACTCGGTCTGCTGCTCGTCGCGGGTGAGGCGCGATTGCCGCGGCTCGCCCCACCCCGGATGCGGTCCCAGCCAGCCCCACGGCAGCATATCCGCGTCCGGCCAGTTGCCCGGCTTCACGTACGAAACCCATTTGGCCAGCCGGTCGAACTCATCCCGCAATCCGAAGGGCCATTCGCCGCCGTTGGGCTGCCGCGGGAAGGTCCAGCCATCCCAGTGATCGTCGCTGATGCGCCACATCTGCGCGTATTCGGCCACCTCGGCCGCATGCTCCAGTTGCGTCGGCCCCGGCGAAAGGCTGAGCACCATCGGCCGCCCGGTCTTGCCGATCGCCGCGGCAATCTGGCGAATCTCCGTAGGCCGGTAGGGATGGTCGCTGATGCAATCCACTTTGATGTAATCCAGCCCCCAGCCCGCATAAAGCTTCAGCATCGCATCGTAGTAAGCCTGGCCGGCGGCATTGTCCTTCATCCCCCAGTTGCTGTCGTCCCACGGACAGGCATCGGTGGTATCCGCTGCATCCTCCGCATGAAACTTCGACCCGGCGATGGGGAGATTCGCCTTGACCGCATCGCGCGGAATCCCGCGAATGATGTGGAGGCCGAACTTCAGTCCCTGCGCGTGGACCCAATCGGCCAGCGGCTTGAAGCCCGCGCCATCGGCCGACGAGGGAAAGCGGCTCGCAACTGGAATCTCGATTCCGTTGGCGTCCAGCAGATACTTCCGCTCGGCCAGATTCGCGCCCAGCGGATTCTCCATGTACCAGCCCTGATCGATGACCGCGTACTGCCAGCCGAATTGTTTGATGGAGGCAATCACCGCGGCGTTGGCCTTGAAGTCGGCCTCGCCGATCGTCCATCCATAGGCGTCCCAGCTATTCCACCCCATCGGCGGCGTGGGTGCGGGGTTCTGTGCTGGTGTAAGCGTTGCGGCGGCGACGAAGAGAAGAGCGGCGAGAAAAAAGCGTAGGCGGTCCATGCCGGAACAATACCACAATCGCCGGGGCATCCGCAGTAATCCGGAACGCCGGGTGGGCGGATTCAAGGTACAAGTGCAACGCCGTTTTTGTATTAGTCGTACACCGGCGGTGCCGATCCACGGAGTATGAAACTGTAGCGCCGGCCTCCAGGCCGGCTGTAGCGTGGACCTCCCGGTCCACGCATATTTCCTCCTAGCGAAACCGGCCCTGAGCACTGTGCGATAAGCTGGTGCGAGGGCGTATTTTGGCAAGCGAAGGAGCAAGAACACGATGAAATTAATTATGGGAATCGATGGCGGCGGAACGCGCACCCGCGCCTCCATCCTGGCCGGTGACAAACTGCTCGCCCATGCGGAGAACGGCTCCATCAAGCGCTTGCGCGTGGGAGCGGAGGCCGCCGAAACTCACCTCCGCGCCCTGCTCAAGGATGTCTACGCCCAGGCCGGCGTCACCGGAGTCTACGCCGCCTCGGTGGGTGTGGCCAGTTGCAGCCTGCCCGGAACGGTGGAGTGGATTACCGCCGTCCTCCAGGACTTCCGCGCCGAGCGCATCGATATCGTGGGCGACGAGGTCATTGCACTGGACGCGGCCTTCCAGGGCGGACCGGGAATCCTGCAGATTGCCGGCACCGGCTCGAACACCATCGGGCGCGCCGCCGACGGCAGCCGCGAGTGCGCCGGCGGCTACAGCTCGCGGCTGGGCGACGAGGGCTCCGGCTACTGGATCGGCGTCAACAGCCTGCGCCGCGCACTGCACGCATACGACCGCGAGCAGCCTACGCAAATACTTGAAAAAATTGGCGAAATCTGGGGAACGCCCACTCTGGAAGATCTAGTCAACCTGGGCGACAGCACTCCCGGACCGGACTTTGCCGCCCTCGCTCCGGCGATCAACGAGTTGGCCGAAGCCGGCGACCCGGTTGCGGTCGAGGTTCTTCGCCAGGCAGCGGCCGATCTGGTCGAGTTTGTCCTGCTGGTCCGCGCCAAGCTCCGCCGCAAACACAACATCGCCGGCGAAGTCCCCGTAGCCTGGACCGGCGGCGTCATCGAGAACATGACGCTGGTCCGCGAAGCCTTCTTCGCCGGCCTGCAAGCCGCCGCGCCGCTGATGCCGGTGGGCCGTGAGTCTGTCGTCTCGCTCGAAGGCGCGTTGTGGCGAGCAAAGCGGCTGGCAGAAGCCGCCGAATAGCGATCTGGCATTGGCGCGCAAGCGGCAGAGGGAGTTGGAGCGATGAGTAAAAAGAATATGGGTTCGAGTATCGACGATTTTCTCAAAGCAGAGGGAATCTTCGAGGAAGCGCAAGCCGAGGCGATCAAGGAAGTCGTCGCCTGGCAGTTGGCCGAAGCGATGAAGAAGCAGAAGATTTCCAAAAACAAAATGGCTACGCTGCTCAAGACCAGCCGCACGCAGGTGGACCGGCTTCTCGATCCGAAGAACGATATTACGCTTTCCAGCTTGCAGCGCGCGGCGGCGATGGTCGGACGGCGGGTTTCGATTGAGTTGGTGTAGGGATGGTTGTTCGTGTGGATAGATGAGGGGATTCGACTTCCAGGTCTCAAAAGCGAGACCTGTGGCACCCGGAGAAAATGATTAAGATTATGAAGAAACTGAATGAAAAGAACGCATGCGACGCTTTCATTACTATTCTGAAGTCTCTCACGGATATAGTATACGTGGTAACTGAATCGCCTGATGAAGTAAATCGACACACCCCTGACGTTGACTTCGTTTTGGTCTCTAGCAGTAATGAAAATGACAAGATTGCGGTTGAGCATACTATTGTTGAATCTTTCGATGGGCAGATTAAGTATGTGAATAGGTCTTACGATATTGTCGATTTGGTCAATGCTGGCTGTAGAAATCGACTTCCAAGCAATCATTTTTATATTCTTGCTGTTCCACCAATAATAGTGGATTCACTTGTGAGGAAAAGTAGTAGAGATCTGTTTGTCAGCTATCTCTCTCAATGGGTAGTGGAGACCGCCCCGAAGCTGCTACTGGTGGACAGTTACTTACAGACTGAATATGAAGGGCATAAGATAACACTTACGTGTGGTGGGGACTACGAGCGGTTGAATGGAAACGTCGGGCGCATACCTCAACAGCCAGAGAACCAGAAAGCTCTACAACACGATAGGCTTGGGAGGGCAGTTAGAGATAAGATTCCTAAACTGACGAAGTACAAGGAGCATGGTTTCAAAACAGCGCTCCTGCTTGAAGACGTTGCTGGTACACTGTCAGGCAGCATACTGAGAGACTGTGAAAATAGTTTAGAGAAAGTTGATTATATAGCCGTTTTTATATCGAACGAAGACCGGATGATTATCGGCAATATATGGAAGGAGGGGCCAGTTTGGTATTCGTTCCTCCCATATAGTAGGAGATTCTCGTTCTATGAAGCGACCCATGCGTAGTCAGCAGAGAGTTGCACGTGCATTCTTGCTGTATTTTCAGGAGTTTGACTTTAGCACTAGCAAAATTGTGGCGAAAACTGCGGGGACTGAAATTATTTGGTGCGAGATTGGCGGAGAACAACGGGCCTTACTCCGGTAACGGATGCGGCGGACTGGTGATGATGGATGTTTCCGCCAGGAAGGTAAGTCAATGATTCTGACAATTGTAAGGTTGGTGTTTTGGGTGCTGCTGATAGGCGGCGGTGTGCTGATTGCAGACGCAATTTTTCATGAAGGCGAGTTGAATTTTCTCAACTGGATTAAAGGGCTGGCGTCGATGATGAAGTATCTGGTAGCTGCGCTGGTGGTAATGCCGTTCGCAGCGGTTGCATGTGTTGTGCTGGGTATATGGATGTTGGTATGTCTAGTGGTACTGGTGCTGGGGGGTATGGATAGTCTGGAGAGATTAGATAAGTGGCGAAAGCGGCAATTGGATCGCCTGCTGGAACTGGTGTTGAAGTTCAATCGACTCTTCGAGTGGCATTAGTGGGGCGTGTGACGCACCCTGAGTTTTTGGAATCTTATCCTTCCCTCAAATCTGGGTGCCCCATCCTTTCGCGCACTTTCCACCCCAATGTACAAAGATCGTGCGTCGGGGACCCCGGTTTGCGAAAGGGTGGGAAACCACGAACCTCATGGCGCGCAAGCGCCGTCTGCCTCACCGCAGGTGCTTGCAGAAAATTACGCTCCTTCGGCGCAGAATCATTCTATGAACATTGACCAGAGGAGCGGCTCTTTGCTGACCACTAACCAATCTGTCAGGGATGTGACCGGTCTATACCATCCGGTACCCCCCACCCCCTCCCCCTGTGGAAATCTCTTTTCGACCCCTCTGATCGCTTGTAACATCCACTGAATCAATAGGATGTAATTATTACCAAGTAATGAATCAGTCAACAGAAAGGGCGAATTTCGCCCCTTTTTGAGGCCATTTTGGGGGTAAAAACCGCGTTTTAGAGCCGAAAGTGTACGATTATTCGCAGCTCCTGGGGATACCACAATCCCCAACTTGCCCCTTTCACTGCTGGGCAAAAGCCGCCAATCCATTCACCACCGAGCCAACCAGCTTTCCCGCTTCGTCGAGTGCCACAAGATTAGCGGCTTCTCCAACGCAGAGCGAACCAGCCTGATCGCCGAGTCCGGTCATCGCAGCCGGGTTGACGGTGAGCAGCCGCAGAGCCTGCTCCAGCGGCGCGCCGGTAAACTCCATGAAGTTCGTCAGCGCGCGGTCCAAGGTGAGAACGCTGCCGGCCAGAACGCCGTTGGCCATAGCTCGACCGTTGGCCACCTGCACCGCAATGTCACCCAGGCGGTACGCGCCGTCCGGCATTCCCGCGGCGCTGAGTGCGTCGGTGACCAGAATCGCCCGCTCCGGGCCTTTGGCGCGCCACCATAGCTTCACCATCTCCGGCGCAACATGGATGCCGTCGCAGATCAACTCGGCAAAGAGCGCATCGTTGGTCAGAACCGTGCCCAGAATACCTGGCTCGCGATGGTCGAGCGGACGCATCGCGTTGAAGGTGTGCGTCGCGCTGACGGCTCCGGCGTCGATGGTGGCGCGGGTTTCGGCGGCGGTGGCGTTCGAGTGGCCCAGGGAGACACGAACTCCACGCGCGGTGGCGTGCGCGGTCAGCTCGATTGCGCCGGGCAGCTCCGGAGCCAGCGTCATCAGGCGAATGCGGCCCTCGGCAGCCTCGAAAAGCCGGTCGAAGGTGGCCATGTCGGGAGCGAGCAGATGCTCCGCCGGCTGCACGCCGCGCTTGGTATGGGAGAGAAACGGGCCTTCCAGATGAATGCCGATGGGCTGCGCTCGGCCCTCAACCGGTGGTTGCGCCAGTAGCTTAGCCAGTCCGGAGAGCGAGCGGAGCGTTACATCCAGCGGCGCGGTGACCGTAGTGGCTAGAAAACTGCCCGTGCCGTGAGCGGCCAGAAAGCTGCCCATCGCGTCGAGCGCCGCGGGCGTAGCCTCCATCACGTCGTGGCCCATGGCGCCGTGAATATGCACATCGAAGAAGGCGGGCGCGAGCGTAGCGCCGGGAAAATCGAGCACGCGGGCATCCGAGGGCAGTTCGACCGCCGCGCGTGTGGAGATGGACGCGATCCGGCTGTCTTCGATCACCACCACGGGACAGTCGAGCAGCCTGGCCCCATCCCAAAGCCGCTGTGCTGTGAGCACGGTTCGCATACTGGAGATTATTACAGGCTCTCCGGGAGAACGGGGCTTTAGTGGATCAGCGTCATGATATCCGGTGTAAGCACTCCGCGTTGCACTTGCGTCGCATGGAATATCGCCTGTGTGGCTGCCAGCTCCGCGCGACAGGCCGTCAACTGCGCCGAGAGGAAACTGAACTCCGACTCCAGGCGCTGCCGCAGTTCCTTGATGGCATTCTCCAGCCGGTCGTTGGCTGCGATCTGTTCGGCATGGTTCACCTGCACGGATTTCAAGTTGGGCAGGATAGCGTCGGTCAGAATCCGGGAAAGTGAAACAAGGGGTTCATTCATAAAGAAATAGTATGGTCAAATTAAAAAAAATGCATGATTACGGCTGCCCATCCGTTAGTAATCTGTTTTTGTGACGTACATCACCTATTAGAATGTTTATATGGCAAAGCGCATCGGCATCCATCTCGGCACAACCGGCGGGGCCTCGAACGCCGCCGAGCAGGCAAGGGCGATTGGCGCCAACACCTTTCAGATTTTTTCCTCCAGTCCGCGCATGTGGCGCGCGCCCAAGGTGGACCCCAAACAGGCCGCTCGCATGAAGGAGCTTCGCGCCGCTCTCGATGTCAGCCCTTTGGTGATCCACACCAGCTACCTGGTCAACGTCTGTAGCCAGTCGAACGAAGTGCGCCAGAAGAGCGTCGCGGCCTTTCGCGGCGAGATCGAGCGGGCGCTGGCGCTGGGCGCCGAGTTCCTGGTGCTCCATCCTGGCTCCTGGAAGGGGCTGACCCGCGACGAGGGCCTTACGCTGGCAGCCGACTCGATTGCGCGCGCGATTGACGGTCTGGCTTGGCAGGGGACTCCATTCCACATTCTTATTGAGAACACCGCCGGGTCGGAGTTCTCGCTGGGCGGTAGCTTTGAGCAAGTCGCCGAATTGGTCGAGCGGCTCAAGCCGAGCGCGCCGATGGGCGTCTGCCTGGACACCTGCCACACCCATGTCGCCGGCTACGACCTGGTCACCTCCGAGGGCTACGAGGAGACGATGAAGCAGGTCGAGGCGACGGTGAGCCTCGGCGCGGTGCGCGTCTGGCACATGAACGACGCCAAGGCCGCGCGCGGCTCCAAGCTCGACCGGCATGAGCAGATCGGCAAGGGCACGATGGGGCTGGGACCCTTCCGCCGCCTGCTCAATGACCCGCGCTTCTCCCACGCCGCCTTCATCGCCGAAACCCCAGTCGACGCCCCCGGCGACGAGGAACGCAATGTAAAAGTGCTTTTGAGTCTGGTCGACTGATCAATAATTGCGCTTCTTTCCAGCGGGTTTGCCGGTGGGACGCTTACCGCCGGGCTTCCACCCCACGGATGAAGACCTACCCGTGGGGGCCCCGGGCTTGACTCGGTGGCTGGGTTTGGCGGAGCTGCCGGGCTTTGGCTTGGAGCGCGAGCCGGAGGCGGGCTTGCCCGGGCTGAAGTTGGACTTGGGCTTCCAGCCGGGGCCTGCTTTAGCGAAGCTGCCAGGCTTGCTGCTGGGACGCGCGCCGCCGGCGCGGGGTTTGCCGCTACTGGTGGTATAGGGGCGCGTACCCTCGTTGCGGGTGTAGCTGGGGCGGCCGGGACGGTCGCTTGCCGGACGGTCCGGGCGAGGACGGGCTGCGCTTGGTCTTGCCGAGCTGGAACGATCCGGCGCAGCTGAACGGTCGAAGCTGGGCCTGGGTCTGTCAGAGTAAGGCCGGGGCGCGCTGGGCCGACTGGCGGCGGATGGGCTTGAACCGGGCCAGCTGTAGCTGGCGCGCGGAGCGCTCGACTGGGATGGGCCGGGGCGAGGCGCGCTGGGGCGATCCGGACCCGTGATCTCCTCGATGTGAAGGTTGGGCGGCCGGACTGGGCCGAGGTCCTCGTCAAAAACTCGTGCATCGCGCGCCGGTAGTTCGCGGCGGGGTGGAGCGGAGCGCTTGAAGTCTGGTCTTGCCGAACGTTCCGGGCGGGCTGGGCGTTCCGGCTTCTTCCAGGCGGGTTTGGGGGTGAAGGGACGATCTGCGCTGGCTCCCGCTGGGCCTGGCCGAGCCGAGCCGGGACGGGGACGAGCCTGCGCTGGACGGGCTTCGCTGGATGAGCCAGCGGCAAAGCGCGCGGGAGGACGAGCGGGGCGGTCGTCCTTCTTCCAGATGGGGCGGGCGGCTGGGCGGACGACGCCCCGGTCATGATCAGGGGCAGGGCTGCGGTCCAAGGCGGGGCGGAATCTCTCCGCGCTGGGACGGGCTGGACGGAAGAATTTGTTGGCATCGCCGCTGGCGAAGGAGTCCGCCGCGCGGGCGGGACGGTCGGCGCCGAACTTTTTGGGACGGAAACCGCTGGGGCGGGCTGCGATTGCTGGCGGCTGGGCCAGCGGTGTGGCAACGCGCGGACGGCTGCTGGGTTTGGGAAGGACGGTCGGCAAGAGGCCTGCGTCGAGTAGGTTGCGGCGGCGGAGATCCTTTGCTTTGGGGGTGCGCAGTTTGCCTTCGGCAGTCAGCCGCAGCGCGGCCAGCTCCTGCGGCTGCAACTCGCGCAGGTTACCCGGCTCCTGATCGAGGACCAGCGGGCCGTAGCCGGTGCGGCGGATTTTTTCGACGAAATGGCCTATTTCCTCGAACATTTTGCGCAGTTCTCGGTTGCGGCCCTCGATAAGAACGACTTCGTACCAGGGGTTGTCACCCTGGCGGACCTGGCGGATGCGGGCCGGCGAGGTACGGATCTGGCGCGAGCCGGGTTTACCCAATGCGATGGAGACGCCGCCGCGTAGAATGTCGAGCTCGGCTTCGGTGGGCTGGCCGGCAACCTTCACGAGGTAGGTCTTTTCTACGCCGGAGGAGGCCTTGGTGAGGCGGTTGGCCAGCTCGCCGTCGTTGGTGACCACCAGCAGCCCTTCGCTCAGGTAGTCGAGGCGGCCGACGGGGTAGAGGCGCTCCTTCATCTTGTCGAAGAATTGCATCACCGTGGGCCGGCCCTCGGGGTCTTTGACGGTGGTGACGAAGCCACGAGGCTTGTTGAGGACGAAGTAACGGAGACGCTCGGGACCCTGGAGGAGCTTGCCGTCCACGCGGATGTGGTCGCGGACGGCGTCGGCTTTGGTGCCCAGTACGGTAACGATCTTGCCATTGACCTGCACGCGGCCCTGCTCGATTAGCTCTTCGGCGCGGCGGCGGCTGGCGACGCCGGCGGCGGCGAGTATCTTCTGCAGCCGCTCCAGCTTGGCGGGGGGGCGCAGCTTGGGAATGAACACTGCGTCACCTTCGGAGTCGTCTTCGGCTTCGGGCTCAGGGCCGTCTTCGGCTTCGTCTTCGGCCTGCGCCTCAGCCTCTTTGGCTACGAGTTCTTCTTCCGCCGCGGCTTCTACTTCCGCTGCAAAGACAGCTTCGGCGGCGGCTTCAGCTTTAGATTCGGTTGCTGCTTCCGACGCGGCTTCTAACTTGGGTTCAGTGGCTTCGGTTGCTGTCGCTTCGGGCAGGAGCTTACTCTTTTTCTTCGTCATGAGGGTACGTCTCAGTTTCTGCCTGCTCTGTTGGGGGAGGCGCGGCAGGGGCGGCCTCTGCGGGGGTGGAGGGTTTGTTGCCGGCCGCCATCTCGGCGGTCGCGGTGCGGTCAGGGGATTCTTCAAGCGGTTCCAGACCTTCGGTGTCTTCCAACTCCTCGCTGGCGGCTTCGTCGAATTCGGGGCCGAAGGCCGGATTCACTTTTTGCCCGGAGTCTTCGCCTGCCGCAGGCTCCGGCTCGTCCAGTTCGATCGCGGCCAGCTTCTCGAATTCCTCCATCGAGGGCAGCTCGGCGACGTCCTTGAGGCCAAAGCGGAGCAGGAACTCGCGCGTGGTTTTGTAGAGAATGGGCCGGCCGATGACCGGCTTGCGTCCGGCGGTGGTGATCAGCTTGCGGGCCAGCAGTGAGCCGAAGACACCTGACGAATCCACGCCGCGAATCTCGTTGACCTCGGGAGCGGTGACCGGCTGCTTGTAGGCGATGATGGCCAGGGTTTCCAAAGCCGGCAACGAGAGCTTGAGCGCCGGCTTGAGGCTTTTCACGAAAAGGCTGACGGCGTCGTGGCACTCGGGCTTGGTGGCCATGCGGAAGCCGCCGGCAATCTCGCGAATCTCAACGCCGCGGCCGTCAGCAACATAGGAGGCGATGAGTTCGTCGAGGAGTTGGCGAAGAATGACGCGGACCTCTCGGTCGCGCAGGCGGGCGAGTCGCCGCAGTTCCAACTCGGCTTCGGCGGTCAACTCGGCTTCTGTGGCGGATTCGGCTTCCGGGGCGGCCGCGCCTTCCGGCAAGGCCTCTGCACCTTCGGGCGCGTCGAGAAGGCTCTCCGGGGGCGTTTTCGGACTCGCTTCCGCCTCTGCCGGGGAGCTGGCCGCAGCCTCCGGATTCAGTACAGTTTCAGCGGGACTCCCGGCAGATTCGATCTCCAGATCAAGGTCATCGGAAAGGGCTGAATCCAGTTCCGGATGGAGCTTTGGCGGCGCATCCAGGAGGGCGAACTCCTCGCCCAGGTAGGGTTGCAGCTCGGCCAGACGGGCAGACTCAGCTTCCTGCTGCGCCTTCCATTCGAAGGCGTCGGCGGCAAAGAGGGCGGCGAGCTGGGCCAGTGTGACTGGCTCCTCCGCGGCGTAGATGACAGCTTCCAGCTTGGCTTTCAGGCTCATTCTGTAATAGGTACCTCCAATATCGTACCGGAAGTGGAAGAACCTTGCGAGATTTTCCACCTTGCTCTTACGCCAACGAGCAAGAAACAGGGTCTTCGACTCCACTACGCTCCGCTCAAGATGACAGAAATGATGAGGCACGGGACTGAATGAGGGCGAAAAAAAAGGGCGCCCGGCAACGCCGAACGCCCTGAAAGACCGCGGGAAAGCCGCTTTAACTGGTGAACTGGCGGAAGGCCCAGAAGAGCGAGCCGGAGAGCAGCGCCGCGGCTGGGAGGGTCAAGACCCATGCCATCGCGATATTGCGGATGGTGGCGAACTGCAAGCCGCTGCCGTTGGCGGCCATGGTGCCGGCGACGCCCGAGCTGAGGACGTGGGTGGTCGAGACCGGTAGGCCGTAGTTGTCGGCGGCGGAGATGGTGCACATGGCGACCAGCTCGGCGCAGGCGCCCTGGGCGTAGGTCAGGTGCTCCTTGCCGATCTTTTCTCCGACGGTGACCACGATGCGCTTCCAGCCGACCATGGTACCCATGCCCAGCGCCAGAGCCACGGCTACCTTGACCCACGGGGGAATGAACTTGGTGGCCTGATCCACTTTGCTCTTGTAGTTCTTAAGCGTGGCGTTCTCAGAGTCGCTGAAGACCGGCGGTTTATTGGCTTTCTTCAGGCTGTCGTCGTTCTTTTGCATCAGGCGGATGGCTTCGCTGGCCACGTACATATCGTTGCGGACGTTGGCCTGCCGGTTGGCCGGAACCGCTTTGTATTCCTTGTAGGTGGTCACGTCGCCGCGGAGGTCGTTGACCAGTTCGCGCAGCGCCAGCATCGTGTCCGGCCGGATCTCCTTGGTGCGGATGTAGTCGGTGACCTCGGCGCGGGCGTCTTCGCCGAGTATGCCGTTCTTGTCGACGTGCCGGTCGATGACCTGGCCGGCCTGCTCGCTGGCAACGACAAAGGCCTGCGTGTCATGTCCGCTGACGGCATGGTTGAGAGCGTAGGCGGTGGGTACGGTGCCGATGAGGATGAGCATGATCAGGCCCATGCCCTTCTGTCCGTCATTGGAGCCATGGGCAAAACTGACTCCGGAACAGGTAAAGACCAGCAGGGCGCGTATGGGCCACGGTGGAGGAGCGTTGCCCTTGGGTGCCGTAAACAGCACGTCGGCATTCTCGATTACGATGCGAGCGAAGAGGGCGATCAGGTAAAGCCCGGCGATGCCCACCAGCAGCATGACCGTGTACAGGCCGTAGGGAGCGTACGCGGACTGGAACGACTGGATGGGCAGCCATAAGGCCTTCCCCGGATCGCCAAAGAGCCCCAGGATCAAGGGAGCGACGAAGTTGAAGATGTAAGCCCCTGGAATTCCTGTAATCAGTATGGTGGGAATCGCCCACAGTGGCTTTTTATGGTTCGCATCGTAGAGAATCGCGAATTTTTTGGCCGTTTTTGTCAGGATAAACAGCTTGGAGAGCAGCAGCAGCAGAGCGGCCGCGCCGAAGCCGATCAGCGGGGAGATGAGCAGCACCTTGAAGACCTTGGTGGCCTGCTCCCAGTCCACGCCGGAGGTGCCGGTGTGAACGCTCATCAGCTGGTTGGCAATGCCCACGCCGATGATGGAGCCGACCATGGTGTGCGAGCTGGAAGCGGGCAGGCCGAACCACCAGGTGCTCAGATTCCATATAATCGCCGCGATCAGCAGAGCGAAGACCATGGCGAAGCCCGCGCCCGAACTGACTTGCAGAATTAGCTCGACGGGCAGCAGCGTGATGATGGCGAAGGCCACCGCGCCGGAGGAAAGCAGCACCCCGCACAGGTTGCAGAGGCCGGACCAGACCACGGCAATGTTTGGGTCGAGCGAATGTGTATAGATGACTGTGGCGACGGCGTTGGCGGTGTCGTGAAAGCCGTTGACGAACTCGAAACCCAGTGCGATCAGCAGGGCGACGGCCAGCAGCGCATACGGCCAGAAGCTGCTGAGGGTCACGCCGCTGAAGTCTTGGATAATATTGAAGCCAATAAAGCCAAGGCCGATCACCAGCGCTGCAAGAACCACGCCGCCGCTGACCATGGCGTGGGATTTTTTCATCTTTTTATCCAGAAGCGCCGCGGCGGGAGGGCGGGCTTCGACAACTGCTGCAAGATCGGCCATGCAAAGGCTCCAGAGAACAGAATTTTAGGTCAAGGCGCGCCGGGGAACGCAACACTGTATAGAACAATCAATATAGGAGTCAGATGAAAGGAAAATGAATTTGGTGAGAAACAATGGGCCTGATCGCCGGTAACCGCCCGGCGGCGCACTTTTGTGAATAAGGTGATCACAAGGCACGTGAAGAGAGGCGGTACCGGTTGTCCACGGAGGATGACGCGTGGACTCAGGCCCCGCTGAGCAGGGATGCAGAATGAGTGAGTTGGCGGGGCAGGTTACCGGGCGTTCGGCTCGGCGGCGTTGTCCTTCTCCCCGGCGACGGTGATGCGCAGGGAGCGGAGAAAGCTGAGATCGTTTTGGGTAAAGGGCGGCTCGACGCTGCTCTCGCCTGTTCCTGCTCCGGCCTCCCGTGCCTCTCGGGCGGTAACGTCGTTGAGGCCGATGGTGGCCTCCAGCATCAGCAGCACGTCGAAGCCGTGCTGGCGGATATCCTGAACCACGCCGGCGATCTGCTCGCTCTCGATGACCGACTCGTGGATGGCCTCGCTCAACTGTTGAATGAGTTCGCGCAGACGGGTTGTCATGGACACCTCCAGGGCGTCGGCCGACGCACGCTAAAAGCGCCGGGCAGCGCAGGATTCCTCTACATTACTTCCGTTGCAGTTCGCTGGCAAGTGCGAATCAGCGAAAATACGCCAAATAGCGGCGCCGTAACCGTCGCTGCTACCATCATATCGAAGATGAGACCAGAGAACATCGGGCGAGCGCTGGGCATCGGACTGCGGGTTGCCGGGCGGATCGCCGGCCAGCGCATGGCCGGCAGCGCGCGGAGTGCCCCGTCACACTCCGCCACCACCGCGCAAGCGGTTGCCGCCGGAGTGCGCGGACGAGCAGAAGGGCAGGCAGCCGGGCGGGTTACAGCGGGCGTCGCGCGCGGCGTGGGCGGATTCCTGCGCCCCTTCCGCAGAGTAGGCGGCATCCTGTGGCTGGAGGTGACGGGCGCATTCTTCCTGCTGCCCGTGGTGGTCTTCGCTCCCAAGCTGTGGAGCACAAGGGCGAGCTGGGTTCACGGCCCCGATCACCGAACGTTTCTTCTCACCGCCGGGGTGATGGCCGTCTTCCTCTACCTGGGCCTTAGTTCCTTCTGGCGTGCGCGGAAGCGGTGAGGCGGCGGCTTGGTCCATGCTTGATCGCTTGATTCTGAGCTGGGACACGGGGTTTGACCCCGCCGCGCTGACTCCCTATCGTGAAGAGAGTACAGTCAGGCGCCCGAAAGGATTCACCATGACCCTCCCAGCTTTGCCCATTGCCGACACACCGAAGAAGACCGCCCTCAACGCCGCCCACCGCGCGCTGAAGGCCAAAATGGTGGACTTTGGCGGCTGGGATATGCCGGTCGAATACTCCGGAGGCCTGATCGCCGAGCACCTGGCAGTACGCGGCGGCGTAGGTCTCTTCGACGTGAGCCACATGGGCGAGATTAGCTTTCGCGGCCCCGGCGCGCTGGCCGCCATCCAGCACATCACGATGAACGACGTCAGCCGCCTCCAGGACGGCCAGGCCCACTACTCCGCGCTGCTCACCCCGGAAGGCACGTTCGTGGACGACATTCTGGTCCACCGGCTCAGCCAGGACGACTATCTGCTGGTGGTCAACGCCGGCACCAAGGACAAGGACTACGCCTGGATTCGCCGGCAGGTGGGCGAGTGGCCGCTGGTACAAATCAGTGACGACTCCAGCGACTATTCGCAACTGGCTGTGCAGGGGCCGCGGGCGCTGGAAACCCTTCAAAAGCTGACCAAAGTCGATCTGGCGGCAATCAGAAACTATTGGTTTACCTTTGGCGAGGTGTGTGATGTGCCCCATGTGCTGATCGCTCGCACCGGCTACTCCGGCGAGGATGGTTTCGAACTTTACCTGCCTTCGGATGGACCGACGACGGAAAAGGTGTGGAAGGCGCTGCTGGAGGCGGGCGCGGAGTTCTGCATTCGCCCCTGCGGCCTGGGCGCGCGCAACACATTGCGGCTGGAAGCGGGAATGCCGCTCTACGGTCACGAAATCTCCGACGCCATCAATCCTTTTGAGTCCGGTCATGAGCGCTGGCTCAAGCTCGACAAGGGCGAGTTCATTGGCCGCGAGGCGTTGCTGGCCGTGCAAGCCTCCGGCGGAGCCAGGCGCAAGCTCATTGGCCTGGAGATGGTGGAGCGCGGCATCGCCCGCGACGGGTACCCGATCCTCGACCTCGAAGGCAAGGAGATCGGCGTCGTCACTTCCGGCTCGCCCGCGCCGTTTCTCAAGACCAACATCGCCTTCGCGCTAGTGCCCGCATCCGTAGCCGCCAGCGGCGAAGACGTGCTGGTCCAGGTTCGCGCCAATCGAGTGCGAGCGAAGCAGGTTCCGACGCCCTTCTATAAGCGGGCGAAGAAGTAGTTTGGGTTGCCCAGGCCACAGCTTTTTACGAATGATCATTGAGGTACTTGCAGGCTCTCAGAAAACGCGGAAAAAGAGGGCTTTTCTGGCCCAACTCTCTTCCTTTTTGACCAAAACGCGGGCAATATTCGGTGTTTGCCGTTACTTATTCGTCAACAGGTAGAAAATGCATAGCGTTGAAACCATTCAGGTTACGAGCGATACGCGGGTCAAGAAGACGTTTTCCACAGGGGGAGGGGGTGGGGTGTGCTGAATTGTAGGAGAATAAAAGACGAAAATGACGAGGGAAAAGGGACCAGGGACTAGGACTACGCGCGTTGGAGATTGGATGGTGGTCATATGGGCCTCGCATTTGCGATTGCTTCTATTGTGCGCGCGGGAGAGGAAATCATCTGCAAGCACCTACGATGCGGCCAGATGCTCGCGACTCGCTCGCATGGGGTTCATGGTTTCCAAAGTCTCAAATTCGGGACTTGGGGCGCTCGAACTGAAGGCTGATTACGAGACAGTTCTCAGCCTCGTCATTCAGGAAATCCTGGATTCGGGGAAATGCATCCCGAAGCAGGAAACCGGCACGAACGGTCGTGCAATTGCCAATGCGCAGCCAGATCACTTTCGGCGGGCTTCCACGCAGAACGCTCAGTTCTGAAAAATCGGAATCCTTGGTGACAATGGCAAAGCCTTTCTCTCCGGCATAATCCCAGACTTTATCGTCGGGCGTATTGACCAGGTCACATACTTCAACGTGCGTGGAACCGGGGTAGAGATCTTCTATCGACGCAATCAAGCGCGGAGAGAGATTTTCGTCCATCAGGAGTTTCAAGCGGATAGAATCTCGAATTTGCGTTCGCGGTCGGCGGCAAAGGCCAGACAGGCGCGAATGTCGGATTCGTGCAGAAGAGGAAAGTCGGCGAGAATCTCCGCCTCGGTCATGCCGGAGGCCAGGTAATCGAGCACATCGTAGACGGTGATGCGCAGGCCGCGCACTGAGCTGGTTCAGCAAATTCGGACAGGGGTTTAAGTGGAGGTTCTGCTCGCCCGCAGCCTTAAGATGGCTGTGAAGAGGAGAATCGATGAGCAGACGTCCCCGCAGGAACCATACAGCGGCA
>Ga0181520_10002713_pt1 | contig 32319 bp, 33 predicted proteins | sample PEATcosm2014_Bin_29_FD_132451 | JGI IMG/M metagenome (GOLD analysis project Ga0181520, IMG submission 132451) | Peatland microbial communities from MTU Mesocosm Facility, Houghton, MI, USA - PEATcosm2014_Bin02_30_metaG | ecosystem: Environmental > Terrestrial > Soil > Wetlands > Peat | place...
AGCGTTTTTTAAATCACCCTTTTCATAGTAGCATTCTGCAAGATAAAAACTCTTTTTATCGATTTCAAAATTGGGGTCATTGGAAGTTAAATTAGTAAAATTCTTAATAGCATCATTATATTTTTTTAAATAATAATCGGCAACGCCAAGTCCAAGAGTTGCCCTATTTTTCAAATCAGATGCAATTCCAAGAATGCTCAATGCAGTATTAAAATATACTTCAGCAGAATCAAATCGCTTCATTTCTAGTTGTATTTCTCCTGTAAGAGTATATGCTTTAGCTTTAATATCATTCTCAGGTGAATTTACTGCATTTTGAAGATATTTTTCCGCTATATCAAATTTTTTTGCATTGAAATAAAGCACACCTAGTTGATATTCAACACCCCTCATCAGTTCACTTTCAGGATAATTTTTTAAAAACTGCTGGTACAGATTAAACGCTTCGTTTTCTTGGCCGGCATATCTTTTTGATTCTGCTTTCCAGTAAAATGACTTCACCGATATACTATCGTCTTTGCCGGATAAATCATTAAAAATATTGTATGCATCATTAAACTTTTTTTCTTGGAAATAAGTCCAGGCGAGGCCATATTTAGTAAATCTGATTTGGGGCACAGCCGGATAACGGTTAATTATTTCAAGGTAAGCTTTTTCTGCATTGGAATAATCTTTTAAGCGGTAATAAGAATTAGCTAATAGATATATGCTCTCCGAATAAACACTATCGGGCAGTTCTTTGAGAGTAGGATTATTTAATTCAAGTACTGATGAATCATAATCCTTAAGCTTGAAATAACAGACACCAATTCTGATATGTGCAGAGCCTGCCAGCGGGCTGTCATTATGATAAGATAGTAAATTATCATAATATTTTACGGCATTTTTATAGTCACTTGTTTTTTCATAAATTGATGCAAGTGTATAAATTGCATAGTCGGCATATTTATTGCTGCGCGGATCTTTAATTGCATCTTTTAAAAATGTTATTGCGTCATCAATTTTACTCTCTTTTGAATAAGACTCTCCTATCCAATAATAAGCATTGCCGTCAAGATCACTTCCTGGATACTCAGCGAGTAATGTTTTAAAACGCTCACGGCTTTTTCCAAATTCGGCAAATCCGAAATAAATTAAACCAAGTTTGTACAAAGCTTCATCACGGAAATTTGAAAATCTGAAATGATTCACAAGATTTTCAAACTCTACGGCAGCCGCAATATTTTCACCCAGATTCATCAACGCATCTGCTTCATAATATTTAGCGGTTGAAAACATCGCATCGGATAATTTGTAGTTTGGGAAAAATTTGCGAAAAAAATCTACTGCAGTAGCATACTGATGTTCCTGGTATGCTTCCATGGCGGCACTATATATTTGTGCGGCAGTTTGCGCTTTGTTTGTATTTGTAAAAAAAGTTAGAAATATACTTAAAAACAAAAGAAATTTTTTCATCTTTACCTAAAACATAATTTTATAAGAATAATAAAAATAATCCCTATATAAACAGAAATGAAATTCACAACATTATTAGTAATCCGGTAAAATTCATTTTTAAGTGATGATATTTTATTACAATGGATTTTATCCTCCCAAATTTTACTACAGCTACTGCAATAAAATTTTGCTTGAATAGATGCCCCCAGTATACTATCTGTTAAGCTTACCCAATATTCAGGAAAATGTAACCTGGGAAATCCTACAAAAATATTCTTCACCTATGAAACTTAAAGATGAAATATGAATTATAAAAGCTCCTAATATGTATTCCTTTACTTCTGTATATAAATCATTCTAAACTTCCTTCTCCTACAGGTTTGAAATTAAATATATTATTTGTTTCTTTTTAAAGTTCTTATGTCAATTGCCTGTGTATCTGCATAAACCGCGGTTACTTATAAGACGTAAACCTATTGGGAAAGTTCCGAATTATAAAAACAATTTATAATTTTCAATATGTTGACTGATCTCCCGTTTGCAATGACCTGCCAATGGTTATTTAGTTGTATATTCCAAAAGAACGGGGAAATAAAAAATTTCATATAATTTATTAAATCTTTATTCTTAAGAGGAGAAAATGTATTTTAGGGTTAGTAAGTTTGGAGCTTATGTAATAAATACAAAGTAATCTAAAGGAACACAAATGAGGAAATCAATAATATTTATATGCGGGATATTCATATTTATACTATTCAGTTCCGTATCTTTTGCACAATTAATTCAATTAGGGCTCGGAGGCGGGCTTACCGATATAACCTCACCAAGTATATTCAAAGGTAGTATAGCAAATGCCGATTATGGCTTTTCTGATAATTATCATTTTACAATTATGGCTAAAATTAACATCCCGTTTTCTCCTGTAACTCCGGCAGCCTTTTTAGATTACCATATTCTCAGAGGCAGCGGTACATATAATGATACTTCAGTTAACACGTCGTTGTATATACTCTCTTTCGGTGCGGAAGCCGAGTATTTCCTGCTCCCTTTACCATTTATAAAGCCTTATATTTTGGTAGATTTATCTTCTAATACATTTAGTCAGTTGGAATTAGACATTGCGGATAATTCATATGTTCAGCTAAGCCATACTAATATAGGCGGAGCAGTAGGCATTGGTACTGAAATTACATTTCTACCTAAAATAGATTTTGACATAAGCGCCAAGTATAATGTGTACAACTTAACAGGCAGGCTTAGCGGTGAGGAGATGGTTAAGGCACTAACGATAAATGTAGTTATGTTATTCTGATGCAGATTAAAAAACCCCTGTTAAAAGCAGGGGTTAAAATTATTTTTGTGCGGAAGACGGGACTTGAACCCGTATGCCGGTAAAGGCACTACCCCCTCAAAGTAGCGTGTATACCAATTTCACCACTTCCGCAAAAATTACAATTAAAAAGATAGTTTTGTCAGAGTTGAAAATCAACCCCTAATTAATATTTTCTTTTATAAAATGGGGAAATAACAAAAAATTTATTGTTTTACTTTTCGTCTTTCCTGTAGAAGTGCTGAACGTATCTCTTCTCTAAATTTTCTTTCAAATACCAGAACTTTAGCAATTTGTTTATATGTTAATATATCATTTAAAGAGTTGTAAAAATCCTGCTTTCTCCGCAGAATCTTATTTTCTAAATCGTGATACTGATCAATCATTTTTTTCAGTTCTTCATCGTTCTTTTTATCATCCTTTTTGGTCAATTCCGATATTTGATCTAGCAGGCCTGATGAATTTTTAACAAGCTCTGTTTGCTCTTCTCTGTATTTTGTCCTTCTGCTAAAAAACTTCAAAGTGGTTTGTTCATCCATACCCAGAGTTTCGATGAGTTTTATTTTTTCGAGCTCCTCTATTTTTTTCATAGGGCCTTCATCAGATCCTTTTGAACCCTGAGCATTAACACCAAGCGCCGCTATTAAAAAGAATAAACCGGCCGCAACTATTTTTTTCATAATATTCCCAATTATAAAATTTTCTTATGTAAAATTTGATTGTAAATTGCATCTGCTTCTTTATCGTTAACTCCTTGAAGTATAGTCTGAATATCTCCAGAATTATTATCAATTTGGGATATATCATTTAAACTTTGCGGAGTTAAATCAAGTTCTCTGATAAGCATACTATTTAGCAAGTTATCAGAGCTTGCAATTTCTTCCTGGTTCATATTTAAGAATCCAAATTGATCCGATAATGAGCCTGCATCCTGATTTGTCTCATTATTAACTATTCGTTCCGAAACCATGTTATTCTGAACCGGTTGAATATCATTCTTAATATTTTTATTAGTTACAAAAAGCATAACAATTAACACAGCAGTAGCCGTTGAAACGCTGTATGTAATACCGGAAAAAAATCTTAGTTTCCTTTTTTGTGCCTTTTTGTTACGAAATTTAGGAATCATTTGGACAAAATAATCGTCTCCAACAGTAATATTTTTTAGTTCACTAACGCCTGTATTAAAGTTCTTCACTCTGATTAATTGTTCTTTTAAATATTTAGACTCACTAAGTTCCTTTTCAAAAGCGGTTCTTTCTTCTCCGGTCAATTGCCCGTCGAGATAAAGTATAATTTTAATGTTCATTTTCATTCATATGCTCCATAATCTTTTTCATTGCATGGAAATAATTCGCTTTTAACCCCCCGATACTTTTTCCGGTTATTTTTGAAATTTCCTCGTAACTAAGTTCGTCAAAACTTCTCATAATAAATACTTCTCTTTGCTTTGCAGGTATTTTTAGAAGAACCTTTTCAAGTTTATCTAATTTTTCTTTAGTTTCAATATTTTTAACAATATCCACATTGCTTCTTACTACTTCAGATTCCTTATCCTCAAAAGAAAAAAAGTTCTTTAGATTATTTTTTCTTAAAAAATTTATGCTTCTGGTAGCAGTAATTCTATATATCCACGTATAAAGCGAAGATTTAAATTGAAAATCTTTCAACTTTTCATAGAGGACCATTAAAACTTCCTGAACTATTTCATCGGCATCCAGATGATTACCAGTCATTCTTCTGGCATGCCAATAAATTTTCTGCTGATATTTCAAAACTATTTTATTAAATGCGCTTTCGTCACCGCCTATAAAATTTTTCACGAGATCAAAATCGCCGCTTGGGTCTGCCATCTTCTCTTAATCTTTTCAATTTGACACAACTATGCACTCAACGGTTTAACTTCAGAATCATTTAAACCAAACTTAAGAATCTCATGTCAAAAGAGCAAAAAATGTAACTATAAGGAGAAAATAATGAAAAGACTAATTGTAGGGTTTCTATGTGTTATACTACTAACTTTATGTTCAGCAGGAATTGGTAATGCCCAAGATAATGAATCAGGATATAGGCAGAAATCAGGTAAAGAAATGAAAGGGATGATGGAGCATAAAGATAATATTATAGAAAAATTAAAACTAACCGATCAGCAGAAAGCAAAAATTAAGGACCTAAGAACTGCTTTCCAAAAGAATATGGTTGATTTACGAGCTGATTTAAAGAAAAATAAGATTGATCTTATGGCATTAAGATCTAAAGATAAACTTAATAGAGATGAAGTTACTGCGGCTGTTGGTAAAGTAAACAGCAGTAGGGATGCAATTTCATTGGCAGTTGCCAATCACCTTTTTGATGTTTACGAGGTATTTACTCCTGAACAACAAAAAATTTGGAAAGAAAATGTACGAGGAAATCGTGGATGGAGAATGGGAGGCCACGAGGGTTTTGGACGGTTCAGAAAAGGTCATAAAGGTTTTGGCTGCTTCAGAGATTGGCATAAAGGTTTTAACCACGGCAGTCCAGATCATAAGGATTTTAACCACAGTAAAAGTAATGACAAAGATTCTTCGGGAAAAAATAATTAAATTAAAAAAGCCCGGTTATGCCGGGCTTTTTTACAATCATCCTGATTCTTGGGCAATACTCGCCTGATTTATTCTATCCTTTCAAGTAATAAAATAATTTTAACAAGTCCTGATTTTTTATAAACAGCTTTTACCGGAGATTCATTTAAAAGATTTTTGCGTACTTCATTAATTAGTTTTAGATCAGTTGGGCTTACAGTTTTCATTTTTGATATTAATTTCACAGCAATCGCAGTTTTCAATGTTGTTGAACGAACTCTAACAGTATTCTTAGAATGTCTTGATGGATGAATGTGTATGAATTTTTCATCTACTTCCGATAACCTTAATGTCCACAATGAATTATCCTGCAAACTGATGTTACGGTAATCTTTTCCCGATTTTTGAAGCCAGTTTTTATATGATTTTTTATTCTTAATGTTATATTTTAATAGTTCACGGGTAATATTTTGCATTATCTGAGGCACTGAAAGAGATCCGGTATAAAGATCCGTCTGTGAACCGCCGATATGAACAAGATTTCTTTTAAGATCTTTAAATCCGGTTTCCTTTTGATCTGAATAATTTTCAATCTTATTACATATATAATTTTTATGATGTTTCCATGGATTAAATTTTATGCTGTATTCTAAATAATGCAGCAAATTAATTTTTAAATTTTCTTTCTTCTGCAGGTTTAGTTCCATAAAGATTGCTCCCTTAACCGGGTTGTATCGGTAAGCCGGGATTTCTTTAAATCCGAATTCTTTATAAAGTTTTCTTGCGAAAATCATTGATGGAACCGTATCAAGCCGCATAAATTTATAGCCTAATCTTCCAGCTTCATTAATAATTACTTCCGTTAGAGCCTTTCCTATTTTCAATCCGCGGTATTTTTGACGAACAAATAATCGTTTCATTTCGCAATACTCACTGTCTATTTTTCTTAAAGCTATGCAGCCCGCAGCTTTACCTTGATAAATAGCAAGATACAATTTCCCATCCGGCGGTGAGTATTCTCCCGGCAGGTTTTTAATTACATTCTTGAAATTTTGAAAATCCATATTGAACTCAAGCGAATCAGAATATTCCAGGAATAATTTACGAATTTCATCTAGTTCTTTTTGTGAATCGGTACTTATTATTTTTATCATTTTTTTGCTTGATATAAAGAATAGTTTAACATTATTAGTTAAAATAATAAATTAATTAATGGCCCGGGAAATAAATCTTGTTAAGCAAAATCTTTATATATTAAAATATGCTTATAGTTAAATTAATTTCTTGGGAAAATCAAAGTATTTTATTTTTTCTTATCTTTTTTTTTGTTAATATTAGCAGAGGTTAACAAAAATCTACCGAAATTCGGGGTACATTATGAAATATTCGGGGAACTATGGAATAAAAGGTTTTAATACTCAATCTATCTCACAAAATTTTATTTTTAATACCGCAAGCAGAATTCCTTTCATTCAATTTTTTTTGAGACTGCAATTAAATATTTTTAACAATAAAATTGCTGGCTTTAAATATGTAAATTATTTAGAATTATTTAATTATGCGGTCTCAAAAAATTGTGACAGATTTTGGGAGTTTATTTTTAATTTAAACATTGTTTACAGGTTATTATGAAATTTGAAAAATATTTTATTATTGTTTCGTTCGCTGTTTTGATCTTATTTATAAGTGTTCAATACACTATCTACAACAATGTTAAAGATCAGACTATTCGAAATATTAATTTAAGCCAGTTAAACCAGGCCAGGCAAGCAGCATCCGGTATTGAAGCTTATATAAATTATGTAGTCAGCACCTTAAATTTCCTTTCTCATTTCCCGGAGATTATCAACTTGAATGAACGGGGAAGGCAAATCATGGCAAACTACGAGCAGCTTTCTTCAGATGAAATCAAAGGAGTAACCAGAACGGACTCACACGGGAAAATCATTTACACAGTCCCAGATACCGAATCAATCGGGAGAGATATATCCAAGCAGGAACACTTTATTACGAGTATGAAAACTCATAAAACAGTAGTTAGTGATGTATTTATGGCTGTTCAGGGTTTCAGAACAGTTGCTGTTCACGTACCCGTTTTTAAAAACGGTGTGTATGACGGAACGGTTTCATTTCTATTATCCTTTGATAAAATAACTCAGAAATATATTGAGAATATTCATATTGGGAAAAGCGGATATGCCTGGGTAGTAAGTGCAAAAGGGATAGAGATTTCTTCCCCATACGCTGATCACATAGGAAAGAATGTTTATGATATATACAAAGGTTTTCCTGAAATCATCAATATGATCGATGAGATGCTCAAGGAAAAACAGGGAATAACTACTTATCATTATAATCGAATTCGGAATAAAAAAGTTGAAAATATTTTAAAATATGCTGTTTACTTGCCTATTCCAATTGGAAATAATTTCTGGTCTATAGTTATTGCAACACCGGAAGACGAATTAATTTCATCCTTTGTACTATTAAAGACAAAACTTTTGTTGATCACGATTGCATTGCTAACGATCTATGCTATATGTATTTATTATATAGTAAGGTTCAAGATTATTAGCACAGAACAAAAAAAACGTCAAACAGTTTTGGATGCACTTCTTGAAAGTGAATCAAGATACAAAACATTATTTGAACAAAATCCGGCACCCACATTAATTTATGAACGAGGCACGCTCAATATGCTTGCTGTCAACAATGTATTTTTAATGCATTACGGGTATACTCTTGATGAAATATTAAAAATGCGCCTTACCGATCTATATCCCGATGATCAAAAAGAATCTATTTCAAACGTTATTAAAGGCCTGCATGGATATACGAACGTTGGAGAATGGTGTCATAGAAAAAAAGATGGCACTTTCATGAATATTATAGCCTGTTCCAACGACCTTAAATATGAAGGCCGTGAGGCCAGAATTGCGGTTATCACGGATATAACCGAACGCAAGCGTACTGACGAAATAATTGAGGAAAGTGAACGGCGGCTCTCATTGATTTTTGATACTGTTAATGAGGTTCTTTTCCTTCTGGCTGTAGAACCCGGAGACCGCTTTCGTTTTGCATCCGTTAACTCCACTTTTCTTGCCATAACCAGTTTGAAGCGGGAGCAAGTGATAGGACAACTGATCGAAGACGTATTACCGAAACCGTCTCACGCATTTGTAAGAGAGAAATACCGTGAGGCAATAGACAAAAATAAAACTATCAGATGGGAAGAAGTATCCGAATATCCATCCGGTACTCTTTATGGGTCCGTAGCTGTTACGCCAGCCTGGAATGCGGTAGGAGTATGCACACATCTTATTGGATCTGTAAACGATATAACTGAAATCAGAAACGCACAGGATGAAATCCGCAAATTAAATCAGGATCTTGAACGCCGAGTGGCTGAACGAACTGAAGAATTGGAAATTGCTAAAGAAAGAGCAGAATCGGCTGACCGGCTTAAGTCTGCTTTCCTAGCTACAATGTCACATGAATTACGAACTCCCTTAAATTCGATTATTGGTTTTACGGGAATACTAATGAAAGGGATTGCCGGACCTTTAAACGAGGAGCAATTAAAGCAATTAGGAATGGCAAAAGGAAGTGCACAGCATTTGCTTGAACTTATCAATGATGTGCTCGATATTTCTAAAATTGAGGCAGGTGAATTACAGGTTTCATTAAGAGTGTTTGATCTGAATAAATTAATACGGAATATTTTATCCATCTTTCAGCCGCTTGCCCGGAAAAAAAATCTTAATATTGAATTATTTATATCAGAAAATGTAAACGGAATCTGTAGTGATGAAAGACGTGTGGGGCAGATTTTTCTAAATTTGCTCAATAACGCCATCAAATTTACAGATAAAGGTAATATTAAAGTAATTTGTGAAAAAATTGACAAAAATATTGTTACAAAAGTTATCGATACCGGCATAGGAATTAAGAAGGAAGATTTAAGTAGGCTGTTCAAACCGTTTAGCCAGATTGATACGGGTCTTACACGTAATCATGAAGGTACCGGCCTTGGACTGTCAATTTGTAAAAAACTTACGGAGAAATTAGGGGGTACAATTTCTGTGGAAAGTGAACCTGGAATTGGAAGTTCTTTCATTGTAACTCTGCCGGCACATGAATAAAACAGAACTACATTTACCGTAAATAGGAAATAACTATGAAAACAAAAGTCCTAATCATTGAAGATAATGAACAAAATATGTACATGTTATCTTATCTTCTGGAAAGTGAGAATTATGAAATCTTCCAGGCATTTAGCGGTACTTCGGGAATTATTGTTGCAAAGAATAATAAGCCGGATATAATACTTCTTGATATTCAATTACCGGGAATGGATGGTTATGCCGTAGCAGCTAAATTAAAAGAAGACGAAGAATTGAGAAGTATTCCTATAATTGCTGTAACTTCATATGCCATGCCGGGAGACAGAGAAAAAGCAATCGAATCTGGAGCAATAGGTTATATCGAGAAGCCCATTAATCCAGATACCTTTATTTCTCAGATGACATCATTTTTACAATCAGAAAAATAAAAAGGGAATGTACCAATATGAAAAAAATTTTAATCGTTGATGATAAACCTGAAAATTCTTATCTGCTTGAATCTCTACTAAAGGGAAACGGATATAAGATTATCACTGCCCCAAATGGCGCTGAAGCTTTAGAAATTGCATTGAAAAACCGGGTTGACCTCATCATTTCGGATATTCTTATGCCTGTTATGGATGGATTTACTTTTTGTCGAGAATGCAAAAATAATAATCTTCTTAAAAACACTCCTTTTGTTTTTTACACTGCAACTTACACTAGTTTAAAAGATGAAGAATTTGCACTTAGCCTTGGAGCCGATAAATTTATTTTAAAACCACAGGACCCGGATTTTTTTCTCGAAATAATAAAGGGAGTATTAAAAGAAATTAAAGAAGAAAAAGTTAGACCTGATGGAATTTCTTCAAAACCTGAAGACGTAATTTTAAAAGAATACAATGCCGTCCTGATCCGTAAACTAGAAGACAAGATGACCCAGGCAGAAGAAGCAGAAAAACAATTACGTGAAAAAAATGCCGAACTTCTTAAAGAAATTGAAGAACGTAAACGAATGGAAGCGGAAGTTAGGGAATCCGAAGAAAAGTTCCGGATGATTTTTGAGAATGTCCTTGACGGGATTTGCATATACGTGGAAGACCCTGATCCTTTTAAAAGGAAACTTGTTGATTGTAATGAACGGTACGCAATTATGTCAGGTCGAAGCCGTGAGGAATTACTCCGTTTAGGAAATACCCAGTCATTACAAATAACACTTGAGGGCGAGGCAAATAAGAATAGACTGGATTCTTTAAAAAAGGAATCAACATACTTCGGCTCTTATTCCTGGATCCGGCCGGATGGGAAACATAATGTTGTTGAGTATGTAGGAAGACCTATCAAATGGCACGGACAATCATTCTCAATTGGAATCGACCGTGACATCACAGAACGAAAACTTGCTGAAAGTGAATTGCGTAAATTATCAAGGGCAGTTGAACAAAGCCCGGCTTCTGTAATTATTACAGATACAGACGGAAATATAGAATATGTAAACCCGAAAGCCTCGGAAACTTCAGGCTATCATATTAAAGAAGTTGTTGGAAAGAATCCGCGAATATTTAGTTCGGGAGAGCAATCCGAAAGTGATTACAAAACTCTATGGGATACTATTATTTCCGGAAAGGAATGGCGAGGGGAATTGCATAATAAGAAGAAAAATGGCGAGCTATACTGGGAATCTGCATCCATATCGCCGATATTAAATAAAAAAGGAATTATTACCAACTTCGTCGCAGTTAAAGAAGATATAACAGAACATAAAAAAATATTACAGGATTTAATTGCAGCTAAAGAAAAAGCAGAACAATCTGATAAACTTAAAACAGAATTCCTGGCCCAAATGTCTCATGAAATCAGAACACCAATGAATGCTATAATAAGTTTTACCGATCTTTTAAGAGATGATTATTTTGAGAAAAATACTCAAGAATTGTCTGATATCCTGAATAGTATTAGCAATGCCGGAAAAAGGATTATCAGAACCGTTAGTTTAATCCTGAATGCATCAGAAATGCAAATTGGTACTTATCAGCCCTCTTTCAAACGGTTCAATTTGGAAGAGAATCTATCAGAAGTAATTCAATCGGAATATGCAGCGCTTGCCAGGCAAAAAGGATTACAATTCGAGTTTGTAAATAATTCACCTTCTCCATTTGTTTACGGCGATGAATACAGTATTAACCAAATATTTATAAATTTGATCGATAACGCAGTAAAATACACTGAATCAGGTAAAGTAGATGTTTTGATAGACAGGAATAAAGGAAATAATATTACTGTAACTATAGCAGATACAGGGATTGGAATTTCCGAAGATTACCTACCTCAAATCTTCAAACCATTCATGCAGGAAGAACGGGGTTATTCAAGACGATTTGAGGGAAATGGACTAGGTTTATCACTTGTAAAAAAATATTGTGATTTGAACGGAATTAATATCTCGGTTGAATCGAAAAAAAGGACTGGCACGAGATTTACGATAACATTTAACAATCATCCGAATCAATGATTTTATGATTCAATTTGAAAAGAAAATAAAAGCGTGTGAACCGGTTTGCGAATATTCCACTCTTCGGTTAAGAAGTCCATAAAATATAAGCCTATTCTTCACACGCTGCAATTATTGTAATATTAATTATAAACATTACCGGCTCTATTATGCTATGAATCTACATCAACTATATTACCGATAGCGTTTCCATTTGTTGAGCTTTTTATATTTTGTATCAAACTTGACAAAGAACTTTGCGCAGCATTAACATCGCCTGCTTGAAGACTACCTTGCAACGATTGTAAAGTTTGACTTCCCTGACTGTCGCCGGTAAGTATACTTAAAGCACCGCTATTACTGTTCAACTGTGAAAAAGCATCATTCGCATCATCAAGACTTCCGGAACTTAATGCAGTTTGCATACTCGCCAGACCTCCAAAAAAAGCCTGTAAAAGAGCCTGAGTAGAATTTGATGCTGAGCTAGTTGTTGAAGTACTGCCGTCTTCATCATTTTGTTTATTCTGAGTATTATTGGATTTTCCGCTAATAGTTTGTGCATTCTGCTGAAATGTACTTAATGCTTGTTGTGCCGAAGCTAAATCTCCGGATTGTAAAGCTGTTTGTAAAGACTGTAAACTAGCACTTAATTGACTGCCTGTATTACTGTAATTTCCACCAGTGCTTTGTAAATTTTGCGTTATTGATGCAAATGCAGATTGTGCATCGGTCAAATTTCCCGAATTTAAAGCATTACTAAGGTTTTGGAAATTTTGTCCTATGCTGTTGTTATTGTTTGCCTGCCATGCCAGGTAAGCAGTATTCGAGGCGGCAACACTGTTTATTGACATTAACTTCTCCTTAATTGTGATAATATACTTAATTACTCCTCCCCTTATCATTATCGTTCATTTTTTTGCTTATTTTAGTGCAAAAATAAGCCTTTTTTATTGCAGGTCATCTTTAAGGTCTTTTAATACTTACATAAAACCACTCTAAATCAACAATAACATTTGACTTGAGAACCAAATTATAAAAAAATTTAGTTTCCGGAATGAGCGGATTATGCCAATAAATGATATGATACTTAATAATATTGATGGTTGAGCATATCCATATGAGAGATAATTATGATAGCTACACTGTCAGAACCAGGATTTTTAGGATTTTAGGTTTTACCGGATTAAAAATTAAAATGGTTGAAACTAAATATTAGCAAAATCTTATGCATTATTTTATTTCATCATTTTTATTAAGTTTAATAATATTTTTTAAAAAAAACAAAAGAGGGAAGCAATATTATTCGAGCAGTGCTAGTTACATTTTTTTTGTTTTCTGGATGTACTAACAATAAAACTGATATCCTTGTTCAAACACACTCTCAAATTGATGAGGATAACATTCGCGAAGCCGTATTCCGCTATCAATTTGAGCATAATGCTTCCGGTTGGATGAACTGCGATACGATTATATATTTCTTGTCGGTAGGGACACAGGGCTATTATCCTGGACGCTGGAATGATCGAGATCCTGGTAATGAGTTCCTCAATAGATTTGAAAAAAATAATCTACTTGTAAAGCCATTCACAGAATGTAAATTCTTTAAAAATAAAGTGATAGATAAAAAAACTGGAGCAGTAGGCATAATATTCCGGGCAGGTAAAATCAAATGGATTTCAAATGATAAAGTTGAAGTCGAAGATGGATATCGCGCAGGTAATATAAGTAATTCTGAAAATACCTATTATCTATCTCGCGAAAATGCGTTATGGAAAGTGACCAAAGATTTATCGCGTGGAATTTCATAGATCATTTTGTCTGAGCCATTGATAATAATCATTAAAGGAAAATTATGATTATAACATAAAAAGTAGAGAGTCGATTGATTGGAAATTGTTATTATTTTATTTCTTCTTATCCTTTTTTTATTATTCATCCAAGTTAATAACTATATATCTTAATATGGGTTAATAATGAAATTTGTAGGGAGTTCGCAAGTTAAAAAAATAGACTCCAAAAACTACAAATTCAGTATTAAAAAAATTGAATATGCAAAGACTTTTACAGGATGAAAGAAGATTTGTCAATTGAAAGCTACGATAAAATCGATTAAAAGCATGCATGTAAATAAGTTATTGGGTTCGTATGATTATGATCTTGAGACGAACAATGGGGTTCGGGTTTCATTATTCTCCGAATTAAAAACTGGGGCTGTTTAAGAAAATATTTTAATACCTGCGTAACTTCGGTAATTAGGATAAATCCCCCGTAATAGGCCTTACAACTATTTCTTCAGTAACGAAATTTCCCTTCTGAAGATAAAGCCATACAAGCATTTGAGCTATATCCTCAGGATTAATCATTTTACCGGCATTTTTACTACGGACTTCTTCTGACCATATGGGCGTTTCAGTGGCTCCGGGAACAACATTAATAATTCTTATATTATATTTACGTACTTCTTCCCTTAAGGAATTAGTATATGCAAGCAACCCTGCTTTTGAGGCTGCATAAGCACTGCTATTGGTAAATATTTTTTTTGTAACTACCGAAAGGATATTTATTATCGTACCGCCTCCCTGTTCGATCATATGCGGCAGGATGCATTTTATTGTATAAATAGATCCGAGTAAATTAGTATTTACTATGTCATTTATTTCCTGAATGGAATTAGCTTCAGCTCTCTTAAAAGATGTTATTCCTGCATTGTTGATTAAACAATCAAGCTGATGTTCGTTTGTAATTCTTTTTACCGTTTGTTCGACATTAGTAAACGAGGCAACATTACATGGGAAAACTTCAACACCTAAATTATCTTTGCAGAGCTCGGTATGAAGCCTTTCTAATTCCCCTACTTTTCTTGAAGATACAAAAACCATGGCGCCTGTCTTTGCAAATTCGCATGCTGCCGCTCTGCCGATTCCTGAACTTGCCCCGGTAATCCACACTCCTGCTTTTAATCTACCTGTCATAAGTTCTTCATTGTAATTAAATTTAGAAATTCAGTTCGTGTTCTGGCGTCTTGTTTAAACAAACCGTGCACTGCACTTGCCGTAGCGGAAGAATTTTGCTTCTCAACACCTCTCATCATCATACACATGTGGAACGCCTCGGACACTACGGCAACACCTTTGGGTTGAATATATTTGTTTATTGTATCTGCAATCTGCTGGGTCATTCTTTCTTGAACCTGTAGTCTCCTGGCAAAAACTTCTACGATGCGAGGTATTTTGCTTAACCCGATGATCTTCCCGTCAGGGATATAAGCTACATTAATTTTTCCAAAAAAAGGAAGCATATGGTGTTCACACAAGCTGTAAAAATCGATATTCCGAACAAGGACCATTTCATCATATTTTTCCGTGAATATTGCACCATTCAAAGTTTCTTCAATATCTTTATCATATCCCGATGTTAAAAACTCATAAGCTTCGGCTACTCTCTTAGGTGTATTCAGCAGCCCTTCACGTTCAGAATCCTCCCCTAATTCATTTATCAGATTCGAAATTAGTAGTTCTACATTATTGCGGTTCAATTCTAATCTCCTCTATATTCAAAGTAATTGTTCTCAGTTTCATAAAGCTTAACAGAATAAAGTTTTCCGTTTGGTATTTTGTCAACTAACTGCTTCCAGGCAGCCGCAGCAATATTTTCAGCAGTCGGTATTATACCGGACATAAAATCCGTTTCCGTATTTAGATTTTTATGATCGACTTTTTCAATTATATTCTTTATTATTATTTCTTTTAGCTGTTTAAGATCGATTAAATAGCCTGTTTCTGAATTTATTTCGCCAGCAACTATAACTTCAATTGTATAATTATGGCCATGCCAGTTTGGGTTACTGCATTTGCCGTAAATCCGTTCATTTTCTTCATCGGATAATTTTGGATTAAACAGCCTGTGTGCAGCGCTAAATACTTCGCGTCTCGTAACATAAAACATATTGTTTTCCCTCTTTAAAGAGCCTGTATTATTTCTTTATTGTGACCGTCAACTTTAACCTTATAAAATATCTTTTTTATTTTTCCGTCGGTGCCAATAATAACTGTCGTCCTTTCAACACCCATATATTTTCTTCCGTACATACTTTTTTCTTTCCAAACTCCGTATAATTCAAGGACTTTTTTATCTTCATCGCTTAATAATATAAAGGGAAGATCATATTTTTGAGCAAACTTTTTATGTGATTCGGAAGAATCCGGACTAATTCCTATAATTACAGCATTTAATTTACCAAATTTTGTAAATTCATCCCTAAAATTACATGCCTCTGCCGTGCAGCCGGAAGTATTATCTTTGGGATAAAAATACAGTATAACATTTTTCCCTTTAAAATCTTCCAGGGAAACTGTTTTACCGTTTTGATCCTTAAGTTTAAAATTCGGAGCCTTTTTTCCTTCTTCCGCCATTATAATTCTCCTGTTAATTACAAATTAAATTAGTATAAGGGAAACAAATTATCTACTTCAAGAGACCATGCATTTATTCCACCCTCCAGATTATAAATATTCTTAAATCCGTTTTGGATCAAAAATTGACAAACGCTATAGCTTCTTGATCCCATATGACAGTAAACAACTATTTTATCCTCAACATTTAAATTTTTAGAATATTCAGTAAAAGTTTTTACCGGCACCAAATCAGAGCCGTTTATCCTTGCAATATTATATTCCCATTTTTCGCGAACATCGATCAGCTTTATTCCCTCTTCTTTCAGGAGCATTTCTTTTAGCTGGGTGGCTGAAATATTACTTACAACCATAATTATCTAATCTAATGTTTTCAGAACTTCTTCAATTGAGTTGTAATCAGGCTGATTAGTCGGTAATTCACAAATTTCCGCGTACTTAATTATACCGTTTTTATCCACAACAAAAGCCGATCTTTTACTTACACCTTTATAGTCAAACTTGCCGGGAGCGAATACATCATACAGTGAATCATACAATGGTGATACTTCTTTGTTAAAATCACTTAAAAGCGGGAAATTAAAACTATTTTTCTCCGCCCACATTTTTAGAGAAAACGGGCTGTCAACACTTATCCCAAGCACCTGTGCATTTATATTATTAAACTTGCCAATATTATCCCTTATCAGGCTCATTTCAGTTGTGCATACTGAAGTATTTGCAAATGGGAAGAACAGCACTACCACGTTTTTCCCGTTAAATTCCTCGATAGATACTTCTTTACCATCCTGATCTTTTAATTTAAATTCCGGTGCTTTATCTCCAATTTTTAGTGCCATAAAAATATCTCCAAATGTTATATCTAAATAGACAAGATTTACAAATTGATTACTTGGTTCTTAAAAATTTTAGGTTATATATTTCATCTAAAATACTTAAATGTTAAAGCATATTCAAGCAGCACCGAAGTTCGTTTAACTTAAAACACAAGATATAACAAGAGGTAAAAAAATCACATATTTGTAATTAGAATTAAAGTTAATAAATATTTACCTCTTCGTATAGGTTTATTCCGAACTTCTCATATACTGAACTTTTAATCTGCTTTGCAAATTGAAGAATTTCGCCTCCCGTTGAACCGCCATAATTAACCAAAACGAGAGACTGTTTTGAATGAGAGCCCACATTTCCAATACGCTTCCCTTTCCATCCACATTTTTCTATAAGCCAGCCGGCCGCCAATTTGATAATCCCGTTACCTGAATCATAACCTGTAATGTCCGGGTATTCCTTTTTCAGATCATTAAACTTACCAGAATTAACTTCAGGATTCTTAAAGAAGCTTCCGGCATTCCCCAATACCTTCGGGTCAGGAAGTTTACTTCTTCTTATTTCACAAACCGCATTGCTTACATCCTTTATAGTTATTCTTTGTAAATGTAATTTTTCAATCTCATCCTTTATTGATGCATAATTTAGACTTACAACCGGATCCTTATGCAATCTGAGTGTAATTGAAGTAATAATAAACTTTTCTTTTAATTTATTTTTAAAGATACTGTCACGGTAACCAAATTCACAATCCTGATTATAGATTTTTTTTTCTGCGGCTTCTCTTATATAAATACCTTTTAGAAAGTGAAATACACTTTTTAATTCCTGGCCGTATGCGCCAATATTCTGCAAGGGCGCTGCACCGGCAGTACCCGGAATTAATGATAGATTCTCTATGCCTCCAAAGTTATTGTCAACACAATACATGACGAGGTCATGCCAGATCACACCCGCGCCTGCCTCGATAAGAACAGTTGACTTGTCATCATCTATAATATTAATTCCCGGAATTGAATTTATAATTACAAGCCCGTCAAAATCTTTTGTTAGAAGAATATTACTCCCACCTCCCAGAATCAACTTTGGTAAATTTTCGGTTTCACTTTTTAGAAGTAAGCTTTTAAGTTCATTTTCATTGGTAATTTCCGCCCATATTCTTGCTTTAACATCAATTCCAAAGGTATTATAATTTTTAAGTGAAACGTTTTCTAAAATATTCATAAAAATTTTCGATATTAAGTTAGATGAAGGATTAAATCCATTAAGGATTTTTCGTATTCTTCTTCATATTTGTTATTTTCTGCATGCTAAGTTAAAAAACTTTGGCATTTCGGCAAAGCTTTCTGTTTAAACTGCCGGTGGACCTCTTAAGTTTTATAGAGCAGAAAATAATTTTAGATAAGAGATCTATAATTTCAGAATTATAGAACTGCACAATACTAAGATTGTTTTAGTAGAGGTAACAGCATGCATAAGAAAGCTGATATTCAAAAAGTGTATCGAAATTTTTTGGAATATAAGTTGAATCTTGAATTTAATTTTAACCAGTCTGGCGTTATCCCGTACAGGAAAACTAAAGATGGGTTAGAAGTTTTATTAATTACCTCACTAAAAAAGAAGAAGTGGGTTATTCCGAAGGGCTTTATTGAGTTTAATTTAACCCCGTTTGAGTCTGCAAAAAAGGAAGCATATGAAGAAGCCGGTATTCTTGGAACCAATGAAACTATAGAACTGGGTTATTTTGGTAATCAGAAATCAATCGGTATTTGTCATGTTAAAGTATTTGCAATGGAAGTTACTGAAATGCTTGAAGAATACCCTGAAAAAATTCGCAGGTCGCGGAAATGGTTTAATTTGATGGAAGCTTCATCAGTTGTAGAGGTAAAAGAAATTTCGGATATGATTTCAAACCTTGCTTCCAGGATTCAGGCATAAAAGCATTTTTATTTTTCCGTTAATATTTCAATAACACTCCGGCATGTATCATATTCATATCCTTTAGTTAAAAGAAAGGACATAAGCTTTGTCTTTAATTTCTCGTTTTCTATCCCCCGGGATGAAAGTGATTTTATTTTTTTCCTTCCCAGCTCCATAGCAGCGCTCAGTTCATCACCGTTGTAAAATTTTTCATCTGTAACTTTTGAAATTATGCTCCTGTCTATCCCTTTTCTAAATAATTCTGCTTCCAGTTTCTTTCTTCCCCATAATTTATTCCTAATATTTTCTTCGGCAAAAAGGGAAGCAAACTCATAATCATTAATATAATTACTATTAATTAACTCGGCTATTATTAATTCAATTAATTCCTGCCTGTAGCCTTTTTGTTTAAGTTTCAGTTTAAGTTCATACGAGGAGTGGAGCCTTCTTCCTAAGTAACGAAAAGCTTTTTGTTTTAGATGGAATTTCTGATTTTCCTCAATTAGAAATGAAAAACGGCTTTCGGAAATTTCGTCGTTTTTCTTCAAGCCGTTTTTTAAAAATATGTCATAAGATAAAAAAAGTTTCTCACCGTCATCTAATGTGATGGTTACATCTTTATCATTCTTTTTTTCAATCCTTTCAATCCTCATTAATCACATTTGGAAATTTATTTTGCCGATTTTTTTTCTTTAACGGGTTGTTTTTCTTCAGCGGAGGCTTTCTCTTCTTTAATCATTCCCAGTTTTTGTTTAACTTCTTTTTCAAGCTTAGAATAAAGTTCGGGACTCTCAATTAACTTTTGACGGAACTGTTCCCTTCCCTGGAACCTGTCCTCATCATAAGTAAACCAGGCGCCGCTCTTTTTTATAATGTTTAAATTTGTTGCTATATCAAGAAGGTCCCCTGTTTTACTTATTCCTTCGTTATAAAGGATATCAAACTCAACTTCTTTAAATGGCGGTGCAACTTTGCTTTTTACTATCTTTACCTTTGTGCGGTTACCAACCACTTCCGTTCCGTCTTTAATAGCAGCAATTCTCCTTATATCAAGCCTTAATGAGGCATAAAATTTTAATGCGTTTCCACCGGTAGTAGTTTCAGGATTACCGAACATTACCCCTATTTTACTTCTTAATTGATTTATAAAAATCACTGAAGTTTTTGATTTTGAAATTGCTCCTGTCAATTTTCTGAGGGCCTGCGACATTAACCTTGCCTGAACGGCCATAGTAGCATCGCCCATTTCGCCTTCAATTTCAGAACGCGGGACAAGTGCTGCAACCGAATCAATCACAATGATATCAAGAGCATTGCTCCTGACTAAAGTATCTGTAATTTCAAGTGCCTGCTCGCCGAAATCCGGTTGAGATAAAAGGAGATTAGCAGTATCTACACCGAGCCGCTTGGCATAATTAACATCAAGTGCATGTTCAGCATCGATAAACGCTGCAAGCCCGCCTGTTTTCTGCGCTTCCGCTATAATATGAAGGCATAAAGTAGTTTTACCGCTTGATTCAGGTCCGAAAATTTCAGTAACTCTGCCACGAGGAACACCGCCGATACCAAGCGCAAAATCAAGAGATAATGCTCCAGTGGGGATTGATTCTACATCAGCTATTACGCCGTTACCAAGCTTCATTATGGAACCTTTGCCGTAAGTTTTTTCTATACTGGCAATGGCGTCGTCAATAATTTTTAATTTTTGTTCTCTATCGGAACTCATTTTTCCTCCAAATCATTTTAAGTTATATTTTTTAATTTCAGTGTACTTCGAACCCTTTGGAAGTAAATCACTTTTCATTAATACTATTTCATTAGCTATAAATCGAACCTCGGGGAATCGGAAGTTTTCAAAAGATTCTATAAAATTGCTTCCCTCATCTCCTCTTAGTCTCATTATAGTTATGTGGGGTTGAAATTTTCTTTTCTCTGCCGGAATAGAGAACTTTTCTAATTCTATATTTATTTTTTCAACTAACTGGTTAACCTGGTTGCTAACTGATAATCCTATCCATAATACTCTGGCCTCCCTGCCTGTTTTGCCGGAACGATCTTGCTTATAAAAAATTCCGAACCGGGTTAAATTGCAATTAAAGCTACAATAATCACTAACAAATTTAAGTGAATTAATTATTGAATCCGAAATTTCTTTTTCTACTTCGCCAATAAATTTCAATGTAAGATGAAGCTTTTCTTCCGTTTCCCACTTGTACAGCTTGGAATCTTTTATTGCCTCATTATACAAGTTAACAATTTTTTCTCTAATTTCCCCGGGAATTTTCAAAGCAATAAACAGCCTACTCATCAAAAGGAATACCCAGTAAATAACGTCTTACCATATCCAATGCCGCCTGCGCAGATCTTTGTTTATTTAATATTCTGTCGTCCCCAAACTGAAATTTTTTTGCTGTACACACTTTATCATCACATATTCCTACATAAGTTAACCCGACGGGCTTTTCCGAACTTCCTCCGGTCGGCCCCATAATGCCTGTAATAGCTAGACCTAAATCAGTGCCGCTGATTGATTTAATTCCTTCAGCCATTTGACGTGCAACTTCAAGGCTTACAGCTCCATTTTGCGATATTGTATCTTCTGAAACTTTTAAAATTTCAACTTTTGAAGCATTACTGTATGATATTATACCTCGTTCGTAGAACTTACTACTTCCGCTTATATTTGTAAGCAGATTTGAAATCAATCCTCCGGTACATGATTCGGCAACAGCAATGGTTAGTCCTCTTTCAAGGAGCATTCTTGAAACCGCAAATTCCAAAGGTTCATCCTGCTTTGAATATATAAAGCGGCCAACCTTGCTTCTGATTTTTTGTTCAATCTCGCTTAATTTATTAGCCGCAGTTTCTTCATTTTTTTCTGTTACTGTTACTCTGAGCTTTACTCCAAATTGACTGGGAAGAAAGGCCAGTTTTGATCCGTTTAATAATTCTTCCAGATTGCCAAGCCTTTCAAATAATGTTGATTCAGGAATGCCTGTTGTTAAAAGATTTCCTCTTTTTACAAAGAAATCCTTATTAATAATTTTTTCCTGCAACTTCGGAATGATGAAATTATTCATCATTGCCTTCATCTCAAAGGGAACACCGGGCATAACTATAAAAATTTTATCATCTTTCTCAATCCAAATTCCAGGTGCTGTTCCAACTTCATTCCTGATCACTTTTGAGTTTTTGGGAATTAAAGCTTGATCTTCATTAATCTTTGTAAGTTTCCTCCCTCTCTTACTGAAAAAATTCTTTACATCATCTAAAACTTCATCGTTACGGATTAATTCAGTATGAAAAAATTTCACAACACAAGTCCGAGTAATATCGTCATGTGTAGGCCCGAGCCCTCCAGTTACAATTACAAGTTCATTTTCGTTCAGGCATAGCTTAAACTCTTTCAAAATTTCATCCTCATCATCGGGAACAGTAGAGGTTTTCCTGACATTCACCTGAATAGCGGAAAGTTTCTCACCGATAAATGCAGCATTAGTGTTTATAGTTTGTCCGATTAATATTTCATCCCCAATAGTAATTATATGAGCATTCATTTTCCTCTCAGAAAAATCAAATAGTTAATATTTAAAGATAATCAAAATAATATGAAGAATAATTAAAGAGTATACACCTGCTATTACATCGTCAAGCATTATACCCAATCCCCCATTCAACTTTTCTGCCTGGCGTGCGGGAAATGGTTTTATAATATCTAATAGTCTCCAGATTAAAAAGCCTGTGAACGATATTATTAAAGTTTTAGGTACAAATAGTAAAGTAATCCACATTCCTACAACTTCATCAATTGTACATTCGGCCGGATCCTTGCCGTAAACTTTCTCAAATTTAGTACCTATAATTATTCCATAAAATGCAAAAATGACTAACATTGGAATTATTACGGGGGGATTTGAAAATCCGGGTATATAATAAATTAGTAATGCCGCGAGACTGCCGAATGTTCCCGATGCAAAGGGGATAAATCCCGTATAAAAACCCGATCCAAGACATTTTTCGAATAAATTAATTTTCATTTTTAAGCAAATTTTGAATTAAAAATCTGCCCCTGTAAATATATGAAACGCCCGAATGAATTGTTATAAATGTAACTGCCAGCATTGCATAATATATATATTCAGGATTCAATAATACTGCAAATGTTCTTTCGTTACCTTTATAAATAATATTAAAACTTTGGGCTACACATATTGCAAGAAGATAATAAAGAAAAATCATTTGAATAAATGTTTTCCATTGTGCGTATCGGCTGGTCGGAAATGAATGTCCTTTGTAATCTGCATATGCTCTAAGCCCGGTAATTGAAAAATCTCTGATGATTATAATTAAAACCATCCAGAAAGGAATAACCTTAATAAATACAAACGCTAAAAATGCCGCCGATGTTAATATCTTATCCGCAAGCGGATCCCAAAATTTACCCCAGGTAGTTATATAATTAAATTTTCTTGCCAGCCATCCATCGTACCAATCAGTTAACGCAGCAATAATAAAAATTATTAAAGATATTTGTCTTAAAACAGGATAGTTTGACAAGAATAAGACAAAGAAAACCGGAGTCAATATAATTCTTAATACTGTTAATTGATTCGGAAGTATCATAGACTTTCAGACAGTGTTATTACTTTGAGCAAGAAACTTTAGGTACGAAAATTCATAAATCCCTGTATCGTGACCATCCTGCCAGGTTATCCCGATTGCATAATTCCCTACTTCAAAAATCTTCTTAACCTTTATTTGGTCGGTAAAAAACAGGGGGATATAATTTTCACTTTGGTTTTCTCTTTGTTCCGAACAAGTAGCGCAAGGACAACAACGCCTTAAAAAACCTAATTCGATTTTTGACTTTCCGTCGTTATCCCATTTAATTTCGAGATTTTTTTTTTCACTAATCTTAATAGCAAGAGGCTTCATTTAAGTTATATTCTCACCAGTCAACTCATACAATGCATCCAAATATTTACTACTGGTTTTCTGTATTATATTTTCCGGTAGCTGAGGAGGTGGAGGCTGTTTATTAAAGTTTATTGAGAGTAAATAATCTCTTACAAATTGTTTATCATAACTTTCCTGTGTGCCCCCTTTTTTATATTTGCTCAACGGCCAAAACCTTGAAGAATCAGGAGTTAATAATTCATCAACAATTATTACCTGATCTTTATATATTCCAAATTCCATTTTTGTATCGGCAATAATAATACCTTTCCCTAAAGCAAATTCAGACGCTTTCTTATAAATTGCCAGGGTTGCATCTTTAATTATATCAAGTTTCTTTTTATCGATAATATTTTCTGCTTCACTAAAAGAAATATTCTCATCATGAAGTCCGATTTCAGCTTTTGTTGATGGTGTGAAGATCGGTTCAGGCAGTTTTTCAGATTCAACCAAACCTTCAGGAAGAGTTATTCCTGAAATTTTACCGGTTTTCTTATAGTCATTCCATCCGGAACCGGAAATGTAACCCCTTACAATACACTCAATTGGTATAACATCTGCTTTTTTTACAAGCATTGATCTACCCTTCAAATCATCCTCATATTGGTAACATTCTTCAGGAAAATCTTGAACGTCAGTTGCAATGATGTGATTACTGATAATATCTTTTACAAAATTAAACCAAAATGAAGATATTTTTGTTAAAACTTCACCTTTGTTTGGTATTCCCTGCGCCATAATAACATCAAATGCCGATAACCTGTCTGTTGAAACGATTAAATAATTTTCACCTATATCATAAATATCTCTCACTTTTCCTTGTTTTACAAGCTTTAGTTTAGAGAAATTTGTTTGAAGTATAATATTCTTTGCCATTTTTCTAATTTTTATTTATTTGATAAATAAAGGTATTTAACAAATATAAATATGGAATGTTCATAATACAATAAAGGTTAAACTATTTTTAATTTGATTTTACAATTTGTTCAGTTTCAACTGAATTACATTTAATATAATATATATTTTTCCACTTCTGAATAAAAATGAAAAAGCCTACAATGTCTATGTAAATTGAAAAAACAAAATAAATATTTTGATTTAAATTGAAAATAGATCAAGAATAGTTGTCGACTTCATACGTTAACTCATCAATAACATAACGTTGCGTAACTCTTTGAATTAAAAAGGTTAAGAATGCATAGGTAAGAAATTTTAGATTAAAATTTAATATAAATTAGTTAGGTAATTTACTTAATGGCTAAAATTTTGAGTGCAGTTAACTTTGTGTTGCTATCTGGACAGAGGACAAGGCTTCATTGACGGGATTGGTAAAAATTATTTTATAACTATCTATCGCTTCCTGTTTTGAATTAAAAATTTCGAATACTCTGAGGTAAGTTTCAAATTTTTCGTAGTCATCAAAATAATTATTGGGTTTTATTATTTTTATATTGCCGTTAAGATTCAATAATTTTTTATAAGCAATTAAAATTGCACTAAAAAAAGCAGGATCAATTGATGAACAATGCGTTAGATCAACAATTATTCTCCTGTATCCATTATCAATTTCCTGAGTGAGCATATTCTGAAACTGGAGGGCTTCCAAAAAAGTGGCTCTTCTCATAATTACTTTTGCTATTATTATGTCTTCAGTATATTCTAATGCAAAATCCATAGCCAAATATTTTACTCCTTATTCAATTATCGCAAAATTCTTCTTAAAGTTGAGTTTAATGTTCGAATTTTTTACATAAATTGTTCGTTTTTCTTAATTTTGATATAATAAAAAACGAATTAATCCTCACTCGCAAAAGGAATAAAAATACCGGTTATTATAATTTTTCAAAAGATTGCTTTTGTACAAAATAGAAAGTAAGATATTGTGATGCAGTTTTTATCAATAGTTTGATAATTATAATATTTTTAATAAGAAGAATTGTTTCCCAATCAAAAACAACCTTAAGTTATAAATGGAAAATATTGAAATAAATCCATTAAAAAGATTCTCCAATAGAGTAGATAATTACATCAAATATCGTCCATATTATCCGGATGGAATAATGGACTTTTTTTTAACTGAATTAAAACTTAAAAAATCAGATATAATAGCAGATATAGGTTCCGGAACAGGTATTTTTACAGAATTTTTATTGAAAAAGAATTATAAAGTTTTCGCAATTGAACCGAACAATGATATGCGCGGAGCTGCAGAACGATTACTTAGCTGTTATAATAATTTCAAAAGCATTAGCGGTTCGGCTGAATCAACCGGGCTGGAAGCCGGCAGTATTGATATTATTACATCAGCGCAGGCATTCCACTGGTTCAATTTTGAAAAAACAAAGTTTGAATTCAAGCGTATAATTAAAAATGGGGGCTGGGTTGTATTAATCTGGAATACCAGGGAAATTAATTCAAATCCGTTTATGATTGAATATGAAAAACTTTTAATTAACTTTTCTATTGATTACGGCAGGATAAACCATTCTAATATAAACGAAAGCATTTTTCAAAGTTTCTTTAGCAAATATGAAGTAGCTGTCTTCCCAAATAAACAGAGTTTTAATTTTGAAGGATTAAAAGGCAGACTGCTTTCTTCATCGTATGCCCCTGTGGAAGATAGTCCCGGTTACATTCCGATGATGAATAATCTTACAAATATATTTTGGAAATATCAAATAAACGGGAAAGTAGACTTTATATATAAAACGGAAGTTTATTACGGGATATTATAAAATCTTTTCTAACGGCATCTGGAATATTCTGATTTTATCATCATGTTTTATGATTTCATTATTTAGCTTAGTAACACCATTTATAAGTTCATTAAGTGCGTTTTCTTCCTGAAAGGCAATCATCCGAACCAGATTATAACCGGGGTTTGCCCTTGTACCGAGATGTGCTTCTGAAAAATGTCCTTTCCCTTTAACGTTTTCCCATTCTGTAAAATAATCAATTTTCAAATCCTCAAATAATTTGGTCATGCGATCTTCTAAAATATCGTGATAAACAATAAATAATATTTTCATATCACACCTCCGTAATACCTGTTTATTTCAGTAAATCGAACAAAATAAATGTATATAATATAATTATAATTAATTAAAGAAATTGAAATATATGGAGGATAATTTAAATTCGAATTGATCTAGGGATAATTAACTGTATCTGTCCTTGGTCATAGGCAGAACGGTTTGCATCCTTTGCCACAAAGTAGCATGCCGGTTCAAAAATTATTATTTAATGAAGTTCAATCAATTATTTTTTTAAAATAAATATACAGATCCTATTAGAATAGTGTTTTGACTATTTTTTGAATAATTCCCCAGATTATCTTCAAAAGATTATTGCTGTTTGCCCAATCTCCTCTGTACTCAAGACGGGTAACTAAACTGCCGCAGAATTTATATTCATAAGTAAGTGTAAATTCTTTAAGTTGCTGGACTGTCCCGGTAGTAAATCTATTTTGGTCATAATAATAATCGACTCTGGCTCCTATCGCTGAAACACTGCTAAGAGAATACTTGCCTGCTAATACAGGGCCATTCCATACTGCAAAACCTATAGGCTGTCGGATTCCTAACCATAATCTGAAAAGAGAGTTACGAATAAAGCATCCGGTGCCTGGAGATTGAAAATAAAATTAAACACGTACCTCTTATTAGTAGCTTCAAGTTCTTCTGCGCCCCCAATAAAATTCTCTATAAATGAAAATACATACGAAGGCGTCCATGCTATTTCCGCCCTTAATGTTTTATCAGAGTTATTATCAATTGTATCATTCCAGCTGTTCTAAATATAAAGTGTGGCACTGAATTCCGGGTTTAATGTATATGCTTTCGAAGCCCCTATATGCCAAAGCGGAAGGCATAAGTATATAAGAATGAACGGCTATAATTAATTTTCGAGATTGACTCAATAGATTCACTCCCCATATGAGTTAACATTTTACCGGTATTTATTGTAAGTCCACTTCCCACCGGAATAGATTTGGATCAACTTAACAAATAATTCCTCTGAACAATATCTCTAGTCATCATCCTTTTTCGTCTCTTGAACTCTTACAAAAGCGCTATGAACAGTTGCAGGCATCGGTATATTTTCCCCTTTTATGTCTTTCCATAAAATTTCATTGAACTCATCTTCCGGTACAGCATCCTCTTTAGCAAAATTAAGGCGGCTGCTTTTATCTGCTCCATAAGCATTCGCCATATTTCTTTGGTTTAAATCTATTTCAGGTTCAATAACTTTAAAAGGATTTACATTAAGGCTGTCTGTAATCGAATATAAAATAGGGTTTGCTGCCAGGTCAAACTGAGTCATGGGTGGCAAACCCAAAATTAATTCTATCGTTTTCAAGACACTTGAAGTGGAATACATTGTATGATCTACGAAATGACGTTTAATATATGGGCTTATAACAAGCAATGTTGACCTGTGTGCATCAACATGATCAAATCCGTTTTGTGCGTCATCTTCCAAAATAAAAATAATAGAGTTTTCCCAGTATTTACTACTGGATATTTTTTGTACAACAAGTCCAACTGCATAATCATTGCCCGCCACATAAGCCTGTGGAGTTAAAGCGCCTTTCTTTGTTCCCGCTGTATGGTCATTCGGTAGACGCATTATGCTGAAATCAGGCAGAGAGTCTCCGGTCGCGTATGCATCAAATTCTTTTTCCCATTGTTCATAACGGTAGATATCGCTAATGTTCAAATCCCATCCGGGATATATATGGCTTGTGAATACATCTAAATCTGTGTCCGCACCAACATATTTTGTAGTATTGTTTGATAATACTTCATCTGTAAATTCACCATAGTTCCTCATACTCAGATGATGATTTACAACATTATTCCAGATATATCCCGAAGAGGGCGCATCAATAGGAGAACCGCCTTCAAAATTATACTGTTGTCCTCTCCTGCTGTAATTATTAGGATAAAGTTTTTCAACGTAATCCGTAGCATAGGCTGCGGTAGACCAGTTATGCCCGCTTGCACTTACTTCGGCATCGTCATAAAAATTATCGTAGAGAGTAAATTCTTCGGTGAGTTTATGCTGGTTTGGTGTAACTTTTCTTGGGAAAAAACAAAATGTACTGTCCCCGTTCCCTTCCGCTAAGTCGCCAAACACCTGATCGTAAGTTCTATTTTCCTTTATAATATAAAAAATGTGTTTAATTTTATTGCTTCTGATTAAATTGTGTTTATCCGGGATTACTTTTGGGAAGCCGGCTAAATTCTTTTCTTTTGAAATGTATGGAGTATTTGAATAAACCTGTTCACTGAACTTTGCGAGGACTTTTTTCGAAGGAAATTTTATAACTGATACTGTTCCTTGAAATAAAGTTCCTATATACTTTTTATTTGAATTGGGAAGCGAGCTAAGGCCCTTTCCGTTTGCCACTAATATTTCTTTTGACTGTGTAATAAATCTCACTGCAGTTGGATACCAGCCCACTGGAATAAAACCCAGACTTTTTGAATTATTTTTTTTTGTAATATTAAACAAAGCTATGCAGTTATTATTTGCATTTGCCACGATTAAAACAGATTCGTCCTTATTAAAGCAGAGAGCATTCGGTGTACTGCCGGGAGGTGCATCTACACATAAAGAAGAGTTTAATTTTTCTATCTCTTTCTTTAACCCGAGGTCAATAACAGAAGTAGTATTATTGTTAGCATCAGCAACAAACAAACGTGAATTATCACTTGTAATTATAATCTGGCACGGGTGGTCGCCTGTTTTTATTTTATTTGTAACTGTAAAATCATATAAATTAATTTCTTCAATTTCAGATTTTCCCCAAATAGAAACATAAGCAAAAGTGCCGGCGGAATTTACTTTTACATCGTAACATTCACCTTCTAATTTGATCGTTTTCAAAACATTTTGTGATCTTAAATCATATACATAAAGAGATTTTGACTCTTTAGAAACTGCCAGCAGTAAATTCTTTCCCTTAACAAAATCTATCCCGGTAATTGAAATATTTTCCTTAGGGAATTTCTCCCCTATAATTATGGAATCTTTTAGTAAAAGCCTTCCTGAGTTAAAATTATAAATATAAATAAGGTTGTTATTTCCACCGGAAACAAATAATCTTGAACTGTTATCATTAAACACCAATCCGTACCACGCATTGGTTAGGATAACTCTCTGAACTTCTTTAATATTTTTTAAGTCAATTACCGATAAAGAGTTCTCCCCCATCCCGCTGTTTGTTGTTACGGCATATCTTCCGTTATTCGTTACAGCAATATTAAGCGGCAGTGGCCCTGTGCCGATCTGTTTTCCCGCTGGCGTAAGTTTCCAGCCATTATGCAGCAGTGTATAATTTTTATATTTGCCGGGAAGTATGCTGTCCTGCGCAAATATATATGAAGAAGAAAAACTCAAAAAAAACAGGAAACAAAAAAGTAATATTCCGAATTTTTCATTGAATTTAATAAAAGCGGATTTCATATTTTATCTCTTAATCGATTAACTTTTAGATAGTACTTTCAATGTTTGTACATTTAATCAGGGCTCAGGAAAACCTAGTATGTTTACAGTGGTTGAGCTGGGGCATGCCCCGGGTTTACAGTACTACAAAACCTCGAAGATTTTTTAAACACTAATCAAATATATCTCTGATAATATAATCATTTTTGATCCCAAACTTTAGGGCATTTTCCTGTTGTTTACCGGATCTGGGTAAACCATACATCATCTCAAGGGTTCTCAATATATTAATGTGTGTTACTCCCTTTCCTTCGGGATAATCACCGGGCTTAATATGGGCCCCGGCAATGATTGTCGGAATTCTATTTTTTATATCTCTATTTGAGCTCGCCGGATCAGTCATACCGTGATATTTACTTTTATCGTCATTTTCATCAAAAGTAATAATAAAAATACTATTATGAGTTTTAGCCCATTGATAATAACCATCTAATTTTTCCTTTAGCCAGGTATCGCCGTCAGTTACACTTTTAGGAGGTTTACCATCGTGCATTTCATGTATTTGATTAGGGATTACAAAAGAAACTGTTGGAAGTTTACTGTAATCGGTTGGAAATTGCTTATATTGAAGATTAACCGATGTTTCTTCAGTGTTCCCTTGTGGAATATTTCCAAAACTTATCCAGGGAACATGCTTTCGGGCATAATGCCCGGATTTAGATACTGTATCACCAATTGTAGGCAGATCTTCAGAATAACCTTTGAATGTGTAACCCTTTTTTAAAAGCTGCTGCATAAGGTTGCTTGATTGGAATGGATAACTTTTATCATTGTCTGCGTTTGCAATACCATCGTTAAAACCTACATTTTGATTACTTCCGCAAATTAACCAAAAATAATTACCCTCACTTGCATGTTCTTCTGCATACATTTGTGTTAGATTTGCACCCTCTTTTTTCAACACATTATTTATATATGGTGCGGCATCATTATCTATAACCTCATCATAATCCTTATTCTCCTCCATTACTATAACAATGTGATCATATCTATGTAGTTTGAGGGATTTTTTTTTGGATTGGGCCGGAAGAGTTCCGGAATTTAATAAACTTATTATTAAAACAATTATCAGGGCTGATAGTTTATTCATAATAACTTTCTAAAATAAATTATTAATAATATCGTGTTAACAATTAATTTATGTAGATTAATGTTTAAAGTTAATACTTTAACTATTATTAATTTATTAAGAAAAAACTATTTATTCTCTGAGGATAAAAAATCATTTATAGCTGCTGCAGCTTTTCTACCCGCTCCCATTGCAAGTATTACTGTGGCGCCTCCTGTAACTATATCACCTCCTGCAAAAACACCTTTCTTAGACGTCTTCATTGTTATTTCATCAACAATTATATTACCCCACTTTGTGTACTGCAGGTCAGGAGTGGTTTTCTGGATTATTGGATTTGAACCGTTGCCGATGGCAATAACTGCCATATCAATTTTTAGTTCATATTCGGATCCAATTATCGGTACCGGTCTGCGTCTGCCCGAAGAATCCGGTTCGCCAAGTTCCATTTTTTGAAGACTGACCCCGGTAAGCCAGCCTGCTTTATCACCAATAAATTCTAATGGATTAGCAAGAAACATAAACTGTATTCCCTCATCCTTTGCGTGATGAATTTCTTCTTTTCTCGCAGGTATTTCAATATCAGAACGGCGGTAAATTATATAAGCGTTTTTTGCTCCCAGCCTTTTAGATGTTCTTACCGCATCCATTGCAGTATTACCGCCTCCGAATACTGCGATATTTTTATCCCTGCAG
>Ga0181520_10002714_pt1 | contig 32301 bp, 29 predicted proteins | sample PEATcosm2014_Bin_29_FD_132451 | JGI IMG/M metagenome (GOLD analysis project Ga0181520, IMG submission 132451) | Peatland microbial communities from MTU Mesocosm Facility, Houghton, MI, USA - PEATcosm2014_Bin02_30_metaG | ecosystem: Environmental > Terrestrial > Soil > Wetlands > Peat | place...
TTCCTTGGAGTTCACCATTAAAAAACAGGCCCAATGGCCTGACGTATTAACTAAACTTGGTATTAACAAAATTAAATTTTCCGAAAAAAACGACTAAAACCAACTAAATCCCGAACGGTAACCCCTCCCTAAACAGGGTGGGCGGGGCGGGGCGTCGCACAAAGCTTTTCCAAACGTTGAAAAGACAGTTTGGCCTGGTTCTCCTCATCGCGATGCGCTGACGACCGTTTTATGGCCGCAAAAACGACCATACCCACAAAAAGAATACCTCCTCCTACCGCTGCCAAGAGGTGACTCATAGATAGTATAAGAATATCACTTTTTTCTAACTTAGACAAAAATGTCTAAAAATCTAATTTATTTTTGTATAATCCTTATAATTTTCCGCCATCTCGTCAAAATAATCGTACTGGATGGCGGTGCGGATTTTTTTCATTAGGTTAAGGTAAAAACGCAGGTTGTGCATACTGGCCAGGCGGGTGGCCAGCGGCTCACCGGCCGCGAACAAATGGCGGAGGTAGGATTTGGTGTGGTTCAAACACAGATAACAATCGCAGGTGTTGTCCACAGGAGTGAAGTCTTCTTTAAATTTTTCGAGCCTGATGTCAATTGTTGCATAACCTTCAACATCAGAGGAACCCTCACCCCTGGCCCCTCTCCCAGAGGGAGAGGGGGAAGAAACACGAGCCGCGATATATAACCGGCCATGCCTTGCCTCGCGCGTGGGAATAACGCAGTCAAAAGTATCACAGCCGCGCGCTACTACCTGGACAATGTCGTATGGCGTGCCCACCCCCAAAAGATGCCTGGGTTTTTCTTCCGGCAAATGAGTAATGGACCACTCCACGGCTTTCATCATTTCCTCAAACGGCTCGTCCACGGTGGCAATTCCGCCAATGGCAAAACCTTCAAAATCAAAATTGACCATTGCCTCGGCGGAGATTTTACGCAAGTCCTTAAAATTGGAGCCCTGCACAATTCCCCACAATTTTTGGCCAGGATTAATGGGATCGCCATTTTTCATAATATTCAAATGCTCGCGGATTGCGCGCTCGGCCCAGCGGTTGGTCAGCTCCGTGGAAATTTTGCTCTGCCCGTACTCAAACGGCACGCCGGAAAAATCATCCAAAATTAAACAAATATCACTGCCTAAGTTGGCCTGAATCTGAATGGATTTTTCGGGAGACAAAATTTCCTGTCGGCCGTCCATATCAAAATTAAACAGCACGCCGGCTTCCATAACTTTTTTAAATTTAGCCAACGATTGTACCTGGAATCCCCCGCTGTCGGTAAAAATCGGCCCTTTCCAGTTCATAAATTTGTGCAAACCGCCGGCTTTATAAATCAGCCCGTCGCCCGGCCTTTGCCAAAGGTGATAAGTATTCGCGAGTATCATCTCGGCTCCCCAAAATTTAAGTTCTTCCGACGTTACCGCCTTTACCGTCCCCTTCGTCCCAATAGGCAAAAACGCCGGCGTATTCACGTCCCCGTGCGCGGTATGGATAACGCCGTTACGGGCGCGCAATACATCGGCTCCCTCTTCCTTCTTGTCCGCCGTAGCTTTAGCGAAGGCGGATGGAAGAGGGCCGGGGTGAGGGTCAACTTTTTTTAGGATTTCAAAATAGGCCATAATCGTAATGTAGGGAACGGTCGCGACCGTTCCCTACGAGATGATGATATTATAACAAAACAGCGCCCCTCTGCCTAGGCGCTTGACGTCGGCAACAAAAGTGGTAAACTAATTTCGTTTAAGGAGGAGCCTATGACGCATTCGGTTCTCGTCATCGTCCTGATTTGGTTCGTCGTCAGTTGTTTTTTGGCGGCAAGTAACGTCAACTTTACCATCAACGGCTTCTGGCTTTCGGCCATCAAGAAACGCATGGGTGGCTACGATTCCATGAACGACTTCCTGGCCGATTACCGCGGTCATCTGCACAAGTGCGCTACCGGAGGAGAATGCGCAAACAACCGCGTATTCCACCGGCTGTGTAGCAAACTGCAATGGGCGTTGCTATCGCGCTATAAAACCACCGGAGCCATAATTGGCCTGTGGGCCGTGTCGTTCCTGTGCATTTTTTTGATCGTACCGGCAATACAGGAAGCATGGCCGCTCCGCGAGAAGTCGAATCGGCCGGCCTGACGAAGCCAACAACCTCGCTCTAAAAGGAGCTTCTCCTGCTACAAGGAGAAGCTCCAGATTTTATTTTGGGACCAAAGGCGCCCCGATGGCGAGGCGCTGTTTAAAATTTTTATTATTTTTTAGTCGGGAAATTTAAGCTTGGGGCCTTTAAAACGTTTGTTTAGCTCAACTAAATTATCGCGGTCACGCAACCAGTCGTAATACCTACTGGATCCGTAAGCCGGGCTGTTAGCACCAAACTCCTCCAAAGCATAACGCCTCATTAGGTCCTGATAACGAACCAAACTTGGTTCCTCATCAAGGCCAATATCTTTAGGGCCGGTTGGATTTTCACTAGGTGCGATTGAAAGATTGCCCATAAATTTACCGGTCAAAATTCCGTCTCGGAGGCCTGCCGCTCGAAGAGTCCGAGCCGCGTCGAGGACCACCGCTACGGCCGCCAAAGGACGGACGGCGCGGGCGAAAATCATCATGGCCGCCGTTTCCAAACGCTCCGGCCGCGCCCTCGGGCGCCGGACCGGCAAACGGTTTGTGGGTTAAGTTTATTCTGCCTTGCTCGTCAATTTCACTGACCTGGACTTTTAAAGTATCGCCGACATTGCAGACGTCTTCCACGCGGTTGACCCGATAATTTGCCAATTGGGAAATATGCACCAAGCCCTCTTTGCCCGGCAGGACTTCCACAAAGGCGCCAAAATCCATAAGGCGGGTAACTTTGCCTTCATAAATTTCGCCGGGCTGGACTTCTTTAACAATGTTCTGGATCCATTCCACGGCTTTTTTGGCGCTTTCGGCGTCGGTGGAAGTGACCATTACCAAACCGGAATCTTCAATGTCAATTTTAACCCCGGGACATTTGGCAATAATTTCGTTGATAACTTTTCCGCCGCTGCCGATGACTTCGCGGATTTTGTCGGGCTTAATCATAAACGATGTAATGCGCGGGGCGTAAGGCGACAAATCCGGCCGCGGTGAAGAAATTGCTTCTTTCATTTTGCTGATAATGTGGACGCGCGCGGGCTTGGCCTGCTCCAAAGCTTTAGCCAAAATATCCGCCGACAATCCTTTAAGCTTCATATCCAACTGCAAAGCCGTAACTCCCGTTTCCGAACCGGTAACTTTAAAATCCATATGGCCGTTAAAATCTTCTATGCCCGCAATGTCGGTTAAAACTTTAAAATTATTTGGGTTAGTTTCATCCATTACCAAACCCATGGCACAACCGCCAATGATGTCGGTAATCGGCACGCCGGCGTCCATTAACGCCAAAGTACTGCCGCAAGTGGAAGCCATTGAAGTGGAGCCGTTGGAAGACATAATTTCTGACACTAAGCGCATTGTATAAGGGAAAGTTTCCTGTGGCGGCAAAACCACTTCCACGGCGCGCTCGGCCAGCATTCCGTGGCCGATTTCGCGTCTGCCCGGCCCTCTTAAAGGAGCAACTTCGCCAACAGAGTAACCCGGCATATTATAGTGGTGGATGTAACGCTTGGTCCTGCCTTCGGTGGGATCTTCCATCCCGTCCAAAGTCTGCTCGTCGCCTTTACTGCCCAAGGTTACGGTGGTCAGCGCCTGGGTTTCTCCCCTGGTGAACAAAGCAGAACCGTGAGTGCGCGGCAAAACGCCGACTTCACAGGTAATGGGCCGGGTCTCGGTAAGCTTGCGGCCGTCCACGCGCCGTTCCTTGGTAAGAATCTGTTTTTGCTGGTATTTTTTTAAAACTTTATCCACGGCTTTGGCCGCGTCTTTTTCGATATCAACAATTTTTCCATCCGGTAGGGACGGGTTTGCAACCCGTCCTTTTTGGGAGGGTTGCAAACCCTCCCCTACATTCTCATTGAATGATAATTTTACCGCTTCGGTAATTTCTTCCGTCAGCTTTTTGATATTTTCCTCGCGCGGTTCTTTTCCTTTAACGTATATCGCGGCATCCATTTTGTCCTCGGTCAAAAGTTCTTTGACTTTATCCATTACCGCCGGGTTCGGCAAAACCATAATCGGATCCGACTTTGCTTTTCCGACCTGCTTGGCAAAATCAATTTGGCACTGCGTCAGCAACCCCAAAAACGGCTGGGCAAACTTGATGCCTTCCACAATTTCCTCTTCTTTGACCAACTTTGCGCCCATTTCCACCATAATAATGTGTTCGCCGGTGCCGCAAACTATCAAATCCATCGTAGATGTTTCCTGCTGTTTGTGGGTCGGGTTGATAACATATTGCCCTTCCACTTTGCCGACGCGCACGCCGGCCACCGGCCCGTCAAAAGGCACGTTGGAAATGGCCAGCGCCATGGAGCAGGCGTTGACCGCCAGCATATCGGGCTCGTTTTCCCCGTCTATAGATAAAACCATGGCGGTTACCTGCACATCGTTGCGCATCCCGTCCGGAAACAAAGGACGGAGGGTGCGATCAATTACCCGCCCTTTTAAGATAGCATCGTCGGTCGCGCGGCCTTCGCGTTTTATCCAGCGCGAGCCTTTGATTTTTCCGGCCGCGTACAGCCTTTCTTCATAATCCAAAAGCAGGGGGAAAAAATCTATTCCCTCTCTGGCTTTATCGTTCATTACCGTGGTGGCCAAAACCACCGTGTCGCCGACGCGCGCCAAAACGGCGCCGCTGGCCTGGCCGGCCAATTTGCCGGTTTCAAAACTAAAATCGGCCTCGCCGATTTTGCAGGAGATCTTTTTAGATTCCATTATATTTTCCTTTTTGTTTCAGGATGACTTTCAGATGAACGATGACTTGTAAAAGTCCTCGCAGAATCCGCAAACCATCCTGGAACGTTAATTATTCTTATACCGCTGATCGGTCGCCGATACGTACGCTGATTCAACGCTGAAGCTAACTGCCCTCCTTGGGGAGAGATTTTAGATTCAGCGACCTATCAGCGTCTATTCAGCGGACGTTGAGCGCTTTTCGAGCACAGCATTAATTTTACCTAATATTTCCTCCGGTGTAAAGTAGGCCTTTACCAGGTAATCGTCGGCCCGCAAATTTTTGACCCTTAATATGTCGCTGTTGCTCCATAAATTGCTCAAAACAATTACCGGCAAATCGGAGACTTTTTTGTCCGTACTTCCGCGAAGGGTTTCCAAAACCTGAAAACCGTCCACCTCCGGCATCATTAAGTCAAGCAAAATTAAATCCGGCAATTGCTCGGAAATCATTTGGAGCCCTTTTTTCCCGTCTTCGGCATGGCGTACCGCAAAACCGCTGCTTTCCAGCTTATGCGTGACAATCTCGGCCATCGCCACGTCATCTTCCATCACAATGATATTTTTTGATGTTTGTTTGGCCATCGCGGGTATTTCTCCCGTCTATAATTATAGCATAATGGCCAAAAAAAGAAAAATGTGATATAATTTGTTTAAGTCTTGGTGCTAATATTTAATTTTATTATTTATAAGCATTAATAGGGCAAAGGTTTTTAAAAGTGATACAAAAATACAAGTCATTGCCTGAATTTAAAAACCACGAGCAAATCGTGGAATTAAACGACCCCGCTTCCGGCTTAAAAGGGTTTATTGCAATTCACAGGCGCTTTCCCCCGCATCCGTCTTTTGGAGCCACCAGGATGGCGTTCTATCAGACCAAAACAGATGCCTTAAAAGACGCTTTAAGGCTGTCTGCTTTGATGTCCTTTAAAAGCATTATGGCCGGCCTGCCGTACGGGGGTGCTAAGGCCACCATCATCCGACCCTATTTAACAATGCCGGCTCGGCAAAAATTAAAGCTTCTTGCCGCGTACGCGAAAAAAGTTAATGACTTAACCGGCCGGTTTATTACCGGGGCCGACCTTGGCATAAATGAAGACGATTTAAAAATGATGAAAAAGGGTACCTCCTATATTGTAGGGCTCAAAAGCGAGCCTGTCCCTTATACCGCGCTGGGTTTATTCTACAGCCTGGAAGTGGCGCTGGATGAAATTTTCGGCCGGAAAAGCTTAGGCGGCAGAAGTTTTGCCATCCAGGGCGTGGGAAAAATCGGCGGCAATTTTTTAAAACTTATATATCCGCGGGCCGCAAAAATTTTTATTGCCGATGTGGACAAAACGACTTTGTCGGCTGTAAAAAAACAGTTTCCGAAAGTGCGTATCGTTAGCCCCAAAGAAATTTTTAGCCAAAATGCGGACGTATTTTCTCCCTGCGCCTTAGGCGGATACTTAAACGGTGAGACCATAAAAAAAATAAGGAGCAAAATTATATTGGGCGGCGCCAATAACCAACTGGCTTCGGAAAAAATCGGGACAGACCTTTACGGACGCGGCATCCTTTACGCGCCGGACTATGTTGTAAACGGCGGCGGCCTGATAAGCGTTACCGACGAGTATGAAAACCCAGTATTTAACAAACAACGGCTGGTAAAAAAAGTCAAAAAAATCGCCGAAACGTTAAAAGAAATTATTGCCATCAGTAAAAAACAGCATAGAGCTACCAACCTCGTCTCCGATGAAATCGCCCAAGCCAAATTAAACAAAACATATGAACAAGCCACTATTGCCAGGGTATAACAGCGTAAAAACCTTGTTAAGGGATTTAGAAGCAAAACCGGAAAAATTCTGGCTAAAAAGGGGCGAGTCGGAATTATTTAAACTTTTTAAACAGGCGGCCGGACGAATCCCGGCCTATAAAAAATTTTTAAAATCCCATCGCGTAAACCCCAAAAAAATAACCGGCCTTAAAAATATATCTTCAGTGCCGCCGGTTGGCAGAGACAACTACCTGCAAAAATATCCTTTGGAGGACTTATGCTGGGACGGCAATTTTAAAGCCCGGCGCTGGACTGTAGCGGCCACTTCCGGCTCAACCGGCCAGCCGTTTTATTTCCCGCGAACGGATAATCAGGATTTGCAATACGCCGCTTTGGCTGAACTTTATCTGGTCCACAATTTCCAAATCAACAGAAAATCCACGCTCTATATAAACGGATTTGCCATGGGAGTATGGATTGGGGGAGTTTTTACTTATCAGGCCGTCCACGATGTGGCACAGCGCGGCAATTATAGTATCAGCATAATCAGCCCGGGTATAAACAAGCAGGAGATTATCAAAGCCGTGACAAACTTAGGCCCGAAGTTTGACCAGATAATTATCGGCGGCTATCCCCCTTTTATAAAAGAAACCGTTGACGAGGGGCTGGCGCTGGGAGTTAAATGGAAAATTTATAATTTGGGTTTTATTTTTTCGGCGGAGCCTTTTGGCGAAAAATTCCGCGACCACATTATTAGCACTACCGGACTAAAAAACCCCTATACAACTACCTTAAACCATTACGGCACCGCCGACCAGGGCACGCTGGCTTACGAAACCCCGCTGAGCATTTTAATACGGCGACTGGCGGTAAAAAATCCCAAATTGTTTGCCGCCATTTTTCCCGAAACCAAAAGGCTGCCAACCCTGGCCCAATACTTTCCCGAAATGTTTTATTTTGAAGAGCGGGAAGGGCAGCTACTTTGTTCAGCCCGAAGCGGCCTGCCTTTGTTGCGCTATGAGCTAAAAGATAAAGGCGGCGTGATTACTTTCGGGCGTATGTGCGAAATTTTTAAATCGCTGGGGCTGAACTTGGAACGGGAAGCTCGCAAGGCTAATTTACAAGGCAGCCTCTGGAAATTGCCTTTTGTCTATATCTATGAACGGAGCGATATGGTAGTCTCGTGGAGCGGCGCCAATATTTATCCGGAACACATTCGGGAAGCCCACTTACATAAGAAAGTCTCACCGTTTTTATCCGGCAAATTCACTCTGGAAATTGTTTTTGATAAGCACAATAATCAAGAGCTGCTCATCCATTCCGAATTACGTAAGGATGTGCAAATTGCCAACAAACGCAGGTTAATTGAAGAAATCAAAAATATTACCATGGCGGAATTGCTGAAAAGTAATTCCGAATACCGCGTTTTACATTCCTCCAACCCCGGCAAGATGGTCCCTCGTGTTATACTGTGGACCCACCAAAGCGCCCCCCATTTTATCGGCGGGGGTAAGCAGCGATGGGCTTTAAAAACTAAGCAGAATAAATGACCAAAGAATTTTTCAACCGAACAGCATATAAACCGGTTAAGCTTTCGGCCAAACGTGATATCACCGGAGCGCTAAAAGCAATTTCCAAAAAGAACCAAGCTGTCCAAATTGTTGACCAATACGAGAGCATGCTGGAAGAATTATTTTTGCTGCGAAACCCCGGATACCGGTTTGACAAAGATTACCGGAAAGAGTATGAAAAATTTCGGGAAATCCATTTGAATAATAAACACCCCGATTCCGGGGGCGCGTGGTTTTACTACCCTTGGCTCAATTGCGCCGTTCATTTTCTTTCCGAACCTCTGCACCAGGAACTGCGCACCGGCCGAAACCGAAACCTCATTACCGAAAAGGAACAAAGAGAATTCTATCGGGCGCGGGTAGCGATTTTGGGAATGAGCGTGGGGAGCCATGTTGCCCTGACCATAGTTATGACCGGGGGTGCCAAACACATTAAGCTTGCCGACCCCGATATTCTTTCGGGGTCCAATCTTAATCGCGTGCGCACCGGTTTCCAAAACATCGGGCTGTCAAAAGTAATCAGCGTGGCGCGTCAAATTTATGAAATCAACCCTTACGCGAAAGTTGAGATATTCCCCCAAGGCGCCGGCGAAAACAACCTAAAAAAAATATTAACCGGCGGCGGGAAGCTTGGCCTTCTTGTGGAAGAAATGGATAATCCGTATTTAAAATTACGGGCACGGGAACTGGCGCGGGCGTATAGAATTCCGGTTATTATGGCCGCGGATAACGATAACGGCATTATTGTGGATGTTGAAAGGTACGATTTGAACAAAAAACATCCGATTTTACTGCACGGGATTATGGGGATTACCGGATCCGGGGAAATTAAAACAGTGGATCCCCAAAATTTACACAAAGTTATCGCCAAAATGGCCGGGGCAGAGCTTTCAACCGTCCGCATGCTTGAGTCTGTTACCGAAGTAGGCAAAACTTTATACTCCTGGCCGCAATTGGGAAATGCCGCCACGCTCTGCGGCTCGGTACTCGCTTTTTTGGCCAGAAAAATTATTTTGAAAGAACCCATAAAATCCGGGCGGACTAATTTTAGCCCCGATGCGATATTTACACCGCTAACCAAAGCCGCGCGCAAGCAACGACAAGCTATTTTAAATAAGATGGGAATTTAAAAAATCCAAAATGATCCCAAAAGAAATTTTACTTAAAATTATAAAAGCCGGATCTTTGGCTCCTTCGGCTGATAACGGCCAGCCTTGGAGGTTTAAAATTACCGAACAGCAAGATGTAGAACTCTTCCGCCATCCCGGAATGTTTGAAAAGGACTTAAGCGTCTTAAAAGAAGTTTCTCTAATCGGACACGGAGCGGTAATAGAAAATATGCGCATAGCGTCGGCTTATTTTTCTTATCAAATGCGGGTTGACTTTTTCCCTGATGCCGGCAACTCAAACCTCGTTGCCCGCTTAAATTTTGACGCGCGGCAGGATAAAGATTTATACCTTGCTTCTCTTTATAATTTTATTACGAAACGGTGTACCAACCGTTCCCCGTATAAAAATGCCGCGCTGACGGAGTTGGAAAATAAAAAATTAACCGGAGCGGGTGATGATTTTAAAGACGTAATGCTTAAAATTATCGCGGATAAGGAGAGTGTTCGCGGCCTCGCGGAAGCCGTCAGCACTAACGAGCGGGTTGTCCTGTCCAATCCGGTGCTTCATAAATATTTTTTTAACCTCATTAGATTCAGCCAATCGAAAACAGAACAAACTCAAAATGGCATGCACGTAAGAACGTTGGCTATGCCTCCGCCGGCCGAAATGATATTTTATTTATGCAAATACTGGCCTATTATGAAATTTTTAAGTTTTTTTGGCTTGATAAAAACGATAGCAAGACAAAACAGTAAAATTTACCAAAATTCCGCGGCTTTTGGTGTATTGTTAATTAAGGAGCCTTCGCCGATCAATTTTATTAACACCGGCCAAGCCATGCAAAAAATTTGGCTTCAGGCAACAGCTTTAGGACTGCAATTCCAGCCTACCGCAGCGGTGCCGTATTACGCTAGAGAAGCTTCGGAAAAAAACAACCCAATTTTTGGGGGGAACGAAAAAGAGCTTCTTCTTAGCGCGTATAAAACAATAAAAAAAATATCCGCGGATCCTAATTTAACCGTAAGCTTTGTGTTCCGTATCGGGCAGGGATTACCGCCGCGGGCGCGGACAACGCGCTTGGAACTATCCAAACTTTTAATTGCCTGATCTGCTAATTTAAACAGCCCATGGACATAATAGCCAACACAGATTTGTTTTCAGTTGGCATCGCAATTGCCACCAGTTTTATTTTGGGTTTTGTTGTTTTTTATCAAAATCCAAAAAGCGATACCGGAAAATTATTTCTGCTGTTTACCGGCGTCAATGCCGGCTGGAGCATTTTTAATTACCTAAACTACCATGTTTCAAACCCCCTGCTTGTTTTGTGGTTTATTCGCATGGTTATGTTTTTTGCCGTTCTTCAGGCTTTTTCCTTCTTCTTATTGATGTTTTCTTTTCCCCAGGATAATGTGGCGTTTCCGTCTTGGTGGAAAATATTTATCCTGCCGGCGGTTTCCCTAACCGCTTTACTTACATTAACACCCTGGGTTTTTTCAGGTCTGCAAATAGCAACCAACGGAGCGGTATCGCAACCCATACCGGCAGCCGGAATCGGAATATTCGCAATAGTAGCTGTTACTTCGGTAGCCTGGGGGGTTGTGTTGCTTGTTTTAAAAATAAGACAAGCGCCCCCGGAGCAAAAGACTTCTTTTAAATACCTGTTGGCCGGGGTGGCTATAATGTTCGCCTGTATTATTACCCTAAACTTTATATTACCTTCTTACTTCCAAAATACACGCTTTATCCCGCTCAGCGCGGTATTTACTTTCCCGTTCGTCGCTTTTACGGCCTACGCCATAATGCGCCATCATTTGTTCAATGTAAAAATACTTTCCACGGAAATTTTTGTGTTTTTATTATCGGTTATAACTTTATTTGAAGTTATCACTGCCGGCAACTTTTTGAATATTATATTGCGCACAAGCGAATTCCTATTAGTACTAAGCATTGGGATTATGCTGATAAATAGCGTTATCCGAGAGGTAAAACAGCGCGAGAGGTTGGAGATCTTGGACAAAGAGCTCGCTGACGCTAATGACAAACTCAAAATTTTGGATCAGGCCAGGGCGGAATTTATTACCATTGCCTCGCATCAGCTGCGCACGCCGCCGGCCACCATCAAATGGTATTTATCGGCAATCTTAAGCGGCGACTACGGCAAGGTTCCGGCAAAAATTTTGGCCCAGCTGAAAAAAACCGAAAACACCAACAACCATCTAATTTCCCTGATTGAAGATATGCTCAATGTTTCGCGCATTGAACGGGGTAAAATGGAATTTTTGTTTGAGCCGACCGACACGGAGGAATTGGCGCGCTTTTCCTACGAACAGCTTCTGCCCATTGCCCAAGAAAAAGGGCTTGCGCTTACTTACTCGCCGCCGCCCCGGCCTTTGCCGAAAATCATGGCTGACAAAGAAAAACTCCGTCAGGTTATGAATAATTTAATAGACAACGCCCTGAAATATACCAAGCAGGGCAGTATTGCGGTGAACCTGTTTTTGCTGGGCAGCTCCGACGCAAAAGGCGGGACCGGCAAAATTATATTTCAGGTTAAAGACAGCGGCAAAGGCATAAGCGCCGAGGAACGCGAATCAATTTTCCAAAAATACACCCGCGGCAAGGAATCGGTCAAGCAAAGCGCTGGGCTGGGACTCGGCCTGTATGTGGCAAAAATTATTATTGAACAGCACAAAGGCAAAATTTGGGCCGAAAGCCCGGGCGAAGGTCAAGGCTCTATGTTTTGCTTTAGCCTGCCGGTTAACAGCGGCCTAGAAGAAACCACTATGGTGGATCTTGGAAACAAAACTAATTAACACAAATACTGCGAACGAATTTTCACGAATAGGCAAATAAAAGACCTCTAATTAGAGAGGTTTTTTTGTATCTGCTCAAAAATTTAAATCTACCAAGCTATTGATTTTTTCAAGCTTTCTGATATACTAAAAAGTAATTTTGTGGGAAGCAATTTGGCCGCGAACATCGTAACCAAACCCCTTTCCGCAAGATTCTCTAGTTTTACGGAGGATATTATGTGAAAGGTTTGTGCCAGAAGGCACGTTGTAAATTTCAGACATGGAGGTCCGAAAGGACAATGGAACTTGAAAAAATCGCGTACTCTGAATACTGTCGCAAGCTGATGGCTATGCGGGCGACGGTCGTTGACATTACCCGGGCAATCGTGAACAAAGCCAGCACGAATCCACCGCCGAAGGGCTTAAAGCGGAAACTGTTTGACGGCGTGTATCTAGAATGGAACAATGGCCATGAGCTCGCCGTCTGGTCTTACGGCTCCGGCAACGGCAAAGTCTGCATGGGCCCCTGCTATTCCACGACTGAAGCTTACCTGCTCCAGGCCTTCCTGGGAAAGTTGATTCTCGCGCTTCGACTCCACGCGGCGGGAATTGCGCCTACGGAATTGGAACCTGCCCATATCAGCACAATCTTAATCGAGAAGGCTCTGGGAGAATACTTCGAAGCCGCTGATCAACTCAAAAAGGTGGGCAGACGATTGGCCGAAACTCTTGTTAGGAACGATCAAGGACTGCCGTTTTGCCTCACCCGTGGGGTCCAGCCTGGAGAGAGTTATCGGATCCTGTACCTCAATGACGGCTCCGGCGGCACCTGCCCGGAAGAGTCGAAGTTGATTCGCCTCTGTGGGGAACGCGCGACGGGGGATGTCGACAATTACGAGTTTTTCCTGAGGATCCTTCTGACCGCCTAAGACTTTCACATTCAGACGACAAGACAGCCGGACGCGCGATGCGCGTCCGGCTGTTCTTCTTTTTGCGAATAATAAACCTAGTACGACCAATAAAGACTGATAAAAAATATCCCAACCAAAAACCACCCCAATTGTACCGAGGTGGTTTTTGTAAGCTTTTTTATTCGTGTTGATTAGTCTGCCTTATCCGTGTTTATCGGTTTTTTCTCCGGTTTCATACTGCCCATCATTTCGTGCTCAAAGTGGAGCAAAAACTGGGCGGGATCGGGGGTACTGCCGAACAAAATATGCTCCACGCTGTTGCGCTGGCCGCGGTTTTGGGAACTGCCCACGCCTTTTTGCTGAAACCATTCTTTCCAGTTGTCGCTGAATTTTTTATATCCCGCGGAGTTCTCGTCCCCGTACGTGGCGTAAATAATATCGTATTTTATTTTATCGCAAATATTAATAAACTCGCTTTTTTCTTCCAAAGTCAAAAATCCGTTCTTTTGGAAAGCGTGTTTAATTTCCTGCGTCCTGGGATTGGTATATATTGCCTGGCAAATTTCCTTGCCCAAATCCGACCACTCCTTGTCAAACTCGTCAAAATGAGAACCTTTGTTCATAAGGTTTATTCAGAAATTTTAAGTTTTAATTTTTCCGCCAATTTTTCAAACCGTTTTTCATCTTCGCTCTTTAAATAGCGCATCAGCCGCCTGCGGTTGCCGACCATTTTAAGCAAGCCGCGCCTGCTGTGATTGTCCTTGCGGTGGGTTTTTAAGTGCTCGGAAACCTGCTCAATTTCCTTGGTCAATATGGCAACCTGAACCTCGGGACTTCCCGTGTCGTCCTTGTGCGTCTGAAACTTTTTTATGATGTTGTTCTTCTCTTTGGGGGTAAGCATAACATTTTGCCAAACCTTTTTTCCTCTCCCTCCGGGAGAGGGTTAGGGTGAGGGTTGGTTCATCACGCGATGAGTAGCTAAAAAGATTGAAAGATTGAAAATTTAAAGATTAAAAAATTTAAAATCTTTTAACTATTCAATTAGGAATCTTTTAATTGCTTTCCTGACTCATCCGTGGATTAAATAATATGCATTGATTATAACTTATACAGCCGAATTGCGCAAGTCATTTTAAAATAAGATATCCCAAAAAATCTTTAAAAACATTGTACCCGGTAATCTCCTCAAAGGATTTTAGCCCGGGGAAGCGGTTAACTTCAAGAATATAAAATTTTCCGGCCGATTCCAAAATATCCACTTTGGCGAGTTCGCGGCCGAGGAGAAGGGAGGCGGATTCGGCTAAGGATATTATTGCGGGATTGCAAGCTCTCTCCTCCTGAGGAGAGATGTCGCCCAAAGCTATCCGGTTATTGAAGGCTTTGGACGACAGAGAGGTTGCAGTCATGCCTGATTTATTGCAACCTCTCCCCGACCCTCCCCTCATAAGGGGAGGGAGGCTCCGCATAACCGCCGCTTTTTTAAAATCCACCCGAAACCCGCCGCCCTTAGTCCCAAACCTCAAAATCACCGGCAGTGCTTTGTAGCCTACGGTAATTATTTTGTATTCATAGTCGGCCTGAATAAACTCCTGAATCAGCCATTCTTTTTTGTGATGAAGAGGCAGGATATTTTTTAGCCGCTCCTCATTTTTTATCAAAAAAACATCTTTGGCTTTAAAACCGTAGGTCCATTTGAGGATAAGTGGGTAGTGAATAGTGGGCAGTGGGCAGTCAGATAACAAGCGGGTTGTAGGAATAGGCAGGCCGGATTTTTGAAGCTGCTGATAATCCGCCCACTTGCCCATACCGAGTTTTCCGTCGGCGATTGAAGAATCCACAACTTTTTTCCCCGCCGCTTTAAACTTTTTCGCCAACGCAATGATTTGAGGCAAAAATTCCGCGCCACCGTTAAAAAATGGATCGCGGATATATAATACATCAAATTTCGTTATATCAACGTTAAAATCGCACGCGACCAGACCATCCACATCCGTTATGCTTAATTCCCGATGTTTTGCCGCCGCCTCCTCTGCCAGCCTTTTTGCCGCGTAAACTTTTTTTGACGAGATGACTAATATCATTTATTTATCATAACAGAAAGTTCGTTGTGGCGTCATCCCTTCGGCAAGCTCAGGGCAGGCTCTGAGCCTGTTATCTGAAAAACCAAGCAGGCGAAGGATCTCTTAAAGATTCTTCGCTCTCGGATGCTACTTCCGGTTCAGAATGACGCCTAGTTATCTGATGTCGCATAACGCATCGAAAAAAGAAAAGAAATATCGTTGTCGCAATAACCACGGTGGACACTGTGGATAACCACTACGTCGCGCAATGTTATAATAGTAGTATGATTGAACAAAATCTTACTAAAAAAAGCAACTCCCCCCAACCCCCTCTTCAGCAAAGAGGGGGGGCGCCTACTCCCCTGCAGACCTACATTACCGAATTTTTGGAGTATTGCGAGATTGCCAAAAACCAAAGCCGCAACACGGTGGCGGCTTATGACAGATATTTAAAAAAATTCGTCAGGTTTGTGTCTACCATGGGAATTACGAATCCGGTCGACATTACCTTGCAGACGGTGAACAAATACCGGCTTTATTTAAACCGGCTGGAAAACGACAATGGCGGCAGTCTGAAACTGATAACGCAGAATTACCATTTAATCGCGCTGCGGGCGTTTTTAAAATATTTGATGAAAAATGACGTAAAAACTTTAAGCCCGGAAAAAATTGAACTGCCTAAGAATCCCCAAAGACAGGTGGAATTTTTGGAGCACGCGGATTTACAAAGATTGTTTGACGCCACGGCGCAGGAAAAAGAGGAACTCCCCCGCCTAAGGGATGCCGCGATTTTACACACTCTTTTTTCCACCGGCTTGCGCGTAAGCGAGCTGGCCGGTTTGCGCCGCGACACTATTAATTTGGACAGGCGCGAATTTACCGTTCGCGGCAAAGGCAGCAAGCTGCGCCTGGTGTTTTTGAGCGACGAAGCGGCGGAAGGCATAAAAAAATATCTGGCCAAACGAAAAGACAACAGTAAAGCTTTATTCATCGGCCATTCCATAATAGGTAAAGTGGCCGATAAACCCGAAAGCAAAAACGATGAAAAATCAGTTGCCGCCAGGCAAAAACGGGTGGAAAAAGAAATAACCACGCAAGGGTTTAAATCTCCAAATCAAAAATCTGAAATCAAAAATCTGCCCGGCCTCACCCCCCGCCAAATCCAACGCATCATAAAAAAATATTGCCGCATAGCCGGCATAGTAAAAAAAGTTACTCCCCACACGCTTCGCCACAGTTTTGCCACAGACCTTCTGCAAAATGGCGCCGACATCCGCTCTGTACAAACCCTGCTCGGCCACTCCAGTATTACCACCACCCAAATTTACACCCACGTGACAAACGAAGGCTTGCGCGATATACACAAAAAATTCCATGACAAGAAAAGTTAATCGGCTTGTCAGCTGATCTAAAAATCAGGCAAACAAAAATCCCACGCCCTTTTAGCGTGAGATTTTATGAATTATAAAATTGCATTTTTATCGCTTACTGATTAGCTGATTACTGACTAACTGATTAGCTAGTCACACATACCACTTTTGCAAATCCTGCGCGCGCATAGGTTCTTCCATATCCACCTGGTACTCCGCCTGGTCTTCCTTGCTGTAAGCCGTCAGCGGAGTCTGGCAGTATGGGCAAACTCCCGGCTTTTCGCGGGAATATCCGCAGCCGTCGCACAAATACATATGAAAATTCTTCATATTTATCACCTCCTCGCCAACTTTAATTAATATTTAGATGGCGATCCGCCGAAGCCTTAAGCGAAGGCGGATAGTCATAAAAGTAAATTGTTTTCTCCTATCCCCCTCCTACTTGTGGTTTAATACTTTTATTTTAACTTGTCAAACAAAAAAGTTTATAACCTGTGAAGTCTTTTTGTATATAACACAAAACATTTATTTGATTTTAGATAAGCCGGGATGTTGGTCGGGCAGATAGTTGATAAAAAGGAAAGTTTCAGGTAAAATACAAGGAGTTTGGTAAATAAACATGGTCGCGTAGCTCAGCTGGATAGAGCGCAAGCTTGCGGAGCTTGAGGTCGCAGGTTCGAACCCTGCCGCGATCACCATGTAGTGATGCGTGCGATGCAACCGAGAGGGCTAGAGGAGCTTGGCTCGGTTTTTAACACCCAAGCAGTGGTGGAACCACAAAGATATAGAATAAAAAAATCCGGACGTGTCGCCTCGGATTTTTTTATTCTCACCTACGTCGCAAATGATTCACTTTTTGGATTGCCCAGCCATCCAAATATATTCCGCTTTACACGCTTTCGGCGGCTTCAAACTTTGGCCGGAACTCCGACATCCACCTTTCATTTTCCGCCGCGGAATTATTTTTCATTTTTCCCGCCATTTCGGGATGCGCTTCCGTAAGATGGCTCATCCCGTTTTTAACCATTTCCTCGGCGGTTTTGCCGGTAACAATAAAATTGCAATTTTCCGGCCCGCCCATTTGGGCACATGTCATTTGCTTCATATATTTGTTCTCCTTTATAGGACTTAATAAGCCATAAGCCCTTGTTAATTTTTATTCGCGACGTAGGCGAGACAAAGTAATTCTTTAAGGGATTACTTTGCGAGCCGAGGAGCTAAGAAAGGTTCCATACCCCGCAGCTCTGCCGCGAGGAACCTTTATTTGTTAAAGATTCCCTTACCACAAAACGGTTTAATAGCTTGCTTCCGGCAAAACATATTTTAACTTCTTTCTCACCCGATATTGCATTATTCTTACCGCCATACTCGTAGTATTTAAAGCTTTGGCGGTCTCGCTTACCGACAATTGCCTAAAGAATCTAAGCTCCAGCATACTCCTGTGCCTTTGGGGAAGATATTTAAAAGTTTCGCGGGCTGTTTCCAAATCCGACTTGGCGGCAATTTCCTGATAGACCGATTGCCCGCCGGAAACTTCAAAAACATCGTCGATACTGACAATTTTCGGCTGTTTGTACTGTTTGCGCAAATAATCATTTATGGTATTTTTCGCTATCTTAAACAGCCAAGCGGTAAAATTAAGATTGCCGGGACGCAATGTGCTTAAACCCTTATAACTTTTTATAAAGATATTCTGAAGAACATCTTCCGCGTCCTGGCGATTCTGAATTTTTACCCGGACGTAGTTAAAAAGTCTTTGCGCGAAATGCCGGTAAAGCTGTTCAAAAGCTTCCAGATCGCCATTTTTTGCCCTGACCGCGAGTTTATTGATTTCCATAAGGCGCAAAGTTAATTATTTTATGTTTATCCCTTCCTCAATCATAAAGCTAACCGGAAGACGTGATGTCAAGGTCTCTTAACCTCAACTTATTTTTGACCTCATCCACTATCTGATCAAAATTCCAATTATCATGGAAATAAAAATCCCGCGACTGTTCAGCTGCCGCTGTCTGGGCTTCTTCGGACGACTCCGAGTCCAGCCAACCGCTTAAAAACATCACCGGCACTTTTTGGCCCCATTTATTTTCCCTGAGCTTCTTAATCAGGCCCAAAGACATTATTAAATCCACTATGAGCAAATCCGGCCGCCATCTGAAGGCGGCGTTCAAAGCGCTGGGTCCGTCCGGAGCGGTTAAAACATTCAGCCCCTCTTTTTTAAATACTTCGTCCCAAACTTTAAGCAAAGACTTTTGATTTTCCACAACCAATACGGTCGGAATATGTTTTTGCATATCACTCCTTTCTTAAATAAATTAAAAAACCGAACAAAATTTATGTCCGGTTTCGCCGCTGGCCCTGCCGCCATAATTTTATCAGATGATAAACATTATGACGGGCACCTCCGCAATTATAAGGCGACCAGATGATAAATCGCGGATTACAGGCTTACAAATATTAAATATTAAATTATCTACATAACTTGAATACGGTTTTCCGCTAATGCCGAAACTGCGGGTTTTTCCGGATATTTTGCCAAAATCCATCCGGGCAAATCTTTGGCCGGCATAGGCTTTCCGATAAAAAATCCCTGGACGCTGTCGCAGCCAAGAGTGCTCAAAAAGCCCAATTGCTGAAGTTCCTCCACGCCCTCAGCCGTTACTTTTAAATTTAAAGCTTTAGCCATGGCGACTATCGCTTTGACAATGCTGGTGTCCTGGGGGCTGACAATACAATTTTTGATAAATGCCTTGTCAATTTTCAGCCCGTGAATGGGAAAACGCTTTAGGTAATTTAAAGACGAATAGCCGGTTCCAAAATCATCAATGGTAATGTGCACCCCGAGCTTTTTTAAAGCCACGAGGTTCTGCCTGGTCAGCTCCAAATTATTCATGGTCAGGGTTTCGGTAATTTCCAATTCCAGACTGTCCCCTCCCAGGTTGGTCTCCGCCAAAACCGCGGCTATGCCCGAAACAAAGTCCGGTTCCGAAAATTGCTGAGCCGAAAGGTTCACCGCCACGCGGAATTTTGAAATTCCCATATCCTGCCAATTTTTGGCCTGGCGGCAGACCTGCTTTAAAACAATCTTGTCCAATTCCGCAATAAGACCGGTTTCTTCGGCTAAAGTAATAAACTCGGCCGGAAGCACCAAACCGCGCTTGGGATGCACCCACCGCGCCAGGGCTTCCACGGCGACCAGCTTTTGTTTTTTTAAACTGATAATCGGCTGATAAAAAACCCCGATTTGATTAAGCAATAAAGCTTCACGCAGCTCATTTTCCTGGGCGAACTTTTCGGCCTTATACAGACGATCTAAAGAATGGTCATATAAACTAAAGCGGTTGCGTCCGCTTTCCTTGGCGCGGTAAAGGGCGATGTCCGCGTTCTTTTTTAAACCGTCAAGGTTCAAACCGTCATTGGGATACATGGCAATACCCACGCTCACGGAAGGATATAAGGTATGATTCCCGATTTTGACCGGCAGATTGACTGCTTTTAAAATTTTTTCCGCGGCGACCACGGCATCTTTGTCGGAGCGGGTCTCGTTTATCAAAACCAAAAATTCGTCGCCTCCGAACCTGGAGGCCGCATCTTCGGCGCGCAAAGATGAGGTGAGCCGCGATGCCACTACTTTTAACAGCCGGTCTCCCTCGTCGTGGCCCAATCGGTCATTGACAATTTTTAAGCGGTCTATGTCCAAAAACATCAGCGCCATTTGGCCGCTGTTTCGCTTGGCCTGCTCCAGGGCCTGATTAAACCGCGCCCTGAATTCTTCGCGGTTCGGCAAATGGGTCAGAGGATCGCGGGTAGCTTGCAATAAAATGGTTTTTTCGGCGCGCTTGCGTTCGGTGATGTCGCGCATGTTAACCACAATACCCCCGACGTCGGGACTTTCCAGCATATTTATTCTGTTTGTTTCCAGCCAGCGCCAGGAACCGTCGGCGTGTTTATAACGAACCTCCAAAGTGTGGGAAACGCCGGGCTGTTCCAGGATTTTTTCCATAGTTGAAATCATTTTGCACGCGTCATCGGGATGGATAAATTCCAAATTTTTTTTCCCAACCAGCTGCGGCTCCGAATAGCCCGTAACCCGGGCCGCGGAATTGCTGGCTTCCGTTATAATCCCCTCTTTATTCAACAGCAGAATTACGTCATAGCCATGCTCAATCATCGCCTGAAAACGCCGCTTTTGTTTTTCCGCTTCCGTCCTTGCTTCCTGTTCTTTTAAAATAAGATTATTAACGGTAATGGCCTGGGCGGCCGCGCTTCCTAAGGCAATAGAAAGCCCTTTTTCTTCCGCGGAAAAATGATGGGTAACTTTATAACATATGACCAAATTGCCGTATATAAAATTGTCAAAAAAAATGGGGATGATTACATAACTTTTTATAAAAGAACTGACATCACAGCCCTCCCCATAATTTTGCGCCTTAACCCGGCTTACAAAAACGGGCTGCCGTTCTTTTTGTCCGGTATCGTTGCTACCTTTCTTTTTTGGCAAGTTTGGTTCACAAGGCGTGCCGCTGCTTTTGTAAGCAAGCTTAAACTCTTTGTCTTCTTTTTCTCTCAAGCAGGCAAACCCAAAAGAAGCCTCAAATATTTTTATTCCGATTTCGGTAAACGCTTTAACAATAGCGGTTTTCCCCTCGGAATTGTAAGATTCCAGGGTCGTCTTGTTGAGCAGGGTTATTTTGTTCGATATTAATGAATCCATAAAATGTAATGTTAACCAAACTTTTCTCCGTCGTCGCTGTCCGATTTAACGTCGGCTTCAGATTGATCGATTTCTTCCTCAAAATAATACTGCATATAAATATTTTTACCCATTTCCATCACCCCCCGCGAAAGCCGAAAACATAAAAAACCGGCCCAAAAAATTGCCCGGTTTCGCCACTGGCCCCGCCGCCGTAATTTTATCCGATGATAAAATTCCGATGATAAAATCAAGACGGGCTTCTCTGCAATTATAAGGCGGCCAAATAATAAATTGCAGGTTATGGGCTTACAAAAAATATTAATTTCTATTCGTATAGAAATGATATAAAATCATAACCGCAATGTCAAATGTTGAATTCTTCAATTAATTTTTTTATTATCCACAAAATAAACACAAATTAATAACAACGGCTTGCGAAATCGGGATAATCCCTAATGCCGGACAAAATTATTGTTGCGGCGGCGCGGCGGGATTCGGAGCGGGAGAAGGAGTTTGGCCAAAAAATTCCGGTTGCTCGTTTGGGGCCGGCGGGTTTAAATTTGCCTTAGAATTATTTTTTCCGGACGGACCGTTGCCGCCTTTTTGCGGCCGGCCTTTATTTTGATTTTGCGCGGGCTGTTTTGGACCCGGATTTTTTTGGCCGGACGGGCCGGACGGCGGTGTACCGCTGCCGGCGGCATTTCCCAAATCAATATTCAGCGCGCCGGCCTGCGTCCGCAGATCTGAAATATTTTTCGCTATGCCGGCGGCGGCCGTAGCATCACCTTTAGTCAGTAATTGATCCTGCTCCTGTGAAAGCGCCCCCAAAGCTGAATTAACCTGCGCGGCCGCGTTTGCCCGTGCCTGGACGGCCAATTTTATAAGCTCATCGCGCTGTGGGTTTGGGCCTCCGAGCGGCATTGGAACCGCGCTCCCCAAAGGCGGCGTTGTTGTTGCCGAACGCTTTGTAAAAATTCCCGGCGCCGACGAAGACGCAAAACCGGCGGAACCGGAATGCGGGGGCAAGGCCGCAAGCGGGGATATTTTAGCCGCGAGTTTTTGTAGTTCATTAAGGCGCTCGCCGGCGAATTTGGCCTGGAGGCTGATTTTGGACTGCCGGGAAAATGCCAAACTTAATTCCACTTTTTCCGTAGCCAATTTTACCGGATACAGCGGGTCGCCCGGAATGGAACTGCCCGCGGCAAAAGCCGTGCCGCCCAAAAGCGACAGCCCCAAAACCGCCGCGGCAAGATAATTAACCAGCGGACGAAATTTTAAATTCAACCGGCCGGTTTTCACGACGGCTTCCGCGACGGCAACGCCGGCAATAGCCTTTAATATATTGCTTTTTACCCTTTCCAATTCCTCTCGACTAAGCGGATCCGGAATTTCGCTGAGCCTGCCGATGCCGGCAATTTCCCTGTTAGATTTTTCCATATTCGGAGCCATATTTTTCCCGTAAAATTAATTTTACCCTTTTTAAAGCTCGGTATTGAATCAGCCTTATGGAAAGGTTGCTCTTGTTCAAAATTTTTGCCGTTTCAGTTAAGGACATGTCCTGTAAAAATCTTAATTCCAAAACCTGTTTATAAACAACCGGCAATTGCGTAAAAGCCTCTTGCGCGGTTTCCAAATCGGATTTGATAGTGATTTCCTTTTCCGGGGTATTAAAATCAGGCGTATCAAAATCCTCATCTATCCCCACAATTTCCGGCGCGCGGTAGATTTTCCGGAAGTGGTCGTTTACGGTATTGCTCGCCACTTTGTAAAGCCAGGCGTTAAAATTTAAGTTTTCCGGATTCAGGGAATTTAAGCCGCGGTAGGCCTTGACAAAAACTTCCTGCAAGATGTCCTCCGCCTCCTCGCGATTTTGAATTTTTAACCGGACATATTTAAAAATGCGCTGGGCGAAATTGTCATACAGCTGGCCAAAAGCTTTGGAATCGCCCTGCCGCGCTTTGCTTACCAGCTGGTTTATTTCCAAACCCGACTTTTGCATAGGCTCGCAATTTATATATCGTAAACGCCTTCGGGTTGTAGTTCCTTAGGCCTGGTATAAATTCTATCATTTTAGTCGCCGTGGGTTAAGCCAAAGATTAAAGGATTAACCGGCATGTTAGCAAAATTCTTAATTATAAGGCCTAAATTAAAATTTTTGCCTGTTTTAAAACCGGCCCTGCGTTAGCTATATCGTAATAAGATCCGGAAATGTATCACATACTTTAAACTCACGGATTTTTTAAACTGATAGGACTTACGCGCTTGGCCGAGTACGAGGCATTTTCCGAGGATTTTGTGAGGCGTAAGTATATATCTACGCCGAATAAAACCGCAGGAAAATAACGACGTAATCGGCCAAGCCCTTGTGGTTTGAGGCAACAAGACATAGATTTTAAATCATCTTTGCCTCAAACGCGTAAGTCCTAGTCCTGATTGAAACAAAATGGAATGGCCCGCGATACACCGGTTGTCTAGACCCTAAAACAATCGCGCTTCAATTTATAATTAACTCTAATAATTAACCCGATCCAAAAAAATAACCAGGAGAATAAAAATATGAAAAAGAAAATTTATACCTTGGCCGCGAGCCTGGCTATGACGGCGCTCATATTTGCCGGTTTCATACCCGGCGCGCAGGCGGCCGTCAGCGTTACGGCCCAACCAATCTCTTTAGTCAGTTCCCCGATAACTTTGTCGGCAAGCAGTGCCCAAACCGGATTGTTTAGTTTCAGCCTAAGCGCCAGCGCGGGAGAAACGCTTTCCGGCGTGTCCATCCAAGTTAACGCCGCCAACGCAAGCACTACGGTTAGCGGCAGTCACATTGCGTCCGTTAACCTCTACCAGGATAACGGCAATAATTCTTTTAACCCGGCTACGGACGTTTTAGTAGGCAGTCAATCGTCAGTTAACATCGGCAGTCCGACAATAATTACGCCGACCGCCAGCACCTCGGTCGGCGGAGAATTTTATGTCAGCCTGGCGACTTCGGCCAACTGGTCGTCTGGCTCCCCTGCCGACAGCATTACAGTAACTTTGCCGGGCAACGCAATTTTAACCTCGGCTAATTCCCCGTCTACTAACGCGGTAACCACAGCCGCCATTTCGGCTCCGGTAAGCTCAATCAACGTTACCGTGGTTAAATATCTTAACGGTGTGCCGGCTACGGCAAATTCGGCCAACAATTACAGCTTTTCCATGAACATATCCCAAGACGGCAGTGACGGAAATTTTAGTTTAGGCCCGACCGGCACAAACACGGCCAATCCTTACCAGATTGTTACCGCATTGCCGTCCGGCGGCAACAGCTACAGCGGCTATGAAAATATTTTTGGTTCAGTCGGCTCCTCCTGCTCAAGCGGCCTGCCTTACGCTTTAACCGGCTACACTTACAGCGCAACGAGCTTGGCCGATGCCGCAAGCCTGGCACCGACCCTGACCGCTCCGAGTTTTAGCAACCTTACATCCAATGAATACGTGATAGTCTGGAACAGCACCTGCGGAGGATCAACCCCCGTAACAACTCCGACTTCTTCTTCGGTCTCCATCGCCACCCAACTGTCATCTTCGTCAGTCGCCACGGGCACGCCGGTTTATGATGCCGCGGTCCTTTCTAATGCGACGGCTTCGGCCTCCGGTACCGTGACTTATAATGTCTATAATAATAGCGCCTACAGAAACCGCTACCAAAATATTTGTTCGGGTACGCCGGTTTTTACCAGCACACAAACCGTTACTGACGGAGTAGTGCCGGTATCCGGAAGCTTTACCCCCGCGGCGGCGGGAACTTACAACTGGCAGGCGGTTTATTCCGGCGACGCCAACAACAACGGCGCCGCCAGCGCCTGCGGCAGTGAAGTGTTAACGGTTAGCTCAACCCAATCCACAGGAACATCAGGAACATCGGTTTGTTCCGACGGCCTGATTAACGGACGGATTTACGATTTAGCCGGCAGTGATAATTACTACACAGCGGAAAATTGCGCCCTTCAAACATTATTTAACGGCAAAATTAATTTCCACGGCCGCAAAAATCAGTTTAAAGGAATAATTACTAAAAAATCCGTCAAAGGATTGGTCAAACCGCCGACGCCTCCGACTCCGCCAACGCCGCCCGGCCCGCAAAATCGGGATCAAAACAAAGGTCCAAATAAACCCGTAAAAGGACCCGGCAATCCGCCCACGCCGCCAACTCCTCAAGATAATAATGCCAATTGGAATAGGGGCGGCAACCAAGGTTCAAACCAAAACACTAACAATATGAATACTAGCGCGAATTCTCATAGCGGCTTTAGTTTTGGAAAAATTGATTTTGGAAAACTGCCGCACTTTAGTTTTTAGTACGGCTTAAAATTTAGTCTAAACTAAAAAATCCTCTCTGTTTTAGGGCAGAGCGGGATTTTTTAGCTTTGGCAAAAGGGGTTTTTCTGCGACACAAAATTTAATTTTAAACGTTTATTATTAATGTGGAGTTAATTGGAAAAATAATCAATAAATAAAGGTCAAAAAAATAATTACGAAAGGGATAAATATATGTCCTGGTCAGAATGGGTAAACGGAATTTTAGGGTTGTGGGTTATGCTGGCATCCTATATGTACATTCCTTCGGGCGGAAGCAGGGTGCTAATGCTGGTTACCGGTCTCGTGATTGCGGTATTAGGCTTTTGGGGAGGGGCTACAGAGCCGCATCAGGAAGAGGGCAGCCGCCAAATGCAACGTTAAGGAAATGAGCCGAGCTGCCAAAATACCGCCCCGTCAACAGACGGGGCGGTATTAATAAGCTGTGTAAAAACGCGGATGTGAATCCGCGCTTTTTAGGATCTTCTTAATTTTTTGCCAAAATCTGACAAAAATGTTAAAATCACAAAAGAATAAAGGTTAAATAATTTAATCTTCAAGTAATTGTGTTTGTTAATTGTCAATTGTTAAAAGTTAATTGTTTATTTGACTAAGGTTCCGTAGCCCAACTCCGACGCTCACCTTTGGCGAAGTCGGAGCCCCGACCTGAAAGCGTCGGGATGGATGCCCGCCCTCCACTTCTTCCGGCCTCGTAGCTCAATGGATAGAGCAGCGCTCTTCTAAGGCGCTGATGTTGGTTCGATTCCAACCGAGGTCACCAGACCAATCAGGCGCGCGGGGAGCGTTGTTTTTTAGATTAATCCCTAAAGCGGATCTGATGCCATATAAGTACACATAATCCGTATTATCAGTATCATTAGTATTCAAATCCGTATATCCGTATCATATTTTTATGAAAGAACGCGTGCAAAAATTTCTTAGCTCGGCCGGCGCGGCCAGCAGAAGGCAGGCCGAGGAGTTTATAAAATCCGGCCAGGTTTTTATTAATGGGCGCAAGGCAAAACTGGGAGATAAAGTTGACCCCACGATTGACATTGTAAAAGTCTACGGCAAAATTATTAAACCGGCGGATGAAAAAATCTATATTGCCCTAAACAAACCCAAAGGCGTAGTGGTCAGTAAAAGCGACCCCAAACACCGCAAAACGGTTTTTGATTTGTTGCCGGAAGATTTGCGTTCCAAAGTCTGGAATGTTGGCCGGCTGGATTACGACACCGAAGGGCTTTTGATTTTAACAAATGACGGCGATTTGACCCAAGCCCTGGCGCATCCGAGTTTTGAACATGATAAAGAATACGAGGTCACAACCCAGGAAGTTCCCGAAGAAAGCCAGCTCGATAAACTGCGTACCGGCGTGGAAATAGCCACGGGCACTACTTATCCGGCTCAAGCAAAAATGCGCGGCGGCAAAGTCCGCGTGATTATTCATGAGGGCAAAAAACGCCAAATAAGAAGAATGTTTGACGCCGTCGGCCTGACCGTAAAAAATTTAAAACGCATCCGCGTCAACAAACTCCCCCTCCCCCTAGGTTTGCCAGTTGGCCAATACAAGCTCGTAAAAAAAGAAGACATCCTCTAAAAAAACAGCCCCACGATTATAATTCGAATATAATCCGAAGCTGTTTTTTTATTATGGAAAAACCCCTTGTTGATAAAACTCGTGGCCACGAGTTTTTTCAACAAACCCCCAACCCTACCACCCATGTGCTTATTCGTGCGAATTAGCACATGATTTTTTTAAATAAACTATCTAACCTAACTTATTGCTAATTTTGACGGCCGTCAAAATTAGCAATAATGGATTGGGACTAAATGAGAATAAAGAAAACCGCAGGTCCGTACCAAGAGTGGCACGACCTGCGGCGATGTGTGCGGGACAACGACGGCCCCAAGGGAGCGAGCGCGAAACTGCTAGATGTTGGCTTTCTTATTCCGGTACTTAGTCGGGTACGGAAACAATAGGAACCGGCGAACCGGAAACTTAATCCATTCCCTCTTATACTTCACGACGACAGTCGCATTGGGGATGGAGAAACGCCTGAGGATCTCGATGCACTTTGAGCACGGAACCTGCAACGTGCGGAGAGTATACCCCGGCTTGAAGTGGACGACAACCACCTTGACCACGATGTCGTCGTTGTCCACCGCCTCTGCCACGGCTGAGGGTTCCGAACATTGGTTGAACTCCCGCCCGCGCGAGCAGTTCAGTTGCGGTTTGCCGTAAAAGTCCTTGCGACCTTTAACCACGCAGTACGTGTGGCTACGACGATTTTTGCACTTCAGTTTGGCCTTTTCAAAGGCCATCTCGACCATCATCATGTCTTCTTTGTTGACCGGCCGCGCCAGTTTGCGGATATATGCATCCCGCAGTTCGTTTGCGGTCATCTGATCAACGGTCTTGCTGACATGCGTCGAGGGTCGCTTCTTCATTACTGCTAGAGCTCCCACGAACCTACCTCCTTGATTGCTGTATGTATTTGAAGTCCACTCACATCCTAAAAGCCTATCTAAATAAGCTGCTAATATGTTCGCGGATTAGCCTTATATTAAAGCACTAATTTGGATTTCTGTCAAGCATCGTAAAATCTCAATGGCTTGGAAACATAAATTAACAGCTGATAAATCAGCTAACTACATTTCCTCGCCCAGCTCCTCCCCCGCCCTCTGGCGCTGGGTTTGGAGGTTATAGATGCGGGAGTATTCGCCGCCTTTGGTTAGAAGCTGGTCGTGGGTGCCGCGCTCATGGATTTCGCCGTTGACCAGGAGGATAATTTCATCGCTGTCGATTACGGTGGCAAAGCGGTGCGCCACGGTAATGGTCGTAACACCTTTGGAAACTTCTAATATAGAGCGGCGGATTTCTTCTTCGGTGTGGCTGTCCAAAGCCGAGGTTGCTTCATCAAAAATTAAAATATCCGGGCGTTTGATAATGGAACGCGCAATGGCCACTCTTTGTTTTTCCCCGCCGCTGACCATTAGGCCGCGCTCCCCTACTTTGGTTAACAGGCCCTGCGACAGCTTGGCCAAGAAGGGTTGCAGTGATGCGCGCTGGGCCGCGTCGGCCACCGATTCTTCCGGCGCTTCAAACGTGCCGTAGCGGATGTTGTCGGCAATACTGGAGTTAAACAAAACATTGTCCTGCAAAACCAAACCAATGCGCTTGTGCAGACTTTCTATATCATAATCCACTATTGGTTTGCCATCAAGCAAAATTTCCCCGCTCGTGGGCTCGTAAAATCTTAATAACAATTTTATAATCGTGGATTTTCCGCTCCCGGTTTGCCCGACCAGAGCCAACTTTTTTCCCGGTTCCACGACAAAAGAAATGTCTTTCAAGATTTGTCGATGCCCGGTAGGGGCGGGTTTCAAACCCGCCCCTACACCTGGCACGTCATACCAAAATGAAACACCCTTAAATTCCACCCGCCCCAACAATTTTTCCACTTTTATCGCGTTTGGAGAATTCTTTATGGTAATTGGCTCATCAAGCACACTTTGCAAACGGTCCACTGCGGCAATGCCCTCACCGTATTTGGAATAGATGTCTCCCAAATCATACAAAGGCTGATAAACAGCAAAAGAATAAAAATTAAATAAGATAGCATTGGCAAAACTTAACTCGCCGCGAAAACATAAAACCGCGCCCCACCACAAAAGCACAACGCGCGCTAAATTCACGACCGTGCCCTGGGCGAACGCCAGAGACTGGTAAGAAACGGTTTTCTTTTTTAAGCGGACGTGTTGGAGAGCGTTGTCGTGGCGCAAATGCCCTTCTTCTTCCCGCTCCGACGAAAACGCTTTGACCAATTCTATATGGCTGACCGCCTCAAACGAACTGCCGAATAAATTTTCATTAATTTTGTTGATTTCTATCTGCGTTTTTTTGATGCGTCCGGTAAAAAACCAGGTTACCAAAAAAAACAACGGAATAAACCCGAACAACGCAATGCCCATGCGCCAGGATTTCCAAAACACAATGCCAAAAACCACCACAATGGAAAACGCGTTTTGAAAAATTTTGTCAAATAAAACCTGGAAAAGCGCGGTAATATCGTCGCGGGCTTTGCTTAGTTTACGGAAAACTTCCCCGGCTTTTTCCTGACTGTGAAAGGACATCGGCAAAGCCAATACGTGAGTGTAAGCGCGCTCCAAAACGCCGATACCAATCCGGTCGGCCACGGTGCCCACAAAATACGACTGCAAATTTTTAAAAGTGCGCCCGCCAAAAGCCACGGCTATCCACGCCACCACAATCAAAGTCAAACTTTTAAAAAATACCGCCTGGCTGGGGAAGCTCTGCGGCGCGCCCAAATATTTGCTGACGATGGTGGCAAAAAAGAACGGCTCCAACAACGAAAGGCTCTGGCTTAAAATGACGAACACAAAAATCAAGGCAATTTTGCCTTTTTCCTTTTGCCAGTATTCGGAGAGGAATTTTATATATGGAAACATATAAACATTTAAGCATTTAAACATACAAGCATTAAGGCCATGCTTAAATGCTTACATGATTGTATGCTTAAAAGAACATGATGGTTACTCCAAGAACTTATGCTTTAAGTTCATAATATCGCGGTACGGGATAACGCCCAAAATTTTTCCGGCCGGATCCGTAATCGGCAATGCCTGAAAATTATAATGATGGAACATCCGCGAAGTTTCTTTTAGCGAACTGCCGGGATTTAAGCTGATAACATTGGTGTCCATAATATCCTTCAACAGAAGGTCATCATCGGCCAGCAGTAAATCTTTGAGGTTCGCCACGCCCAGCAACTTGCCTTCCGGGTCGGTCACATAAATATAGCTAATAACGTCTTTGCCCTTGCTGATTGGCGCGAACTGTTCCTCCACCTGCGCCACAGTAATCTCCGGGCCAAACTGGATAAAGTCCGAAGTGGCGAAATCCAAAATCCTGGCTTCCTGTTTTTTTAAAATGGATTGAACTTTCTCAAAATCTTTTTTGTCCAGCAAAGCCAGGAGGTCTTCGGCTTCGTCCGCAGGCAGGGCCGACAGCACGTCCGCGGCCTGGGCAGGCGTCATTTCATTTATCAATTGGGCCGCCCGCTCTTTGCGCAAAGAAGCCACCAGCTGGCGCTGGACGTTGGGGTCAATTTCCTCCAAAGTATCCGAAGCGTGTTCCAAACTTAATTCGCCGAACACCGCTTCGCGCTGGCCGGGGTCAAGCTGCTCTATAATATCGGCCAAGTCAACCGGGTCAATATCGTGCAGGCACTCTTTTAAAACTTTCAGCTTAACCGCGCCCTCAAAACTTCCCAAATTAGAAGGCAGGGGCTGAATGTAAGTCCAGGGAATAATTTCCTTGTTGGGCCGCTGTTTAGGCTGGTAAATAATATCGCCCAGCCACTTAAGCCCCATCCGGCGCAGGAGGCCGTACTTGCTCATGTCCACATCGGTCACAAACAAATGATTGTTAAGCAGGCTCATTTTGACGTCGTAAACCACATCCACTTCGTGGTCTTCGGTGTCCAAAACTTTTTTATCCAAGATGTGATCTTTTAAAAGCACCGGCTCCTGCTGGGGAACGCCCTCAAAATTCTTGATGTCACCGGCTTCCACAAAAATTTTCCTGGCATCCATGGTTTTCACTTTGCTTAAAGGGATGTACAAAGGCCCGTCGCCAAAGGGACGCGCCACCACCAAATGAGTGACTTCCGCCAGCTTGTCGTTGTCTGCAATAACCACATCCATAAGCCGACCGATTTTTTTGCCCTGCCAAAAAACTTTTGCCTGCAGTATTTGGGTTAAAAAATAAACGCGCTGAAGTTGGGCGGATAGGACCGCATGGTTGGTCTTTTGATTATTATTCTCCTGGATGGCCGGATTTTCCATATTTTTTTTGTTTTGTTTACTTAATAAGAGTAATAAATTTATAAATTATCAGCAAGACCAGCGCCAATAAATAAATTCGCAAAATTAAAAGGGCAAACCGTACCGCCGGCGTTATGGTCAGGCGGGGCTGGCGGTATTTTCGGTTGATCTCCCGGACAGTCGCCATCCAAGGCCAGGTTATATTTTTGAAAGGATTTTTCATAATTTATCGAATCTACGAATTAGACGAATCTGCGAATCTCTACGAACAACGAATTCGTACTTCGTAGGGATTCGTTGATTCGTTCCATTCGTAAATTCGATTTATTTAAACATATTTGGAAACAACGCGCTGGCGCCATAAAGCGTCGACAGCACCACAATCAGGGTGACTATGGTTATATTAATGACATTCTGCGCTTTTGTGTTTCGGTAATCGCCCATAAGCTCTTTGTCGTTAAGCAAAAGGATTAAAAATACCAGCGCGGCCGGAAGCAGAGTTACGGCAATAACCTGGACGAACAGGGTAATTAAAACCAAAGGCGCGTGGGGAATTAACACTACGGAGCCGGCCGTCAGCAGCATCAAAAAATAGCTGGCGTAAAACCACGGCGCTTCACGAATTTTTTTGTTCAATGAGTGCGCCCAGCCAAAGACTTCGCCAAACGCCCAGGAACTGGCCAGGGAAATACAAATCGCGCCCAAAAACCCCGCGTCAAACAAACCAATGGCCAACAGTGTGCCGACGTATTTGTTAATCGACATAAGATGCCGTGCGGCCTGGTCCGCGCTCTGGATGTCCACTCCCCTAAGCAAAGTGCCGGTTACCATAATTACGAAAATGGCCACCAGCACGGTAAACACGGCGCCCATGGCCGTGTCGGCTTTGCCCCAGGGAATATCTTTTTCCTGCATCCCTTTGTCAACTACCGAGCTTTGCTGAAAAAATATCATCCACGGCGCAATGGTCGTGCCGATGTTTGCCATCAAAAAGAAAA
>Ga0181520_10002717_pt1 | contig 32283 bp, 24 predicted proteins | sample PEATcosm2014_Bin_29_FD_132451 | JGI IMG/M metagenome (GOLD analysis project Ga0181520, IMG submission 132451) | Peatland microbial communities from MTU Mesocosm Facility, Houghton, MI, USA - PEATcosm2014_Bin02_30_metaG | ecosystem: Environmental > Terrestrial > Soil > Wetlands > Peat | place...
CCACGATGCGGTCGGGATGGAAGGGCTCGAAGGCGTCCGGCTTTTCGCCCACGCCGATGAACTTGATGGGCTGCCCGGTCACGTGCCGGATCGACAGCGCCGCGCCGCCACGGGCGTCGCCGTCCATCTTGGTCAGCACAACACCGGTCAGTCCGAGCCGCTTGTGGAAGTCGGCGGCGGAGTTGACCGCGTCCTGGCCTGTCATGGCGTCGGCGATAAACAGAATCTCAGAGGGGTTCAGCAGCTTCTTCAGCCGCTCCATCTCGCCCATCAGCTCTTCGTCCACGTGCAGGCGACCGGCGGTATCGACGATGAGCGTGTCGCAGCCCATGATCTTGGCCTCGCGCAGGGCCTCCTTGGCCAGCCGCTCCACCAGCGCCGACCCGGGCCTTTCGCCCTTCTGGTCACCCTCGTAGAGCTTGGCCTCAATCGATTTGGCCACCACCTTGAGCTGTTCGCGCGCGGCCGGGCGATAAACGTCCACCGACACCAGCATGGGGCGGTGCCCGCCCTTCTTGAGCCATGCGGCCAGCTTGCCGCTGGTGGTGGTTTTGCCCGAGCCCTGCAAACCGGCCATCAGAATGACCGAGGGAGGCTGCGAAGAGAACTTGAAGCGGGCCGTGTCTTTGCCCAGCAGCGTGATCAGCTCATCGCGGACGATCTTGATGACCTGCTCGGAGGGCGAAAGGGCGGTAAGCACCTCGGTGCCAATGGCTTTGACGCGGATCAGTTCGATCAGGTCGGTGGCCACGTTCAGGTTCACATCGGCTTCGAGCAGGGCTACGCGGATTTCGCGCAGGGCATCGCCGATGTTCTCTTCCGTGAGAGTGCCCTGGCCGCGGAGGGATTTGAAGGCGCGCTGGAGTTTGTCTGTAAGGTTTTCAAACATAGGTCAATTTCAAGTGTACCTCGCCGCCACCTGCGCCACCTGCGGTGGGGCCACTGCGCTTCGCGCCAGAACTGGGCAACTGCCTGGACGTTCCCGGCAGAGATTGGACTTTCCGCTTCCGGGTGCCCCGGGTCCCTCGCATTTGGGGACCCGGGAAAGCACAACCCCTGCTACTGTTTCCTATCGCCCAGCCACCGAATGGCCGTCAAACCAGCCGATCACGCGGCGTTCGTATTCTGCCGGTTCCGCGCCGGCTGCGCCGCAGTGGCCGGCCTGTGCCGGTTCCCAGAGCTCGACCCGGGGGATGCGTCGGGAGCTGTGGGCGACAATCATTTCGGAGTGGCGCGGGGGAATGTTCGTGTCCTTGAGGCCGTGAATCAGGAGCACCGGAACGCTGCTCGCGGCGACCGCGTCCTGCGCTGAGGCCCGGCTGAAATCGACGCCGTACTTCCAGCGCGCATACAGCAAGCCGCTCTCCACGGCCGGCCGCAGCAGGGTGCGTCCGGCCCACGCGCCGGCATGGAGCCTTTCACCCAAACGGTCGTAGGAGACTTCGCGGAAGCTGGCAAATGGCGACTCCGCCACCACCGCGCAGAAACCCGGCACGGTGCGCAGCGATTCCAGCAACTGCCCGGCGCCCATGGATTCACCCGACCCGTCGATACAGCGCGGAGACTCGGTTTTTTGAATCCAGTCAAACCATCGCTGCACATCGCCGGCTTCCTGCACGCCATAAGTGGCCAGGTTGCCGCCGCTTTGGCCGTGGGCCCGCGCATCGGGCAGCAGAACCGCGTAGCCGTGCCGCAAAAGCAGGTCGGCGTTGCCCAACATGCCGGCACGGTTGTCGGTGTGGCCATGCAGCAGGATCACCACATCGCCGTTCCACTGCCGGGGCTTCATGCTCCAGCCGCGTAGGGTCGCGCCGTCTTCCGCGGACACAGCGACTTCAGAAAGAGTGGCGGGATTGCGCGTCGCGATGGCTTGCGCCAGGGCATTTGCCTTTGCGTCCAAGGCACGCCGGCCGGGGTGCAACGACCACTCCGCGGCCAGGATGCCGATGGCGGCACAGACCACCAACCACACTGCAACGAGAACCGCGCCTGCGACAAGCAGCTTGCGTATGTTTTTCATTCATCGGGAGCTACGGATTGGGAGGGAGATGGGTTCCAAAAGGAGGTAGGCGCAAGGTGGGGTACGGGTGCTTTCTGGCACTCGTGTCTTGAGCACATGATTTGGTAATGACAGATTGACAAGTGCGGGCGAGGACGCCCGCGCTACAGCCGACCAGGAGGTCGGCGCTACATTCCCGTAATGACCAAATCATGCGTTCGCGGTACGAGCAGAACGTATTTCTGCGGCTTGGAGAAGGCCGTCTTTCCGCGGAAACGCGCTTGCTTCCATCGCCTCTCTATTTGTTGACGAACGTGGTCTGCTTGTCGGTCTTGAGGATGAACAGGTCGGGCGAGAGGGCCACGTTGGTCTTGATGTTGAAATATACGTTGACCCGATAGGTGCCTGCGCCCTGATCGAACACTTGCTTGAGACTGATGGCGCGTTCCGGGTCGACCCAGATGGTGACCTTGGGAATGTTTTTGCGGACCTCGGGATCCTTGGCCACCATTTCCAGCTTCTCAGTCTTCACGGCGGTCTTGCCGTCCATCAGAGTTTCAGAGCCGAGATACTTGATGTCGAATTTGTCTGCCAAGTCTTTGCCGCTGGCGCCGAAACCGAGCATCAGGTAACTCTCGAACTTGCCTGCCTTGCTGAACGTGGTGACTTGATCGATGCCCACTTCGAAAAGGCTGAAGACTCCCTTGGCATAGGTGTATACCTTGGGCGCCGGGCGGCCATTATCCTGCTTGAAATGCGCAGCGGTCTGGAACGAGGTTCCGGTGCGCTGGTAGTAGACAGTGCCCGCCTGGACGTCAGTGTCGGGCACAGGGTCGGTCTCATGGGTGTCGAATTCAAAGTCGGCAGAGGTGGAATGGAAGTTAGCCGCAGCTACGTTGAGCTGCTGCAAGATGGACTGCAGAGTCTTTTGTTCCGGAGGCGTTGCCGCCGAGCCGGGAACCGCGGCCACGAAAAGTATTGCGGCAAAAAAAACGATCGATTTGAAACGCATAGACTTCCTTTATTGGATAGGATGCGCGACGGTCAATAAAGTGGCAAAAAGAGGCGAGTTACCGGTGAGCCCAAACCTTCCAGGCAGAGTTGCCCTGGGCGTCGGTCACGGTCTCCCAGTGCTCCACAAAAACGGCATCGCCGGTAACCGGTTCAATGGCCTTGCGGAGAGCCTTCTTCACTACAGGATAGGGCGCTTTGGTGTGCAGGTCCAAGTCCACATCGACAGCCTGCACGGTGACGATTACTCCGTGGCCGTCGCCAGTGACTTGGATGGTGTGTAGGGGGCCTTCGATGGGCGATGGCTTGTCGCCGTAGCTCCACAGGTGAGGGGTGATGACGATGAACAGGATAATTGTTGTTACCAGCACGTCATAATGAAAGCAGCCGCGGGGATAAGTCCAGTAGAAATAGCTTTTCAGGACTTCCTTGACGGTGCGGCGCGGTTCCGTTGGCGGAGCGCTTATAGGTTCCATCTAAGATTGCCTCACGATTCTGTCGAGCCCGCCCATGTAGGGGCGTAATACATCCGGGACCAGGATGGCGCCGTCGGCCTGCTGATAGTTTTCCACGATAGCAAGCCAGGTGCGGCCCACGGCCAGACCGCTGCCGTTAATGGTATGGACGAATTCCGGCTTGCCTTTGACCCCTTGCCCGGCCGGCCGGTAGCGAATATTCGCACGCCGCGCCTGAAAGGCCTCGAAGTTGGAGCAGGAAGAGATTTCGCGATAGAGAGCCTGCCCGGGCAGCCAGACTTCGAGATCGTAGGTTTTGGCGGAGGAGAAGCCCGTATCGCCGGTGCACAGCAACATGCGGCGGTAGGGCAGCTTGAGAGCTTCCAGAATCTCTTCGGCATCGCGAGTGAGCTGCTCGTGCTCGGCATCGGACTCCTCGGGCCGCACGAACTTGACCAACTCGACCTTCTGAAACTGGTGCTGGCGAATGATGCCGCGCGTGTCTTTGCCGGCGGCTCCAGCCTCGGCGCGGAAACAGGGCGTATAGGCCGTGAGCTTGATGGGCAGGCGGGTCTCGTCCAGAATCTCGTCGCGATAAAGATTGGTCACCGGCACTTCGGCGGTGGGAATCAGCCAGTGGTCGCTGTCTTTGAACTCGCCGCGGCTGACCGCTTCCAGATCGGTGTCGGAACAGCGGAACAGGTCCTCGGCAAACTTGGGCAATTGCCCGGTGCCGAAGAGGCTCTTGCTGTTGACCATGAAGGGCGGCAGAACCTCGGTGTAGCCATGCTTGGCGGTGTGCAGATCGAGCATGAAGCTGATGAGGGCGCGTTCCAGGCGGGCACCGGTCCCCATGTAGACGGCAAAACGGGCGCCGCTGAGCTTGGCGGCGCGTTCCAGGTCCAGAATGCCGAGGGCTTCGCCAAGCTCCCAATGCGGCTTGGGCTCGAAGTCCATTTGCGGCTTTTCGCCCCAAGTCTTGACGAGGACGTTGTCGGCCTCGGAGCGGCCCCTGGGGACCTCGTCTCGGGTGAGGTTGGGAACGCCGGCCAAAGCGCTGCGCAACTGCTCGTCGAGCGAGGCGGCGGTCTTTTCGAGCTCTCCCAGGTTCTCTTTGAGGGCACGAATCTGTTCCATCAAGGCCGAGGCGTCTTCGCCGGCCTTTTTAAGAGCGCCCACCTGCTGGCTCAACTTGTTGAGCTGAGCCTTGGCCTGTTCGGCCTGGGTGATGGCTTCGCGGCGGCCGCGATCCATGGCATGGAAATCGCCCAGCAAGGCAGCCGGATCGGCACTGCGCGCGCGCAGCTTCTCTTCTACAAGTTCCAGGTTGGCACGGACAAATCCTAAATCGAGCATCGCTCATCCATTTTAACCGACGGGGTTGCCGGAGCCCTGTGAACACAAAATGCAGCAGGCTAGCCTCCGCTGCGCGGAGATAGCAAGTTAGCTAGTTAGCGAGGACTGGCGGCTGGATGGCCGGGAACCATGAGCCGCGCCAGCGATAGGCGTAGGCGGGCGCGCGCGTCAGGTTGCTCAGGATGACGGGTTTGGCGGCTGAGGTGCAGATGCTCCGGAATCCACCTGCTCTTGCCAGCCCACCAGGCGCTGATCGCCGGTAATCAGCCGCGCGCCCCGGGTGAAGGTGAAGTAGGTCCAGATCCAAGCCACAAACACCGAGAAGCGATTCCGATACCCGATCAAGAAGAAGATGTGCACCGTGAGCCAGGCGGCCCAGGCGGGAAAGCCGCTCATGTGGGCCTTGAAGGGCCACTCCACCTTGGCCACGGCGTCCATGCGGCCGATGGTGGCCATGTCGCCCTTGTCGAAGTAGCGAAAGGCCGGACGCGGCTTGCCGGCCAAGTCCGCTGCCAGCATCCGGCCCAGATGGTCGCCCATCTGCATGGCCGGTTGGGCCACGCCGGGAACTTGGCGGCCATCCTGCTCGAAGTGCGCCAGGTCGCCCAGCACGAAGACCTCCGGCATTCCCGGCGGATTGAGGCGTTCGTCAACCAAGACGCAGCCGCGATGGTCGAGCGGTGCCCCCAGCAGCTTGCCCAGCGGCGAGGCCTGCACGCCTGCGGCCCACAGCGTGACCACAGCCTCGATGCGCTTGCCTACCGCCTCGACCCAGCCGGGGCCCATGCCGGTGACCTGGGTGTGGGTGTGCACCTCGACACCCAGGCGCGCGAGCGCGGCCTGGGCTTTGGCGGAGAGGTCCTCAGGGTAAGCCGCCAGCACGCGCGGCGAGCCCTCGATCAGCAATACCCGGGACTTGGTGGGGTCGATGTGGCGGAAGTCGTGGCGCATATAGAGCTGAGCGATGTCGCTGATGGCTCCGGCCAATTCCACGCCGGTGGGCCCGCCGCCGATGACCACGAAATTGAGCGGGGGGTGCCAGCCATGCTCCACCATCTGGCGCTCGGCCAGTTCAAACGCCAACAACACGCGGCGGCGAATCTCGAGGGCATCTTCAATGGTCTTGAGGCCCGGAGCGAGCGGTGCCCACTCCGGATGGACGAAGTAGGAGTGCGAGGCTCCGGTGGCCAGCACCAGGTAATCGTAGGTGAGTTGAGCGCCGCTGCCGAGGGCAATGTTGCGGGTGGCCGGATCGATACCCACCACTTCGTCCATGAAGACGTCAACGTTTTTCTGGCGTCTAAAGATGGTGCGGATCGGCTGGGCAATGTCGGACGGAGTAAGCACCGCCAAGGCTACCTGGTAGAGCAGGGGCTGAAAGGTGTGGTGGTTGCGCCGATCCACGATGGTGACGTCCAACGGCAAGTGGGTCAGGCTTTTCGCCGCATGAAGGCCAGCAAACCCGCCGCCTACGATGACCACGCGGGGATGCCGGTTCGAGGCGGGATTGGCTGTCGGGGTCATTTCCGTCGTTTGGCTCAAGCTGAGTGCACCTCCTCCAAAGAGATGCGCCAGCACGCCCCGAGGTGCCAATCCCTTGCCAATTCTCGGTGGGCCTTTTTGAGGGCACACTCGCTGAGGCAGCTAGATGCGGGGCGACCAACCGCAGGTTGCGGCAAAAGTATCATTTTGCGGTCTAGAGCATTTCCGGCAATGGAGTAGGCCCAAAATTATCGATATCCCACCCATTCCGCCGAAAAACGCGGAATGGATGGCACGGAAGTTTATAGGAAAAGGGAAAATGCTCTAAAAGCCCGGAAAGCCTCCCTCTGGGGCTAAACAAGCTGCGGAAAAAGGGCGCATTGCGGAGCAAGGGTCCCGAAAAGCCTCCCTCGGGGGCTAGAGCCCCAGTCATTTTATTGGCCTTATCGGCACGCGACCCTGAGGGTTCCCCGGTCGTGCCCTGACACCCAGAGACTTCCCCAAGTGTCTTTCCGCATCCTGTTCGCGCCGTTGCCTCGCTCAAGGGTGCTGTTCAACGGCCACATTCACCGTCGCGGTATTTCCCGTGGCGGCCAGCCCCACCAGGTTGGTGGCGACGCCGGAGAGCGATGCGGGAGTAAAGGTTACGGTGCCATCCAGACCGGAGACCGCGGCAGTAGTCTGAGTGGCCAAGAGCGTTCCTTGGGTGCAGACAGAATGGACGCCACAGGGCGGAGCCCAGGCATAGAGCGCCTGATCGAAAACCACCTGAGCGCCGGCCATGAAGTTGCCGTCCATATCGAGGACACGCAGCACAATCGGGGCGGCGGTTCCCTGCGCCGAAAGGCTCTGCGTTGTTCCCGAGACCGCGTGCAGCGAGGCGTATTCCGGGCGAGCGCCGAGGACATTGAAGGAGACACACTGGCTGGTTCCGTTGAGGCAAGCCGTGGCAGAAGCTTGCTGGCCCTCGGCCAACGGACCCACCTGAAGAATATTGCTGGCGACGCCGTCCGAACCGGTAAGGGCAGCGACACTCGCCTGCGCGGAAATGCCCGCCGCTGCGGCTTGCCACGACACCGATTGGCCTGGCATGGGGATGCCGTTATTGAGCACCAGCGCCTGGACCGGCCAGTTCAAGGTTGCACCGGCGGCCAGCGAGAGCTGAGGGGTCAGGGCGGCGAGAACCGGAGGCGTTCCCCCGGCAAACTGCGCCTGCAGGGACGATCCGTTGGTCAGTGCAGCCGTCACGATCGACCAATTGCCGTCAGCCGCGGCCACGTTCATTGTGGCACGCCCATCGCCGGTGGTTACGACAGAGCATACGATCTTGCCGCAGCCCAAGGCTGGAATCCCGGCGGTGATGGAATAGGTTACCGTCACTCCTGCGGCTGGGGTGAGATCGGGACCGAGGGCAGTTACCGTGAATGGAATCGGCACTCCGAGGGGAACGGTATTCGCGGGCGCGGTCACCAGGGTCAGCGCATCTCCGGTTCCGGAGTCGTAGCTGACCCCGCCGGAGACAATGGCCGCGGCATAGAAGGCAGGCAGATCGTCGACCTCCACATCCACCGAGCCTGTCACACCGATGCCTGCCGCAGGCGCCACTGCGGTGATTTCATTGGGCGAGATGCTGGTTACCAAGGCCGGCTGCCCGTTCACCAGCACCGTATCCGCCAGCCGAAACCCCATGCCGTGAATCACGATCGGCCCACCGGCAGCAGGCAACCGCTGCGGCGCGACGGTATCCGCGTAAAGGACCCAGCCGTTGTAGGCATAGTCGGGGCGGCCGTCGCCGCGCTGATCGGCGATGCCGATGCGCACCAAGTCGTCTGCAAGGGAGGTGATCCGCAGCCAGCTCTCGCCGATGGCCAGCCCGTTCATGCCCGGGGCGGCGCCCACTGCGGGAGCACCAACGGCGTCGAACGCGTCCCACACCCCCAGGGACGGCATGGCCTTGGATTCGGTCGGCGCGCCGCTCTCGTCCAGCGCCTGAGTGACCACGGTGAAGGTGCGCCCGCCGCGCACCGGAAAGCTGAACCAATCGCTCTGCCCCACCTGGCTCAACCGGCCGCACCACATCCCGCTGGCCGGCATGGCGCGCGCAGCCGCTTCCGTGCCGATGGCATCTTCAAATCCGGCTGTGGCCGAGTCGGACGCCTTGACCGTCAGCGTCTGCGAATCGCCTGGATTCATGGTTCCTACCGTAACCTCCGTCAGGGTTCCCGAGGGAGTAACCTGGCCATCGAGATACGGGCCCACCGAGTCTTCAAGGATGTAGAGCGGATCGACGGCTTCGAAGGTGACCTGGTAAGCGGCAGACGTCATCCCCGGTGGCAGCGGCATGCCGCTCAAATCAAAAAAACCCTGCAGGGCTGGGTCGTTCGCCCCCCACATGTCCAGCCGATTGCCGCTCTGGTCGACCCATCCGGTCATGGGGTTGCCGTGATTGCCATTGAAGTAGCCTCCGGAAACAAACGAAACGGCGTACTGATAGAGGGGATTGCCGTTGGCATCAAGGGGGCGTGCCGTAACGTTCACTCCCTGCATGCCGACTCCGCTTCTGAAAGAGACTGTGCCCTGAATCGAAACCGTGTTGGCAGCGGTCAGAACCTTGCCGGGAAAGGCGGACAGGTTCTGCGCGGTGATGGGGTAAATGCGGTTGAGCGCGGCGATGTCGTCGAAACGCAGAGCGCCGGGGTTGGCGATGCAAATGCCGCCTGTCTGGGTGCACACGCCGCTGAGGGGCTGCATCACCGGCCAGCCGTCGATGCCGCCGGGAATCAGGTCAGTCAGCGCCGTGGGGTTCACTTGCGCATAGTCCAGGCCCAGCACGCGGCCAAAGGCGCGCTCCAACTCGTAACTCATCATCTGCAGCAGCGCGGCATTGGTGGCGCAACGGCCGTTCAGCACAAGAATGCCGTGTGCGAAGGTGGCATCGGGGTTGAGGTTATCCATCCAGGTCATCACGCCGTTGTTCTGGCAACTGGTGGGATCGCTGGCGTTCGCGCCGAAGATCGCATCGATCACCGAGCCGTCGGCGTCGTAAATCACTCCCAGCGGATGGCCGGTGGCGGCGGGGGTCACGTCGGCGGGCTGGGTAATCTGTCCGTTCACAGCCGCGACGTTGGCCCCGTTCACGTCTTCGTTCAAGGGCCCCATGTTCGTGAGGGTGACGCCGGAGGTGGGCACGGCGCTCCACAGGGCCGCCGCCGCATCCACCATGGCCGTGGCCTGCTGGTTGGTCACCGAGCTGTTCAGGTCGCCCTGGTCGACGTAGTAGTTGACCTGCCCGTTCGCCCAGCGCACCGGCCGGCCTAACACGGAAGGATTGAAAAAACTGACCCCTGCCACGTATTTGGGCCCGCCGGCGTGGACCGCTTGCGGTGACAGGATGAGAAGGCACAGTATCCAGAAGATACAAAAAAGCAGAGGAAGCCCGGGGAAGTGAGGAATGACGACGCGGGCACGGGCGAAGGATAAGTCGAACATGGGGAAACCTCCGGACAGGGAGATTCCCGCAAGTTCGCCTCCATCGAAGAGTAAGTCATGTGAGGAATAGCTAAGAGCTGGAGGATCTCCAACGCCATAGCATGACTTATAGCGACAAGTTACGACAGCCATAACCTGGTGTTGTTCGTTTCCTTTGCGTCCGCACAGAATTGTCGCGATCTGCCATCCGCGGCCACCTGCGGTGGGGCTGACTCTCAATGAGATTGGCGTTCTTGGGATTTCCGCGGGCTGTGTTCGGGCGCCCTGTTCTCGCCGGGCTGGCTGGACTACACTGAATTCGCTATGACCACCACGCTGCTTTCCCCTACGATTCAGCCGCGCTCGCCTCAGGGCGAGTTTGTCAATGAGCCCTTTGTCGATTTCAAAATCCCCGAGAACGCCCGCAAGATGAAGGAAGCGCTGGAGTTGGTGGCCGGTCAGCTCGGTCGCGAATACGATCTGGTAATCGGCGGCGAGCGATTCTCGACCGAGGACAAGATCCATTCCGTGAACCCGGCCCGGCCAGCGCAGGTGGTGGGAATCCACCAGAAGGCGGGGGCCGAGCACACCGAGCAGGTGATGCAAGCGGCGCTGGAGGCGTTTGAATCCTGGCGAAAGACGTCGACTGCCGAGCGGGTTTCGCTGCTTCTGCATGCGGCCGCAGCCATACGCGTCCGTAAATTCGAATTCTGCGCCTGGCTCACCTACGAGGTGGGCAAGAACTGGGCCGAGGCCGACGCCGATGTGGCCGAAACCATCGATTTTCTCGAGTTTTATGCCCGCGAAGCTCTGTGCCTGGCCTCCGCCACCACTCCCATCCAATACCCCGGCGAGCGCAACGAACTGCTTTATATTCCGCTGGGCGTTGGCTCCGTCATTCCTCCCTGGAACTTTCCTTTCGCCATCATGGCGGGGATGACGGCGGCCGCCATCGTGACCGGCAACACGGTGATTCTGAAGCCCTCAAGCGACTCGCCCACCATCGCCGCCAAGTTTGTCGAAGTGCTTGAAGAGGCAGGACTTCCGGCCGGCGTGGTGAACTTCTGCCCGGGCTCCGGCGCGACCTTCGGCAACGCCATTGTGGAGCATCCCAAGACCCGCTTCGTCGCCTTCACCGGCTCCAAGGCGGTGGGGCTTGAGATTCACGAGCGCGCCGCCAAGACACGGCCCGGCCAGATCTGGATCAAGCGCACCATCCTGGAGATGGGCGGCAAGGACTCCATCCTGGTGTGCGCCGATGCCGACCTCGACGCGGCGGTCACGGGGGTGGTGGCCTCGGCGTTCGGTTTCAGCGGGCAAAAGTGCTCGGCCTGTTCGCGGGCCATTGTGGAAGCCCCGATTTACGATGCGTTTCTTGAGGGCGTGCAGGAGCGCGTGGCCCAGCTCACGGTAGGCGACCCCACCGGCAATCCAAATCTCGGCCCGGTGGTGAACAAGGCGGCCCTCGACTCCATGCTGGGTTATGTCGAGGCCGGCAAGATCGAAGGGCGGCTGCTCGCGGGCGGCCATGCACCGGCCACCGAGGATGGCGGGTACTTCCTTGAGCCGACAGTGTTTGCGGACATTGCGCCCCGCGCCGTGCTGAGCCAGGAAGAGATCTTTGGGCCAGTGCTGGCGGTGATCAAGGTTGCGGATTTCGAAGAGGGCCTGGCGGTGGCCAACAACACGGAATACGGGCTGACCGGGGCGCTCTACACGAGCGACCCGGCCAAGCTGGAACGCGCCCGCCGCGACTTCCACGTGGGCAATCTTTACTTCAACCGCAAGTGCACCGGCGCCATGGTGGGAGCGCATCCGTTCGGCGGCTTCAACATGAGCGGGACAGACTCCAAAGCCGGCGGGCCAGATTACCTGCTGCTGTTCACGCAGGCAAAGAGCGTGGCGACGAAGCTCTAACTGCCGCGCCCCAGGTATGAGAATCCGGACCTTGGGGCGGCCAGATTTTGTGGTGGCCGGACTTAAGGCTGCCGTCAATTCGGAGCGGCGGCTCCGTTTTGGGCCAATTTGGGCGATTTCGGGATCCAGAAAAATCGACCACTTCTCAATACAAAGTGGCAAAACGATCCCGAGCGAATATCGAGCGAAAATAGTGATACAGTTTTGCGATGGACGCACACAGAAAAGCGTGTAAGATGACTTTAAGTATCATCGAGGCTGATTCTTGCGATTTAATGTTCCACATCCGATCCCGTATCAAGGAAGCAAACGCCGTCTGGCGCAGGCCATTCTAAGTCACGTCGAGACTGGACGGCACGCGCGCCTCATTGAACCCTTCGCTGGGTCGGCGGCGGTGACGCTGGCCGCATCGCATAGTGAGAAATTCGGGCGATTCGTTCTCGGTGATAGGCTGCAGCCGCTCATGGTTCTCTGGCAGGACATTATCAACAATCCGGTAGCCATCGCAAATGAATATGGGACTCTTTGGTACAGGGAGCAGGAAAATCCGATTGACGAATTCTACGAGATTCGCGCTGAGTTCAATCGGGACCGCCATCCCGCGAAACTTCTTTACTTGCTGGCCCGCTGCGTGAAGAATGCAGTGCGATTCAATCCTGCAGGCGAGTTCAATCAGTCGCCGGACAAGAGGAGGACAGGGACTCGGCCAGATTCGATGCGGAAAGAACTGCTTTCCGCCCATCGCCTGCTGACTGGAAGGACCGAGGCGATCTGCACCGATTTTATGAACCTGATCGAAGCGTCGGAGCCTGGAGATTTCTTCTATCTCGACCCGCCGTACCAAGGGACCAGTTTAGGACGCGACACCAGATATATAGCGGGTGTGACCCGTGACCGTATCATCGAAGCTTTAACGGTTTTGAACGAGCGTGACAGTCCCTTCATATTGAGTTATGACGGTTCCTGTGGTGATCGGAATTACGGGGACCGTTTGCCGAATGAGCTTGCCGAGCGTGTCCTGCTAGACGTCGGGAGGTCGAGCCAGGCAACTCTAAACGGAAATGATCGGAACACAATTGAATCGCTATACATCTCTCACAGTCTGGTCCCAGCAAGCGTGGGCGGTAGAGTCATGGTGTTAGGTGATTTTGAACCACGCGTGCCAGTCACTGAATTCTTGTTTTGATTTCGTCGCATAGTGTGCGGCCGTTCCGGTTCGCGGATGATTTTATGGTTTCAAACGTCCTGACCTCATCCCCGGTCCAAATAAGGTCGACACGCCGTTCCGGCCTCGATGCGACGTGCGTATAACCGTCGGGGTTCGCCCAGTAACAAGAACTGCAGACATTGAAGTCCTTTACTTCGAGCCAGTTTTGGCAATGCTCGCATTCCCAGGATTTCTTGCGATTACAAGACCCGTCGAGCACCTGGTACGGATCGTCTTCATTGCGTTGGGATTCTCCCGCTACCTCAAAAGGGATTCGGTGGTCGAGTTGAAGATTAGTCGCACCGTTGCATAAATTGCATTTGGAGCCCTTCCGCTCGATGATGGCATCGCGTTCCTTTTTCGCGATCACAATCCTTCCCGTTTTTGAAGGGTCGAGTTCGCGTTCGTCGAAGATGTAAGAAGCGATCCTTTGCCCGTCGTCTCGCTTTATTGCGACTCGCTTGAGTGCTATACCAACTTCTACTACGTCGCGGGCGGCGCGCGGCGGGTGATCGTAACCCGCTTTTTGCAGTTCGGTGGTTGAAATGCTACCCTTCTCGACGAGGGCGTCGAGAACAACCCGTGCGCGCTTGTTTGTGATGGAGTTGATTCGCTCAAGGAGTTTCTCGGGGAACTTCGGACTTTCAGGCATCGAAGAGCTCTTTCACTGGGACTCCCAATGCCGAAGCGATGATATTTATGTTGACGAGGCTTATATTGCGCTCGCCGCGCTCGACGCTGCCTATATATGTACGGTCAAGTCCGCACACAAACGCCAGGCCTTCTTGGGAGAGTCCCTTTTTCTGACGCAGTTCCCTAACGCGCGAACCAAATGTTCTCTGGATTTCATTTTCGTCAAGGGAATGCATGGTTCGATCAAAGCAGCGTGGATGCATTTAAGTCTACGGACTTTACGTAGCTTTCCAGGTGGCGAGCAAGAAGAGTTAGTCCTGTTCTTCTGGAACATGCTGTTGAATCAAAGCGCAGATCAAGTGGCTCTCCAGTCAATAGTCAATCGCCGGAATGGGGTCACCATTCGCCTGTCTGCCGGCGAACTCCTCCAGGCGTCGCTTCCGGGGCGAGGTTCGGGCATAATGAGTGTAGAGAGATTTTTACCAGACGCTGTCAGCAGGTTCCGCTCCTCCCCCCTTGAATAGGCCTTACGTGGAAGCACACGGCCCTTGGGCCCGCAGGAAATCTGTGCCCTGACGCGCGCCGGCCCACAAAAGGACACCTACACCATGCCATTGAACTGCGGAATCGTTGGTTTGCCCAACGTCGGCAAGAGCACTATTTTCAACGCCCTGACAAGCGCCAAAGCGCAGGCGGCCAACTATCCGTTTTGCACCATCGACCCCAACACGGGCGTTGTCTCGGTTCCCGACGAGCGGCTCGATCGCATCACGGCGTTTGTGAAGCCCAACCGCACGGTGCCCACCACCATGGAGTTCATCGACATCGCCGGGCTGGTGGAGGGTGCGAGCAAGGGTGAAGGGCTGGGCAACCAGTTTCTGGGCCATATCCGCTCAACCGACGCCATCTGTCACGTGGTGCGCTGCTTCGACGATCCCAACGTGATTCACGTGGCCGGCGGGGTCAATCCGCTGCACGACATCGACATCATCGACACCGAGTTGCTGCTGGCCGACCTTGAGATCTTGGAAAAGCGCTGGGCCAAGGTCGAAAAGTTGATCAGGAACACAGTAGACCCCAAGATCAAAGCCGAGGCCGAAGCGCTGAAGAAGCTGCTGGAAGCCGTGCAGGCGGGGCGTCCTGCGCGTGTGGTCGAGTTGACTGAGGAAGAAATTGCGGCGGCCTACGACCTGCACCTGATTACCATGAAGCCTGTGCTCTATGTGGCCAACGTGGACGAAGCCGGGTTGAAAGACGGCAACGCGTGGATCGGCGCAGTTGAGCAGCGCGCCGCGGAAAGCAACGCCCAGGTGGTGCGCATCTGCGGGGCGCTGGAAGCGGAGATCGCGCTGCTGGAACCGGCAGAACGCGACGAGTTCCTGGCCGATTTGGGACTAACCGAGCCGGGGTTGAATCGCCTGATTCACTCCGCCTACAAGCTGCTGGGTCTGATTACCTACTTCACCTCAGGGGTGCAGGAAGTCCGGGCTTGGACCATCCCGAATGGGGCCAAGGCTCCCCAGGCGGCGGGCGTGATTCACTCGGATTTCGAGCGCGGCTTCATCAAGGCCGATGCCTATCACTGCGAGAATCTCTTCTGCTTCGGCAGCGAACAGGCCGTGAAGGAAAAGGGGCTCTATCGCTCGGAGGGCAAGGAGTACGTGGTGAAGGACGGCGATATTCTGTTCTTCAAATTCAACGTTTGAGGGGTTGGGGCCGTGCTCTTCCAGGCGCCCAAACCAAGGCGGCCAAAACAGAGTCTTGACAATGCCGACGCTGCGATTCGTCCGGCGCCTGTCTGGGCGGATCAACCCGGCAAGCCGCGGCATCTAAACTGAAGCTGATGACGCCTGAAACAGACGTAGCAAACAAGAGGCCTGTGAGCGCCTTCCCCGGCAGCTCGAACTACTCTCATGCCTGGAGGGCGTTGAAGCACAGGAACTTTCGGCTGTTTTTTGGCGGCCAGAGCATCTCGCTGATCGGCACGTGGATGACGCGGGTGGCTACCTCGTGGCTGGTTTACAAGCTGACCAAGTCGGCCTTGTTGCTGGGGACGGTGGGCTTTGCCGGGCAGATTCCAACTTTTCTGCTGGCGCCGCTGGCGGGCGTAATCGTAGACCGCATGGATCGGCGCAAGGTGCTGGTGTGGACCCAGTCGGTGTCCATGGTGCAATCGCTGCTGCTGGCCTGGCTGGCGCTTTCCAATCGCGCAACGATCGGCGAAATCCTGGCCCTGAGCGCGGTGCAGGGCGTAGTCAACGCCTTCGACATGCCTGGCCGCCAGTCGTTCATGGTCAAGATGGTGGAGGACAAGGCCGATCTGTCGAACGCCATCGCCATCAACTCGTCCATGGTGAATGTGGCGCGGCTGGTCGGGCCGTCGTTGGCGGGCATGTTGATTGCCGTCACGAACGAGGGCTGGTGCTTCCTGGTGGATGGCGTAAGTTACACAGCGGTGATTGCCTCGCTGCTGATGATGCGGTTGGCGCCGGTTGAGGAGCAGGGTCACACCACCACCATGATGGCGCAGTTACGCGAAGGCTGGGTTTACGTGGCGAACTTTGCGCCCATCCGCACTATCCTGATGCTGTTTGCGCTGCTGAGCTTGATGGGCTGGCCGTTCATGGTGCTGATGCCGATCTTTGCCGTGCAGGTGCTGCATGGGGGCCCGCACACGCTGGGATTCCTGATGGGCGCGGTGGGGGTGGGGTCGCTGGCCTGCGCGCTAAGTATGGTGATGCGCCGCTCGGTGCGCGGGCTGACCAAGATGCTGCCCATTGGAGCGGCGGCCTTCGGTGCGGGGCTGGTGTGCTTCGGGCTGTCGCACGCCATGTGGGTTTCGATGGCGATGATGCTGGTGACGGGTTTCGGCATGATGCAGGGCTTGACGGCCAGCAACACAATCTTGCAGACGCTGGTGGACGAAAAGATGCGCGGCCGGGTCATGAGCTACTACACCATGGCTTTTGTGGGGATGGCGCCGTTTGGCAGCCTGCTGGCCGGCGGGCTGGCCCACGTGATTGGCGCGGAACGAACGGTGATCGCCAGCGGAGTGGCGTGCATTCTGGGTTCGCTGTGGTTCTGGACGCGGCTCAAAGGCATTCGCGATCAGATGCGGCCGATCTACGAGCGGTTGGGGATTGTGCCGGTACCGAATCTCGCAGTGGAAGAGGCGGCGGAGGGTTAGCGAGAAAGCGGAGCTAGCGGGGTTGGCGGAGTTGGCGGGGTAGACGGTTTAGGATGATTGGGAAACACGAGGGCGAGACGGCATGGGATTGAACGAAGACCTGGAACGAGTGGCGCACCAGGAGCACGAACTGCGCTTGCCGCGACTGGATGCGCAAGTAGCCTGGGAACTGGGCAGCCGGCTGCGGTCGATGGCCGAAGAGCGCGGTCTCGCAGTTGTGATCGACGTGCGGCGATTCGGGCAGCCGTTGTTTTATGCTGCGCTGGAAGATACCACGCCGGACAATGTGGAGTGGGTGCGGCGCAAGGTGAATGTGGTGGCGCGCTTCCATCGCAGTTCGTACCTGATCGGGTTGAAGCTGGCAGCCAAGAATGAGACGCTCACCGCCCAGCAGGGCCTGGCGCTGGCCGACTATGCCACACATGGCGGGTCGTTTCCGCTGACGGTGGAAGGAGCGGGCGTGGTGGGGTGTGTCACCGTCTCCGGATTGCCGCAACGCGCCGACCATGAACTGGTGGTTGAGGCGTTGTGCGGGATGCTGGGGCGTGAGTATGGTGCTCTGAAGCTGGGGACGGAGTAGGAAACAGCAAGCCGGCGGGTCAGCAGATCAGGGTCTGGATTCGCGGGTTTGCAGGTTTCAAATGCGAGGACCTTCGACTGGCTTGGGACCCCAACAAGTTAAGGGAGCGTGAAAGCGTGATCGGCAAGATCCTCAAGTATTTTGGGATTTCGATCGTTTGCCTGCTTCTTGCCGCCATCGCGACAGGGCTGCTGTGCCGCGAATGGCTTCAACATAAGGTGCAGAAGGGGCGGGTAATCACCTCTGCCAACGGCATCGATAGCCTGGAGCGGATACGCATCGGGGGCATCGACCAGTGGATCGATCTGCGCGGCCAGGACGTGCGCAATCCGGTGCTGCTGTTTATCCATGGCGGCCCGGGCATGGCCTTCATCCCCATGGCGCATTCGTTCCAGACCCCCTGGGAGAAGGACTTCACGGTGGTGGAGTGGGACCAGCGCGGGGCGGGAAAGACCTACGCTTCGAACAGCAAGAACGTGCTGCGCAAAACCATGAACGTGGCGCAGATGGAGCAGGACACGCTGGAGGTCGTCAACTATCTGCGCGACCGGTTCAAGCAGGACAAGATCGTGGTGGTCGGTCACTCCTGGGGCAGCGTGCTGGGATTGTGGCTGGCCCACGAGCACCCGGAGCTGCTCTACGCCTATGTGGGCGTCGGCCAAGTGGTGAACATGCGGCAGAATGCCGAGACCATCTATCACGACACACTTGAGCAGGCGCGGGCCAACCGCAATTGGCAGGCGGTGAAGGACCTGGACGCCATCGATCCCTATCCGCCGGCGAACCCCGACCTCAACAAGCTGGGAACCGTGAACGGCTGGGCGGGTCGGCTGTTGGGACCGCCTCGCAATGGACCTGCCTTCACCGATACCGGAAGGATTGTAACGGCCCTGATCTCGTCTCCGGAATACTCTCTGGCCGATGACTTCGCCTATCTCCGCGGTTCGATGTTCTCAGCCGAAGTACTGCTTCCCGAGACGATGAAGATCGATCTGACACAACTGGGCACCGACTACCGCGTGCCGGTGTTCTTCTTTGAAGGAAGACACGATCCGTACTGCCGGCCTGCCCTGGTGTCGGACTTCAGCCAGAAGATCGCAGCTCCGCAAAAGGAAGTGGTGTGGTTCGAGCAGTCCGGGCATTTCCCCTTCTTTGAAGAGAAACAGAAGTTCCAGGACGAACTGGAGCAAAAGGTTCTGCCGCTGACCGGCGGCTTGGCCCCGACCGAGGTAGCTCGTTGACGCTGGCGGCTCGGTCGCAGACTTTTCCAGGAAGATCAGAGGCCGTCGGGGCTTTCAGTCTTTTGAATCAAAGCGACGAAGAAGCCGTCGGTGTGAAAAGCGCCGGGCAGCAGTCGAAGCGTGCCCTCGGCAGTGAGCGAATCTCTCAACCCCTGGGCGGCCTCGGGAACCAGGATGCCCTGGGCAAGCATCGCGTCGAGGCGGGGTTGCAGGGAGACGATGCGGGCTCCGGGCGTAGCAGCCAATACAGCGGCGACCACCTGCTCGTTTTCTTCCGGCTCGAGTGAGCAGGTAGAGTAGACGACGCGGCCACCAGGGCGCACGGCACGCAGGGCAGCTGTGAGGATCTCCTGCTGGCGCTTTGCTTGGCGGGGCAACTCTTCAAGTCGCAGGCGGTGGCGAATTTCCGGGTTGCGGCCCAGTGTGCCGGTGCCGCTGCAGGGCACATCAACCAGAGCCAAATCGAAGACCGATTCTTCTTCAAGCGTGGCAGCGTCAACCAGTCTGCACTCCACTCGATCGCCGAGCGGGGCCAGGCGCAGGCGCAACTGTTCGCACCGGGTCGAGCTGGAATCGCAAGCCAGGATGCGGGCTTGGGGATTGCGCTCGGCCAGGATCAGAGTCTTGCCGCCGGGGGCTGCGCAGCAGTCCAGGATCGCGCTTCCCTGTCCTGCCAGCTCGGCCACCAACTGCGAGCCCTCATCCTGAAGGCGGATGCGGCCCGCCTTGAACGCCGGTGTGGCGACAATGTCGCCGGAGAGCACGCTACGGGCTGCGGTGAGGAGTTCACCGGGCTCCAGGTAAATGGCGTCTTTGGCCAGTTCCGTCTCGACGGTGCGATCTTCAAGGCGAACGGTCAGGACCGGCTGCGACTGGCCATGGCGGCAGAGGTCGCGGGTGGCTTCGAGGCCATAGAAGCGGACCCAACGCTCGACCATCCAGAGGGGGTGGGCCTGGGCGATGGCCAGAGCCGATGGCGTTGCCTCCGGGGCTAAAGCTCCGGTCTTCTCTGCTGGGCTTTCGGCACGACTGAAGCCGTGCCCTGACACTTCTTGCCCCGCGGAAGCCCTTTCCGCGGCACACGGAGTATCTAAGGCCACTAGCGGCTGGAGGGCTTTCGGCTCCCGGAGCCCGTTTGTATCGTTCGGGGCGGCGGCCAGTTTGCGGAGGACGGCGTTGACCATACCCGAGGCGAACTTGTGGCCGGATTGCTTGGCCAGTTCCACGCTCTCGTCAATGGCGGCGCGGGCGGGAATGCGGTCGAGGTGGAGGAGTTGGAAGGCGCCCAGTCGCAGGGCGATGCGTATCTCCGGGTCGAGCTTGCCGTTGGGGCGCTTGAGCAGGGAATGCAACTGGTGGTCGAGATGAATCTGCCAGCGGAGGACGCCGAGCACCAGGCTTGTGGCCAGGTTGCGGTCGGCGGTAGGCAGGGAGTTCACGGCCTTGGTGCGCAGCAGTTCGTCGGAGTGGGTTTGGCCGCGTTCGACGGCCATGAGGATTTCAAAAGCGGCCTTGCGGGCCGGGGAGAGGACGCCCATGGCTTTGGCACGGGACTTAACCAACGGAGGAGTTTTCATGCGGATTGAGCCCCAAGCCGGACGCCGTCGGCGATGGCATTGCCACGCAGAAAGTCGGCGGCCGGGAGGCGGGTTTTGCCTTCCAGTTGCAGTTCAAGCAGTTCGAGCCAGGTGTTTTGGGCGCAGGCGACGAAAAGACGGTGGTTTTCGATGTGGACCTGGCCAGGTTGAGCGGCCGGCTTTGAGAACGCGGCAACATCCATGCAATGCACGATCAGCTTTTTGCCGTCGAGCGCGGTAAAAGCGCCGGGCCAGGGCTGAAAGCCGCGCCAGCGATTCTTCAGATCCTGTGCGGTTCGATTGAGGTCCATGCGGCCGTCTTCGCGGGTGAGAATCGGGGCCAGGGTGGCCTGGGTGTGGTCTTGAGGGTTGGGCTGGATGGAGCCGTTCTCCAGCCCGGCAAGGGTTTCGAGCATCAGGGGTGCGCCGGTTCGGGCCAACAGATCGAAGATGTCGGTAGCGTCCTGATCCGTGGAGATGGGGAGGGTCTGCTGCAGGAGAATGGGGCCGGTGTCGAGGCCTTCTTCCAGCAGCATGGTGGTATTGCCCGTAACTGCATCGCCCATAGCCACAGCCCACTGGATGGGCGCTGCGCCGCGGTATTTGGGAAGCAAAGATCCGTGCAGGTTGATGCAGCCCAGGCGGGGCAGGGCCAGCATCCAGGGTGGGACGATGCGGCCATAAGCCACGACTACGATGGCTTCCGGCGCGATGGACTCAAGCTGAGCGCGGAATTCCAGGTTGTGGCGGATCTTCTCCGGCTGGGTGACGGGGACGCCGGCGGCAAGGGCAGCCAGCTTGACCGGGGGCGCGGTCCGGATCTGTTTGCGGCCAACGGGGCGGTCGGGCTGGGACACGACGAGAGGGATTTGGTGACCGGCCGCTAACAGGGCCTGGAGGGTGGGAACGGCGAATGTGGGAGTACCGCAGAAGACGATTTTCATGGGGACTCCGGGACGGTGGTCAGTTGTCAACGATCAGGGGGAGGCTCCCAGGTCTCAAAATCGAAACCTGGGGCACCCGGTCTGGGTTTACCAGTTGCCTTCGCGCTGCAGTTTGCGGATCTTGCGCAGGGTGATGTCGCGCTTGAGGGCGCTCATGCGGTAGATGAACAACATGCCGTCCAAGTGGTCGATCTCATGCTGGAAACAACGCGACAGCAGGTCCTCGCCATCCATCTCGAACCACTTGCCGTGTTCATCCTGGGCGCGAATGCGGACTTTGGCGGCGCGCACCACTTTCTCGCGGATATCGGGGAAACTGAGACAGCCTTCTTCCTCGTAGAGCCTTCCCTCTTGGAAGATGACCTCGGGGTTGACCAGCACCAGCCTGTCTTTGGGGTCCTTGCCCATGCTTAGGTCAATGACGGTGACGCGTTTGGAGACATCAACCTGAGGAGCGGCGAGGCCCACCCCCTGATTGGCATAGGTGGTCTCAAACATATCGGCCACCAGCTTGCGCAGTTCTGCATTGAATTCGGTGACCGGTTCACCAGGCTGCGACAGCACCGGCTCGGGAAATTTCACAATCTTGAGAATCATCGTCTTGTTTTCAGTAGCTCCGTATCTGTTCGATGTAGCCGAGAAAATTCCGTTTCATTTCAGTGGCCGAGTCGCCGCCGAATTTCTGCTGGGCCTGGGCGGCTACGGTAAGGGCGACCATCGACTCGCCCACCACGCCGGCGGCGGGTACTACGCAAATATCGGAACGCTCATAGCTTGCGCTGGTTGTTTCCCGGGTGTCAAAGCGAACCGATTCCAGCGGGCGGCGCAGCGTGGAGATGGGCTTCAGGTAGCCGCGGACCACAATGTCTTCGCCGTTCGAAACCCCGCCCTCGATGCCGCCGGCGTTGTTCTGGGGACGGGTAAAACGGGTGGGGTTGCCGTTGGGCTGAGGCGCGTAGTGAATGGGGTCGTGAACCTTGGAGCCGAACCACTCGGCGCCGTTGACGCCGCGGCCGATTTCGACGGCCTTGACCGCCTGAATGCTCATGACCGACATGGCCAGCAGACCGTCCAGTTTCTCGTCCCAGTTGACATAGGTGCCGAGGCCGGCAGGCACGCCGCGTACTACCACTTCAAAGATGCCGCCCACCGTATCGCCGGTGCGGGAGACCTCTTCGACCTCTTCTTTCATGCGGGCTTCGGTGGCCGGGTCGACGCAGCCCAGCATGACTTCGTCCTTGGCAGCCAGGGCCACGATCTCGTCCCAGGTGGCGGCGCGTTCCAGTTCCACGCGGCCCACGCGAATGACGTGGCTCGCTACTTCGATTCCGAGCGTGCGAAGAAAGAGTTTGGCCAAAGCGCCGGCGGCAACACGCGATGTGGTTTCGCGAGCCGAGGCGCGCTCCAGCACGTAACGGGCGTCGGGGAAATCGTATTTGAGGGCACCGGCCAGATCGGCATGGCCTGGCCTGGGCGAAGCCACTGCCTGGTGTTTGGCAGGGTCGCCGGTCTCAACCGGGAGTTTCTCTTCCCAATTCTTCCAGTCGCGGTTGACAATCTCGATGGCCACCGGGGAGCCGATGGTCTTGCCGTGCCGCACGCCGCTCAGGATGTGGGCCTTGTCGGTTTCGATCTTCATGCGGCCGCCGCGGCCATAGCCCTGCTGCCGGCGCCACAGTTCGCGGTTCACGAAATCCAGGTCGACGGGGACGCCGGCGGGAAGTCCGGAGACGAGGGCAATGAGAGCCTCTCCGTGGGACTCGCCGGCGGTTGAGAAACGAATCATATTGATTCGATTGTAACGGGCAGAAACACAGATAGGAAATTGGCGCCCCCGGAAGCTGGTTCGCAACCTGCCGCCTGCGCTTCATCCCGGGGCGTTTCTACTGCCCCATCAGAAAAGCAATCTGCATCTTGCATTCCGACACCCCGGCCTCGACGCCGGCTGCCGCGTAGAGGTAGCTGGCCTCCTGCCACAACAGCAGCGCTTCCTCTCCCGCCCCGTTACCGTCCTTCAGCAGGGCAAACCCGCGAAGCGCATTCGCCAGATCGAGACCCGGGGCATCCGGGTTGCTGCGGTAAATCTCCAGAGCCTCGTTATACGCCTTTTCCGCATCCGCGGACCTCTTCTGCTCGCGCAGGATGTCGGCAATGTGGCGGATGGTATGTGCCAGTCCCACCTGGGCATCGAGTTCGCGATAGATCGCAGCCGCCTGGCGGTAGCAATCGATCGCGGTGCTGGAGTGGTGCAGGTCGCGTTCCACTTGGCCAAGAGCATTGAGCGCCTTCGCCAGCAGGGGCGGATTCTTGACCCAGCGGCACTCGGCCACCGCCTGGGCGTACAACTCCTGCGCCTCCACAAGGCGGTGCTCGGCGCGAGCTTCCCGCCCTTTTACCAGCAATGTTTCCGGATCGAACACTTGGCTCAGACTACCATGCAGCGACATAGTTGCGCTGCAGTGCCCGCATGGCAGAGCCTGTTCCCTATTCCCTGTTCCCTGGCCCCTCGCTTACGATGAAACCCATGAGCTACTTCCTCTTCAAGACCGAGCCCAACGTGTACTCCTTCGACGACTTTCTGCGGGACGAGGAGACCGTCTGGGACAACGTGACCAACACCACCGCGGTGAAGTATCTGCGCGAGATGAAGGCCGGGACCAAGTGGATCTTTTATCACACCGGCGAGGAGCGCACCGCGGTGGGCACCGGGGCCGTGCTGAGCGTAGACCCCACCGACCCCAAGGTACCAATCGTCAAAGTCAAGGTGGGCAAGCGGCTCAAGCACCCCAAAACCCTGGCCGCCATCAAGGCCGAGCCGCTGTTTGCGAAATCGCCGCTGGTGATCATCGGGAGGCTGTCGGTGGCTCCGCTGACCGAGGAGCAGTGGGAGTGGTTTCTGGGGTAGCCACCTGCGGTGGGATAACTCCACCTGCGGTGGGGCCCACTGGCTTCGCCGTTCTGTCCCCCGCTTTGCGGAACTATTCTTGACCATCAGCCGAATTGGACCGATCCGGCATTGCCTTGAATAGCACCAAGTGCTACCCCACAGTCATGCCCAGCACGAACGGCATGCGAGAGCGCGTATTTAAGATGGCCTGGTTTGCCAAGGCTTCGCGGAAGGCACGCATTCTGGATGCGGAGCTTTGTTCGGCGATCCGGCAAGCGATGCTGGGCCAGGCCGACGATCTGGGCGGCGGAGTCTTCAAGAAACGGCTGGGAGATCCTTTGGCTGTTGCAGGACAGTTTGTGGATGGAGATTTGCCATGGCCAAGAATAGAAAATACAAGAGCGACGCCCTTGAGGCGATTCATTCCTCGGCCTCTGCGATGTTCCGGGTTGGGGCTATCGACAAGGCTACCATGCGCGAATTCGACGCCTCCTGCCTTTCGGTTCCCGCCCCGTTAGAACCGGAACGCATCAAGCAGATTCGCGAGAGTCAGAACGTGAGCCAGCCGGTCTTTGCGCGCTATCTCAACACCAGCGAATCCACGATCGAGAAGTGGGAGACCGGCGCCAAGAAGCCCAGCGGCATGGCCCTCAAGCTATTGGATATCGTGGAAAAGCACGGGTTGAAAATGCTGGCCTGAAGGGCCGCTGAGATCGAGGAAGTCAAGCAATCCCAGGTCTCGGTTTTGAGACCTGGGAGTCCACGACGCACCGGTTTCTGTTCCTGTTCCCTGTTGCCTATTCCCTGCCTTCCCCCAGCCAACGCTTGGTATTCAGCAACTGCCGCTGATCCAGAGCCCACACCTTGCCGGTCATCTCGTCGGGCCCTTTGCCTTCGCGGAGGCACTTGTCGAACTCGCCCTGCACGGCTTGCATCTTGGCGTCGAGGTCGTCGAGGAAGTTCAACACCAGGGCTTCGGGGATCATGGGCAGCTTGGGCGAACCGAACTCCAGCTTGCCGTGATGGCTCAGGATGATGTGCAGCACCAGCGTTTTCAGTTTGGGTGGGAAGTTGGGCAGGCTGTCCATGGTGCGCTCCGCCAGCGCCGACCCGATTTGGATGTGCCCCAGCAGCGTGCCTTCGAGCGTGTACTCGAAGCCGATCTCCCAACTCAGTTCGCGGACCTTGCCGATGTCGTGCAGAATCACGCCGGTCAGCACCAGGTCGCGATCGACGAGGGGATAGTGCGGCACCACGCGATCAGCCAGGGTGCAGAGGCTAACCACGTGCTCCAGCAGACCGCCGAGCCAGGCATGGTGAAGCTGCTTGGCGGCAGGGGCTTCGCGATAAGCCTGCGCCAGCGCGGGATCGGACAGGATCGCGGTGAGCAGGCGCTTGAGGTCGGGGTTGGCGAGGCTGTCGACGAAGCCCAGAAGCTGCCGCCAAAGCATGTCCACATCGAGAGTGGTGGACGGCATCATGTCCATCTTGTCGACTTCGGCAGGCTGCGCCAGTCGAAGCTGGTCGATCTTCATCTGCAGCCGGTCGTCGAAGCGCGAGACGCTGCCGCGCGCCTTCACCATATCGCCCTTGTCGAAGTCCTTGGCGATACGCGGGTCTCCCGGCTCCCAGATGCGGCCTTCGAGCTGGCCGGTCTTGTCGCAGAGGATGACATTGAGATAGGGCTTGTTGGTCTTGGTAGTCCGCTGCTGCTTGAGCAGCACCAGAAAGTAGCCGTCGCAGGATTTGCCGTCTTCAAACGAGGCCAGATCGGCAACATAAATGTCTTTCATTCAGATACCCTTGGCTGGTCAGGAACAGGATTCATCCGAATCCAAGCCGTGACCTGCGGGGCAAGAATACCACCTTAACCAATTCGGCCCTGGTGTGCGGATCAACGCGGGGTCACGGACTCCCCTGCGAGAAGCGCGGTAATCAGCGTGCCTTGCGCGTCGACTGCGACCAGATTCGCGGGATTGCCGACGGTCAGAGAGCCGGCTCGATCTTCGAGCCCGGTCATGGCGGCCGGGTTGGTGGTGAGCAGGCGCAGAGCCTGTTCAACGGGTGCGCCGGTAAACCGCACAAAATTCGCGAGAGCGCGATCGAGTGTCAGTACGCTGCCGGCCAGCACGCCACCGGCCGTAGCTCTTCCATGGGCAACGGTTACGGCAAACCCGCCCAGTTGGTATTCGCCGTCGGGCATTCCGGCAGCGCTCATGGCATCGGTCACCAGCAGGGCGAGCCCGGGGCCTTTGGCTCTCCACCACAGCTCAACCATCTCGGGAGCGGTGTGAATGCCGTCGCAGATGAGTTCGGCAAAAAGCTCGTCGCAGGTGAGCGCGATGCCCAGAATGCCGGGCTCGCGATGATCCAGGGGGCGCATGGCGTTGAAGGTGTGGGTGGCGCTGACCGCCCCGGCGGCAATGGCCTTGCGGGTCTCGCCGGCGGTGGCGTTGGAGTGGCCCAGCGAGATGCGCACGCCGCGCGCGGTTGCGTGCGCGGCCAGTTCTGCAGCGCCGTCCAATTCTGGCGCCAGGGTCATGAGGCGGACATGGCCTTCGGCAGCCTCAAAGAAGCGGTCGAAGAGAGCGATATCGGGCGCCAGCAGATCGGCCGGCGGGTGAACGCCGCGCTTTACATGGGATAGAAACGGACCCTCGAGGTGGATGCCGAGCGGGCGCGCCTGGCCATCGCCGGGGGTTCTCGCCAGCATCCTGGCAAGGCCGGAGAGTGCGCGCAGGGTAGTGTCCACGGGTGCTGTGACGGTGGTGGCCAGGAAGCTGCCCGTTCCGCGCGAAGAGAGAAAACTGCCGATGGCGGCGAAAGCTTCCGGAGTGGCTTCCATCACGTCGTGGCCGGCGCAGCCATGAATGTGCACGTCAAAGAACGCTGGGGCTAGTGTGGCGCCAGGGTAGTCCAGAACACGGTCTCCGGCGGGCAATTCACTCTCGGCGCGCGTGGAGATGGAGGCGATCCGCCCGTCTTCAACCACCACGATGGGCTGGTGGCGGAGCCTCGTTCCGTCCCAGAGCATGGCTGCGGTGATGACGGTGCGCGAGCCCGGAGTCGCGGCGCTTCCGCTTTTTGGATCGGAGTTGGACGCAATGGGCGCGATAGAGGGCGTGCTGTCTTGATTCTTCATGGCCTGCTAATTCCACACTAGGGAAGATATCGGGAGGCGTTGGAAGGTTTCTTCGTGGCCTCGAGGGTAGAAAGTCGACTTTAACACCGGGAAGCGGAGAAAGGGAAAGGGCGCAAGCGAGAGTGCGCCCTTTCAAATTGTTTGAATTTCGTTCCGGAGGCGGGAGTCACCGGAACGAAGATTGCTTACCTTGGTTAGAAGTTGAGTTTGAGCGAGAGTTCGATCTCGCGGCCGGGGTTAGAGCCATCCAGCAGGCCGTAGACGCCGACGGTGCCGTATCCGCCGCCGGTGTAGCCGGTGGTACGCTTGCCGGTGCAATATTCGCACGAGCTGTAGTTGTCGTCCCAGGTGTTGGGGATGCTGAAGATGGGTGTGTTGGTGAGGTTGACGAACTGGGCCATGAAGGTCATGTTCGTTTTCTCGGTGATGGGGAAGCTCTTGGTGAGGTTGAGGTCTGAGGTTTTCAGGCCGGGACCGCGCAGAGAGCCTACCTGGCAGTTGCCGAATTGTCCGTTCGCCTGATCTTCAACAGCGGCAGGATTCAAGTCGAGCACACCGATGCTGGTGCCGATTTGTACCATCTGGTTGCCTTGGCTTGACTTGACGCCGGCTATGCAGCTTGCGCGCGGCACATAGGATGGAGCAGTGAGCGACGATGCGGAGTTGGGGTTGAAGGAGCCCATCCATTCGCCGGCATAGGGTGTAATGGCAAAGCCGGAGCGGAGAGTTCCGTCGAGCGCCACATTCCAGCCGCCGACGACTTCATCGACAGCCTTCGGTGCGTTGGACAAGAACATTCTGCCGTGACCGAAGGGGAGATTGTAGAGAGCGTAACCGTTGAACGCTGCCGCGGCATCGATGGTGCACTTGCCGTAGTCGCCCTTGGGGTCGTATTCGTTCTGGAAGAAGTTGCCGCCGCCCTCGTTCTGCTGTTCGCCGGTTCCTTCTTCGTCGCCGTAAGAGCCGAAGTAGCCCAGCGAGTTGCTCAAGCACTTCGACCAGGTGAAGTTGGCTTGCAGATCGAGCCCGTGGAAGTTCTTCTGGCTCAGGGTAGCTTCCATCGCTTCGTAGCGGGAGATGGCGTCAGAGGCGTTAAAGCGCGCCTGGGCCACGCCGGCGTTGATGAGGTTCTTCATGAACGGGCCCTGAACGGCCTGTCCGGCGGCGTTGAGTTGCTTCTGGTTATACCAGTAGATGTCGGACATGTGGTCGTCCTTGTTGCCCACATAGCCGATCGACGCGGTGAGGTTGTTCTTGAACTGGTGCTGCACGGTCATGTTCCACTGCTGGTTCATGGCGGGGCGCAGGTTGGGATCGGTGGCGTGCGTTACCGCGCCGCTGAGGCAAGGCGAAGGAGTGCCGTTGGTGCCCGCTGCAACCAATTGGGCCGTGGTGCAGGAACTCTGATAGGGAGAGAAGCCTGCGTCGAGCCCATATTGCGGATAGAGCAGGTTGTTTCCCGAGCTGTTGACCTGGTTGATGAGAATGGAGTTGGGAGGATTGATGACCGCCATGTTGCCGATGCCGTTGCCTTCCATGTAGCTGGAGATGGTATAGGCGCCACGAACCACGGTTCCGGGAGCGAATGCAGGAGACCAGGCAAAGCCGATGCGGGGCTGCAGATCGCCGATTCCATAGTAGGTGTTGTAGTTGGTGCCGATCTCCGGAGTGCCGCTCACCTTGTCGAAGTTGATGTTGTTGCTTGCGGTTTTATCGCCACGGGGGGTGACGACTTCGTAGCGAAGTCCGAGATTCAAGGTAAGTCCATTGCGCACCTGGTAGGTATCCTGGAGGAACCCGGCAAAGAGGCTGTTGGTGAGGTGGAATTTGATGGGTTCGCCCACCTGCACGGTTTGGGGCAAGCCCAGCAGGAAGTCGGCGTAGGGAACGCCAACACCCTTGTCGTTGCCGGTGTATTGGCCGGTGAAATTGAACGCGCCCGCTTCGCCGTTATTGCCCGCATAGGTGTCGTTCATTGCATAGTGATAAACCTCAAATCCGGTATGAATCGAGTGCCGGCCGCGCGTCCACGTGAGGGCGTCTTCCGCTTCGTAGGTGGTGTCGTGGAAGATCTCGACGCCGTCGGTGTTGCCGATTGAACCGATGCCGAAGGACATGGCGGGCAGAATGCCGACCGGGACGCCGGGAAGGCCGATCTGGGTGTTGACGTTGCCGGCCGAAGCCATGGTGTATTGCGCATCGTTGGCCGGGAAGATCTGCACGCCCACGCGGAAGTCGTTCACCAGGGTGGGGCCGATGGTGCGCGCGTAGTCGAACACCATGTTCTTGAGGGGATATTCGCGTTCCAGGTTCGGGCTCAGCACGTCGGTGCCGTTGCTTTGGATGACGTGGGTATACATCTGGGAATAGCGCCCCATGATGTGGTCGGCCTGCGTGGCTTGCCAGTCGATCTTCAGATCGCCCTGGAAGTTATGCGTGAATCCGCTCTGCTGATAGTTCTGCGTGGTGTATTGATTGATGAATGCAGGAAGGCTGACCAGCTTGCGGGCCACCTGGCTGACATTGCCCACTGCGATGCGGTTATAGGGAATGAAGGCGCGGCTGCCGGTGGCAACGCCGTTTGAAGGCATATAGAGCTGGCCGCCGCCGATGCACTGGCCGCCGCCGTTGAACACGCCGCCGCTGTCGGTGCAAAACGAGCCCAGGTCATAGTAGCCCGTGGTGGCGGCGTTCTTGCCGATCCAGTCGGTGGTGGTGGGCATCAACGAGTTGGGTTGCGAGGTAGCGGGCTGGTTGAAGAGCGAAGTTTCCTGGTCGGCAAAGAAGAAGAGCTTGTCTTTGACGATGGGCCCGCCGACGAAGCCGCCGAATTCGTTCCAGCGAACCACGGGACGGGGCAGCACGGCGGAAGTCTGTCCGGGAATCACCAGAAAACCGTTGGCCTTGTCTTGCCAGGTATTGGCGTTGAAAGCGTCGTTGCGGATGTACTCGAACAGTCTGCCGTGAAACTGATTGGTTCCGGACTTGATGGACTCCACGATGACGCCGCCGGCATAGCTGCCGTAGTCGGTGGGAGCGTTGCTGGTGATGATGTTGAATTCCTGAATGGCGTCGGGGCTGGGAGTGTAAGCCACGTCGTTGTTGTCGGGCTGGTTCACGTCCATGCCGTCGAGGGTGAAGTTGTTGTCTTGTTCGCGGGCGCCGTTGACATAGGGGCGGCCGGTGCCGAAGGTGGTCTGCGGCGACTCGAAGGCGAAGATGTTGGAGGTGAGGACGCCAGGGGCCAGCAGCGTCAACTGGTTGATGTCGCGCGTGGCCATGGGCAGAGTTTCCACGGCGTTGGTGTCAATGAGCGTGCCGACTTCGGTGGAAGCGGTCTGCAGCAGGGGCGGGGCGGCGGTGACGTCGATGGTTTCGCTGACCTTGCCGACCTTCAAATGGAACTCGACATGGGCCACCTGGTTCAGAGCCAGGGTGAAGGAATTGTGCGACTCGGTGGAAAAGCCGGTTGCCGAGGCTTTGACGGCGACGATGCCGACGTTGACCTGGGGAAATTCAAACAGGCCATTGGCGTTGGTTTTGGTGGTCCAGGTGGTGCCACGATCCACATCGCGGACGGTGACGGTTGCATTGGCGACGGCGGCCCCGGCGGGGTCGAGCACCTGGCCCGAGATGGCCCCGGCGGCCTGTTGCGCCCACGCCCCTGGCGAAGTGCCCAGGATCAGAGCGAACAACAGTGCGGCGCCGACGATTGTCAACAACTTCCGGCAGTTTAAGTTCACTGGAAATCTCCTATTCAAGACTGGTTCAAGTTCTGGTTGGTTGTCCGATCTTTGAAACGGGTGTTCAAGAAACGTGTTGCAGAGAGCGAGACGACGTCGGATTGGCGATTGAGCATGGGGTCATCTCAAGGTGGTTGGCGGCTGTTCGTCCCAGCCCCGGGTCCTTCCGTCGATGGTGTTCCGATCAAAGCGTCGAGCCGATATGATCACTTTGAATAGAAACGATCATTTGTCGTTGGAGAGAACTATAGACCGGTTTCGCTGCAAATGACAAGAGAGAAATGACTGAATCGTAGCAATAAATTCAAAAGCATGATGTATACCGAAGTTTTCAGGCACATCGATTCTCTCGATTGACGCACAGAAGGCATCAAGAACCCATCAAGTTGCCTGCTCGGGCGAAGCTTTGCGGGCACCATGGTTGGGCCTGAGCCGGTTGCGCAGGAAGGCTCTTCGGCCGGCACCGCCGCCTCGTCCATCGGGCTTCTTTGCCCTGCCCCGGCCCTCGAAGGATGCGCGTGTGCCGACACAATAGACTTATTTACAGATAGATAGACGAATTCAATTAGGACCGGGCTGGCGATATGGGCGGCCCAATGAGCGCCCGAACCGAAGGCGGTGCGTCGGGAGCATTGCGCCGATTTTGCTCTCGAAGTGGGACGCACCCCTGAAGAAAACCCACCTGGCGGCCGAAAAGATGGGTTTGGGCCTCTGGAATGCCAGATTGCGACACTTGCCCCTTGGACGATACCAGTTCAGGATGATTGTGATCAATTCTAACTTGTATGATCATTTTCATGTCGTATTAGCGATTTATCGCGATATATTTGGATCAACAACACCCCCGCTCTTCGGAAAGCAGGCTCTCACCATCGGTCTCGTGGCAACGATCTTCCGCAGACCGAAAGGGGCGCTTTTGCTCAATGCGAGGAAAAGGGCGCAAAGACAGGCCCCTGCTGCGTTTGGCCCGGCCCAGGCCGCTGGGATGAGCAAGGCCCAAACGAGGTAAATTCACCATGGACGGACATTTTTGAAACCAGCTATGAAGACCTTTCTTTTTGAGTTGTGCGCCGAGAGTTTTGAAGCGGCGCGGGTGGCAGAGGCCCGGGGCGCGGATCGCATCGAATTGTGCTCGAACCTGGCCATCGGCGGCGTAACGCCGGACTTTGCCCTGATGTCCGCGACGGTTCGGGCCCTGACGATTCCGGTGCATGTGCTGATTCGCCCGCGGGGCGGGGATTTTGTGTACACGGCCGAGGAATTTGCGTCGATGGAGCGCCAGGTGGAACAGGCCAAAGCGGCCGGTGCGGGCGGCGTAGCTGTGGGCGTGCTGCTGGCCGATGGGCGCGTGGATCTGGAGCGCAGCCGGGCTCTGGTGGAGTTGGCGCGGCCCCTGTCGGTAACCTTTCACCGCGCATTCGACGAAACTCCAGACCTGTGCGAGGCTCTGGAAG
>Ga0181520_10002718_pt1 | contig 32279 bp, 16 predicted proteins | sample PEATcosm2014_Bin_29_FD_132451 | JGI IMG/M metagenome (GOLD analysis project Ga0181520, IMG submission 132451) | Peatland microbial communities from MTU Mesocosm Facility, Houghton, MI, USA - PEATcosm2014_Bin02_30_metaG | ecosystem: Environmental > Terrestrial > Soil > Wetlands > Peat | place...
GGTCGTCATGCTGGATGTGGATGCCGCCGGAACCAGCCACGTCATTGATTATGTGCAGCTCATCGGGCCGGAGAACAGCGTTGACCTCACGGCGGCAATCACAAATTTGTATGACACGTATTATGACAGGGATGACTATTATCGGCCAGGGGTGCTGACCGGATACAACGACATGTGGGATCCAATCGTGAGCAAGGGGGTGCCGAATATCCCGTTGGGAATCGCCAATCAGATAGCCGTGTCAGCGCAGATGGATCCAATCATCTACTCTCCATATTGGAATGGGAGCGGGTTGGCTCCGGTTGATGTGACAAATCAAACGGCGGCCTTTCGCGCGTTTCTCGGTTTTGGCCAGCTTCCCGGCATTCCTCCGACGGCCGCCCCGTATATTGCCGCGGGCAAGTCTGATCTTACTTTGCAAGCCCCTTACACGCCCACGGCGACGGTCGCCTGCCTGACACAGTGGGAGGTGAATGATCCGCTGGTTCATTATCTCGCCAGCGATCTGTCCGATTCCGCTACAAACGCCCAGCCGGTGTCACAGGCAATGCCTTTGACCCTCGGCGGGTTGAATGACCGTTACCGACCGTGGGGCGGAACACCCCAGCTTAATCCGTTGGTGGTCAACGCAACAAGTTTTGACTACCTCACTCTTTACGACCGCACAATCAAGGATCCGCTCGTCTGGTCGTCCGACTATTGGAATTTCCCGACGAACAAATATCCGACGACCGGCTGGATGGGGCGCGTCCATCGCGGGACGCCGTGGCAGACGGTTTATCTCAAGAGTTCGGACGTGGTGGCCGTTGACGGCCTCGGCACCTGGACGAACTGGACCGGGAACCGGAATTACTTTGACGCCGCCAACGCCTCGCCGACACAGGACCGGCTCCTGTTCGATTTGTTCACCACGGCGTTCGACGACAACGCCTCGCGCGGGACGCTCTCGGTCAACGCCGGCTCCACTCCGGACGCGCACGACATCGCCGCGTGGTCGGCGCTGTTCAGCGGCATCATCGTGCCCACGAATCTTCTTGGCGGTTACAGCGTCATCAATCCGGTTGCGGTGGACGTGGCCAACGGCGTGGCGATGGGCATGGCGCCGACCAACTCGCCGCTGTGGCAACTGGCCTCCGGCATTGTCGGCACGCGGGCGGCTTTCATCAACCCCGACGGCCTGCAGGGCGTGTTTGAGCACGCCGGCAGCATCCTGGGCACGCCGCAGTTGACCGAACAATCGCCGTTTTTATACGGGCTGAACCCCACCAATCAGATCAGCGACGAGATGTATGAATGGCTGCCGCAGCAGATCATGTCGCTGTTGCGCGTCGGCACGCCGCGCTACGTGATTTACAGCTACGGTCAGGCGCTGAGGCCGGCGAAAAACGGGGTTTATCTGGGCGCGGGACAATACTTTGGCATGGTGACGAATTACCAGGTCGCGGCGGAAATCGCCACGCGCACGGTGGTGCGCGTGGATACGATGCGGACGAACACCGCCAGCGGCGCGGTCACGGTGACGCCGCCGCACGCGGTCATAGAAAGTTTCAACGTTTTGCCGCCGGACTGACAAATAACCGCCAAGACGCGAAGAACGCCAAGATGAAAACATTAATTGAACCGGGAAAAAGAGTTGATGAACTGGCTCATGCGGTCATCGGCGCGGCAATTGAGGCGCATCGCCATCTGGGGCCGGGATTTCGGGAGGGCATTTATGAAGAAGCACTTTGCATCGAACTGGCGGAAAGACAGGTTCCTTTTGAATGGCAGAAGGAAATCAGCGTGCTTTACAAAGGCCGGCCCATTGGGAAACAGAGGATTGATTTGATGGTCGGAGAAGTTCTCATCGTCGAACTGAAGGCCATTGAGGCTTTGGCTGAAATTCACAAGGCACAGTTGATTTCCTATCTCAAAGCAACCTGTCTGTCGTTGGGGCTGCTCATCAATTTCAATGTTTCCATTTTGAAAAACGGGATACAAAGGGTAGTTTATACCAGCAACAATGATTCCGCAGCTTGGCGTTCTTTGCGTCTTGGCGGTTAAGAGTTTATGCGTACACGTCGTTTAATCTGGATTGTGTTGTGCCTGCTGTGTGTGGCGGGCGCGTGGTTCCTTCGGCACGAAACCGTCCGCCGGACCGCGGAGGCAAAAGCCGCCGCCACAGCCGAGGCGCCGCCGGCAACCGCGCGCGGCGCAACGCCCTTGACCAACCCGGCGCTGGTCAGCGCCGCGGCGGCCAAAACCAACCCGTTCGCCTACCGCTTGAGCAACACCACCCGGTCCATCGGACAACTGGTCGGCGACCGCAAGGCGATTCTGCTGGAGAACGCGCTGATTGATTCAAGCCTGCCGGTGAATTTTTCCTTCCCGGCGCATTTGCTCACGGCGGGCGGCGACCCGGGCGCCTACATCGTCCAATCGCGCGGGCCGATCAACCCCGCCTTCCGCGCGCTGCTGGCGCGGGCGGGCGCGCAAATCGTTTCCTACATTCCGGAAAACGCGTATCTCGTCAAGGTTTCGGCGGGCGTCGCGAACGGGCTGGCCGCGCAGCCGCCGGTGCAGTCGGTGATCCCCTATGAGCCGTATTACAAAATCCAGTCCTCATTGCTCGGGGCGGCGGTCAACAATCAAATGATCGGCGCGCCGCTGAACCTGGGATTGTTCGCCGACAACGCGGCGCAAACCATCCAGCAGATTCAAAACCTCGGCGGGCGGATCCTGTCGCAGGACGCGTCGCCATTCGGGCCGGTGGTGCGCGTGCAGCCGCCGGCGAACTGGACGGCGCTGGCCACGCTGCCCGGCGTGCAAATCGTGGAGCCGTTCCGTCCGCGCGTCCCCGCAAACGACTTGTGCCGCGTTTATACCGGCATTTCGGTGGACACGCTCGTGCCGACAAACTACATGTTTCTGACCGGCACCAACGTGACGGTGGTGGTGGCCGATTCGGGCATTGACACGAATCATCCGGCTTTCACCACGGGCGGAAGCCCCAAAGCCGCCGGCGTTGCGCCGGTCCGCGTCCAGGGTTACACGACAAACGATTTTGTGGACACCGACGGGCACGGCACTTTCGTCGCGGGCCAGATTGCGGGCAACGGCGCCGGATGCTTCACTCCGGTGAACGTCGGCGGCGTTCTCCAAGCCGACAATTACGGGTCGGTCACCAACGCTGATTTTCGCGGCAAGGCGCCGCTGGCGACGTTGTATGCGATAAATTACATGAACAATTCCGACCAGACCCTGCAGGAGGCGGCGGCGCTGGTGACGAATGCGCTGATTGAGAACGACAGTTGGAATTATGACGGCGACAACACTTACAGCCTCGAGGCGGCGGGTTATGACGCGGCTACGCGCGACGCGCTGCCGGGGGTCACCGGCTCGCAGCCGATGCTGTTTGTATTTTCGGCGGGCAACGATGGCGATGGCGACGATGACTTTAACCAGGATACCGGCAACGGCACCCCAGACAGCATCCAGTCACCGGCCACCGCCAAGAACGTCATCACCGTTGGCGCTTCCGAGCTGGTGCGCAACATCACAAACCTGGTCACGTTATGGAACGGCACCACCGGCGCCGTGTGGCAGGCGGAGACCTCCGACGGTCTTCGCGCGGCCTATTTTTCGAGCCGCGGCAACGTGGGCATCGGGATTGAAGGGCCGTTCGGGCGGTTCAAGCCGGATGTAGTTGCGCCGGGAACGTTCGTCGTCTCCACGCGCTCCGGCGAGTGGGACACCAACACGTATGCGGGTTTTCAGGATAACCCGACAAATACCGACACGGCAACCTACGACGACGTCATCCTCCCTCCGGACTCGCTGTGGATCAACGGATTTCCCATCGTTCCCTCCGACGCCGTCAGCGTCAACATCACGGTGAGCGCGAACGGCGATTCGCCGGATCCGTTCCCGACGAACCTTCCGATTTATTTCAGTTTGATCGGATCTACAAACTTTCCCGGCACGACGTTCACCACGAACGACCAGGTCAACATCCCGGCGGACGGCGGACTGGGCATCGCCGACATTTTGAACAGCGAGACTTATTACGGCTTCAACTACGGCATCAGCAACTTCAGCGGCGAACCCATCAGCATCAATCTGGGGACGACCATCGTCACGACGAACGGCGCGGGGAACGGGGGGTTGGTGTTGAGCAATCTGGACAACACGCTGGGGCCGTATTACCGCTTCGAGACCGGCACGAGCATGGCGGCGGCGGACGTGTCGGGCACACTGGCGCTGATGCAGGACTTTTTCACCAACACGCTGCACACCCTGCCCAGCCCGGCGCTGCTCAAGGCGATGCTCATCAACGGCGCGCGGCCGTCGAGCTATTATAATTTGCAGGTCACCAATGTAATCAACTATGTGGGCTGGGGCCTGATCAACCTGCCCAATTCGCTGCCGACGGGCATTCAAACGAATTACAACGGCACGAAGCCGGCCCCGGTTTACTTCCAGGACCAGAGTCCGACGAACGCGCTGGCGACCGGCGACAGCCACACGTTCCTCCTCACCGTCAAGACCAACACGTCGGAGTTGCGCGTGACGCTGGTGTGGACGGACCCGCCGGGCAATCCCGCCGCCGCCATCAAGCTCGTCAACAACCTCGAACTGGTCATGACCAATCTGGACAACAAGACAAACCCGGTCATTTATTACGGCAACGATATTCCGGCGGGCTACATCTTCAACACGCCCGAAAGCCGGACGAACACGGTGGTTCCGGATTCGATCAACAACGTCCAGAACGTCATCATTCCGCCCTATTTGGGCACCAACTATTCCATCACGATCCTCGGCCGCGGCGTGAATGTGAACGCCGTGTCCGCGCAGACGAACAGTTACGCGACGAACGCCAATCCCGTGGGCGTCTTCGCGCCCAACGTCGTGCAGGATTACGCGCTGGTCGTCAGCAGCATTGACGGCGGCGTGGGAGGGGCGTTCACGGTCGTGGACAAGGGCATCATCTCCAATCCGACCGGCGATCAGGACATCACCTATGTGACGACCACGAACCAGCCTTACCTGGAACAGTTCGTCGGCGCGAACCCGCCGCTGCTCGGCACCAACGCGGTTTCCATCGGAACCAACACGGTCTGGGGCACCAATGGGGCGATTGTTCTGGGCATGACGAATCAGTGGCATTTCTATGTGGTGACGAACAACGGCATGGTGAGCAGCAACGGGACCGTCATCGCCGCTCCTTACGCCGCCTTCGTGACATTTTCGCCGGCGGAGCTATCCGTGCCGCGCATGGGCGTCTTCGCCGATCCAACGGACGAAGCCACGCGGCCGCAGGCGGACATTGACCTGTATGTGACGACGGATTCCAATTTGATGATTCTCTCGCCGCTGACGGTTTCCAACTGCCTTACCGGCGTGCCAAGCCCCAACAGCGCGTTCAACGGCGTGTCGTTGACCCGCGGCGGCACGCAGTATGTGGTGGACACCAATTCCACAGCCGGCGAGGTCTATTACATCGGCGTAAAATCCGAGGACCAGATGGGGTCGGAATACGACTTCATGCCTGTTTTCAGCAGCAGCCCGTTCAGCACGCTGGACGCCAATGGCGATGAATACGTGAACGGCATCCCGGTGCCGGTCAACATCCCCGACGGTTCGCCGTCGGATCCGGGCGTGAATTTTGTCCTCGGCCTGGCGCTGTATCCGATCAATGTCGGGAACATCATCGTGACCAACGTCTTCACGCATCAAAATTTCGGCGACCTCTACGGCACACTCACGCACGACGACAGCGCGACGGGCATGGAAACGGTGGACGTGCTCAACAACCACGACGGGCTGGGTTCGATCACCAATGGCGTGTTCATTTATGACGACAGCGGCACCAACACCGCCCCCGGCATAATCCCGTCGGACGGGCCGGGCAGCTTGAGAAACTACTTCGGACAGGACGGCTCCGGCGTGTGGCGGCTGACGGAAGCGGACACTTCATTGACGCAAACCGGCAGCGTGCAGAATTTCACCATGTTCATCAAAAAGCGGACGCCCCTGGGTAATGGAAGCGGCGACACCAATACGGTCGCGCCGCAGCAGTGGTTTTACGATTTTGTGGACGTGCCGGCAGGCGCGACCAACCTCACCATCAGCGTCACCAACCTCACGACGAGCGCCCTGTATCCGCTGGACGTGTTCGTGAAGCTGGGCGCGCAGCCGACGACCAATGACTACGATCAAATGGCGGTTGTCCCCACCACGCCGCTGCCCCAGCCGGGCATTTCGCTTTCCATCGGGCCGGCGGACCTGCCGCCCCTCCAGCCGGGCCGCTATTGGATCGGCGTGTTCAATCCCGACACCACCCTCACCGATCCATCCCAGACGTTCGTGGTCTTTGCGACGATTCTGCCGGCCAATCCGGTCGGGCTGGGCGAGGACTTTGACGCCACGAATTCGACAGTGCTGCTGGATGATGCGGTGACGAACGCGGAAATCTGGGTGGAAACGAACCTGCCCGTGGTGTCGGTCAACGTCGGCATCCGTGTGGTTCATCCGCGCATCTCGGACCTGGACTTTCATCTCATCAGCCCGTCCGGCACGCGGGTTGACCTGATGCAGAATCGCGGCGGCGCGGACACGAACGGCGCGGGCGCGACAATCATCACGACGAACAACGTCAATGTCACGGCCAACGGCAACGCGCAGCCGGAAACCAATTATCTGAATGTCGGCGAAATCTCCGGCACGCTCGCCATTACTTACAACTTCTACACGGCGCCCGATGAAATGACGATTTATTACGGATACGGCACCGACCCGGCCAATTTGATCTACGATACCGGACTGACCAACAATCCCGGTGGGACCGTGGGAGACCCCACAAACACAATTCCCGCCACCTTCACGTTGAGCTTCGCCCCGACCAATGGAACCACCTCGACGTATCTGACCATCGTCATGGATCAATTCACCGCCACCAACCGCGGTGATCTCTGGACTTACACGGCGGGCGGCGTGCTGACGAATTACACGTATCTGACCTTCACCGAAGACACGAATCTGACGACGATGCCCATCACATTCGCCGTGCCGCCGTTTGTGCCGCCGCTAATGACGCCGACCAACATCTTCACCAACACCTTCGGAGGGTTGCCGCAGTCGGATTACGTTACAAACCAGACCGTGACCGGCTGGACGGTGGCGGCGAATGAAGTCAGCGTGGTCGTGGACCCCACAAATGCCTATGAGGGCAGCAACTTTCTGGCGCTGGCCAGCGGCTCAATCTTCACCAATCTGCCCACCGTGCCGGGGCAAAACTACACGCTCACGTTCGCCTATCGGGGGCCGGGAATCGCCGCCTGGTGGCGCGGGGAGAGCAACACGGTGGACAGCATTAATGGGATCAATGCCACCACCGTTACGGGCATAACATACACCAATGGCGAAGTTGGCCGGGCCTTTAATTATAACGGCAGCACCAGCCGGATCATCGTGACTAATAGCGCCAGTCTGGCGGTTTCGAATCTGACATTGGAAGCATGGATTTTGGCGACGAATTTAACTGCAGCGCGCCCGGTGATTGTTTACGGCGGAGCGGGACAGACTGCGAATATTCAACTCTGGATTAACACGACCAACACGACCATTGCAACTTCAGTGAGTCCCGGCGCTCTCCATGCTCTCGTCCGCGACGCGGGCGGCGTCACGGTGCTCGAAGTGGATGATCCGAATCCGGTCATCAAGGCAAATCAGTGGAATCATGTGGCGTTCACGGCCAATCTCATGACAGGCACCGGCATTTTGTATTGTAATGGATTCCCTGTGATGACCAATCCGATCCCGACCCCGATAACTTGCCAGTCTTTTGAAAATGTGGATTTGGGATGTATGAGTACAACCGCATCGGGAGAACCTCTTGCGACACGGGTTTTTTTTGGCAGATTGGATGAGGTCAGCATCTACAACCGTCCTTTGTCTGACAGTGAAATCAAGGCCATTTACAATCTGGGCGACTTGGGCAAGTTTGACCCGAACGTTTTCAACAGTTCACCGGCCCTGAGTCTCGCAGAAGCCCAGGTCAATGTGGGCAACGAAACGCCCGTCACCATTCTGGGCAACAACACAAGCTGGCAGACTGAAACCATCTCCTTCACCGCGACGCAGACTGAAACCCCCGTGCAAATCACAGGCATTGAGCCGGGAATGCTGGTGGATGATTTCATCCTGACGCAGGAGCCGGGCAATCTTTATTATCTGCCTGAACAGTCCCTTGATGCCGTTGATGGCGAGGGCGCTCAAGGCTGGTGGCAGTTGGAGATTCAGGACGACCGCGCCGGGGCTTATGACACAAACAGTCCGCCCGCGCTCCTGAGCTGGGACCTTGAATTTGTTTTTGCCAACACCAACGTGGTTGCGTCCAGTGTCATTGGCGGCATAGGGCAAAGCAATCAATTCGTTCCTCCCAACGACATCGCCTGGTATCAGGTCACTGTGCCGGCAAACGCAAGCATCGCCACGAATCTTCTGCTCTTCGCCAGCGCGCCGGTGAATGTCTGGTTCAGCACCAATGCGCCGCCGACCATCACAAATTCCGCCGGTGGCGATTTTGATTTGATTCCGAATTCAACGGGCAACTTCCCCGGTGGGGCCACGTTATACACCAACACCCTATCCTGGCCGTATATCGTGCCGGGCGGAATTTATTATCTGGGCGTTCAGAACACGAACCTCGTCACGGTCAATTATGGAATCAAGGTGAATTTCAACGTGACCGGCCAGTATAGCAGCCTGGTCCTCAGCAGCATCACGGCATCCAGCGGCGGCACCTCGCTGGCTTGGACGGCATCGCCCAGCGCCCAATTCGAGGTGCAATGGACGGATGATCTCACGCAGCCGTGGAACACCATCACGAATCCCGTGATCACCACCAGCGGCGGCGTCTCCACCTTCACCGACGACGGCTCGCAGACCGCGCCACCGGGGGTGATGCGCTTCTACCGGCTCGTGCAAATTTCGCCGTGAGAAAATCCGGCCCGCCGGATTTTTGATTGTCTCGCTTGCGGCAAAACCGCAAGCTGGAATCAATGCTGGTCACACTGACATGCCCGGAGTGCCGGGCGGAAATCGTCCAATCCAGTTCGGAATGGCATTGCCCGAAATGCGGAAGAAAATTCCCGTATCTTCATGGCATCCTCTCCTTTCTGACGGACGCGGAAAAGTTCAACGAAGGCGAATTCGAGGAAAAACAAAAGCACGCGTGGTCGGACAGCGCGGCGTTGCGGCAGAAAATCAGCCGGAGCCGGCTTCTTTCCCTTCTGAACACGCTGCGGATCAAGTTCTCCTTTTTTGGCCGGCGCGACCGGATTTTTTACAATGAAATGGCGCACGGGGACAAATCGCGGCTCATCCTGGACCTGGGCTGCGGCGGCGGACGCCATTATTTTTGCAATTACGGAAAGGTCATTGGCGTGGACCCGGAGCTGGGGCTGCTGCCGATGGCCAAAAAACTTTACGCGGAGGTTTATCATGCCGGCGGCTATCAACTGCCGTTTGCCGGCGACACGTTTGATTACGTCGTCTCCAGCGACGTGCTCGGCCACATCCCTTTCGACAAAAAGGACGCGCTTTTTGCCGAGATGCACCGGGTGCTGAAGCCGGGCGGGCGCGCCGTCCACGTGATCGAAACCGACGCCACCAACGTCTGGTTCCGGCAGGCGAAAAAAATCCCCGGATTTTTTGAAAAGCATTACGTGGATGTTCCCGGCCATGTCGGCCTTGAACTGCCGACGGCGTTGCGAAACCGCTTTTTGAAGCACGGCTTCAAGGAGGTGCGTTTCAAGAAGCTTTACAGCAATTTCCAGCCGGTTGGAAACATCGCGGGCGTATTCAAAAATGATTTCAACAAGCATCCGGCCTGGGTCCGCTTCATTGTGCGCGTGGATGGCGTTCTGGGGAAAAAACTCATTGTCCGCGAAGCCCTCCATCTGCTCATGGAGCCGCTGGCCATCCTCGACGATTCGCTGACCTCCATTGACCACGGATGCGGAATGCTGGTGGTGTTTGAAAAGTAAAATCGCCATCCGGCGACGGTCTCGCCCCAAATTGGGTTGTAGGGCACGACGCAAGGAGTGCCGGTCCAAACGACTCGTCACATCGTCGCCTACAAATCGCGGCGAATCCCTCTTTGCTTCTCCCGCCGTTTTGATTAGGCTTGCCATTTGGCTCGATTGAGAAATTCGGCGTTATGAGCAAGGAATTCATCCGCATCGGCGGCGCGCGTGAGCATAATCTCAAAAACCTCACGCTGAACATCCCGCGCGACCGGCTCGTGGTCATCACCGGTTTGAGCGGTAGCGGCAAATCATCGCTCGCCTTCGACACCATCTATGCCGAGGGCCAGCGCAAATACGTCGAAAGCCTTTCGGCCTACGCCCGGCAGTTTTTGGATCAGATGCAAAAGCCGGAGGTGGACTTCATCGAGGGGCTTTCGCCGGCCATCGCCATTGAACAGCGCAGCTCCGGCTCCAGCCCGCGCTCCATCATCGCCACCACGACGGAAATTTACGATTACCTCCGCCTCCTCTACGCGCACATCGGCAAACCCCATTGCCCCGAAACCGGCGTGCCCATCGTCTCTCAAACCACCAGCGACGTCGTGGACAAAATCCTCGCGCTGCCGCCCAAAACCAGGGTGATGCTGCTCGCGCCCGTCGTGCGGCGGCAGAAGGGCGAGTTCCGCGACGTCATTGAACGCCTCGCGCGCGAGGGCTTTGTCCGCGCCCGGGTGGACGGCGGATTCGTCGAACTCGCCGCCGATACGCGCGTCAAGCTCGACAAAAAGAAATTCCACACCATCGAAGCCGTCGTGGACCGGCTGGTGATTGACGACAAAATCCGCGTCCGGCTGGGCGATTCGGTCGAAACCGCGCTGCGCTGGGGCGAAGGAGTCATGTTCACGCTGCACCAGACGCCGGAAGAGTCCAAAGTCCAAAGTCCAAAGTCCAAAGTCGGCGAATCGGCGGGCAATCCGCAATCGGACGTTTGGATTGAGACTTTGCATTCAAACAAAATGTGTTCGCCGGCCACGGGCAAAAGCTACGATCCGCCCACGCCGAAACATTTTTCGTTCAACGCTCCGGCGGGGGCCTGCCCCGTCTGCCACGGCCTCGGCCAGAAGATGATTTTTGACGCGAGCCTCGTCGTGCCCGACCCGGAAAAGTCGCTTGAGGACGGCGCGGTGCAGCCGTGGCGGCGCGCGGGCAAGCGGATGAACATTTATTACAAGGCCATGCTGCGCTCCATCGCCGCGCACTTCAACGTGAGCCTGGAAACGCCCTGGAAAAACCTGCCGGCCGATTTCAAAAAGGTCCTGCTGCACGGTTCGGGCGAAGCCCCGGTGGATTTTAATTTCTGGCGCGCGGGCAAAATGAGCACCATCAGCCGCCCCTTCGAGGGTGTCCTGCCGAACCTGGAACGGATGTTCACCGACAGCGAAAGCGAGTTTGTCCGCAACCGCATCAAGCCCTACATGAGTCCGCAATTCTGCGACGTTTGCAGGGGCCGGCGGCTCAAGCCGGAAATCCTGGCCGTGACGCTTTCAAATGCGGAGTGGGGATTGCAGAGTGCGGTATCAACCGGTCGCGCGACCACTCCGCGCTCCGTGCTCCGCACTCCGCGTTCAAGAATTCCCGGCCTGTCCATCATGGATGTTTGCGCGTTGTCGGTGGACAAGGCCGATGATTTTTTTGCCGGCCTTAAGCTCACGGAATTTGAGGAGAAAATCGCGCACGAAGTCATCAAGGAAATCCGCGCGCGGCTCGGTTTTTTGAAGAACGTCGGCCTTGGCTATCTCACGCTGAACCGCGAGAGCAGCACGTTGAGCGGCGGCGAGGCGCAGCGCATCCGGCTGGCCACCCAGATCGGCGCGGGACTCGTCGGCGTGCTTTACATTCTGGACGAGCCGAGCATCGGCCTGCACCAGCGCGACAACGACCGCCTGCTGGCCACGCTCAAGGGCCTGCGCGATCTCGGCAACACCGTGCTCGTGGTCGAGCACGACGCCGACACGATCCGCAGCGCGGACTACGTCGTTGATCTCGGGCCGGGCGCGGGCGTTCACGGCGGCGAACTCGTGGCGGCGGGCACGCTGCCGGAAATTGTGTCCAACAAAAGCTCGCTCACGGCGCAATACCTGCGCGGCGAACTGGCGATCCCCATTTCCAAAAAGCGCCAGGCGCCGTCCGAAGAGCGCGGCTGGCTCGAAGTGCTCGGCGCGAAGGAAAACAATCTGCGCGACATTGACGCGCGGATTCCGCTCGGCACGTTCACCTGCGTCACCGGCGTGAGCGGCTCCGGCAAGAGCACGCTCGTGGACGACATTTTGCGCCGCGCGCTGTTCCGCAAGTTTTACGGCTCCAAAGAGATTCCCGGCGCGCACCGCGCGCTGAAAGGCTTTGAAATGATTGACAAGGTCATTGTGATTGACCAGTCGCCGATTGGACGCACACCGCGCTCGAACCCTGCCACCTATACCGGCATGTTCAACGCTATCCGGGATTTGTTCGCGCGGCTGCCGGCGGCCAAAATCAGGGGCTACGCGCCGGGCCGGTTCAGCTTCAACGTCAAGGGCGGGCGCTGCGAAAAGTGCGAGGGTGACGGCGTGCTGAAAATCGAGATGAATTTTCTGCCGCCGGTCTATGTCACCTGCGAGGTCTGCGGCGGCAAACGCTACAACCGCGAGACGCTCGAAATCGCCTACAAGGGCAAGAACATCGCCGACGTGCTGGCGATGACGGTGGACGAGGCGGTGACTTTTTTCCGCGCCGTGCCGCAGATTTACGATCCGCTGCTGACGCTGGCCGAGGTCGGCCTGGGTTACATCGGCCTGGGGCAGGCGGCGACGACGTTGAGCGGCGGCGAGGCGCAGCGCGTGAAGCTGGCAGCCGAGTTGAGCCGCAAGGCCACCGGGCGCACGTTTTACATCCTGGACGAGCCGACCACCGGCCTGCATTTCCACGACGTGGCGAAGCTGCTCGAAGTCCTGTTCAAATTGCGCAGCACCGGCAACACGCTCGTTGTCATCGAGCACAATCTCGATGTGATTAAAACGGCGGATTGGATTATTGACCTCGGCCCGGAAGGCGGGGATGCTGGCGGCCGCATCGTCGCGCAAGGCCCGCCGGAAGAGGTGGTCCGCTGCGCCGAAAGTTTTACCGGACAGTATTTGAGTCGCGTTCTGTCACCGTCATTGAATCAAACTTTATGAAAATAGCGTTATTCGGTCTGGCCGGGATAAAAACCGGCAAACACAACCTCAAGGATCCGCGCTTTGACGAGGCGGACAAACTGGTCGAGGCGGACAAGAAAACCTATGCGCAGGTGGACGTGGTGGGCGAGGACCAGTTGATTGACGCCGACGCCATCCTGGTGTCGGTGGAAGGCCGGGCGGACATGATCTTGAAGGACCTGGAATTTGTGGAGACGCGCCTGGGCCGCGAACCGCAGGAGGCCGAGCGCCAGGCATTGGAAAAAATCAAGACGCTGCTCGAGCAGGAAAAATTCGTTTTCAATTCCGGTTTGTCTCCGGCGGATCTTCAAGCCGTCGCCGCGCATAACTTTTTCACCGCTAAACCGATTGTGCTGGCAGAACCGCCGGATTTGGAAAACCCCGACGCCCTGCTGCTGCGCGCGTTTCGCGAGGGCGGCTACATCTGTTTTCTGACCGTGGGCGGCAAGGAGAATCGCGCCTGGCCGATCCGGAAGGGGCTGACGGCATGGGAAGCCGGCGGCACAATCCACACGGACATCCAGAAGGGGTTCATCCGCGCGGAAATCATCAGCTACGAGGATTTCATCGCGGCGGGCGGCGAAACCCAGGCCAAGCGCGCCAACAAGATGCGTCTGGAAACGAAGCAATACGTCATGCAGGACTACGACCTGACCAACTTCCGGTTCAACAAGTAATCACCGGGTCTTGATTTCACGCTTTTGTCGCCGCGCCGCGTCGTTTAGATTCGGGCGCATGATGTTCCGCAGGCGATGGCTTTTGCTTTTGGTCGCGCTCATTTTTGGCGGCGGACAGGTTTTTGCCGCCAGCACGCGTGAAGATCGCGATTACACGGCGGCGGTGAAGGCGTTTCAGGACAAGATGTGGAGCCGTGCGGAAATGGAGTTTGGCCAGTTCGTCAACACATACGCGGAATCCACCAACGCGCCGATGGCGTTGCTGCTGGAGGCGCAGGCGCAGTTCAAGCAGGGAAAATTCACAAATGCCATCGCCCTGCTCGCCGATGTCAGCCATCTGTCGAAGTCCGGGACGCTGGCCGACCAATACGCTTATTGGATTGGCGAGGCGCGATTTCAGAATGGGGATTTTTCCAATGCGGCGGGGATATGGATTGCGCTCGCGCAAAAATATCCCGAATCGCCGTTGCGGCTTCGCGCCGTGGTGGAGGCGGCGGCGGCGTTCGGGCAAATGGCGAAGTGGCCGGAGGTGGACGATTTGCTGGGCAACACGAACGGCATCTTCCAGCAGGCGGCGCGTCTGGATCCCGGAAACGAACTGGTCGTGGACGGACAGTTGTCGCGGGAAAATTCAAAATATCAGCAGCGTGATTTTCCGGGCGTGGCGGCGGTTTATGGATTGCTGACCAACCAATGGCAGACGCTTAACCAGGGTCAGCAGTGTCAGGGCGCGTATCTGTTTTATCAGGCAAAAATGGAGATGGGTGATTTTGCCGCGGCACTGGCGGCCGCGACCGGCCTCGTGCAGATTGCCAGTGCGCCCACAAATCAGAGCTGGCTGGCCGCAGGTCGGGCGTCACAAGGCGCGGCGCTGGAACGAATGGGCCGCCTGCCGGACGCGATCCAGGCGTGGGGGAACAATCTGACCAACGCGCCCGCAGCGCAGGAACGGGAGGCGGTATTGAAAATCGCGGAGATGGAAATTGTTCAGGGGCAGTTGACCAATGCCGAGGAGTGGCTCACCAATTTTCTGGCGCAGTTCCCGGAAGCCATTTCAGCGGACATCGCGCTCCTGACGGCGGGCGAACTGCGCTTGAAGGATTACACGGCGACGAACCAGTTGACGGCGGCGCGGGGATGTTTTGACCAATTCCTCCACGTGTTCACAAACAGTCCGCTGCTCGGCAAGGCGTATCTGGACCGCGGCTGGTGCGATTGGCTTGCAAACGACACGACCAACAGCCTGGCCGATTTCGAAGCCGCTGTGAACGCCCTGAAAATGTTGCCGCCGTCGGAGGATCTGGCCGTGGCGCGGTTCAAAACAGGCGATGCGCTGCTCGCGCAAGGAGATTTCACGAACGCGCTGGAAAATTACCGGGCGGTTCTGGACGATTTCACCAATTTCCCCGCCGTGACCCGGGCGCTCGGCGACCGCGCGCTCTATCAAAGCCTGCGAGCGTGCCTGGCGTTGAACGACCTGCCGGGCGCCAGCGCCGCGCTGGCGCGAATCCTGGAGCAGTTTCCGGCAAGCGATCTGGCGCCCGGCAGCGCGCTGCTTTATGGCGGGAGCCTGGCGGATGCGCGCCAGCCGGCGGCGGCGCGCAAACAGTTCCAAAATTTTGAAATACAATTCCCCGACACGCCGTTGCGCCCGGAGGTGGAATTCGCCATCGCCCGCACCTATGAACTGGAACAAAACTGGACCGCCGCCATCGCCGGTTACCAGGCATGGCTGGACCATTTTCCCACCAACCATTTCCGGCCGCAGACGACCTACGCACTGGCGCGGGCGTATTCCCAGGCTGGAAACGAAACAAACGCGTTCGACCTGTTCACCAACTTTGTCGCGCAATTCCCGACGAACAACCTCCTCACGCCGCTGGCGCAATGGTGGGTGGCCGACCATTTCTTCAGCCTCGGCGGGACGAATTATGTGGAAGCGGAAAGAAACTACAAACTGGTCTACCAGAATTTCCCGACAAACGCCCTTGCGTATCCGGCGCGGATGATGGCCGGTCGGGCCGCGGTGGGCCGGCAGGATTACAACGGCGCCATCCGCGATTATTTCAACACGCTGGAGGGGGACACCAATTGTCCGACGATGGATTTGCGGGTTGCGGCCGCCTTTGCCCACGGGGACGCGCTCATGTTGATGGATTCCATGGACACAAACAATCCGCTGGCGAATTTTTCGGCGGCCATCACCAATGAGTTCGCCCCGATTGTCCAATTGAATCCGACCAATGAAGCCGCCGCGCGCGCGTGGGGCAAAATCGGCGAGTGCGAATTTCAACTCGCCAATTACGACGCGGCCACCAACGCCTACGCGCAGGTCTTGAACACGAACGCGCAGGCAAACATTTCGCTGCGCAGCCAGGCGCAGGTCGGCATCGGCATCGCGCTGGAAAAAAAGGCGGCTTTGGCGGCCGGCAGCGCTCAAAAGGCATTGGTTGAACTTGCGAAGGACAATTACGCGGATGTGCTTTTCATAAAAAATCTGCGCGACGGTGAAACCGCGGATTCCTTCTGGGTAAAAAAAGCCGGTTTGCAGGCGGCCGCGGCGGCGGAAACACTGGGCGAATGGGATCAGGCGGCGGGCATTTACGCGGAGCTGAAAAAATGGCTGCCGCAGATGGGCGATTCCCTTGACAAAAAAATCGCCGCGGCGAACACGCATTTGTCGCAAAAAGGAAACTGACGCGCCATTTGACGCCCATGCGGTCCGAACAACGCCGTCCGGTGTGATGCGGGACTGCCTTTGTTTCTTACGGCGCCATCAACCGTCAAATCCAATGTTTCCGCACCATCCACGATTTGATGAGCTGTGTCAGGACGACGTAGCAGAGCAGCGTCCCAGCGAGAATCGGCCAGAATTGCCACGGCAACGGCACAAATCCCAGCGACGTGGCCAGCGGCGAAAACGGCAGATACGCGCCGATGCCCATGATTAAAATGCTGGTCATCGTGAGCTGCCAGCTCGCGCGCGACTGGATGAACGGAATCTGGCTCGTGCGGATGACATGGATGATGAGCGTCTGGGTCATGATGGATTCAACGAACCAGCCGCTGTTGAAGAGCGCGGCGGCATGGGTGTGGTTTGCCGCGTCGTCCGCGCCAAAACGCGCGATCAAATCCGGCGTCAGTCCCACCTGATTGCATTTGAAGTAAAGCCACATCACGAAGAAAGTGGTGTAATCAAAAATCGAACTGATGGGGCCGATCAAGATGATGAACTTGGCGATTTCCCCGATGTTCCAGGGACGCGGTTTGGCGATGTATTGCGCGGCAACGTTGTCGGTCGGAATTGGCACCTGCGAAAAATCGTAAAGCAGATTGTTCGTCAGGACTTGCAGCGTCTGCATGGGGAGAAAAGGAAACAGAGCGCTCGCGCCGAGCACGCTGAACATGTTGCCGAAATTGGAACTCGCTCCCATGCGGATGTATTTGATGATGTTCGCAAACACCTTGCGCCCTTCGAGCACGCCTTCTTCCAGCACCATCAGGCTCTTTTCCAGCAGAATCATGTCGGCGGATTCCTTGGCGATGTCCACCGCCGTGTCCACGGATATGCCCACGTCGGCGGCACGCAACGCGGGCGCGTCGTTGATGCCATCGCCCATGAAGCCGACGACGTGGCCTTTTTTCTGGAGCGCCATCACGACGCGTTTTTTGTGCGCGGGCGAAAGGCGCGCATAAACGTCCGTGCCGTCAACCGCCGAGGCCAGTTGCTCGTCCGACATTTTTTCCACGTCGTTGCCGAGCAGAAGCTTTTCGGCGTTGATGCCAACCTCGGTGCAGACTTTGCGCGTGACCAGATCGTTGTCGCCTGTCAGGACTTTCACCGTCACGCCGTGCTGGCGCAGCGCGGCGATGGCGGTTTTGGCCGTGTCCTTGGGCGGGTCCAGAAACGCCAGATAGCCCGTCAATACAAGGTTCTCTTCATCGGCCTTGGAATAGGCGTTTTGCGCGCCGACTTTTTTGTTCGCGATGGCCAGCACGCGAAAGCCGTCCTCGCTCAACGAATTGACCTGCTCGATCAAATTGCCCACGAGAATCGGCTCCATCGGGAAAATTTCACCGGCGCTCTCAAAATGCGTGCATTTCTTGAACACCGATTCCGGCGCGCCCTTGGTCAGCAACTGGCGCTGGCCGTCCGGCCCTTCGACGACGACGGACATCATGCGCCGTGAAAAATCGAACGGAATTTCATCCACCTTGTTGTATTTTTCCACGGACAATTCACGGTGCAGCTCCGAATATTTCAGCACCGCGCGGTCGAGGACGTTTTTCAGGCCGGTTTGAAAATGGCTGATAAGATAGGCGTCGCGCAGGACTTCCTCGCTCTCGTTTTTGAAAACGTCGCAGTGGATTTCCAGGATGACGTGGTCAATGGTGAGCGTGCCCGTCTTGTCGGTGCAGAGGACGTTCATCGCGCCAAAGTTCTGGATGGAATTGAGTTTCTTGACAATCACCTTTTTCTTCGACATCGCCAGCGCGCCCTTGGAAAGGCAGACGGAGACGATCATCGGCAGCATTTCCGGCGTCAGGCCGACGGCGATGGCGAGTGCGAACAGAAAAGTGTCCTTGCCCCAGCTGTGTTTGGTGAAGCCATTGATGAAAAACACCATTGGTGACATCACCGCCATAAAGCAAATCATCAGCCATGTGAATTTTTTCACGCCCTTGTCAAAGGCCGTTTCCACCTGCTGGCTGGCAAGGCTGCTGGCCATCTTGCCGAAATAAGTCTGCGCGCCGGTGGCAACGATCACCGCCGTGGCCGAACCGCTTTCCACGCTCGTGCCGAGAAAACAGAGGTTGGTGTGCTCGATCGGCTGGATGTTCGGTCGCGGATCGGTCGCGTCATTTTTTTCCACCGGCAACGATTCGCCCGTCAGTGTCGCCTGGATGATGAACAAATCCTTCGCGGAAAGCAGCCGCACGTCGCCGGGAATCATGTCGCCGGCGGACAATTTCACCACGTCGCCGGGCACGAGTTCCTTGAGCGGAATTTCCCTCGGCTCGCCGTTGCGCAACGCCGTCGCGGTGACCTTGATCATCGCCTTGAGTTTGGCGGCGGCGTTGTCGGCCTTGGTTTCCTGGATGAAGCGCAGCGAGACGCCCAGCACCACCATGGCCACCATCACCCAGCCGCCAATTGTGTCGCTCGGGCCTTGCGCCGTGGCAAAAGTCACGATGGCGAGGACGGTCAGCAAAATTACCAGCGGATTGCGCGCGGCCACCCAGAGCCGCCACAGCCAGTCATGCTTTTTTTCCTGGCCGACCTCGTTCGGGCCAAACACCTCCAGCCGCTCCGCCGCCTCCTCCTCGCTCAAGCCCGCAGGCGAGGTGTTGAGCCGTTGCAGGATTTCGGCGGCGGCGCATGTCGCCGCATCGCGCACCAGGTCGGCGGTGCGCTGACCCTCGGAATTTTTGTTGGCGGGCATACTTTTGGAACTTCTAGACGGCATACCGTCTCAAAACAGTGAGCAAGGAACGCAGTTCGCGGCGCCCTTCGGATTGACTCGCGGCACTTTCGATGCACTCATGCAAATGAGACTGAATCATTTCTTCGCTGAACGATTTCAGCGCCCGGCGCGCCGAGACGACCTGCATCAGCACATCCGAACAATCGGTGTCGGCTTCCACCATTTTTTCAATGGCCTCAATCTGGCCCTTGATTCTGCGCAGGCGGACGACGAGCGCCCTTTTTTCCAGTCCGGGGCGGACGCGCTTTACTTTCATGGCAAAACATTTAACATTTTATGCCGGATGCGCCACGCCAAAAAATGGCGCTTGACGCAACATGGGGGGTAGGGGTATATGGCAGCCCGATTTTTGTCAACAACACTTTGTCCCCGTTTATGAAAAATTATCCGGCAACCAGCCTGCTTGCGTTTTGCGTGGCGGCACTGCCTGCCGCGGCAGAGGTTCCCACAAATTCATTGCCTGCTTCGGCGGCCGCCGGGCAGTCGTCCGACGGGCAGAATTGGAACTGGCACGTCCAGAACACCGACATCGTCCAGGGTTATCCGGAATTTCCTGCTGAATATTCTGGTCCGAACAGCCTGAAAAGCGGAGGCGAAATCCGTGAAACCGTTTCGTTCGACTTGACGGCTGGCGTTCGGCTATGGCCCGGCGCCGAGGCGCACGTGGACGGGCTGATGTGGCAGGGGTTTGGTTTGAGCAAGGGCGTCGGCGCGGGAGGGTTTCCCAACGGCGAAGCGGCCCGTCTCGGCACGGACGTTCCGAATTTGAATTTCTCGCGCCTCTTCATCCGCCAGACGTTCGGTTTCGGCGGCGAGCAGGAGGACGTGCCTGACAACCAACTCACGCTCGCCGGCAAACAGGACATTTCGCGGCTGACCCTCACGTTGGGCAGGATAAGCGCAAAGGATATTTTCGACGGCAACAACTATGCCAATGATCCCCGCACACAGTTCTTGAACTGGGGGCTCATGGCGAATGAAGCTTGGGACATTCCGGCGGACGGGCTTGGTTATATCACCGGATTCGCCGCCGAGTTGAACCAGCCGTGCTGGACTTTGCGCTACGGATTTTTCCAGGTGCCGCGCGTCTCCAATGGCACAGCCTTGGATTATCATTTCCTGAAGGCGTGGGGCATGGTGACGGAATTGGAACGCCGTTACAGCATCGTCAATCATCCCGGTGCCATCCGGTTTCTCGCCTTCCTGAATCACGCGCACATGGGCAGCTATCAGGAAGCGGTTGACAACTTCAACCAAGGCGGGAGCGATGACATCACCCAGACGCGCGCCTATCGGTATAAATACGGCTTCGGCTTGAACTGGGAACAGGAAATCGTCAAGAACGTCGGCATATTTTCGCGCCTGGGCTGGAATGACGACCATGAAGAGGGATGGATGTTCAGCGATGTAGGTTACACGGCTTCATTGGGTTTGAGCATCAAAGGCGAGGCCTGGCACCGGCCCGGCGACACCTTTGGCCTGGCGGGCGTGGTCAATGGCATTTCAAAAGAGGAACAGGATTTTTTCGCGGCGGGCGGCACGGGCATTCTTGTCGGCGACGGCGCGCTGAACTACGGCTGGGAGAAAATTCTGGAAACCTACTACGATTTCAAAATCTGGAAAACAATTCATGGCACGCTGGATTACCAGTTCATCACCGATCCGGCGTTCAACCGCGATCGCGGACCAGTTTCCGTCTTTGGCGCAAGGCTGCATTGGGAGTTCTAAACCCGAATTCCGAAACGGTGTGGCGTCAGGCATCCTGACTGACGTGGAGGGCGGCATCCTGCCGCCCGGAAAAGGCAAGCACACGATCAACGGCTGGAAATAATACCAGCCGCCTGATTGAGCAAACAGGGCGTTGTCCGCCGGGCTGGAAGCCCGGCTCCACGGCGGGCGGGGACGCCCGCCGCTACATCAGCCAATGCCGCCACACTCATTTCAACTTCGGAATTCGGGCTAAAACACGGCACAGTTGCAGGGCCTGAATCGGGTAATAATCGCCGCTTCGTCCGCTTGACCTTCCAGCCAAATCACCCTACCTTGGACAATGTTCGGGGAGCCAACCTGTCCCGCATGGCGGGGCAAAGGCTGAGAGGGCGGTGCCGGAGCGCCGCCGACCCACTGAACCTGCTCCAGATAATGCTGGCGAAGGGATGTTTGAGCCTTCAAAGGTCTTTTCTGGATTGGTGATGAACCCGAATGCGCGTTGACGAGTTGTCTGCCATCAATTTTCAACTCTCAACCACCCATTGAATATGATTGCAACCAAAGAATCGTTCGAGCCGCACAGCAGCGAACTACTGCCGAACTCAAAGCGCGTTTACGTCGCGGGCAAACTCCACCCCGGCGTCCGTGTGCCGATGCGTGAAATCAAAGTCACGCCGACAAAATCTTACACCGGCGCGGTCGAAGAAAACGCGCCCGTGCGCGTTTATGATTGCAGCGGCCCGTGGGGCGATCCGAATTTTAACGGCACGGTCGAGGAAGGTCTGCCCGCGTTGCGCCGCGACTGGATTCTGAAACGCGGCGGCGTCGAGGAATACGCCGGTCGCAAAGTGAAGCCGCAGGACAACGGCTATCTTTCCGGCAAGCACGCGGAGTTCGCCAGCCAGGCGGAGAAGAACCGACTCGTGGAATTTCCCGGCCTGAAGAGCCATCGCCGTCGCGCGTTGCGCGCCAAGGCGGGCAAGGTCGTTACGCAATTGCAATACGCCCGCGCCGGCATCATCACGCCGGAGATGGAATTCGTCGCCATCCGCGAAAACATGGGAAGACAGCAGATGGCAGATGACAGATCGAAGATAGGGGATTTGGCCCACGACATCGTTCGGAATGATTTGAACAAGCAGCACATCGGCTCGGCCCAACTCCCAATTTCCAACTCCTATCTCCCAAGCGTTTTCAAACGCTTTCCGCAGCGCATTCCGAAGGAAATCACCCCCGAATTTGTCCGCGCCGAAGTCGCCGCCGGCCGCGCGATCATTCCGTCAAACATCAACCATCCCGAACTGGAACCGATGATCATCGGACGAAACTTCCTCGTGAAGATCAACGCCAACATCGGCAACAGCGCCGTGGCATCGTCCATCGAGGAGGAAGTTGAGAAGATGCGATGGGCCGCCAAATGGGGCGCGGATACCGTCATGGATTTGTCCACCGGCAAGAACATCCATGCCACGCGCGAATGGATTTTAAGAAACTCGCCCGTGCCGATTGGAACGGTTCCGATTTATCAGGCACTCGAAAAAGCCGGCGGCAAAGCCGAGGAACTCACCTGGGAAATTTACCGCGACACACTCATCGAACAGGCCGAGCAAGGCGTGGATTATTTCACCGTCCACGCCGGCGTGCTGCTGCGCTTCATTCCGCTCACCGCCAACCGCATGACCGGCATCGTCTCCCGAGGCGGCAGCATCATGGCCAAATGGTGCCTCGCGCATCACCAGGAAAGTTTCCTCTACACGCACTGGGACGATATCTGCGACATCATGGCCGCTTATGACGTTTCGTTTTCCATTGGCGACGGCTTGCGTCCCGGCTCGATTGCCGATGCCAACGACGAAGCGCAATTTGCCGAACTCAAAGTGCAGGGCGAACTCACCAAACGCGCCTGGGCCAAAGGCGTGCAGGTGATGAACGAAGGTCCGGGCCACGTTCCGCTGCACCTGATCGAGGAAAACATGCACAAGCAACTCGAGTGGTGCGGCGAAGCGCCGTTCTACACGCTCGGCCCGCTCACCACCGACATTGCGCCCGGTTACGACCACATCACCAGCGGCATCGGCGCGGCAATGATCGGCTGGCATGGCTGCGCGATGCTCTGCTACGTCACGCCCAAGGAACACCTCGGCCTGCCGGACAAGAAGGACGTGAAAGACGGCGTCATCGCCTACAAAATCGCCGCGCACGCCGCCGACCTCGCCAAGGGCCATCCCGGCGCGCAATACCGCGACAACGCCTTGAGCAAGGCGCGCTTTGAGTTCCGCTGGGAAGACCAATTCAACTTGAGCCTCGACCCCGTGACCGCGCGCGAATTCCACGACGAGACGCTGCCGCAAGAAGGCGCCAAGACCGCGCACTTTTGCTCCATGTGCGGGCCACACTTTTGCAGCATGAAGATCACCGAAGACGTCCGCAAATACGCCGCCGAACAGGGCATCGCCGAGGAAGAGGCGCTGAAAAAGGGGATGGAGGAAAAGTCCCGCGAGTTTACCGAGAAAGGCAGCGAGCTTTACGCGAAGGCGTGATGAGAATTGAATGAACATCTCGGACGTAGATTTGAAAAAACTTTGGGGCAAAGCCGCTGGGCGATGCTCCAGTCTGGGTTGTCACTGAAAGGGTTGAAGCGTTGAACCGGCGCACGGCGGGATTTTTCTTCCGCTTCAACAATTCAACGGTTTAACTATTCAACGGTCATGCCGCCACACAAACAAATTGAGATGAAGCTGCAAGCCATCGTTCGCTCCGTGCTGCCGGACGCCGACGTCTCCGCCGTTTTGGTTCGTCCATGTCCCGACCCCAAATTCGGTGATTACCAGAGCAACGCGCTCATGTCGCTCGCCAAAGCGCGGAAAATGAACCCGCGCCAGCTCGCCGCCGATGTGCTGGCCAAGCTCGATGTTTCCGACGTTTGCGAAAAAGTGGAAATCGCCGGCGCGGGCTTCTTGAATTTCCGGCTCAAGTCCGCGGCGCTCTCGCAAACGCTCGAAGCCGCCGCGCGCGGTGGCCATTTGTTTTTCTCCACGACCACCCATCCAAGAACTGTTGTCATTGATTTTAGTTCGCCCAATGTCGCCAAGCCGATGCACGTCGGCCACATCCGCTCGACAATCCTCGGCGATTGTCTCGCGCGCACGCTGCGGCTGCTCGGCCACCGCGTCATCACCGACAATCACATCGGCGACTGGGGCACGCAATTTGGAAAATTAATTGTCGGTTGGAAGCGTGAAACGTCGAAAGACAAAACTGCTTTTGGAGAACGCCTTCTTACCAATCCATTCGCCGAGATGGACCGGCTTTACAAAGTTATCAACGCCGAGTGCGACGTGAATCCTGCCTGCCTCGAAGAAGCCAAGCAGGAACTGGTTAAATTGCAGGCTCACAACGCCGAGAACTTTGCCGTCTGGCGTGAGATGATTGTGCTCTCACAAACCCAATTCGATACCATTTATAGCCGGCTTGGTGTGAAATTTGATCGAACTTACGGCGAAAGTTTCTACAATGACCGGCTCAATCCGCTCGTGGATGAATTTCTCGCCGCAGGCATCGCGCGCGAAAGCGAAGGCGCAATCGCCATTTTCTTCGACGATAATCCGCAATTGAAAGAACATCCGGCACTGATCCGCAAAAGCGACGGCGGTTTCAATTACACGACAACCGATTTGGCGACGCTGGCATATCGTCTGGAAACCTGGCAGCCGGACAAAATCATTTATGTGACCGACGGACGCCAGCAATTGCACTTTCAGCAGCTTTTTGCGGCGTTCCGAAAATGGCAATCCGCAATCCCAAATCCGCGATCCGCGGTCAAGCTGGTTCACGTCTGGTTCGGCTCGATTTTGGGCGAGGACGGCAAGCCGTTCAAGACGCGCAGCGGCGAGACGGTGAAGCTTTCCGATTTGCTGGACGAGGCGGAGGATCGCGCGTTCAAGATTGTCACCGAAAAAAGCGCCGAATTGCCTGAAAGTCAGCGCCGCGAAATCGCGCGCGTCATCGGCCTCGGCGCGGTGAAATACGCCGACCTGCTGCCGAATCGCCAGAGCGATTATGTCTTCAGTTGGGACAAGATGCTCGCGCTGCAAGGCAACACCGCGCCGTATTTGCAATACGCTTATGCGCGCATCAAAAGCATCTTTCGGAAAAATGCAGGACAGGCTTCCAGTCTGTCTCCACCCCAAGAAAAAGAGAAGTTAGAGACAGGCGGGACGCCTGTCCTGCTTTCCGCGCCTGAAGAAATCGCGCTGGCCAAGCATCTGTTGAATTTCGGACTGACGCTGGAGGCGGTGGCGGAGGAATGTCGCCCCAATTTCCTGTGCAATTTTCTTTTTGACCTGGCCGGAAAGTTCACGGCGTTCTACGAAAATTGTCCGGTGCTCAAGGCCGATGATGCCACGCGAGCTTCCCGTCTGGCATTGTGCGACCTGACTGCGCGGGTGCTCAAACAGGGTTTGGAAACCCTCGGCATCGAGACGGTGGAACAAATGTAAAGGCTGGCGGGCCCAAGCCGCATCCACGCGGCAGGACGGGTGTCGCGCCTGTCTCCATCTTCAAAAACCCCTTCACTGACGAGCGGGCATGGCATGGCATCCCGGGACAAGCACGCGGGGGCAAAAGAAAATTATCAAAGCCATAATTAGCATATAAACACGGCTAATAAACATCTTTCAAAAACCGAAAGCTGGTTTTATTGTCATCGCAATATGCTTGGATTCAATGACATATACATACGATTAGAATTTGACAAGTTCACCATCAGCGATTTATTATGATGACGCAATGGTGTCGAGCTGATTCAGCTTCGGAGGCCAAGCCCCCGCGTTGCATCGCGGTCGTTTTTTATTCGAAGTTTCATGAGTGATACAATGGCATCAGCGCCGTCGTCGGATGGCGCGTCGAAGGTTTCGCGGATCAGCGAGGCGGTCATCCGCATCGCGGGCAATTCGCAGGACGGCATCCAGGCCATCGGCGGTTTTCTCGCGCGGCTGGCCGGCCGCAGCGAGCAGGAGGTCATGACGTTTATGACCATTCCGGCCACGATTTCCGGCGGCCCCTCTATTTTCCAGGTGCGCATCGGCTCCGGCGAGGTGTTGAGCGCCGGCGACGAGGCGGACGTGCTGCTGCCGTTTTACCAGCACTCCTACGAAGGCCACATCGGATCGCTCAAGAAGGGCGGCATAGTGCTTTACGACTCCGATCACGTCCAGGCGAGGCCGGAGTGGGAAAAAGATTATCATCATGTCGGCGTTCCCATTTCGTCGCTCACGGTTGAGGCCATCGGCGGCACGGCCAAGGACAAGGGCAAGAACATTTACGCGCTGGGCCTCATCGCGCGGATGTTTGATCTCAACGTGCCGAAACTCGAAAAGCTTGTTGGCGAGCGTTTTACCGGCAAGGACCCCAGTGTGCTGAACAACGCGCTTGCGGCGTTTCACGCGGGCTACTCGCATTCGCTCGGCAATGTGCTGGAAACGTTCAAGTTTGTTGACAGCAAAAACAAGGGCGGACATCAGGTGGTGATGAACGGCAACGAAGCGCTGGGCTTTGGCCTTATCGCGGCGGGCGTCCGCTTTGGCGCGGGTTATCCCATCACGCCGTGGACGGACATCATGGAATTGCTGCGCCGCGAACTGCCGAAATACGGCGGCTCCTTCATTCAATGCGAAGATGAAATTGCCTCCATTTCCATGGCCATTGGCGCGAGCTATGCGGGCCGCGTCGCGGTCACCGGTTCAAGCGGTCCGGGAATTTCCTTGAAAACAGAATCACTGGGCTGGGCAATCATGGCGGAAATGCCGCTGGTCATCGTGGATGTGCAGCGCGGCGGGCCTTCCACAGGCATGCCGACGAACATTGAGCAGTCCGACTTGAACATTGCCTGCTTTGGCGGACATGGCGATTCACCGCGCGTGGTGATCGCGCCCGCGAACGTGGAGGATTGCTTTTACATGGCCATTGAGGCCGTCAACATCGCGCGTAAATACAGCGTGCCGGTCATCATCCTGACCGATCAGGGCATCGCCACGCGCATCGAGGCGTTCGTCGAGCCGGACCTCGAGAAAATTTGCCAGGACATCTCGCCCGACTTTACGCCGGTGCCCGATCACAAACCTTACGATTTGTCCACGCCCGAAGGCGTCACGCATCACGTCGCGCCGGGCACGCGGATTCAAAGCGGGAAATATCCCATCGTCACCGGGCTTGAGCACGACGAGCTTGGCCACCCGACTGGTTCGCCGGAGCTGCACCTGCAAATGACGGCCAAGCGCCGGAAAAAATTGCAGGCGCTCGGCGCGACGCTGCCGGTGCCGAAAATTTTCGGCCCGCCCGAAGGCAACGTGTTGCTCGTCGGCTGGGGCTCGACGCAGGGGCCGATCCGCGAGGCGGTGGACCGCGCGCGCGCTGCGGGCGACAGCGTTTCCGCGGTTCACATCAAGCACATCAATCCGCTGCCGCCGGGATTGGACAACATTTTCTCCGGTTTCAACCACGTTCTCGTGGTTGAGATGAACGACGAGGGGCTTTACGGCTTTGGCCAGCTTGGCGCCCTGCTGCGCGCGCGTTATTGCGACCCGAAAATCCACGGCATCAACAAAACCGACGGCCTGACGTGGAAGGTGAAGGAAATCCTGGAACGCGCCAAAACCACCGTGTCCGCGGGATTGCGGAAGCTGTGAATTTGAACCGTCGCCACGCCAAACCGTCTAATCATTAACATGAGCGAAACTTTGACAGAAACTCCCGGTCGCGCCGCCAACCTAGCCGCGGTTGCCACGCCGCCGCCCGCGCCGGAAGAGCGCAAGGGACTGACGAAAAAGGAAATCGCCGCCGACCACCCGACGTGGTGTCCCGGCTGCGGCGATTTCTCCGTGCTCGCGCTGTATTTCAAGCTCATCGAGAAGCGCAAGATGTGGCATGAAAAAGTCACGACCATCGCGGGCATCGGCTGTTCCAGCCGCTTTCCCTATTTCGTGCAGGCGCACGGGGCGCATTACATTCACGGCCGCGCGCTGCCGTTTGCAAGCGGCATTTCGCTGTCGCGGCCGGACCTGCATGTGTTTGTTTTCGGTGGCGATGGCGATGCCTTTTCCATCGGTGGCAACCATTTCACGCACACCGCGCGCAAAAACATCAAGCTCACCTACGTCGTCATGGACAACTGGGTTTATGGCCTGACGAAGAAGCAGACATCGCCCACGTCGCCGCTCGGTTTCAAGAGCAAAACCGACCAGTGGGGCGCGGTGGATTATCCCATCAACCCGATGAAACAGGCCATCGCCGCCGGCGCCACGTTCGTCGCGCGCACGACGCACACGAATCCGAATCATGTTTTGCAGATGATGGAGGCTGCGATGGATCATGACGGTTTCAGTTTCATCGAATGCCTGAGCGAATGCGTGGAATTTTACGAGGGCGCGTTCGACGCCGCGAATCCGCGCAAGGGCGGCGTGTTCATGGAAGTGCCGAAAGATCACGACTCAAGCGATGAATTGGAGGCTTACCGGCTGGCCGGCGCGGATTTCCCCGGCTACTTCGGCATTTTCTATCGGAACAACAAACCGACCAAAAATGCCAAGGAGGCTGAAATTCAGCGGGGCTTCATGGAAAAAGTCAAGGGCTTGAAAGACTGGCAGATTCTCCAGAAAAACTTCGACCGGATGAAATAATTTCCGTTTTCGATTTGCGAGTCAGCCGGAAACTTCGCGGACTCGCAATTTTTTGTGGCGCATCGAACAAAAATCGTGAATCGTAAATCCCGATGCCGATCTACGAATTTGCCTGTCCAAAGTGCCGCCGGATTTTCAGCTTCCTCTCGAAGCGGGTGAATCCCGCCCGCCCGCCGGTATGCCCCAAATGCGGCAGCAAAAAACTGTCCAAGCAAGTCAGCCGCTTTGCGATGAACCGGGGATTGGAGGAACCGTCCGCCAAAATCGGTGCGGACACGGAAGGTGGACCGCCCATGCCGGATTTGGGCGATCCGCGCGTCGAGCACGCCATGATGGAAATGGAGCGGGACATGGAACATCTGGACGAGAACAATCCGAAGCACATGGCGCACATGATGAAGAAAATGAAGGACCTCATGCCGCCGGGCGCGATGCCAAAGGAACTGGACATCGCCATCAAACGGCTTGAAGCTGGCGAAGATCCGGAAAAAATCGAGGCCGATATGGGCGACGTGCTGGGCGATTTCATGGGCGGCCCGGAAGGCGGCGCGGGAGGGAGCGGTTACACGAAGGACAGCGGACTTTACGATTATTGAAAAGCTCGCATGAGTTTGGATATTGCAATTCTAGGGAATGACGGCTCACCAGCCGAACAGGTCGGTATCGGTGTCGAAACGCACTGGAAATTGATTGAAGCTGTCAAACAACATCCTGACTCAATTTTGCTGCGAATGGCAGATTATTATTGTGAGGATACTCAATTTGAAACCGAGGAAGTGAACCAAGTTATTGAAGAAATTAAGCACCTTTTTTCTCGGTGCAAAGAAGATGTTGAGCTAACGAATTTCTTGAGCGCTTTCAAAAAGCTGGCTTCAACAGCAGAGGCGCAGGGAAAGCCACTTGTGGTTATTTCCGACTAGAATGGTGCGACATGGCCCACATCCACGAAAAAATTGATTTCACCGTCGCAATTTTTGTCGTTCACGACGGCGAGGTGCTCCTCATCCACCATCGCAAGCTGGACAAATGGCTGCCGCTCGGTGGACACATTGAGCCGGACGAAGACCCTGAGCAGGCCGCGTTGCGCGAAGCGAAGGAAGAAAGCGGTCTCGAAGTCGAACTGCTCGGCGAGCGTCCGCCCACGACCTCGCCCGGCACACGCGCCCTCATCGCGCCGCGCTTTCTGGACATTCATCGCATCAGCGACACGCACGAACACATCGGCATGATTTACTGGGCGCGGCCAAAAAATTCCACCGGCATCAAATGCGCGACGGAGGAGCATCACGACATCCGCTGGTGTTCCGCCGCGGAATTGGACATATTAAGGCCGCCGGTGTCCGTCGCGGTGAAATGGTATTGTCACGCCGCGCTTCGGGAAATCCCCGGCCAGCCATGAGCGCCCCAACGGGATTCCGTTTCAAGACCGTTTGTTACTCGATCGAAGGACTCAACTCCTTCGCCACGGTTCTTTATTTCAACTATCTCTACTTTTTCATGCGCGACCGGTTCGGCTTCGGCGACAAGGCCAACCTCACGCTCGCCGCGCTGCTCGGCATGACTTACACCGTCGCCGCGTGGCAGGCGGGGCGGTTCGCGCACCGGTTCGGCTATTTCACCGCGCTCAAAATTGGCTTCGGCTTGATGACCGCGGGGCTGGCCGTTAGCTCGCAAATGGCCTCCGCGTCCGGCGTGATTCTCGCCGCGACGGTGACCAACATCGGCATGTGCTTCATCTGGCCCACGCTCGAGGCGCTCGTCAGCGAGAGTGAGACGCCCGCGGGCGTGCCGCGCGCCGTCGGCATCTACAACATCGTCTGGGCCATGACGAACGCGCTCGCGTTTTTCATCGGCGGCACGCTCGTCGTTCAATTCGGCTTCAAAAGCATTTTCTACCTGCCGCTCGCGATTGTGCTGGTGCAAATCGCACTGACGCTCTGGTTGCAACATCACGCGAACGAAACCGCCCGCGCGTCCACCGCCGAAAAAATCGCCGCGCCGCCGCCCGACCCAAACCGCCCTTCGCCCGCGCGGGCGAAATCATTTCTGCGCATGGCGTGGCTGGCGAATCCGTTCGCCTACATCGCCATCAATACGCTCATCGCCGTCACGCCCGGTCTCGCCGCGAAATTCCATGTCTCGCCGATGTTCGCGGGTTTCGTCTGGTCGCTGTGGTGTTTCATCCGGCTCGGCGCGTTCGTTGTGCTGTGGCGTTGGAGGGACTGGCATTATCGCTTCCGGTGGCTGGCCGCCTCGTTTTCGGTCCTCATTTTCTCGTTCGCGGTCATTCTGCTGTCGCCGGACCTCGCCCTGCTCATCGTCGCGCAAATTTTTTTCGGCGGCGCCATCGGCCTGATTTATTACTCGTCGCTGTTTTACTCGATGGACGCGAGTGAAGCCAAAAGCGAGCACGGCGGCATTCACGAGGCCGCGATTGGCCTGGGCAATTGCGTCGGCCCGGCGATTGGCGCGTCGGCGCTGGAATTTCTGCCGCAATACGCGAACAGCGGCACGATTGCCGTGAGTGTGCTGCTGCTGGGCGGGTTGGGCGGGTTGGTGGCCATCTGGAAAACCGGGCAAAAGAATTAACGCAACGGCACAAAGGCGCAAATCCGCCAGGAGAAAACAATTCTCAATTACACTTTGCGCCTTTATATCTTGGCGTCTTTGCGTTAATAGAAAGACATGGAATCTGAACGAAAGACCCTGGACGACCGCGCGAAGATGACCGAGTTGGAGCGCATCCGGCATTCCGCCGCGCATGTCATGGCCACCGCCATTTTGCGGCTCTGGCCGGACGCGCAACTTGCCGCCGGCCCGCCGGTTGAAAATGGATTTTACTATGACGTGGACCTGAAGCATCGCATCTCGCCGGAGGATTTCCCCGCCATCGAGGCCGAGATGAAAAAGGAAATCAAGGCGAACAACGTCTTTGAGAAAATCGTCGTCACGCGCGAGCAGGCGCTGAAGGATTCCGAGAGCGGCCGGCTGGGCGGCCTGACCGAGCGGCCGGGCAATCCAAGCAAGTTCAAGATCGGCAACCTCGAAGCCATTCCCGAAGGCGAGCCAATCACCTATTTCAAAAACGGCGATTTCGTGGACCTGTGCGCCGGGCCGCATGTGATGCGCACCGGCAACATCGGCGCGTTCAAGCTCACCACCGTGGCCAGCGCCTATTACAAGGGCGACGAGCGCAACCCGCAGCTCCAGCGCATCTACGGCACGGCTTTCAAGAACAAGACCGCGCTCGACGAGTATTTCAAGATGATCGAGGAGGCCAGGCGCCGCGATCATCGCAAGATCGGCGCGGAGATGGGGCTGTTCGCGATTGACACCGAATACGTCGGGCCGGGCCTGCCGGTCTGGCTGCCCAAAGGCACCGCCATCGTCGAGGAACTGGAAAAGCTGGCGAAGGAAACGGAATTCGCCGCCGGCTACGTGCGCGTGAAAACGCCGCACATCGCGCGTGAGAAAATGTATTTAA
>Ga0181520_10002720_pt1 | contig 32243 bp, 24 predicted proteins | sample PEATcosm2014_Bin_29_FD_132451 | JGI IMG/M metagenome (GOLD analysis project Ga0181520, IMG submission 132451) | Peatland microbial communities from MTU Mesocosm Facility, Houghton, MI, USA - PEATcosm2014_Bin02_30_metaG | ecosystem: Environmental > Terrestrial > Soil > Wetlands > Peat | place...
GATTTTCTCCCTAATCGACGATGACCGATGTGCCCGACGCCACGAATGTCGCGCCCCTTAAGACGTCATTCCCGCGGAGGCAGGAATCCAGGAACATTCGTTGCGTCCGAGGGCGCAACGCGCGCGAACGTTCGCACTGATGCTGTAAGAGCGCCCCCCGCCTTCGCGGGGGCAGGCTCTTCGGGGCGCGATCTGGGAAATCGCGCCTGGAAAGGCCTGCCCCCGCGAAGGCGGGGGGCGCTCTTACATTGCCTGGATTCCCGCCTCCGCGGGAATGACGAATCAAGGGGCGAAGCCGCGTAATCGTGGGGAATACGATGGATGCTTTGCAACGCCAAGAAAATCGACAGTCTCTTTCGTCCTGGGGACGTTGGCGATGCGAAAATCTTTGCGCCGAAACAAGAAACAAAACGATAGCAGTACAGAGAATCACGTTGGACGCCGTTCTGTCCACGGCAAACGCGCCGACCAACAATCCTGCTTTCCGGAAGACGCTTTCTCGGCGGCGCACTTTTGGCCGAGCGTCGAGCTCAAAGGTGTGCGGACCATTCCCGAGCACACCTTTGCCGCGGCGACAAAAGTGTGCCACCCAGTTGCCGTCTGCCGACCACACGCCGGCAACGAGACGACTCGACTCGGCTCGGAGGCTGAGAATGAACGACCGGGGCTGGCATGCCGATCGGCCGGCGCTCGGCGAGTTGGCCGCGCCAGCCACCGCCTCGGCCGCCGCGTCCGCCCCGGTCATTTTCTCCTTTTTTCTTTTTCTTTTTTGCATCTCCCCCGCGAGGCCACGCCCGCCCGCTCCGCGGCGTCAATGCGGCGTCCAACCTCTTCTCCCTCCAATTCCGAGTTCTCAGTTAACTTTACCGCAGCCGGCGTGTCTTTGGTTGGTGGATGCGCCGGAGACTATTCTGCCAATGCCCGATCCATGGTCTGAGCCTTGCCCCGGAGGGGTCTTGACCTTATGATGCAGCGTTTTTCTAAAGACAAGGGGGTGATCTTGCGAAGATTGCCGATCATCGTTATGTGCTTGATCTTGCTGGCTTCGTGCTCCAAATCGGGCTCTTCGGCCATCGCCGGCGATCCCGCGGCCACCCCCGCCGCCAAGGCGGCCGGGGCGGGCGCGCACGGCGCCGCCGGCGCGGCCGGCGCGGCTGGCGCGGCGGCGCGCGTGGTGCCGGTCGTCACGGCCCCGGTCGCACGGCGCGACATGCCGATTTATTTGGAAGGTCTGGGCACCGTCACGGCGAACGCAACGGTCACGGTCCGCACGGTCGTCGACGGCCCGCTCACCGAAGTGCTTTTCAAGGAAGGGCAGTCCATCCGCAAAGGCGGCGCGCTGGCGCAGGTCGACCCGCGGCCGTTCGCCGCGCAACTGCACCTGGCCGAGGGCCAACTTGCTCGCGACGAGGCGCTGCTGGCGAACGACAAGCGCATTCGCGATCGGGATGACGAACTCGAGCGGCAGAAGCTGCTCGACACGCAAACGGCCGAAACGCAGCGCACGCAAGTGGCGCAGGACGAAGGCGTCGTCCGGATCGACCGCGCCAACGTGGAAACGGCCCGGCTCAATCTCGATTATTCGCGGATCGTGGCGCCGGTCGACAGCGTGGTCGGCATCCGCAACATCGACCCCGGCAACATCGTGCACGCGGCGGACACCAACGGCATCGTGATGCTGACGCAACTCGACCCGATCGCCGTGATTTTCATCCTGCCGCAGGACAACCTGCCGGCGATCGCCGCCGAAAAGGCGCGCGGCGATCTGACCGTCGTCGTGTTCAGCGGCGACGGCAAAACCGAGCTCGCCCGCGGCAAACTGACCGTCATCGACAACCTCATCAACGTCAACACCGCGACGCTCCGGCTCAAAGCCATGTTCGCCAACCCCAGCCACGTCCTCTGGCCGAACCAGTTCGTCAAGGCGCGGCTGATGCTCTCGGTCCGGCACGACGCGCTGGTCGTGCCGGCGCAGGCGGTTCAGCGCGGCCAGCAAGGCTCGTACGTCTACGTCGTCGGCGAAGATCAAACCGTGCAAGCGCGCCCGGTCGTCGTCGAGCTGCTGCAAGGCGACGACGCCCTGCTCGCCTCGGGTCTCGAATCCGGCGAAACCGTCGTCATCGAAGGCCAGAACCAACTGCGGCCCGGCAGCAAGGTCGCCGTGCGCAAACCCGGCGCCGAAAACGCCCCGGCCGGACCGGGCGGCGTCCCCGGCGCTCCCGGCGCCGCCGGCGAAACCGGCAAACATGGTTCCCGCGGCGGCGACGGCGGGAAACCGTCCGCCGAAAATCCGGCCGCGCCGGCCGGGTTGCAACCATCGGCCGAGGCGACGCCGGCCGCCAAGGAGCCCTCGTGAGCATGGTGGAATCCGGCGGGCTGGCCAACGGCGACCGCGCGACCGCGAGCATTTCCGAGCCCTTCATTCGCCGGCCGGTCGCGACGACGCTGCTGACCTTCGGCCTGCTGCTCGCCGGGTTGACCGGCTATCGGCAGTTGCCGGTGTCGGCGCTGCCGCAGGTCGACTATCCGACGATCGTCGTCTCGACGATGCTGCCGGGCGCGAGCGCCGACACGATGGCGACCGCGGTCACGACGCCGCTCGAACGGCAATTCGGGCAGGTGCCGTCGTTGTCGCAGATGACCTCGGTCTCGAGTTTCGGCAGTTCGCAAATCACCTTGCAATTTTCGCTCGAACGCAATATCGACGCGGCCGAACAGGACGTCCAGGCGGCAATCAATGCCGCCTCCACCCTGCTGCCGACCACCCTGCCCGCGCCGCCGACGTACTCGAAGACCAACCCCGCGGACACGCCGATCCTGACGCTGGCGGTGTCGTCCGACACGCTGCCCCTCGACCAGGTCGACGATCAGGCGGACTCGATCATCGCGCAGAAGGTTTCCCAGGTCTCCGGCGTCGGCCTCGTGTCGATCAACGGCGGCCAGAAGCCGGCGGTGCGCGTGCAAATCGACCCGGCGAAGCTCGCGGGCACGGGGCTGACGCTCGAAGACATCCGCGCGGCGCTGGTCGCGGCGAACGTCAACCAACCGATCGGCAACCTCGACGGCCCGCGCCTCGATTACGCGCTGGCCGACGACGGTCAACTGTTCACCGCCGCGGCGTACCGGCCGCAGGTGGTGGCGTACGTCAAAGGCGCCCCGGTTCGTTTGCGCGACGTCGGCGACGTGATCGACGGCGTCGAGAATGCGCAACTCGCCGGTTGGGCGGGCAAGCGCCGCGCCATCATCTTGAACGTCCAGCGCCAGCCGGGCGCGAACGTCATCCAGGTGGCCGACCGCGTCAAGGCGCTGCTGCCCCGGCTGCGCGCGTCGCTGCCGCAGGGCTTGCGGGTCGCCATTCTCGCCGACCGCACGGAGACGGTGCGCGCGTCGGTGAAAGACGTGCAATTCACGATGCTGCTGACGATCTTCCTCGTCGTCGCGGTCATCTATCTGTTCCTGCGGTCGCTGCGCGCGACGATCATCCCCGGGGTGGCGGTGCCGCTGTCGCTGATCGGCGCGTTCGGCGTGATGTACCTGTGCGGCTACAGCCTCAACAACCTGTCGCTGATGGCGCTGACGATTTCGACCGGCTTCGTCGTCGACGACGCGATCGTGATGATCGAAAACATCTCGCGCTTCATCGAAAGCGGCGACGCGCCGTTTTACGCCGCGCTCAAGGGCGCGAAGCAAATCGGCTTCACCATCGTCTCGCTGACCGTTTCGCTGGTGGCGGTGCTGATCCCGTTGCTGTTCATGAGCGGTTTGATCGGCCGGCTGTTCCGCGAATTCGCCGTGACGCTGGCGATCGCGATCTTCGTTTCGGCGATCCTCTCGCTGACCCTGACGGCCATGATGTGCGCCTACCTGCTGCGCCCGCACGGCCAGGTGCACGGCCGCGTTTATCGCGCCTCCGAACGTTTCTTCGACGGGATGCTCGCGTGGTACAAGCGCGGGCTCGATTGGGTGCTCAACCGCCAGCCGCTGACGCTCGGGATCACGATCGCGACCCTCGCGATGACGATCCTCCTGGCGATCGTCGTGCCGAAGGGCTTCTTCCCGCTGCAGGACACCGGCCAGATCGCCGGCGTCACCGAGGCGGGGCCCGACGTCTCGTTTCCGCAAATGATGGCCTTGCAGGAAGAGGTCGCCGCGGCGGCTTTGCAAGACCCGGACGTCGCGACGGCCGCGTCGTTTATCGGGGCCGACGGCACGAATCCGACGACCAACAGCGGCCGGCTGTCGCTGACCCTGCGGCCGCTCGAGGAGCGCAAGTCCAGCGCCTCGCAAATCATCGAGCGGCTCAAGACGCGCGCGGCCGGGATCCCCGGCATTCAATTGTATCTGCAGCCGGTGCAGGATTTGACGATCGAAAGCCGCGCCAGCCGCACCCAGTTTCAGTACACGCTGGAAGACGCCGACCCGACGGAACTGGAAACCTGGGCGCCCAAAATGATGGCCAAAATGCGGGCGTTGCCGCAGTTGCGCGACGTGGCGACGGACCTCGAGACCAACGGGCTGCAACTCAAGCTGACCATCGACCGCGACAGCGCGGCGCGCGTCGGCGTGCTGCCCCAGAACGTCGACGACGCGCTGTACGATTCGTTCGGCCAGCGCCAGGTGACGACGATTTTCACGCAGCTCAACCAATACCGCGTCATTCTCGAAGTGAAGCCCGAATATCAAATGGACGCGCGGACGCTCGACAAACTGTATATTCGCACCCAATCCGGCGACACGGTGCCGCTGTCGGCGATCGCCTCGGCCAGGGTCGAGCGGACGGCGCTGACGGTCAACCACCAGGGTCAGTTCCCCTCGGCGACGCTGTCGTTCGATACGGCGGCTGGCGTCTCCCTGGGCGAAGCGGTCGAGGCGATCCACGCGGCGGAAACGGAAATCGGGCTGCCGCCGGGCGTGCGGGCGGACTTCACCGGCGCGGCGCAGGTTTTCCGCGAATCGCTGGCCAGCGAGCCGATCCTGATTCTGGCGGCGCTGCTGACCGTTTATATCGTGCTGGGCGTGCTGTACGAGAGTTACATTCACCCGGTGACGATCATCTCGACCCTGCCGTCGGCGGGCGTCGGCGCCTTCCTGGCGCTGATGATCTGCCGCACGGAATTCAGCATCATCGCCCTGATCGGCATCATCCTCCTGATCGGCATCGTGAAGAAAAACGCGATCATGATGATCGACTTCGCGCTGGAGGCCGAACGCGACCAGCACCTGACGCCGCGCGAGGCGATCCACCAGGCCTGCCTGCTGCGTTTTCGGCCGATCATGATGACGACGATGGCGGCGCTCTTCGGCGGCATCCCGCTAGCCCTGGGCACGGGCACCGGCTCGGAGCTGCGCCGGCCGCTGGGCATCAGCATCGTCGGCGGCCTGCTGATCTCGCAGGTGCTTACCTTGTTCACGACGCCGGTCGTTTACCTGTACATGGACCGGCTCGGCAAGCTGCTCGGCCGCCTGCGGAAAAAAGCCCCCAAGCCGGCGAGCGCGCCGGCGTGAGGCGACCGTGAATATTTCCGCCCCGTTCATCCGCCGACCGATTGCGACGTCCTTGCTGGCCGCCGCCGTCCTGCTCGCCGGCGCCGCGGCGTACACGCAGTTGCCGGTCGCGCCGCTGCCGCGCGTCGATTTCCCGACGATCAACATCAGCGCCGCGCTGCCGGGCGCCAGCGCCGAGACGATGGCCTCGTCGGTGGCGACGCCGCTGGAGCGGCGGTTCGGCCGCATCGCCGGCATCGCGGAGATCACCTCGACCAGCTATCTGGGCACGTCGTCGCTGACGCTGCAATTCGACTTGGATCGCGACGTCGACGCCGCGGCGCGCGACGTGCAGGCGGCGATCAACGCCGCCGGCGGCGACCTGCCGCCCAACCTGCCGAGCCGGCCGACGTTTCGCAAAGTGAATCCGTCGGATGCGCCGATTTTGATCCTCGCCGTCACTTCTCCCACCCTGCCCCTGTCGCAAGTGTACGACGCCGCCAACAACGTCATCGCTCAGAAGATTTCCCAGGTGTATGGCGTCGGGCAGGTGAGCGTCGGCGGCGGCCAGCAGCCGGCCGTTCGCGTGCAGGTCGACCCGGTGAAACTGGCGGGCGCGAATCTGAGCATGGAGGACGTGCGCGCGGCGCTGGTTGCGGCGAGCATCGACCAGGCGAAGGGCGGCATCACCGGGTCGCGCCAGGCGCTGGCGCTGGCCGCCAACGATCAACTTTACGACGCCGCGCCCTACAACGACATTGTCGTTTCCTGGAACGGCCCCGGCAACTCGCCGTTGCGCATTCGCGACGTCGGCCGCGCGTTCGACAGCGTCGAGAACGAGCGCGTGGCGGGGTGGGCCGACGGCAAGCGGGCGATCATCCTGATTGTCCGCCGGCAGCCGGGCGCGAACATCATCGACGTCATCGAGCAGGTGAAGGCGCTGCTGCCGTCGCTGGCGCGGTCGGTGTCGCCGGCGATCGACTTGCAGGTCGCGCTTGACCGCAGCACGACGATCCGCAAGTCGGTGTCCGACGTCGAATTCACTCTGGTGCTCAGCGTCTTGCTGGTGGTGATGGTCGTCTTCGTCTTCCTGCGCAGCGGGCGCGCGACGGCGATTCCCAGCGTCGCCGTGCCGCTGTCGCTCGTGGGCACGTTCGGCGTGATGTACCTCTGCGGCTACAGCATCGACAACTTGTCGCTGATGGCGCTGACGATCGCCACCGGTTTCGTCGTCGACGACGCAATTGTCGTCACCGAGAACATTTCCCGCTACCTCGACATGGGCGACTCGCCGATCGACGCCGCGCTCAAGGGCGCCAAACAGATCGGCTTCACCATCGTCTCGATCACCTGCTCGCTTATCGCCGTGTTCATCCCGCTGCTGCTGATGGGCGGCATCATCGGCCGGCTGTTCCGCGAATTCGCCGTGACGCTGGCCGTCGCGATCGCCGTTTCGGCGGTGGTGGCGCTGACGGTGACGCCGGCGATGGCCTCGCGGCTGCTGCGCCCGACGGTCGCGGGCGCGCGCAAGCGTTTCGACTTTTTCGAGCCATTGTTGCGCGCGTACGACCGCGCGCTGACGGTCGTGCTGCGGCATCCGGTTCTCACCTTGATCGGCTTGGCGATCACCATCGGCCTCAACGTCTACTTGTATATCGTGACGCCGAAAGGGTTGTTTCCGCAGCAGGACACGGGCACGATCATGGGCATCTCCGACGGGCCGCAGGACATTTCGTTCCCCGCCATGCACGATCGCCAGAAGCTGATCAACGAGATCGTCAGTGCGCATCCGGCGGTGGGGCATTTCACCTCGTTCATCGGCGGCAGCACGCTGAATACGGGGTTTGCCTTCGTCGAGCTCAAGCCGACGTCGCAGCGCAAGCAGACGGCCGACGAGGTGATCAACGAACTGCGGCCCAAGTTGGCGCACGTGCCCGGCATTCGCTTGTTTCTGCAGGCCGGGCAGGATCTGCGCGTCGGCGGCCGCATGACGCGCACGCAATATCAATATTCGCTGCAGGAGCCGAATCTCGGCGAACTCTCGTTATGGGCGCCGCGGATGGTGCAGACGATGAACGGCCTGCCCGAGTTGCGCGACGTGGCCACCGACCAGCAGACCGACGGCGTGCAGCTCGTCGGCCAGCTCGATCGCGACACGGCGGCGCGGCTGCACATTACGCCAGGGTTGATCGAACGCACGTTGTATGACGCGTTCGGGCAAGAACAGGTGTCGACGCTCTTCACGCCGACCACCCAATACCGCGTGGTGCTCGAGGCCGATCCGGCCCACTCCCGCTCGCCCGACGCGCTGAAGTCGCTGTTCGTGCGGCCGCCCAACGGCAGCGTGACGCCGTTGACCAACCTGATGCGCTTCCACCCCGCCCCGATGCTGTTGTCGGTCAATCACCAGAGCCAGTTCCCGGCGGTGACGCTCTCGTTCAATCTGGCCCCGGGCGTCGCGCTCGGCCCGGCGGTCGACGCCATCAAGAAGGCGCAGGCGCGCATGGGCTTTCCCGCGGCGATCGTCGCCGACATGCAAGGCACGGCGCAGGCGTTCACGAAATCGCTGGCGACCATGCCGCTGCTGATCGTCGCCGCGCTGCTGACCGTGTACATTGTGCTCGGCGTGCTCTACGAAAGCTACGTCCACCCGCTGACGATCATCTCGACGCTGCCGTCGGCCGGCGTCGGCGCGCTGCTGGCGCTGCTGCTGTTTCACACCGACCTCACGATCATTGCGCTGATCGGCATCATCCTGTTGATCGGCATCGTCAAGAAAAACGGGATCATGATGGTCGACTTCGCCATCGAGGCCGAACGCGACCAGCACCTCACCGCGCGCGACGCCATCCACCAGGCGTGCCTGCTGCGTTTCCGCCCGATTCTCATGACCTCGCTGGCGGCCATCCTCGGCGGCATTCCCCTCGCCCTCGGCCACGGCGCCGGATCGGAAATGCGCCGGCCGCTGGGCATCGCCATCGTCGGCGGCCTGCTGCTGTCGCAGTTGCTGACGCTGTTCACCACTCCAATCGTTTATCTCGAACTCGACCGCTTCACCAAGCGCCGCCGCCGCTCGCATCTGACCGACTGATCGTCCGCCCCGCCGATCGGAGCCCCGCAGGCGCCTGGGTTAATAGCCCGCGGATTTATCCCTGGGACCGCGGGCGCAAGTATTTTGCTTCAACTAGCGGCACGGCGCGCGGACTCGTCTCCGCCCGCGGCGCAACGTTGACAACGCCGCAAAACCCGTCCAAACTTCCGCCAGAATTTCAAGCATTCAGGTCATCAGCGGCGCCGCGGTCGTGACGTGTAATGGCGCAAGTCCAATTGCGGCTGCGTTGCGTTCGCGGCGCGGAATTCGCAGCGGAAACAGAAACGCTGGTCAGGGGCGCGGCCGGTGAAATACGTCGCCATCTATCTGATTCGTTTGTACAAACGGCTTCGGCCGTTGAATAAGTTGGGCCGCTGCATCTATCGGCCCAGTTGCACGGAATATGCGATGGAAGCCTTTGAGAGACACGGGTTCGTTCGCGGTCTGGTGTTGACGCGGGCCAGGCTGCTGCGTTGCAATGAGTTCGCCGAGAGCGCGTTCGATCCGGTTCCGTTAGTTTATCGTAGTTCCGGAACCAAACGAAAGGACATGGGCAATGGAGAAGTATGAGTACAAAGTGGATGCGATTCAGGCGGCAGTTGCGGAAGGCGACATCAGAAAAGGCGTCGCCGGCGCAAAAGTGGGAAGTCAGGTCGAGCTCAAGCTGGGCGAATTGGCGCGGCAAGGATATGAGTTCTATCGCGAATTCGCGGTGCCGGTGAAGGTCGCCCGCGGTTGCGTTTCGCCGAGCAAGAACGCGTACGAAATCACGATCATCGTGATGGTCTTCCGGCGGCCTGTGCAATAAGCGTCCCCGACAATTTCAACTCCCGGGAAACATGGTGGGCGCCATGAATGAGTGCAAGAGTTGCGGGTCGCCGCTGGAAGGAAACCCCCTTGCCAGCCAAAGCAAATGCAGTTATTGCGGCCGGGTCAATTTCAACGAGCAATTTGTCGGCTTGTACGCCCAGAACATCGACTTCACCAAGACGCACAATCTGCTGGAGGTCGGAATGGCCGCCTTCCACGGCCAGGACTACGCCAAAGCCCGCGACGCCTTCGAACGCGTATTGTTGGAGGACAGCCGCAGCCAGGAGGCGTGGGTCTATGCGGCCATGAGCATCGCCAATCTGACGGACCTGTCGAATATGGATGTTTGTTTGGGCGACGTCGAATCGTATTTGAAGAAAGCCGCCGAGATGGGGGGCCGCACGGAAATCCTCGAAGTCGGCGAGAGCGTTGCCAGGAACGCCATCGGACGAACCGTCCTCCGCGCCATTCGGCGCCATCGCGAGGTCGCGGATAAAAAGTACTTCGCCTATGAATCCGTCAACCGCGCAAAGGCGGTGAGCGATCGGGACCAGGAACTGACATTTCTGTACAAATACGCGGAATGCGCGTGCCAACTCGTTCCCGACGACCCGGCGGTGATCGGCCCGGTGTCCGTGGAAGTGTTGCTGGCGGCGCGGCACGGCGGTTGTCCGGCGGGGCTCCGGGATGCGGCGACCCGCGCACTGAACGATATTAAGGAGAAGAATGGACAGCTTTACCAATCGCTGGCCGGCGATTTGGCGCCGGCACGACGATCCTCATCGCCGGGCTGCGGCTCCGGCAAGACGGCGTTATTGGTAATTTGGGCGGCCGATATTGTCCGAATGATCGGCAACGGTGGGAATTAGCTTCCGCTTCAACCACTAACTGGCGAGCTCGCGGGCCGCGGTCTATCCAACGCCGTGACGCCCTCTCGCTGGGAATTTTCAAGCGGGCGGAACATGCCGTAGCGCACCCCAGCGAACGAAACGACGCCCGACCCCGCCCGCCTCAAGGGGCGCTGGGGGCGCTGGCCGCCGGCGAGGCGTCGTCGTTGTCGTCGTTGTCGTCGTCGTCGTCCACGGGAGGGGCCGTGTCGTCGTCGGCCGGCGAGGCGTCGTCGTCGGCGGCGCTGCCGCTGCCGCACGCAATAAACAAACCGACGCTCAGCAAAATCAAGGCTGCAAATCCGCAAAGAATCGCTTTTCGCATCTGCCAGTTCCTCCGGGTTGGAACGAGGCGACGGCCCGGTCGTCCGACCAGGCCGTCGCCTTTGATTCACTGCCGTTTGACCACGATTATTCGGGTTGCGCCGCCGGGGGCTCCGTCATGTTCTGCGGGTGCTCGCCCGGCTGGCCCATTTTCTCGCGAAATTGTCGGCGTAGCTCTTTCCATTGCGCTTTCTGCGCCGCGTTCAGCGACGCGAGAAACGCTTCCTTGGCGCTCTTCACCGCCGTACGCGCGGCGGCAAGGTCCGCGGACGGCGCGGCCGTCGCCGCGTCGGTCTGCCCCGACGCCTTCCGCGCGGCGTGCACCAGCTTGTGCAGGTTGAACTCCGCCGTACGCATGTCGACGAACAACGTGCGCTGGGCCGGCGTCAGGCCGAGTTTCTGGGTTACGTCGTCGGCCTGGGCGTTGATTTTCGCTTCCATGTTTTTCCCGTTCCATTGGGGCGCGCCCGCCGTTTCGTTCGAGCCGGCCCAAGCCATCGCCGGAATCAGGAACGCCGCGGCCAGCAACGCCAACAGCGTCAGTTTCGTTCCCACCGTTTTCATTCAGTTTCTCCTTGTTGCCCAACGACCGGTTCGTCGCTGGGGTGTTTGGCAATTGGATCGGCCAAAAATGCTTAAGGTTAACTTTACGGCGCAAATAAATCCGTGGCGGTTAGCGTCTTGTCCACCGTACATGGGTCGGCGGCGTGCAGTTCGTCACTCGTAACTCGTCACTCGCAACTCCCCTTGAACTCCCCCGTGACAAGTCGGGTCTTTCACGACAAGATAGGCGCCCGAGCAACGTGGAAAAAACGACACGCCCGCGGAAGGGCCCGGAAGGAGCGATAGATGCGGAGACGGACACTTTTGCCATGGGCGCCGGCGCTGCTGCTGGGCCTCGTCGCGGTCGTGTCGGCGGCGTGCAGCCACGGCCGCCAAACGACTGCTTCGTTGTGGACGTTCATGACGAGCGGCACGACGCTGGGATTGACGAGCGTCTGGGGAAGTTCGGCGTCGGACGTGTTCGCGGTCGGGACAGCGCACGACGTTTCCGGAATTCCGGTGGCCGGCGTGGTCTTGCACTACGATGGCTCCGCGTGGTCGGAAATGACCACCGGCGCAACGTGGACCGGCGTCGGCGTGTGGGGCAGTTCGGCGACCGACGTGTTTGCGGTGGGCGAAGGCGGCGCGATTCTGCATTACGACGGCGCCTCATGGACGCCGATGAACAGCGGCTCGACCGCGTGGTTGGCCGCGGTTTGGGGCAGTTCGGCGACGAACGTTTTCGCCGTGGGTTATGACCAGACCGGCGCCGGCGCGATTTTGCATTACGACGGTTCCCTGTGGTCGCCGATGACGGCCGGCCGGATCGCTTACCTGTCGGCGATTTGGGGCAGCTCGGCCACGGACGTGTACGCCGTGGGCGAAAGCGGCGCGATGCTGCATTATGACGGTTCGTCGTGGTCGCCGCTGACGAGCGGCGCGACGGTCGACTTGAACGGCGTCTGGGGGACAGCGGCGACGGACGTGTTCGTGGTGGGCGCCGACGGCGTTATTGTGCATTTCGACGGTTCCACCTGGTCGGCAATGCCGACCGGCACGACGGCGACGTGCGGCGGCGTCTGGGGAACCGCCCCCGACGACGTGTTCGCCGCGGGAACCGACGTCTCGATCAATGTGGGGCGCGTCCTGCACTACGACGGCGCCGCGTGGTCGAACACTTTGACCGGGACGGGGGCGGCCCTGGTCGGCGTCTGGGGCAGCGGGCCCCTGAACGTCTTCGTCGTGGGCGGCGGCGGCACGATCGCGCACTACGGCGACTGAATTCGAATGCCGAATGCCGAAGATAGCCCAAGGATTTGAAGGCATCCCAGGTCTGCGTGCGGACCCCGCGGGCGTGTCAAACAACCGCCAACGTTGACGCATTCAAGAAATCGGCATAACGCTTTCGTCAGATTTCAGGTCACACACGTCGTGAACGGCGCGCGCAAGCGGTTCCCGCGGCGTAACGGCGCCGTCGACGATGGCAGTTCCGCCTCCGGCACGGCGCGTTGTGTGCGTCGATAGACCCTTCGGCCACGCGCAACGCCGGCCGCGTGCCGCGATTCACGTTCCATTCCGCGGCGGGTGCTTTTCTCCGCGCCGTGCGCTTACAAGAACGACACCAGCAGGCCGTTGATCCAGGAATATGACATGCGCTGCGACTTGGTCAGAATCTTGGCGCCGGTCGACGTGACCAGCGAGACGCCGTTTTCGTCCTGTTTCTGCACGAACCCGGGGTTGTTCAGGAATTGCAGCGTGAAGGTCGTGCGAAACGAAAGCCGGCTGGTCAAGGCGAACGTCAGGTTGGTGGCCGAATCGACTTCCTGATCGTAGGTCCACTGCATGTTGACGCGGTACGACGCCTCCTCGGCGATCTGGAATTTCTTTTCATACGGGTAGGCGAAAACCAGCCGGGCCATGAGGTTGTGCGTCGGCTCCCAGATGTGCATCGACTTGGGGTTGTTGTCGATCTCCGTGGGGAACGCCCACACGGTGTCGACGAAGCCGTAGCCGACTTCGAGTTTGAGCACCGTCGGGTCCGTGCCGAAAAAGCTGTAGCCGGGACCGGCTTGGCCAGTATACCGGTTCCAGTACCCGATGAACTCATTGCTGTCGTAGCCGAGAAATGCCCACAAGTAGGGTTTCTTCTCTTTGGTCACGAAACCTTCAAACTTGTAATTGCCGAAGTAATTGTTGACGTTCGGGTTGAACCGCCGGCCGAAATAGCTGACGTTGCTGAAATTCACGCCCGCCTTGACGATGTCGTTGACCCACACGTCCTCGTGAATGAACTCGGCGGACCCGGCCGCGGCGTCGGTTTTGATGTTGCCGCCGGTCAGGTTGTAGCCGATCGTGCCGTCGGCCTTGATTTTCGGGAACGACTCCGGCGTGGCCTGACTGTCGTCCGCCAGCGCCAGGCCGGCGAAACAAAACAACAGGGCGGTGGCGAACAATAGAACGGTCGCGAGCTTCATGGGTGAACTCCTTTCCAGCGCCGTCCAGCGGCGAAGTTTTGCGGCGTAAGTTCCAAGCATCCGCGCTCGTCGGCTGCTCCAAGCAAGCGCTTATTTTTCTATTTACTTTTAGCAACCGGAGCCATGTTTTATGTTAAGTCGCCTGGCGGCGCGCGCTAGCGGGCAGGCGTCAGAAAATTGTTTTTTCGCGAATTCCCGACTACGCCGGCAATTCGTTGCCGATCGCGTCGAAAAATGCCTCAATCGCCGACCGCGCCGACTCCGGAACGCCTGCGGATAGCGTGAGGCCGCCCGCGTATCCGGAAAGCCCGGCGCCGAAGAGCGGCGGATAGATCGGCGGCGCGAGCAGCCAAGCCGACTTCGGACAAACGCCGTCGAATGACAACCGTTCCGGCGCGATCGGGCCCATGTTGGTGAAGCTGTTCGGGAAATTCCCCGCTGCCATGGCCCCGCCGAACAATTTTTTCTCGAAGGCCATAAGACCCGGGTATGAGAACCGGCGGAATTGTGTGAAGAGCAGCACCTCGGACAGCCCCGGCCAACTTCGCTTGCGCTGGCGCATGAGCGAGCTGACGCGATCCACCGTCTCCGCGAAATCCTTTCCCAGGTTTCGCCCGAGAAATGGATACTCCCATCCGCTCAAGTTGCAGACCGCCTCGGCGCGTTCGTTCGGCAGATGCCAGCGGCGAAGGTCAAGCGTGATTTGCAGCCGCAGGGCGGACCGGCCGTCCCACTCCCGCACGGCCACCTGCGCGCGATAGTAGGCCGCCGCCAACAGGTCGTTCAGCGTGGCGCCGCGCTCGCGACCGTACGCCGCCATTCGCGCCACGCGGTCGGGCGTAAAATGCCGCACGACATAGCCGAACGGCGCGCGCGGACCATCCGGCAGGCGCAACGCGTGCGTCGCCTTCGGCACGTAGCCGATGACGATCCGGTGCAGGCAGTTCCTGATCAACGTCGGGTACGATCGCCAGGGCACGAGACGGATAATCTGTTCGAATTCGCGGCAACCGGTCACGTTGGGAAGCGGCCGATACGCCGGGTCGCCGGCCAGGCGCGAATAGAGATCGGCGAGAATCGCCGCGACGTCCTTCGTCCCGCCGGCGTCCGCCGCGTGGTGCGCCACTTTCAACAACAACCGATCGCCGCCGGGGGCGTTCCACAAGCAGATTTTCACCAGCGGCCCGATAGTCGCGTCGAGGCTTTCGATCCGGAATTTTTCAAACGCCTCGCGCGTTTCGACCTGGCAAAAACCGCTCCGGCCTTCGGGCGGCAGCCGCTGCCAGTACGGCGGTTTCGCCGCGGTGACCATCCGGCAGCCGAGCACGGGTTCCGCGTCGAGCAGCAGCGCGTGCGCGGCCGCCAGGCGCGCGGCGTCGAGGCGGCCCGGGAACTTCATTTCTATTTGGATGATCATCTCGCCCACGCCGATGTCGACCCAGCTTTGCAGCACGTAGTCGGCCAGGGCCGCGGGAATTTGCTCGGGAATAGGTTGCATCAAACGAACCCAGTTGATTGTTCCGTGGTTTATACATGCCGCCAGCTCGCGGGGCAACGTCGCGGCCGTTGCTGATGCCCGGATCATTGCCTGACGCAAATAGCACGTCCGTCACTGGCCACCGACCACTGACCACCGACCACTGCCCCCCTGCTTCTTGAATGCGCGGCAACCGCGGTGTACGTTCCACGCATCAAGGAGGCGCTCATGCGTACGACTTCGAAGGCGATCCTCTTGACGACGCTGTTGGCGGCCATTGTCGCGCTGAATTTTGGCGCGGCCCACTCCCAGTCGCCCGCCGCGCCGGCGGTTCGTGCGCTGGCGTTGCCGGGCGCGCCGGAAACGGGCGCGTCGATGGACTACACCGCCTATGACGCAATCCATCATCGCGTCTGGGTTCCCGCGGGCAACACCGGCAGCGTGTACGTCATCGACACGACCAACGACCAGGCGACGCGGATCGCAGGCTTCCAGACGGCCGAGGTCGAAATGCGCGGCCAGAAGCGCACGGTCGGGCCGAGTTCGGCAACCGTGGGCGACGGCGTCGTCTACATCGGCAACCGCGCCGACGCCAGCGTTTGCGCGGTGGACGCGGTTTCGCTGAAAATCGGCGGCTGCGCGAAGCTCGATTCGTCGCCCGACGGCCTCGCCTATGTCGCGGCAACCAAGGAAGTCTGGGTCACAACTCCCCGCGACAAGTCGATCGTCGTGCTCGATGCCGCCGCCCTCGCCGTCAAGGCCAAGCTTCGGCTCGACGGCGCGCCCGAGGGCTACGCCGTCGACAACCAGCGCGGCATTTTCTACACCAATCTGGAGGACAAAGACCGCACTCTGACCATCGATTTGCGCAGCCGCGCCGTCGCGAGAACCTGGATGCCGAATTGCGGCGAGAAAGGCCCGCGCGGGCTGGCGCTCGACGGCGCCCGCAACTTCCTCTTCGTCGCGTGCACCGATCACGTGGTCGCGCTCGACGCCGGGCACGACGGCAAGTTGCTCTCGCAGATCGACACCGGCGACGGCGTCGACAACATCGACTACGTCGAGCCGCGCGCCGAACTATTCGCCGCCGCCGGCCGCGCCGGCAAACTGACGATCGCGCACGTCGATCAAAAAGGGGCGCTGACGCCGGCAGCCGTTGTGACGACCGCGGTCGGCGCACGCAACGCGGTGGCCACGGAACGCGGCGCCGCGTATCTTATCGACCCGCAACGCGGCCGGGTCCTGGCCGTAGGGCCGACCGCGCTGCACTGATGAAGGACGGTTCGCACATGGAAATGCTCGGCGACGCGCACGAAACGCCCGTGCGGGGCACGACGATCGCCTGGGGTGAAATGGGCGCCGGGCCGCCGCTCGTCTTGCTTCACGGCATTCAGGATTCGCATCGCGCCTGGCGCCGGGCGGCGCCCTTTCTGGCGCGGCGATTTCGCGTGTTGATGCCCGACCTGCCCGGTCACGGTTTTTCCGGCCGACCCGACGCGCCGTACACGTTGACGTGGTTCGCGCAGATGATCGCCGCCTGGATGGCAGAAATCGGCGTCGAAAAAGCGCACCTCTGCGGGCACTCGTTCGGCGGCGGCGTGGCGCAATGGATGGTCCTCGAACAACGGCGGCGGATCGACCGCCTGGCGCTCGTCTCCGCCGGCGGCCTCGGCCGCCAGGTCGCGATCGGCATGCGCCTCGCGACCTTCCCCGTGCTGGGTCCGAAGATCACGCCCCTCGTCCTGCGGCGCCTCTTGCCGCTCGTTCTGAAGCACTCGTCCGAGGTTTTCGGCCACATGGAACCGGAGGAGCAGGAACGCTTCATCCGGATGATTCGCCTTCCCGGCACGGACGCCGCATTTCAAAAAAGCCTCGAAGGCGTCATCAACGTCTTCGGGCAATATGTGCAGACGATCCAGCGCGCCGGCGAGGTCCCCGACATGCCGCCGGTCGCCATCTTCTGGGGGACGCAAGACCCCATTATCCCCATTCAGCACGGCAAAAATGCCGCGGCGAACGCCGAGAATATCACGCTCACAATCTACAAAGGGTGCGGCCATTACCCGCAGCTCGACGCGCCCGAGCGCTTCGCCCGCGACCTGACGGAATTCCTGTGCGACCCCAATCGCCCCGGCGCCCGCTTTCATTCGCTCCCGGAGAAAAAGGGCCTGCGCGAACTCTTCGGATTCGCGAAAAACAAATCCGCATCATAAAAAGCGACCGGCGTCGCCAAAGCCCCGTCCGCGAAATATCAGCGCGCGTATCGTGTGAATATGACATATAGGTCGCATAGGCCCTAGCGGTCCTATAGGTCCCATCGAGTCTGCCGCTTCCGATCTTCTCCGTGACTTTGAAAACCTGCGTTATTGCGCAAGCGCGGCGACGATCTCGTCCGTCGATCGCACGCGGCCCAGCCGTTTCAACACGAAGTTGACGGACGCGGCGTGCATCTCCGGGGCCAGCGACGCCATCGCGTCCTCGGCGAAAATCTGCTGGTAGCCGTACTCGTACGCGAACCGGGCGGTGCTCTCGACGCCGTAGTTCGTGGCGATGCCGCAGAGCACGATGGTCTTCAAGCCGCGCCGCCGCAGTTGCAGGTCGAGATCCGTGCCGTAAAACGCGCCCCACTGCTTCTTGCCGATGACGATATCGCCCGGCCGCGGCCCCAACTCCTCGACGATCTCGGACCAGTCGGCCGGCAAATTCGCCGGCGGCTGCCATTTCTCGTCGGCGAGCGGGCTCAGCCGGTCGGGGCCCAGCGCCGCGACGCGCACGAGAAAAACGGGCATGCCGTTTTTCCGGAAGGCGTCCGCCAGCCGCGCGGCGTTCGCCACCACCGTTGCGGCGTCGTGCGGCTGGGTGGCCCGCGACGCGACCCCTTTTTGGAGATCGATCGCCACCAGGGCCGTGCTCCCGCGGTCAACCTCGAGCGTCGTTGTCATGGTCGTCGCTCCTCTTCCGGTGCGGCCGGAAATGCGCGTTTATTTCCCGTCGTTCTTATCGTTCGCGGTCAACCGATCGACGAATTCCGACACTTGCACCAGGCTGTCCTGGGCCAGAATCAGGCTTTGCCGGTCGCCTTTGATCACGGTGACGAAAATATACCCATCGAAAAGGCAACCGTACGCCTGCGCATTGTTGATATTCACTTCCGTCGCCCACGGGACGACAAAATGCGGCGCGGCTTTCGGCAGTTGCAACAACAGCCGCAGGTTGACGCCGTCGCCGAAATCGGAAACGAGCACCGGCCCGAATTCGCTTTTCTGCACCTTGTGGGCCGCCTTCTCGCCGCCGTCGAACCACAGCGTCAGCCCGTCGATCGGGGCGCCGTCCCAGGCGGCGCCGGCGGCCAGGTCGATCGTCAGCGCGGCGCCCTTCCCGGCTGGGGCCGGCGCGAGAAAAATCCCCTCCGGCGCGGGCGCATCCCGCTGGTATTCGCTGACCTGCCACATTTGCCGCAGTTCGCCGTTCTTGTCGAAAACCTGCGCCTGCTTGATGACGTTGGTGTCGGTGTCCGCGAAGGTGATCATCTTCATGGAAAATTTGTTGTCCCACGGATCGGGGGTCGCGATGGTCTTCAATGATTCGCGCCCTTCCCAGATTGTCTTCGACAGCGAGAAATCCATCGTGCGCAGGCTTTCCCGCACCACGCGATTCAGCAACCTCAGCGCGCGCCGCTCGTCGTATGCGGGCAAACTTCGTATTTGCAGACTTCCTTGATGGTTCGGCAAACTCAGCCAAAACGTGCGGTCCGATACGCCGGCGACGAAACCCTTGTCCTTCGCCGGCGCCAGCGCCTCGAAGCGAAACGCGCCTTGCGGCGTCGCCAGCATGCTGTCCCAATAGAGGACCCGGAACTCTTTCTCCGGCTGGCCCGTTCGGTCGGGCCAAATCGTCATGATCTGCCGGTTCGTCTTGACTTTCTTCCAGGCCTCCATCAACTCATTGGAGATCGTCGAGGTCATGGATTCCGGAATCTTGCAACCTTGCGCCGCCAACGCGCACGCGAGAACCAGAATTGCGGCGCCGGCGCGAAAAAGTGGTCTCATGCGGTGATGCCCCCGTGCGCCATTTCGGCCGCCGCGACGGCAAGCCGGTCGAGTGTCGGGCTCTACGGCAAACCGGCCGGCTGGCGAGCCGCGCCCCCGGTCGTCTTCGCGCAGTCAAAGCACAATGCAGGGGCCTTGTACCACGAAATGGCCGGAACCTTCAAACTTCCCATAGCTTGATGGCGCCCAACGGGCGTCGTGCAGGCAAGACGTGACAGTCGCCGTCGCGGAACTTTCAACCGCCATTGCCATCGGTCTACGGAGAACGAAATAAACAACTACGCAGCCCTTCGCGAAATCGTGGACCCACATCCGGCCCGCGCGCCGGCCTCGCCCTTTTTCGACGAGATTCTGCGCATCCTGTTCAGCAAACCGGAAGTCGCGCTGGTTGTGCAGATGAGTTCCCAGACGATGCCCCGCGCCCGCATCGCCGCCGCGGCCGGCCTCGACGGGACGGCGGCCCGCGCCCATCTCGAAGCGATGGCCGAACGCGGCGTCGTCTCTAGAGAAATTCTCCGCGGTGATGAATCGCGCCAAAAAAGAGGAGCACGGCCCCGTTCGTCCGCTTAGCTTGACCGCGCGACCCGGCTTTGATAAACCTGGATCAGGGTGCAACTAACGTTGATTCGCGATTGTCCGGAAACGGCGTCGTTGGTCGCCACGGCGCGGGGGGGCGTTCCCATGAAAACCAGCCGCTCGGTTCTCTTCATCCTGTTGACCATGGCCTTGCTCGCCGGCGCGACCGCCTGCGGCGCTTCGGGCGCCGCCCCGCTGGCCCGCCTGGGGGGGGATGACGATTTGGCGCCCGACGACGACAACCAACCGCCGGACGATGACGACAACGACGATGACAACGACGCCTCGCCCGATGACGACGTCTCGCCCGATGACGACGTCTCGCCCGATGACGACCTCTCGCCCGTCGATGACGACGATGACTCCTCGCCGGACGACGACGACAACGACGACCAATCGCCCGACGACGATGCCGCAGATGACGACGACGACAATGACGACGATGCCGCCGACGACGACGATAATGATGACGATAACGACAACGATGATTCCGCGCCGGACGACGACGACAACGACGATGACAACAACGACGATGACGACAACGACGATGACAACGACAACGATAACGACGACAACGACGCCTGCAATCCAAGCAGTTGCTCGCACGGCTGTTGCGACGAGACTGGAACTTGCCAGCCCGGCACGGCCGATGACCTGTGCGGCAATGACGGCGCGGCCTGCGTCGTGTGCAGCTTGGGCAATGAATGCTCCGGTCAGGAATGCGTCGCGTATTGCGGCCCCTCGAACTGCACGTCCGGGTGCTGCGCCGGGACGACTTGCGTGAACCCGGCCACAAATGCCGAGTGCGGCGCGAAGGGGGCGGCGTGCGTCCAGTGCGCCGTGGGACAAGAGTGCGTCAGCGGCGCGTGCGCCTGCAATGCGGCCAGTTGCGCCGTGGGCTGCTGCGACGGCAGCGGAAACTGCCAGGCCGGAACGGCGAATGGCGCGTGCGGCTCGAGCGGCGCGGCCTGCGTCGCGTGCAACGCAGGCAGTGAATGCACCGGTCATAGCTGCGCCCCGTATTGCAATTCGGCGGACTGCCCGAGCGGCTGCTGCAACGGGACGGCCTGCATGCCGGGGACCGCAGACGCCGCCTGCGGGACGGCGGGCGCGGCCTGCCTGAATTGCCTGCCGACGGCTCATTGCGACAGCCACGCGTGCGTGGCGGCGTGCGATGGGGACTTGTGTCCGAACGGCTGTTGCAGCGGCACGACCTGCGAGCCGGGCACGTCGGACGGGCAGTGCGGCACGGGCGGCGCGGCCTGCATCGAATGCCCGGAGAATTACGACTGCCAGGACAACGCGTGCGTCGTGGAATGCGACGCCGCCGACTGCCAGACCGGCTGTTGCAGCGGGTCCCAGTGCGTCGCCGGAACCTCGAGCCTCGCCTGCGGCGCGGACGGCGCCCCGTGCGTCGCTTGCGGCGCCGGCACGACCTGCGAGAGCGGCGTCTGCGTTCCCTACTGCAACGAGTTCGACTGTGCGAGCGGCTGTTGCAACGGCACGTCCTGCCAGCCCGGCAACACGAACGCGAACTGCGGCGGAGGCGGCAACGCCTGCACGACGTGCGGCTCAACTGAGACGTGCGACGGCCAGAGCTGCGTCGGCGTCGGCGCGTGCTGCAACACGAGCGGCATTTGCACCGACGGCGTCGAAGAGGGGAACTGCCAGAGCGGCGGCTCGCTCGAATGCTGGTACCAGGGCGCGACCTGCAACAGTCAGCCCTGCCAGGGCCTTTGCGAGTGCAACTACGACCTCGTTTGCAACTGTTACGGCCCGGAATCGTCCAACCAGTGCAGTTGCGACTTCACGATCCCCTCGTGGTATTGGTGCCAGGCGCAGTCGTATTGTCCGTGTTAGGCCTCGGCCTTCACACAGGCAAGGGACGGATTCCGTCCATTTGACGCGAAACCGGGACACGACCAATGCCGGACGCCATGAGAAATCGAACCGCTGTTTCCGCCCCGCAGGCGACACGCAATTCGGAAACGCTGGTCTGGATTTCGCTCGCCGCGTTCGGCATATTTTTTTACTCGCAGCGGTTGCTCACCGGCGGAACCGGATTGGTCAATCAACACGCGTTGGCCACCCTCGCCACCGGGTTGCTCGACGGCGTGGCGTCGCCAATTTGGAACTACGAATATCGCTACGCTCCGGGAACGGTTGTGTTCGGCGTTTTGTTGTATCCGGTTTACGCCGCTTTCGGCTCGTCGGTGCTGTGGGTGCGGGCGATCAGCATTTTCTTCGTCGCCGGCGGCGTGATCTTGTGGACCAAGGCCCTCCGCCGGGCCTGGGGATTTGCCCCCGCCGCGATCTTCCTGGCGTGGGCGATCGCGCCGCCGCCGTTCTTCGAGCTGAATTATCACTATGCGTACTCGCTCCACATCGAGAACGTGTTCTTTTCCGGCGCGTTGTTGTTTCTCTTCGTCCGCATGCCGGACGCGGGGCCGCGATTTTTCGAAACGCTGATCTTCGGCGTCATCGCCGGCTTCGCGACCTGGTTTTCGCCGCTCAATTTGCCCTTGCTGCCGGCTTTTGCGGCAACGGCGATCTGGCGCTGGCGTTGGCGGGGCGTTTGCCGCTTGATCTGGCCAGCGGCTTGCGGCTGCTGGTTCGGCCATTCTCCCGCACACTATGGGCGGTGGGGCTTCTACCCCGGGGTCAAAGCGCTGGTCGAAAAAACCGCCTCGCTGGACGTTTTTTCCCACTGGCGCTCGCTGCTATTCCGGGACTTGCCGTTGTGCGCGGGCTATGGCCACGGCGCGGACTCGATCTTCGGGATTTGGTTATCCGTGGCGTTTTTCCTGCTGGCGGCGCTGGGCATCGCCGTGGCGGTCGCGCGCGTGGTGCGGGAGGCCGGCGCGGCCGGCCGTGATTGGGCGTCGGCGTTCATCGCGTTTCACTTGCTATTTTTTGTCTTTGCCTTCGGTTTCTCGGATCAGTTGATTGACGACTATTGGTCGTATGATTGGAACGCTCATTACTTGGCCACGCTGTTTTTCCCGCTGCTGGCCGGCGCCTCCCATATCATCGCCGGGGCCTCGCGTGTTCGGAAGCTGGCGCCCTACGTCCTGCTCGCGCCGTTTCTTTTCGCCGGCTTCGCTCATCTTGTTTCGCCCGACAATTTTCGCCCGCGCGACTTGCGCACGCGTCTTGCCGGCCTGTTGCGCCAGCGCGGCGACGACTACCGCGAGTACGTGCACGGCCATCTTCCGGACAGTTGGGCCAGCGAGGGCGCCGCGCTTTCGTCGATTGCCAAATTGCCCCGGCGCTGGCGCGGCGAGGGCTTCATCAGCTTCGGAATTCACCGCCCCCCGGAGGAAATCGCGGCCTTGGCGACGGGCGGCGCGTTGCCGGAAGCCGATCGACAACGAATCGCCCTCGGAGCCGGAATAGCGAACGCGGGCAAGTATTTTGCCGGCCCTGCCGACCGCGAGCCGGGCGCCGCCGGCGATGGCTGGCCGGCGGCGTTGCGTTTGGCGGAATGGGACAAGAAGAGCGCGCGTTCGTTCGTCGAGGGTCAGGGACGGGGCGCGGAGAGCGGCAAGTTGACCGCGCCCGGAGTCCCCGTCGGGGCCCGCGATGTACGCGAAGACGCCGAGCGCTACGCGCGTGTTTTGCGCGCGGCCTTGCCGCAATTGGACGAGCGGGAGTTGCTGGCGGCTTTGCTGTCGGGGCGGGCATTTTGGGCGGGTTATCGCATTTTTCTCAACCCCTGCGCAGAAGACGGGGACGTGAGCGACGCAAGAATAGGCAGGTGGCTGTCAATTGTCGTGCAGATGTGCGACGACGGCGACGGGCGCCGCTTGCTGCCCGAGTGCCGCAGGCAATTTGTCGCGGGGATGGCCTCGGGCATCAAGGTCTGGCTTCATCGATTCACCCTTGCCGGGAGCCTGATCGATCCGGCCGAACTCAGAGATGCTTTCGCCGAAGATGGGATTCGCTTGGAGAGCTGCGGCGGCGGGGAATTCCGGTTGCTCATCGATAAATGAGGGCGGCCGAGATCGGGGCGCGCCGTCCCACGATCGGCAGACCGGCGTCAAGCGGACCGATCGAACGACCAATCGGCCGCTGTCAACCGTGAATCGCGGGGGAGAACGACGTAATCCGGCCCGAGAATGAAGAAACGGCTCGTAAATCCGAAGATTTACGAGCCGCACAAAATGGTCGGGATGACTGGATTTGAACCAGCGGCCCCCTGGTCCCGAACCAGGTGCTCTACCAGACTGAGCCACATCCCGTCGCAGGGGCCAAATAAATAGGGGAAAAGGCGGCGCGTGTCAAGAGGAATTCAACAGTAAGAGCGCCTTTCCAGGCGCGATGCCTGCGGGCGCGCCCAGAAGCGCGATTGCAGATGGGTCGGGTTCAGACCGTCAGGAGCACGGCGCGGCGCATGGCGGCGATGGGCGCGGCGTAGTCGGGTTGGGAAAAAACGGCATTTCCGGCGACCAGGGCGTCGGCCCCGGCGTGCACGACAGCGGCGGCGTTCTTCGGGCCAATGCCGCCGTCGACCTCGATCACCACGTCGCGCCGGCCGGCGGAATCGAGGAGGCCGCGCAAGAGCCGGATCTTGTCGATCGCGCCGGGGATGAACGCCTGCCCGCCGAAGCCGGGGTTGACGCTCATCACGAGCACCAAGTCGAGGTCGCCCAGCACGTGTTCAAGCGTCGCCGGCGGCGTGGCCGGGTTGAGCGCGACGCCCGCCTTTTTGCCCGTCGCTTTGATTTGCTGGATGACGCGGTGCAGGTGCACGCAGGCCTCCTGGTGCACGACGATCCAATCGGCGCCGGCCGCGGCGAATTCCTCGACGTATCGGCCGGGGTCGACGATCATCAGGTGCACGTCGAGCGGCAGCTTCGTGGCCGCGCGCAGGCGGCGCACCACCGGCTGGCCGATCGTGATGTTGGGCACGAAGACGCCGTCCATCACGTCGACGTGAATCCAGTCGGCCCCGGCGGCCTCGACGGCGCGGACCTCTTCGCCCAGGCGCGAAAAATCGGCGGACAAGATGCTTGGCGCGATGATCATCTCATTTCCTCCGGAAACGGGCGGCGAACATCCCCTCGGCGCCCGTGCGATAGGGCAGCGAAAGGAACAGGCCGTCGTCCCGTAAAAACACATCGTACCGCGGCGCGAACTCGTCGCGCAAATCGTCCAGCGCGAAGTCCGGCCGCTCCGCCAGAAAGCGCTCGACCACGTCGAAGGTCTCGGCGCGCGTCAAGGTGCAGACCGCGTAAAGCAGCGCGCCGCCGGGCCGCACGCACTCCGCCGCGTGGCCGAGGATCGGCATTTGCGCGTCGGCCATCCGCGTCGAATCGTTCTTGGCAACCTGCCACTTCACTTCCGGATGCCGCGCCAGCGTGCCCAGCGAGGTGCACGGCGCATCGACCAGGACGCGATCGAAAGGGCCGCGCGCCTGCGCCACATCGACCGGGCGCGAGGCGTCGAGTTGGCGGACGACGACGTTCGTTACGCCCAGACGGCGCAGGTTCGCCTGGAGCAGCCGCAGGCGATTCGGGCGCACGTCGGCCGCCACGACAAAACCGTCAAGGCCGACCAGCCCCGCCAGGTGCGTCGCCTTGCCGCCCGGCGCCGCGCACAGGTCGAGGACCCGTTCGCCGGGACGCGCACCGGTCAGTTCCGCGACGAGCTGCGCCGCCTCGCCCTGCACCAGAAACAAACCCTCGGCGAAAGCCGGATGCCGCAGCGCGGGCTCGAGCCGCGGCACGGTGAACCCGTGCGGCGCGTACGGCGCCGGCGCCGGCGACAGTTCGGCCAGGCGCACGAGCAGGTCGTCGCGGCTGATTTTGAGCACGTTCGCCCGCAACGTGGCCGGCGGCGGCTGCTGGCCGGCCTGGGCCAGCGCGAGCGCGGCGTCGATGCCGAACAGGTCCTGCCATTCGCGCAGCAGCCAAGCCGGGTGCGACCAGCGGATCGCCGCCGCCTCGAGCGGATCGGCATTGCTGGGGGCCGGCGAAAAGTTCTTTTCCCGCACGACCGCGCGCAGCACGGCGTTGACGAGTCCGGCCGCGCGGCGCGGCGCGAGATTGACCGATTCGTCCACCGCGGCGTAGGCCGGCACGCGATCGAGAAAAAGGAGTTGGTAGGCGCCCAGGCGCAGCGCGTCGGCCACGCGCCATTCCATTTTTTCCAGCGGCATGCGCGCCAGGCGGCCGAGGCGCCAATCGAGGTAGGCGCGATGGCGCAACACGCCATAGACGAGTTCGCAGGCCAGCGCGCGGTCGTTATCGGAAAGTTCGGAGCGGCCGAGGGCGGCGTTCAGCGCGAGTTCGGAATAGGCCTTGTCGGCCATGACCCGGCGCAAGACGTTGATCGCAACCTCGCGGGCGCTGTCGGACACGGTCACGCTCCCAACCGGTCGCCCTCGCGCAGGCGCACGCCGTTGAGGAAGGCGCCGGCGTCGAGCGCCTTTTTACCTTCCAACTGCAGCGAGAGCAATCGTACGGCCCCCTCGCCGGCCGCGACGACCAACTCCTTTTTCGCGCGGAGCACGACCCCCGGTTCGCCAGCGCCGTCGGCCGCCTCGCCGCGCAAAATCTTGACCGTTTTGCCCTGCCAGGTCGAGTACGCCCCAGGCCACGGGCGCATGCCGCGCACGAGGTTCGCCACGGCGCGGGCCGGCCGCCGCCAGTCGATCGCGCCGTCTTCTTTCTTGAGCATCGGCGCGTAACTGGCGCCGTCGACCGGTTGCGGCTGCGGCGCGATTTCGCCGGCGAGCCAGCGGTCGAGCGTCGCGGCGAGCAGCGGCCCGGCGGCGTCGGCGAGTTTTTGCAGCAGCGAGCCCGCGTCGTCGTCGGGCGCGATCGGCACGACGGCGCGGGCGAGCAGCGGCCCCGTGTCGACGCCTTCGTCCATTTTCATGATCGTGACGCCGGTCTCGGCCTCGCCGTGGCAGATCGCCCAATTGACCGGCGCCGCGCCGCGATAGGCCGGCAGCAGGCTGGCGTGGGCGTTGAGGCAGCCGAACGGCGACGCGGCCAGCAGCGCCGGGCGCAGGATTTTGCCGTAGGCGGCAACCAGAATGACGTCCGGCTTTTCGGCGATGATTTTTTCGCGCGCCTCGACGGAGATTTTTTCGGGCTGTAGCAGCGGCAGGCCGGCGGCCTGCGCGACGGCCTTCACCGGCGGCGGGGCCGCTTGCAGACCGCGGCCGGCGACGCGATCGGGCTGCGTGACGACGAGGGTCGGCCGGAGGCCGCGGGCCAGCAGACATTCGAGGATGACCGCCGCGTACGACGGCGTTCCCATGTAGACAAAACGCATGAATCAACCAACGTCGGCGGTTTGGGCCTTGAGCTGTCGCAGGCGTTTTTTCATGCCGGCGCGTTTGAGCGCGCTCAAATGGTCCATGAACAAAATGCCGTTGATATGATCGATTTCGTGTTGAAAGACGACCGCCGGCAGACCCTCGGCCTCGAATTCCAGCAGCGCGCCGTCCAGATCCTGCGCGTGCACGGTCACCTTGCAATAACGTTCGACGTCGGCGCGTTCCTCGGGCAGCGACAGGCAGCCTTCCTCGGTCACGCATTCGCCGTCGCCAGCCACGATGCGCGGGTTGACCAGCGTCAGCAGCCCCGTGTTCTCGTCGTCTTCGCGATCGCGCACGTCGACCACGATCACCTGCAGCGGCACGCCGACCTGGTTGGCGGCCAGGCCGATGCCGGGCGCGGCGTACATGGTTTCGGCCATGTCGCGGGCCAGTTTGCGCAATTCTTCGTTAAACTCGGTCACCGGCCGCGCCTTTTCGCGCAACACGGGGTCCGGAAACGTCCGAATTTCGAGCAGGGCCATTACGCGCCTCGGGCCATTTCTTTTTCCTGGGCGAGGGGCAAATCGATATGGAAAACCGTGCCCTTGCCCACCGTGCTCTCCGCCCACAGCTTGCCGCCGTGGCCTTCCACAATACCATAACTAATTGACAAACCCAGTCCAGTGCCCTCGCCCACTTTCTTGGTCGTGAAAAAGGGGTCGAAGACGTGTTTCAGAGTTTCCGGGTCGATGCCCGCGCCGGAGTCGCCGATCGAGATGCGCACATGTTCTTTGACGACGTGCACCGAAATGCGAATCATGCCCTTGCCGTCGATGGCCTGGATCGCGTTGTGCAGGACGTTCATGTACACCTGATTCAATTGCCCGGGGTTGCCGGGGATGAGCGGAATCGGGTGATAGTCGCGCTCGATCGCAATGCGGTCTTTGTACTGGTGGTGGAGGATTTGCAGCGTCGACTCGAGGCCTTCCTGCACGTTGACATCCTCGCGGCGCGTCGAGTCCAGCCGCGAAAAAGTCCGCAGGTTCTGCACGATCTGCGCCATGCGCTCGGCGCCGGTCGCGATGCTCTTGACCATTTTGTCGACGTCTTCGGAAAGGTACTCCAGCTCCAATTCCTCTTTGAGCTGGCCGATCGCCTCGCGCGACTGCCCGGGCATCTCGATCTTGTCGTACGCGTCGAGCAATTCCATCAGCGACCGCACGTGCTGCGCGAGCATTTTGATCGAGGCCGACACAAAATTCAGCGGGTTGTTGATTTCGTGGGCGATGCCGGCGACCAGCACGCCGAGCGAGGCCATTTTTTCCGAATGGACGAGCTGAATCTGCGCGGATTTCAGCTCTTCGTACGCGCTCTGGATCTGCTCGTTGGCGCGCCGCAATTGGGCGTTGGCCGCCGCGAGTTGGCGCGAGCGGATTTCCACGTTGCGTTCGAGTTTGATGCGCTGCGTGACGTCGCGCGTCAACTCGAGGCCGGCGATGATCTCGTCGCGTTCGTCGCGGATCGGGCTGCCGGTCGATTCGTAATACAGCAGGTTGCCGTGTTTGTCGTAGACGCGGCGCAGGCTGTGCTGGATTTCGCCGGTCTCCATCGCCTTCTGCACCGGGCACCCGGCGCAAATCTCTTTCTTGTGCTCGTAAACGTTGTAGCAAAACTCGCCGGTATGATCGCCGAAAATGTCGCGCACCGCGTCGTTGACGTAGATGATGCGCATCTCCTTGTCGACGATGCTCACGCCGTCGCCGATGCCCCGCAGAAACGCTTCCACCTGCTGCTGCTTCGCCGTGCGTTCGTCGCGCAGCACCGGCGCCGCTTCCGCGCCGCCGGCCGACGGGCGGGCGTCGAAGGCGCGGGCCGCCTGTTCCACTTTGTCCCACAGCGTCTGCAACTCGGGCCCGGCGCCGGCCGCTTTGGGCAGTTCGGCCGGCGGGGCGTCTTTCAGCACTTCGGCCAGGCGGTTTTCGAGCCGGCGGATGTTCGCCGCGAAACGGCTCGCGAGCCAGACGCCGACCGCCGCCGTCGTGAAGAATGACAAGGCCAGCGCGCCCGCGGCGAACGGATTGGACAGCGGGCGCAACGAGTCGAACGCGAGGAACACGACCACCGGCAGGAAAGCCGCGGCGGCAAACCAGAACGCCAGCCGGGTGGCGAGCGGCCAGTTTTTCATGCACGCACTCTCGTTTTCAAGCCGGGACCACGATGATGCGGTCGCGGCCGTGCTGCTTCGCCTCGTACATCGCGCCGTCGACCAGATTGATCAACGCGTCGCGGTTGTCCGCTTTCGGATGCGGGAAATAGGCGATGCCGATGCTCGCCGTCTGGCGGACGACCTCGCCGCCGGGCGCGTGAAAGACGTGGCCCTTGAGATCGGCGTGGATGCGTTTGGCCAGGAACGTCGCCCGGTCGATTCCCGTGTGCGGCAGAATGACGAGAAATTCGTCGCCGCCGTAGCGCGTCGGCGAATCGGTTTCGCGGATGCTGCGGCGGATGATGTCCGCGGCAATGCGCAGCACGGCATCGCCGAACAGGTGGCCGTAGGTGTCGTTGACTTCCTTGAAGCGGTCCAGGTCGATCATCATCAGCGACAAATACAGGTTGTACCGCCGGGCGCGGCCGATTTCGTTGTCCAGAATCCGCAGCATGTGCCGGTGATTGTAGAAGTTGGTGAGCCCATCGGTGACGGAGAGCTGCTCGAGCTGCCGGTTGATCGACTCCAACTTCTGGTTCTTGAGTTTGATTTCTTCCTGCGCCTTGATCAGATCGAGGTTGGCGCGGGCGAATTTCTCGCTCATTTCGACGGCCAGCTTGCGTTGCTGGCGGTATTCCTCGGCGAGCTTCTCGATGGCCGTTTTTTGCTCTTCGAGCCGTTCGTTCATCGCCAACAATTCGGCGTTCTTCACGAGGAGGTCTTTGGTCAGCCGCTCGTTGCCGACGACCAGGTCGTAGCGTTCGAGTTCCTCGTCGACCATGTGGCGGATGTCGGTCGGGTCCCACGGTTTCGAGGCGAACCGGTGTACTTTGCCCTTGTTGATCGCGTCGACCGCCACGTCCATGTCGCCGAAGCCGGTCAGCAGCACGCGGCCGACCTGCGGATACTTTTCCTGCAGCACGGCCAGCAGTTCCGTGCCGCTCATGCCCGGCATGCGCTGGTCCGTGATGACGAGGTGGACTTCCTCTACCGCCATGATTTTGAGGGCGACTTCGGCCGACGAAGCCTTGAAAACCTTGTTGCCGCGGCGCAACGCGGCGCCCAGCAAATCGAGGTTCTCGACCTCGTCGTCAACGATCAAAATGCGGTGGGCGCCCGGACGATCGTCTTTCCGGGTCGGTTGTTGCATCTCTGGTTGGGCCATTCGGCTTTTTCTTCTCCCCGGGCGACAGAATAACAGGAGGGGCGGCGGGTGTGCAAGCCGAGGAATGAAGAAGGAACAAGGAAAAAGGAAAAAATCAGGCCCAAAGAAAAGCGCCCGCGTCAGCGGGGCTCCGCGGGAAAGACCGGGAAGGAAGAAGGAAAAAGGGAAAATTCAGGCCCAACGACAGACGCCGCAATCCCAGGACGGCGTTTCGAAGCGCGCAATGCGACAGCAATGCCCTACGGCGACGAGCCGAAGCGCCCGCTGTCCGCCAACGGGCGTTCCCGGTCAACGATCAACCGCCGCTAACCACGCGTACCTTTTTCCGTTTTCCTTGTTCCTTGTTCACTGACCCGCGCGCGGGTAGTCGGTGTAGCCCTTCGCGCCCGGCGTGTAGAACGTCGCGAAATCCGGCGCCGCAAGCGGCAGCCCTTGTTCGAGCCGCACCACAAAGTCCGGGTTCGAGATGAACGGCCGGCCGAAGGCGATCAGGTCGGCGCGACCTTCCTGCACGGCCGCCGCCGCGGTCGCGCAATCGAAGCCGCCGGCCAGCATGAACGTGCGCGGCCAGGCTTGGCGCAGCGCCATTTTCAATTCGGCTGGCACCTTCGGCGCGCCCATCGCCGAATGATCGACGAGGTGCACGTATTGCACGCCGGTCGGGATCAGCAGGCGAATCAGCGCGAAGTAGGTTTCGTCGATCTCCGCGTAGGGCTTCATGCCGGCGTTGACGCCGTAGGGCGAAAGCCGGATGCCGACGCGCCCGCCGCCGATGGCGTCCGCCACGGCTTGCGCCGTCTCGACGACGAAACGCAGCCGGTTGGCGATCGAGCCGCCCCAGGCGTCCGTGCGCAGATTGGCGTGCGGGCTGATGAATTGTTCGAGAAGGTAGCCGTTGGCGGCGTGCAGTTCGACGCCGTCGAAACCGGCGGCGATCGCGTTTTTCGCCGCCTGCACGTATTCGCCGCGCGCCTGCAAAATTTCGTTGTCGTTCATCGCCCGCGGCGTCGGATACGGCTGCAGGCCCTGGGCGTCGGTGAAGATCTCGCCCTCGACGGCGACTGCGCTCGGCGCCAGTACGGCGGCGCCCGGCGGCAGGTTGAGCGCGTGCCCGACGCGGCCGCTGTGCATCAGTTGCGCCACGATACGCCCGCCGTTCGCGTGCACCGCGGCGGTCGCCGGCCGCCAGTTTTCAACCTGCGCCTGCGACCACAGCCCAGGGATGCGGGCGTAACCGACGCCGTTGGGCGACGGCGATGTGCCCTCGGTGACAATCAGGCCGGCGCCCGAGCGCTGGCCGTAATATTCCGCCATCAACGCGGTCGGAATATTGTCCGGCGTGGCGCGGCTGCGCGTCATCGGCGCCATCACAATGCGGTTTTTCAACGACAAGGCGCCGACGGTCGCCGGCGAACAAAGGTGCGTAAAGGGATTGGTCGCGGTCAAAGTCATAAGAAAACCTCCGTTTTGGGGGGCATCCGAATGCCCGGTCGATTGTTTGTCGAATCTGTTTTGCAAAATAATCACGGCGGGCGCGAAAGCAATCGGCAGGTCCGAGGGACGGCGCGGCGAATGACGGCGCCGGAGGCCAATGGCAGGCCCCGCCAAAGGCGCCGGCCAAAAGTGCCGGCCAAAAGTGCGGCCCGGCCAAAAGTGCCAGCCACTCCGGCGATGACTCCGGCGATGCTCCGGCGGTGTGTGGCGACTCATGCCTTCGGCCCGGGTCTTCGTTCGCTGATTGCTCCGACGGATGTCGCGCTTCGTTGGTTTTCGGGCTTAAAAAGAACAGAAAGGCAGATTAAGAACAGAAAGGCAGATTTAGGCACTATCATTGACCCGCGTTTCCAGCGCCGAATAGATTTTCGCCGTTGTAGCCGGTGTTTTGGA
>Ga0181520_10002721_pt1 | contig 32231 bp, 26 predicted proteins | sample PEATcosm2014_Bin_29_FD_132451 | JGI IMG/M metagenome (GOLD analysis project Ga0181520, IMG submission 132451) | Peatland microbial communities from MTU Mesocosm Facility, Houghton, MI, USA - PEATcosm2014_Bin02_30_metaG | ecosystem: Environmental > Terrestrial > Soil > Wetlands > Peat | place...
GAAATCGTCGGCTACATGGTGACGATGTTCACGATCCCGGCGCACGGTTGGAACCTCTTCTGGGGCTTCATCCTGTTCCGCATTTTCGACGTCATCAAACCGTTTCCGGCGCGGCGCATCGACGAGGCCAAAGCGGGCGGCCTCGGCGTCATGGCCGACGACTTCTTCGCGGCCCTCTACGCCCTGCTCGTCCTGTATCTGATGTGCCGCTGGAGGTGGTTCGGATGCTCGAGGTAATCGCCACCGGCGCGGAATTGCTCGACGGCCGCGGGGCCGACACCAACGCCCGCCTGCTGGCGCGCGCGCTGCGGCCGATCGGGCTGCGCATCGACCGCGCGACCGTCGTCGGCGACGGCCTCGCCGACATCGCCGGCGCCTTGCGCGAAGCGCTCGCCCGCGCCGACGCCGTGATCGTCACCGGCGGCCTCGGCCCAACCGTCGACGACCGCACACGCGACGCGGCGGCGAAGGTTTTCGACGCGCCGCTGGTCGAGGATGAGCCGACGTTGACCGCGCTGACGGCGTGGTTCAAGAGCTTCGGCCGGGAGATGAAAGACAACAATCGCCGGCAGGCGCAGTTCCCGCGCGGCGCGACGATTGTGCCCAACCCGATCGGCACCGCGGCCGGCTTCCTGGTGGAGCAGGGCGGCCGGGCGGCGCTCTTCGCGCCGGGCGTGCCGCGCGAACTGGAGAAAATGGCGAACGAGCAGTTCGCGCCCTATCTGCGCCGCTTCTTCAAAGTCAGCGAAACCATCGCGCTGGTGAGCCTGCGGACGTTCGGCTTCACCGAAAGCGGCCTCGATCACCGGCTGGCGCGCCTCGATCTCGGCGATGTGGAATTGGCGTTCACCGCGTCGATCCCGGAAATCATGGTCACCCTGACGGCCCGCGACGCCGACCCGGCCGTCGCCGCCGGGCGCGTGGCCGCGGCGCGGGCGAAGGTGGACGAGGTGCTCGGCGCGTCGACGATTTCGGACGACGGCCGCACGCTGGAGGAAGTCGTCGCCGCGTTGCTGACCGACAAAAAGCTGACGCTGGCGCTGGCCGAAAGCTGCACCGGCGGTTTAATCGCCGGCCGCTGCACGAACGTGCCCGGCAGTTCCGACTGGTTTTTAGAAGGCGCCGTCACCTACGCCAACGACGCCAAGGTCCGCCGCCTCGGCGTGCCGGTCAAGTTGATCGCGGCGCATGGCGCGGTCAGCGCCGAAGTCGCCGAGGCAATGGCCGTCGGCATTCGCCAGACCGCCGAGGCGGACATCGGCCTGGGCGTCACCGGCGTCGCCGGCCCGGGCGGCGGCTCGCCCGACAAACCCGTGGGCACGGTGCACATGGCGCTGGCCGACGCGAACGGCGTGCAGCACTGGCGCGACGCCTTGTTCGGCGATCGCGCGCGGGTGCGCACGTTCGCCGCCGAAATGGCCCTCGACCGGCTGCGGAGGCATTTGCTCGCATGACGATGTTGCGGCTGTTTCTGGCGATTCCCGTTCCCGGCGAGGTCAAGAAAGAATTGGTCGCCGCCCAGAAGATTTTGACGCACGCGAACCCGCACGTGCGCGGCGTCGAGCTGCCCGGCATTCACCTGACGATGAAGTTTCTCGGCGACACGCCGGAGGAAAAAATCGGCGCCATCCGCAAGGCGATGGAAAGCGCGGCCGCCGCGGTCGCGGCGCCGATCCGCCTGCGCTGCGCGGGCACGGACGCGTTTCCGAATCTCGATCGCCCGCGCGTACTCTGGGCCGGGCTGAGCGGCGACACCGAGGCGCTCGGCGCGTTGCACCGCGAACTGGAGCGCGCCCTGGAGCGGCTCGGGTTTGCCCGCGAGGAGCGCGCCTTTCATCCGCACCTGACGCTGGGCCGGCTGAAAGAGCCGAAAATGCTGGGGGCATTGCACAAGGCGTGGCCGCGCGTGGCGGAGATGGCATTTGGGGAATTTGCGGCGGAAGCGCTGGTTTTGTACCGTTCCGAACTCAAACCGGCGGGCGCGGTCTACACTTCGATCGAGCGCGTTGCGCTGCCGGGTTGACCGCCGGTTCCGCGGCAACAATTCTCCAAAAAAATCCGCTTGATTTGACGGCGGCTTCCTGCTAAACAGGTGCGACTTAAACGGAACGTCTTGTTTTTCAGTCGAATCATACCTATGGAGATGCCTATGAAACGGTGTTGGCCCATCCTGGCGATCCTGCTGCCCCTGGCCCTCGGCTTGTTGATCGGCGCCTGCTACTCGAACTCGAACGAGCATAAAGCGAGCCTCACCGAGTACACGGGCAGCGTCGAGGCGAAGGATCGGCCGCCGGGCACGTCGTGCGACCAGGAGAACATCGTGATCCAGGATTGCCTGGACGCCTGCTCGTGCTGCTTCCAAAACCAGGACGTCGGGCAGAACAGCAGCGAAGGCGCCTGCGTCCAGTTCTGCGACACCTTGCTTGAGAAGGAAATGGCCGGCAACATCAACCCGGTCTACGCGGATCTCCACGGCTACGGCGAGTGCATCCTCGGTTGCGTCAGCCTCTGCGGGGCCAACGTCACCGATCAGACTGTATGCTGGGAACAGTGCAAGAGCTATCTCGATCTCGTCAATTGATGCGGAACCCCGCCGCGGCGTCCGCGGCTGAACCGATTCGCAACGCCGGCCCTCGCGGAGAAATCTGCGGGGGCCTTTTTGCAATGACGAATGCCGAATGCCGAATGCGGAATGAAGGCCGCCGGCGCGACAGGTCGCGCAATTCGGTCGCGGGGAGAATGTCGTGGCCGTGATTCACGTCATGCCGGAGCAGCTCGCCAACCAGATTGCGGCCGGCGAGGTCGTCGAGCGGCCGGCGTCGGTCGTCAAAGAACTCGTGGAAAACGCGCTGGACGCCGGCGCGACGCGCATCGTCGTCGAAACCAAGGGCGGCGGGCGCGACCTGACCGCCGTGACCGACAACGGCTGCGGCATGAGCCGCGAGGACGCGCCGACCGCGCTCAAACGTCACGCGACAAGCAAGATCCGCACCGAGGCCGATCTCTGGCGCATCGCCACGCTCGGCTTTCGCGGCGAGGCCTTGCCGGCCATCGCCTCAGTCTCGCGGCTGACCGTCGCCACGCGGGAACGCGGCGCGCTCGCCGGCACGCTGGTCCGGGCCGACGCTGGCGAAACCCGCGAGATCGTCGAGGCCGGCCTGCCCGAGGGCACGCGCATCGAGGTGCACGATCTGTTTTTCAACACGCCGGGCCGGCGGAAATTTTTGCGGTCGCCGAAGACCGAACTTGCCCACATCGCGGAAACGCTCGTGCGCTTGGCGCTGTGGCGGCCAGGCGTGTTTTTCGAGTTGCTTGACGAGGGCCGTTCGGCCTTGCGCGCGCCGGCGACGGAATCGATTCCGGAGCGCATCGGCGCGCTGCTCGGGCGCGAGACGCTGCAGCATCTGTTCGCCTTCGAAGGCGAGTCGCCGGCGTTCCGGCTCAGAGGGTACGCGACCAATCCCGATTTCAGCCGCAGCGCCGCGCACCATATTTTCCCCTACATCAACGGCCGTTGCGTGCGCGACAAGGTCCTGCTCAGCGCCGTCGGCAGCGCCTACGGCGGCCACCTGATCAAAGGCCGCTATCCGGCCGCCGCGTTCAACGTCGAGATCGATCCAGCGTTGGTCGACGTCAACGTGCACCCGACGAAAGCCGAGGTGCGTTTTCGCGCGTCGTCCGGCGTATTCGAAGGCGTGCGGCGCGCGCTGAGCAGCGCGTTGTCCGCGCGATTCACGCAGCCGTCGGGCGGCTTTCTCACGCAGTTCGGCCGTTCGCCGGCGGCATTCGGCAGTGAAACGGGGCCGTTGCCGCCGCCGGACGTCGCGGCCCCGCTCGCCGCGCCGAACCCGAGCGTAGGCGGGCCGCGCGTCCAACACGAAATGCCGATGCCGTTGCGGCCGCACACGCCGACGCGGCTGGACATCGAGATCGCCGGCCCGCCGCCGGAATTGGAGATCGGCAAATTCGTCGGGCTGGCGATCATCGGACAACTCGCCGACAGCTATATCGTTTGCGAAAACCGGCGCGGCGCCGGCTCCCTGTTGCTGATCGATCAGCACGCGGCGCACGAGCGCGTCAATTTCGAGCGCCTCCGGCGCGGCTTGGCCGATGGCGCGGTCGAAGTGCAGAACCTGCTGTTTCCCATCGCGCTCGAATTGCGGCCGGTCGAAGCCAAGGCGCTGGCGTCGATCGTCGACGAGCTGGCGCGCGTCGGCGTGGTCGTCGCGCCGTTTGGGCCGGACGCGTGGCGGATCGAGTCCGTGCCGGCGTTGATTCCGGACGCCGAGGCGCGCGACCTCGTTCTCGACGCGATCGAACACGCGCGGCAGACCGGCGGCGCGGGGCAGACCGGCGCGCGGCTCGACGCGATTCTCATGCTCGCGGCCTGCCACGGCAGCGTGCGGGCCGGTCAGGCCTTGACGCTCGCGCAGATGCGGGAGATATTGCGTGGCCTTGATGATTGCGAGCAGCCGACGACGTGCCCCCATGGGCGGCCGACGGTGCGCGAATTCCCCCTCGACGAAATTGAGCGGACGTTCGCCAGGAGATAGGCGTGGAGTTGGTTGACCGCATGCTGGCCGGCGATCAGCGCGCCTTGGCGCGGCTGATCACGCTCGTCGAAAATCGGCGGCCGGAAATGCCGGCGATCATGGAAACGATCTACGATCTCGCCGGGAAGGCGCGCGTCATCGGCGTCACCGGCCCGCCGGGCGCGGGCAAATCGACGCTCGTCGACCAACTCGCCACCGTCTATCGCGCGCAAGGCAAACGCGTCGGCATCGTCGCGATCGATCCCTCCAGCCCGTTCTCGGGCGGGGCGCTGCTGGGCGACCGCGTGCGGATGATGCGCCATGCGGCCGACCCCGGCGTCTTCATCCGCTCGCTGGGCAGCCGCGGCAGCCATGGCGGCCTGTCGCGCGCCACGCGCGAAGTGGTGCGTCTGCTGGACGCGGCCGGCTTCGAGATGATCCTTGTCGAGACGGTGGGCGTCGGCCAGACCGAGTTGGACATCATGGAGTTGGCGCACACCATCGTCGTCGCGCTGGTGCCGGAGAGCGGCGACGTGATCCAGACGATGAAAGCGGGGCTGATCGAGATCGCCGACCTGTTCGTCGTCAACAAGGCCGACCGCGACGGGGCCGACGGGTTGGCGTTGGAGTTGCGGCGCACGATCGAAATTTCGGGCCGCGAAGGCTGGCGGCCGCCGGTGCTGCTGACGACCGCCTACAAGGGCGCCGGGATTGCGGAGTTGGCGGCGGCGATCGATAGTCATTATGCGCAAGCCGTCGCCGACGGCCGCTACGACCAGCGGCGCGAGCAGGCGAGCCTGGCCGAATTCGTCGAGGTGATCGTCGACGAGATCGGCGTGCGCCTGCGCGACGGCGCGGCGGCCGCCGATTTCGGCGCCTTGCTCGCCGGCGTCAAAGGCGGGCGCGTCAATCCGTATTTGGCGGCGCTGCAGGTGTTGCGCAACCCGGCGTTGTTGAAAGACCTGTTCGCCGATGCGGCGACGAGAGCGGAGCGCTAGATGAGGAAGCGGGCAATGGCGAAACGGCGATTCGATGTGCGGCGCGCGGCGCTCGTCGCGGGCCTGTGCCTGGCGTTCGCGGCGTTGACCGCGCTGGTGACGGGTTGTCCGGAGAAAGTGCAGAACGTCATCAACGGCAGGGTGAATTACAACGCGCCGGATCCACCGGCGGATTTCATCGCCGAGGCCAGCGCGCCGAAGGTCGACCTGACCTGGACCCCGCCGGATGACGACGACGACAACGACGACAATGACGACAACGGGAACCAGATCCACGACGTCAACATTGATTTGCAAGGCTTTCTGATTGTGCGCGCCGAAAACGATTATCCCAACGCCTTACCCCAGCGCGGCATGCAGTACGCGGTCGGTAGTCCGCTCGGAAACGGCGGCGTCGTGATCGCCAATCTCGATCGCCTGGCGCAGGAATTCGTCGACCGCGACGTCGTTGCGGGGCGCACCTATTACTACGAAGCGATGTCGTACGACAGCATACCGAATTACTCGACGTCGTCCCGGGTGGCCGCGACGCCGGGTTCGCTGGTGTGGGCGCGTTTGTCGCACACGCAGACGGTTTTGGCCGACGGCCGGGTGCTGCTGGCGGGCGGCCTCGGCGCCGCCGGTCCGCTCGACCTCGCGGAAATTTTCGATCCGACGACCCTCGCGTTTTCGCCGGTTGCGGCGACGATGACCACGACGCGCTTCGGGCACACCGCCACGTTGATGTCCGACGGCACGGTCTTGCTCGCCGGCGGCTACGAGGAAGGCCTCACGCAGATTTTGAACACGGCGGAAATCTTCGACCCGGCGGCGCAGACCTTCACGGCGACGACCGGCCAATTGAACTACGGGCGCGCGCTGCACACGGCGACCGCGTTGCCGGACGGCACGGTGCTGCTGATCGGGGGCACGGACGGCGTGGACCCGATCAATTCGTACGAAATCTTCGACCCGGCCACCGGGCAGTTCACGTTGGGCGGCGACATTTTGCCGAACGCTCGCTATGGCCACATCGCCGAACTCATCCCGACCGGCGTGGTGGTGTTCGGCGGCTTCGGCCAATATCAGACGGTGCCGTCGGCGGCGGTCGTGCGGCTCGACAACCTGCGCGTGACCGACCTCAGCGACATCCCCGGCCAGGAAACGCCGATGATCCTCGGCCGGCTCGACGCGACGTTGACCGTGCTGCCCAGCGGCGACAGCGTGATTGCCGGCGGCTTCACCGGCACGCTGCAAACCGGCGCCGCGACCGCCGCGTCCGAACTGTTCGCGCCGGCCGGCAACCCGTTCTTCGCCGCGACCGGCTCGCTGCAACAGGCGCGCAGCGGCCATGTCGCCGCCATCCTCGGCAACGGCACGGCCCTTATCTGCGGCGGCATCACGCCCGCGAACGTCATCCTTAACAGCGCGGAAATCTACGATGCGGCCACGGGCGCGTTCGGGCCGGCGGCCGCCATGAATACGCCGCGCACCGTCGCCGCGATGACGACGCTCGTCGACGGCCGCGCGCTGGTCACCGGCGGCAACCGCTCCATCGCCATGTTCGCCCCCGACCCCGCCTCGACGGCGGAAATCTACGATCCCGTGGCCGACACGTTTACCGTCGTCGGCGCGCAAAACCCGTGACCGCGGGACCGCCTCGGCTGCTCGTCGTTTGCGGACCGACCGCGACCGGCAAGACGGCCTTCGCCATCGGCATCGCGGAAGAAACCGCCGGCGAAATCGTCAGCGCCGATTCGATGCAGGTTTACCGGCGCATGGACATCGGCACGGCGAAGCCCACCGCCGCCGAACGCGAGCGCGCCGCGTTTCATCTGCTCGACGTCGCCGATCCCGACGACACTTTTTCCACCGGCCGCTTCCAGACGCTGGCCGCGCAAGCGATCGACGAAATCCTCGCGCGCGACCGCACCCCGATCGTCGCCGGCGGCACCGGCCTCTACATCAAAGCCTTGACGCGGGGCCTGTGGCGCGGCCCGTCGGCCGACCCTCGCCTGCGGCAGGCGTACAAGGCAGCCGAGGCCGCCGAACCGGGCAGCCTGCATCGCCGCCTGCGGGCCGTCGACCCCGAGCGGGCGGCCGAGGTGCATCCGGCCGATTTCGTGCGGCTGGAGCGCGCGTTGGAGGTCTACGACCTCACGGGCCGGCCGATTAGCGAATGGCAGAAGGCGCACGGCTTTAACGAAACGCCGTACCGCGTGTGCAAGATCGGCCTGTCGTTGCCGCGCGAAGAATTGACCGCGGCCACCGACCGGCGCGTTTTGGCGATGATGGAAAACGGCTGGCTCGACGAAGTGAAACAACTGCGCGGGCTGAACTACGGCCCGGAATTGCCGAGCCAGGCGGCGTTGGGATATCGCGAGTTGCACCGCCATCTTGACGGCCAGACGACGTACGCCGAAGCCGTCGAGCGCACCCAAACGGCCACGCGCCAATTCGCCAAACGGCAACGCACGTGGTTCGGCGGCGACGCGGAGATCGAGTGGTTTGACGCCCATCGCGAGCTCGACGCGGCGCGGGCGCGCTCGCTCGCCTTTCTGCGCGATCGTTGATCGCGCGGCCGCGCAAGAGGAGTCGTCACATGCGGTTTGCGATCACCGTCATTTTCGCCATGTTCTTGCTCGGCGCCGCGGCGTCCGGCGCCGCGGCGTCCGGCGCGGCGGCGGCCGAGGCGGCGCCGGCCGCGGGCCTGGATTCCTTGCGTTTTCTGGTGGGTTCGTGGACGGGCGAGGCCAACGGCGCGCCCGGCCAGGGCCGCGGAATTACGACGTTTGAAATCGCACTCGCGGGCAAGGCGTTGCTGCGCCGCAGCCAGACCGACTTCCCGGCGACGCCGGCGCGCGCGGCGTTCACGCATGAGGATTTGCTTGTTGTCTATGCCGAACCGCGCGACGGAAAACAGCGGGCGCTTTACCTGGACAACGAAGGGCATGTCATCGATTACACGGTCGGCATGGCGCCGGACGGCAGGTCGGCGACGTTCGTCAGCGACGCCGCGGCGAACGCGCCGCGCTTTCGTTTAACGTATGTGCAGCAGAGCTCCGACGAAATGCTCGTGCGCTTCGAGATCGCGCCGCCGGGCAAACCCGACGCGTTCGCCGTACACGTCGAGGGCGTCGTCAAACGCCGCGCCCCGCGCTGATTCGCGCGTTGCCGGCGCAATATCACAACGCGCCGCCGCGGCCCCGCTGCGTCGCGTCTTTTGGTTTCGCGCGCGCCGCGCGCGCGACGCGCGCAACATTTTGTCGATTTTTTTAATTTTCTTCTTGCGAAAAGAAACCGACCGGGCTAAATAATATCCATCTGAAATGCAGGAGCGCGATTTGAAGTTTGACCGGGAACCGCACCGAGTGCCCCTAGCGAAACTTCGTTGGCGGTGCGACCCCTCCTGCTTCCGCTTCAAAACAACGAAAGATGCGAAACCGCTCGATGGCGTGCTGGGCCAGGCCCGCGCGCTTAAAGCGATCGAGTTGGGCCTCAGTCTCGAAGCGCCCGGCTACAACATCTACGTCAGCGGTCTGCCCGGCACGGGCAAGATGGCGACGATCAAAGCGCTGCTCAAGCGGCTGGGCCCGGCGAAGGAGCCGCCGCAGGACATCGTTTTTGTCAACAATTTCGGCGATCCGCAAAAACCGGCGTGCCTCAAGCTGCCGGCCGGCAGGGGCGGCGAATTCAAGAAAGACATGTCGCTGGTGGTGGAAGATTTGCAGCGGGCCGTGCCCAATGTTTTCGACAACCAGGAATTCAAAGACCGCCGCGACGCGCTCGTCGAAGAGCACCGCAATCAGCAAAAAGAGCACTTCCGCCAACTCGAGACGACCATCCGCAACGAGAATTTTGCGATGGTGCAAGTGCAGATGGGGCCGTTCACCCGGCCGATGATTCTGCCGCTCATCGACAATCAGCCGGTGCAGTTCGAGCAACTCGAGAACTTGGCGGCGAACGGCAATTTCCCGACCGAAACGCTGGAGCGCCTCAAAGAGCAGCACGCCGTCCTGCGCAACGAACTCGAATCGACGATGAAGAAAGTCCGGCAGATCGAGCGGGCGATGCGCGAAGCGCTCAACGAACTCGAGCAGAGCTTCGGCTCGAATCTCGTCGCCGATTTGTTGTCCGACCTGCGCGAGAAGTACAAGAAGATCGAAAGGGCGCAGCGGTATTTCGACCAGGTGCAAGACGCGGTGCTCGGCGACCTCTCGCGTTTCAAAGAGCGCGAGGAGCAGCCCGCGGCGCCGGCCGGTTCGCCAATGGGCGCGGAGCCGATGGGTCCCGATGAATTCACCGAGTTTCAGGTGAACGTCGTCGTCGACAACTCGAAGACCCAGAAACGCCCGGTGATCATCGAAAACACGCCGACCTACAAAAACCTGTTCGGCTTCGTCGAGAAGCAGATCAACAAAAGCGGCAATTGGGCGACCGACTTCACCAAGATTCGCGCCGGCAGCATTCTGCAGGCCGACGGCGGCGTGCTGGTGATCAATCTGCTCGACGCCGTCTCTGAGACCGGCGTCTGGAAAAACCTCAAGCGCACGCTGAAAACCCACGAACTGGAAATCGAAGGCTGGGACGCCGTCTACTGGATGCTCGTCTCCAGCCTCAAGCCGGAACCCATTCCGATCAACCTGAAAATCGTCGCCATCGGCGACGCTTGGCTCTTCCATTATCTTTACAGCTACGACGAGGACTTCAACAAGATCTTCAAGGTCAAAGCCGACTTCGACTACGAAATGGAAAAAAGCGGCGAGATGATCATCCGCTACGCCTCGTTCCTCAACCGCATCATCACCGACGAAAACCTCCTCCATTTGAATGCCAAGGCGATGGCGGCGGTTGTCGAGGAAGGCGTGCGGATGACCGGCTGGCAGAAGAAACTCTCCACCCGGTTCTCGATCATCGCCGACATCGTACGCGAAGCCAGTTACTACGCGGCGCAGGAAAACAAAAAGCTGGTCGCCGAAACCCATATCGCGCAGGCGCGGCGGGCGCGGCGCGAACGCTTGGCCCTCTACGAAGACAAACTCAACGAACTGATCGAGGAAGGCAAGATCCTCATCAGCTCGAGCGGCGCGGTCGTCGGGCAGATCAACGGCCTGGCGGTCGCGATGCTCGGCGATTACGCGTTCGGCCATCCGGCGCGCATCACCGCGCAGGTGGGCCTGGGCAACGGCGAAATCGTCAACATTGAGCGCGAGAGCAAGCTCTCCGGCCGGATCCACGACAAAGGGATGCTGATCCTCGGCGGCTATCTCCGGGGCAAGTATCTCAAGGACAAGCCGATGAGCGTCAGCGCCAGCATCTGCTTCGAGCAGAACTATTCCGGCGTCGACGGCGACAGCGCCAGTTCGACCGAGATGTATGCGTTGTTGTCCGAGTTGGCCGGCGCGCCCTTGGCGCAAAACATCGCCGTGACCGGCTCGATGAACCAGAAGGGCGAGATCCAGCCGATTGGCGGGGTCAACGAAAAGATCGAAGGCTTCTTCGAGATCTGCAAGGCCCGTGGCCTCGACGGCAAACAGGGCGTGGTGATCCCGCACCAGAACGTCGACGATCTGATGTTGCCCGAAGAGATTGTGGAAGCCGCGCGACGGAAGAAATTCGCGATCTGGTCGGTGAAGACCGTCGACGAAGGCCTGGCCGTGCTGACCGGGATGCCGGCCGGCGAACGCCTGCCCAGCGGCGAGTATCCGGAAGGGACCATCAACCATTTGGTTGACAAGCGCTTGCGCGAGATGGCAACCGCGCTGCGCAAATTCGGCAAAAGCAAAACCGCGAAAGAACAGGAGGAGGAAGAGATGAACTGCACCAAGACCGTGACCGCGAAACCGAAAGCTGCCCCGAAGAAAGTGGTGAAGAAAGCGGCCCCCGCGAAGAAGGCCCCGGCGAAGAAAGTCGCCGCGAAAGCCCCCGCGAAAAAAGCGGCGGCCAAGAAACCGGCGAAAAAAGGCAAGTAGTTCGCCTCGCCGTTTTTTCTGCTTTTCGATGAAATTTGAAAGACTCCTGAGGGAGTCTTTTTTTTAATGGCGAATGCGGAATGCGGAATGTCGGATGAGCCTCTTGCAAATTGATCGCCGGGCCTCGGCTGCTCGCGCACGCCTGACTGCAATTCGCGAATTCCTTCCGTGCCGCGAAGAAATTCGCGGCGATCGAAGCCCCGGCGGGGCGCAGGTGATTAGCCCAGCAATTCATTGCTGGGATTTCGGGCGCCTCCCCGCGTCTCTCGCGCGTTGTCCACAACCCGTGGAATGGGTGTAGGCGCCGTCCCGGGAATTCATTCCCGGTCGCCCCGCTGGGGCTGGCGTCAATACGGAATTTTGCAACGGCTCGGATGAGAAAATCCGCATAGGTATGGCCGAAAGATCGGCGCGGCGCGCACAAACCTCATGGGCGCCCCGGCAACGGCCCGAGGCTCCGCTGATTTCGTCTTCAGCCGGCGGGCGGCCTAGGCGCGGTCGAAGGAAAAGCCGGTCAGGCCGGTTTCGTGCAGCAATTGCTGCGTGGTCGGGGCGGGCGTCGCGTCTTTCTTGCGAGCGTGATGACGCTTGCCGGCGGCCGCGTGGCGGTGATGCGTGCGGTGTTTCCGGGTCTTCTTGTGCTTCGCGGGTTTCTTTTCGGGCGCCGCGACGGCGCCGTCGTCCGTCGCCGCGCGCTGGCGTTTCGCCTGCGCCGTCCCCGGCGCGACGAAGGCGACGGCCAGCACGACCAGCATTGCGTACTTCGCCAATTTTCGCCACATGATTCGGTTCTCTTTTCCTGGTTCGTTCGGTGTCATGAAAACACAATGCCGGCGGGGCGTCAATAGGTGGGGCGCTGCGGGCGTCCGGCCCACAAGATCATGTGGTTATTTTGCCGCGAGCCGGCCGCCGGACGGCGACGCCCGCCCGGCCGATATCACATATTTTTCGTCGCAAATTTGTGATATGACGCCAGCCAGTAAGCGACGAGGTAGTCGACGCCCGGGTTCACGGCCGCGGGGTCGTCGACGCCGCAGGCCTCGAACTGGAACGGGTTGCTCTGGAAGAGGAAGTCGTCCGAGCACTGCTGCGGAATCGGGAACGCTTCGAGCGCCTGCTCCGAAATGGTCCCGATCAGGCCGGAGAGCCACGAAAATTCCTGTTCGAGCGTGTACAGCAACTCGGAGAGCGGGTCCATCGTGAAATTCGTGCGGGCCGCCAGGGCGTAATTCACGCTGGGCGCCGGCGAGAAATCGGTCAGGTCGTCGACGAGCTGCGTTTGGTACGGATCGATCGGCGGCTGCGGCGCGTACGGGCCCTGGCTCATGTAGATGCCGGTGAACCAGGGGTTGTGCGACAGCCGCGTGAACGATTCGGTCTGCGTATTGTAGGTCTGTTGCAGGAAGGCGTACTCCGCGGGGCTGAGATAAACCTTGCCGAGGCGCAGCAAATTATACCAATTCGTATGGCCGAGGTTGTTGCCGTAATACTGCGCGTAGCGGTTCATCAAGCTGATGTTCGACAGCACGATGATGTCGCGCTTGTTCGCGGGCAGCCATTGCTGCAAAGCGGTCTTGTAGCGCGCGTCGCCGGTGAGGTGATAGGCGATCAGCAACCAATCCATCTCCTGCGGCACGAGGACGGGCGCGCCGCCATCGGGCGGTTGCTCGGCGTTGTCGATGATCACCCAATTCGCGGCGATCAGGGCGTCGACGACCTCGGCCACGTCGGCGGCGATCATCGCGCGGGTCGGCGCATCGTCGACCAAATCGTAGGCCATGGCCATGCCGAAGAACCAGCCGGTGTATTGGTCGCGGCTCGTGTCGCCCCACCAGAAATCGCCGGCGTACTGGCCCGAATTCACCGCGTGGCAGCGGTCCTGGCTTTGGCACCACGCGGCGCTCTGATAAATCAAGGAGTTTTGCGAACCCCAATAGCGGGCGATGAATCCGGTTTGGCCGGTGACGTGCAGGAAGCCGTCGAGCGTATGGACCATCGCGATGGCGCTGGCTTTGGCGGCCGCGTCGTTGGTCACGTAGTAGCGCATCGCCTGGCTGCCGAGATAGGTGCCGGTCCAGATGCAACTGTCGCCCCAGTCGCCGTAGCCGGCGACGGTCGTGTGGGTCGCGTCGGTGAAGTTCGTGTCGAGCGAACCGCCGTGATAAGGCTCGTGCCATTGAATGTGCCACGCGTCGTAGTCATTGCCCTTGGCGCGCAGCGGCCCGGCCGCGACGTTCTCGTTGTAATCGCGCGGTTCGACGTTGCTCTGCGGCCACGGCGCCACGTAATCGTCGGGCAGGGGCGAGGCGTCGTCGTCCGGCGAGATATCGTCGTCCGGCGAGATATCGTCGTCCGGCGAGGCGTCGTCGTTGTCGTTATCGTCGTTGTCATCGTCGTCGTCGTCCGGCGACGCGTCGTTGTCATCGTCGCTCGGCGTAGATAAACTGCTGGAACTGCCGCCGCAGGCGAAGAGCAACGCGGCAACGACGAGGAGCAGCAACATCCGCGGGACAAGATGGTTCATCGCCGCCTCCGGGAAACGTCTGGTTCAAATCCTTTTGCTTAATTGACGCGCAACGGACCGCCAGCAGGATATGCCAATTGACCGGAAAACGCCAGAGTCGGGCGGTTCCTCAAACGTTTCGTACCGCGTTTACGAAGAACGCCCACTCGGGCAGGAGATCGCGCGCCCGGTCGGGATTCGCCCGAATCCATTCGCGGAGGACATAAAGAAACGACCCGGCGCCCGACAGACCTTTGCTGGCAAGCCATGGACCCAATCCGGCGATGAGGTCTTTTCCCGAAAACCAAACCAAAACGTCGCCGAGACTGCGGCAAAATCCGTCCGTGAAACGAGCCGCGAAATCGTCGCAGGTTTTGGCCACTGCTTCAGCCGCGAGTGCGCCGGCGATGCTTGCGCCGTGAGCAGCCGCGGTTTTCAACGCCCAATCCCGCGATGCCGCAAGGTCGAGAGCGGCCGGAAGTCGATATTCGTGATCCGTCACATCGTCCGGGCGCGTCCGCAGCTCGTAATGCGGGGGCAACGATCGCCGGGCGCAACCTACCGCCCAGCGCGCCGCTTGGTATTCGCGAATCGCATCGGCGGCGTCGCTGAGCGCCGCCCGATAACCGTCAATTTTCCATTGAGGCAGCGCCGCTTGGACGAGGACCGGATCGAGCAGGTAGTTCTCGATCTCGTGACGCCGCCAATGCCAGCCCAGAACCACAGGTGTTTTGCCCGCGGTTTCTGCCTGCGGTTCATCGGCGGGTTGCGGGTCGAAATCGAAGTCGCGGTCACGGATGTAATAAACATTGGAAAGCTTGGTTTCTCGGCGTTCCCTGTCGACGATCGGCTTGAGGCTGTTCTTGGAACCCCCGCGCTTGATCTTGGGCACTCCCGCCAACAACACGCCGAGCACTTGCGCGTCGAGACCGCCTTCGACGTAAAGCGTCTCTATCGGCACAGCCCGCCTCCTTGGAGGCGGATTTTTTCGTCCTCGGGCACGATGTCTTCCAGGGCGACCGAGTGCGAGGTGACGATGAATTGGCAACCCGGCGCCAGCTTCGGCAGGAACGTGTAAAGGCCCTGCTGTTCCGGCGGATGAAGATGAAGCTCCAACTCGTCGAGCAGCACGACCGAATTGGCGATGTCTTGCCAAACGATTTCATACGCCAGCGGAAAAACCGCCTGCTCGCCGGAAGACATTTCCGAAATATCGTACGGGACTTCGCAACCGTCGCGCCTGACCATGACGTACATGTTTGTCGGCGTCGGCTGATTCTTGTTGTTCTTCGGCTGTACGCCGACGAATTCAAACCCCGGGAAGATCCGCGCCATGTGCTCTTGAATAAGAACAACATGGTCCTTTTCGGGTGGCGGCGTCGACGTGTGGAGACCCCACAAACCGACGAGCTTGGTTCTCAGCGATTCGACCGCATCGGTCCAACCTGCTGCGTTTGATGCCCCCAAGCTCCGAAACTGGTCAAACCAGAATACGTCGCCTAGTCTTGCGATGAAACGACTTACTTGCGGTGATTCTTTCTCGAATTTGAGCAAGCGATTTCGGACGGCCAAGTATTTATACTGAGGATCCTTTTCTCTAGGTTCGGTAAAATATTTCAGACTCACGTAGGACGTGGAACTGTTACGCTTGTCGAAGTCAATTGCGAAAAATCCGAGTTTGCTCAACTTAACAATGGCATCCCACTCCTGGCCGTAAAGATCAACTTCCAGGTCAACCGATGTCGCGCCCAAAGAACTCATGCGCTCCAAAACAAAGCCGGGCCAAGTGAAGTCGCTCTTATTATTGAATTTCTGGGTTGCCAAGCCAAACGTCAGCGCGATCGCTTGCAGCGCCGTCGTCTTGCCCGAGCCGTTGTCGCCGAGCAATAACGTGCGATCCCGCACGCCGCCGTCGGGTGTGGTGAAACCCAACTCCAGGTGCTTGATGCCCTTAAAATTGTCGATCACCGCTTTTCGCAACTTCATCCGCGTAGTCCTGTGGAAGGCAAGGTCTTATATAACAACCGCGGGCGGGCGCCAACCCGCGCCAGGATCATGCGGCCGGACGCGAACGCGGCGGTCGACGGCGCCGGTCAAGCCGCCGCGGCTTACGGCATGGTCGGCGGCGCGGGCGGCGTCGGCGGGCCGGATTGGAGGCCGGTCTTCACCGAAGCCCAGATCTCGTGGAAGTTCAGCGTGGCGATGGCCAGGGCCACGCCCATCAGGCTTTCGCCGGCGATCACGCCGCTGGCGATCGGGATCACGTAATCGTCCGCCCATTTTTCGGCTCTTTTCGTGATGATCCAGACGATCAGCGCGCCGATGAACATCGACAGCGAATTCCAGAAGGGGATGACGAAGGCCAGGCCGATGCCCATCGCGCTCGGGTAATACATGCGGTATTTCGCCGGCACGAATTTGTCGAGGCACGCGAGAATGATGCCGGTGAACCCGCCCAGGGCCAGGCCCCAGCGCTTCGTCACTGACAGCGCGGCGAGCCCCTGGCTGAGCAGTTTGGCGACGCCGTACCAGACCTGCGCCGACGGGGCGGGGAACTTGTTGCTGCCGAGAATGTCGGGCGACGGCACCAGCACGTAGAACGCGGGCACGACGATCGCCGCGCCGGCGAAGATGCCGAGGAATTGGGCGATGAATTGCTTGCGCGGGTTCGCGCCGAGCAGATAGCCGGTCTTCAAGCCAGTCAGCAGGTCCGCCGAGGTGCCGGCCGCGCCGGCCGTGACCGCCGCGGTCATCAGGTTGATTTTCATAGCGGCCGCCGCGCCGCCCGCGACCTTGCTGGCCGGCGCGAGAATGCCGTAGGTCAATTGGGTGATTTTGCCCATCGCGCCGATCGGCGTCGTGTCGGTTTCGCCCGTGGCGCGGCAGGCGACGATCGCCAGGAAGAACGTCAGCACGACGCTGATGATGCCCATCCACCAGGTGATCGAGAAGGCGAGGATCTCCAGGGCGATGCACCCGCCGCCGGCCAGCAGCATGCCGGTGATGAACCACGAGCCCGGAATCTCCACTTCGTCCATCGCTTTCACGCGCGGATTGGCCAGGTCCTCGCTGCCGCTGATGATGCCCTTGAGCCCGGCGAACGCGCGGCCGATCGTGCGCCAGCCGAAGGCGAACGTCAGCAGGCCGCTGGTCACCATCACCGCGGCGCCGAACCAGAGCGACCAGTCGACGATCTGGCGGTAGCCGAGCAGCCCCTTGGCGTTGGGCACGATTTGGCCAAGCGACGCCATCCACGGCGCGAGAATGCCGTAGTTGACGATGCCGCCGAACAGCATCGACCAGCCCGTGCGCAGGCCGATCAGCGCGCCGGCGGCGATCATGATCGCGCTGTTTTCCCAACTGATCGTCCATTCCTGCAACGAATGGCCGTAGTACTTGATTTTGTCGAGCACGCCCGGAAATTGCGGAATGCGCAGCCAGTCGGGGTACGAGGCAATCTCGTTGTCGCGGAGGAAGGCGACGAGGGCGCCGATGCCGCCGGCCAGATACAGCGCCCGGGCCTTTTTTGTCGCTTCCTTGCCCTCGGCGTACAGGCTGCGGAGCGTCTGCGCGCCGGCCACGCCCGAGGGAAAACGCAACTGCTCCACGTTGATCATCTGGCGTTTCATCGGGATGGTCATCACTAGGCCGAGCGCGGCGAGAAAGATCGTCCAAAGCATTAGGGTCCAGAAGGGCAGGTGGTGGCCCTCGATCATCAACAGCGCGCAGATGGCGCTGGTGAGCGCGCCGCCGGTGGAGTAGCCGGCCGAACTGGCGGTGGTCTGCATGCAGTTGTTTTCGAGGATTGTCAGGTTCGACCGGAGAACGCCGACCTTGCTCAGCGCCGCGCCAATCGAATACGACAAGATGCACGCGGTCAGCGCCACGCCGAGGCCCCAGCCGGTTTTCAGGCCGATGTACAGGTTCGACAGGCTCATGAAGCCGCCGAGGATCATGCCCATGATGACGGCGCGCACGGTCAACTGCGGCACGTCGCCCTGGTAATGATTTTCGAACCATTCCAACTCGATGTCTTCCGCCGCGCGGCCCACGGGATCGATGCCCATGAAGTCGCCGGCCGCCTCGGGGCGGGTCTCGTCCTGCGCCATGTGTCTCACCTTTTTTGCTGAAAAGATTGAGGCAAATTAGTGCGGACGACGGCTGCGCGTCAAGCCGCCGCGGGCCGCAGCCGAACTCAGGTCGTCGGCTCCGCGAGGACGCCGCGCCGCCGCAAAATTTCGAAGAGGACGATTCCCGCCGCGGTGGCCACGTTGAGGCTTTCTTTTGCGCCCAGCATGGGAATCCGGACCACCGCGTCGCATAGCGCCAACGTCGTGTCGTCGAGGCCGTCGACCTCGTTGCCGAAAACGACGGCGACGGGCGTCGGCCACGCGAACGCCACGTATGACGCGGCGTTCGCGACGGCCTCGACGCCGACGACCGGCACGCCGCGCGCGCGCAACATGGCGAGCGCCTCGGTGGTCGTCTGGTGGTGGGTCCACGGCACGGTTTCCTCCGCGCCCAGAGCGGTCTTGGCGAGTTTGACGTTCGGCGGATACGCCGTGCAGCCGCACAAGTGCAGGCCGGCGACCGCCGCCGCGTCCGACGTGCGAAAAATCGAACCCACGTTGAACGCGCTGCGGATGTTGTCCAGCACCACGTACAGCGGCTGCCGCGGGCGCGCCGTGTTGTTTTCCCGTTCCGGCATACGGTGGAGTTTGCCGCTTGCGCCCGGCGGGTCAAGCCCCGGCCGACTCGCAGATCGAAATGTTTTTTGACACGATCATCAGGGTCGGCGAGCAGCGAACAGCGAGCAGCGAACAGCGAGCTGCGAACAGCGAACAGCGAACGACGAACAGTGAACAATGAACACGAAGATGCGGTGTTTTTTGACACGATCAACAGGATCAACAAGATCAACGAGAACGCTTCACGAACTCTTCGTCGCGTGGGAACGTGGCGAACATTTGTTCACTGTTCACTGACCTCTACAGATATCCCAAGCTGTGCAATTTTTCGCGATAGGCCGGGTCGAGGTCGGGGCCGGCGGCGGGCGGAAACAGGATATCCGGCGTCGGGCGGCCGAGCCAAAGCTCGCGCAACGCCTGCACGCGTTGCGGTTCCGCCGCCGCGACGTTTTTTTTGTCGGCCGCGTCGGCGGCGACGTGGAACAACAATTCGTCGCCGTTCTCTTCGTTGCGCAGCCATTTCCAACCGTCGGCGAGCACGGCGCTCCAACTCAGCCGCGGATCGCGTTCCGTAGCGGCGAAAAGGGCGCGCGACGGCGCCGGTTCGCCGCGGGCGAGGCCGGTCAGATCGACGCCGTCGAGGTAATCGGGCGGCGCGGCCCCGGCCGCCGCGGCGAGGGTCGGATACAAATCGACGAGACTGACCGGCGCCGGCACGACCGTCGCCGTCGTGGCGCCGGGCCAGCGGATCAGCAGCGGCACGCGCAGGGTCTCGGCGAACAAATCACCGCCGTGCAGCATGTTGCGATGGTCGCCGAACGACTCGCCGTGGTCGGCGGTGATGACGATCAGGGCACGGTCGGCGCCGGGCAGGGCGCGCAACGCGGCGCCGACGGAAGCGTCCGCGGCGGCGATTTCGGAATCGTAGAGGTCCGCGAGCAGGCGCATGGCGTCGCGGTGTTGCAGAAAATAATTTTCGAGCACGAGGCGGTTGAACTCGGTTTGCGTCAGGGTCTTGATCCGCTCGGGGTCGACGTCGGGCCGCCATTGGTCGATCCAGGGGCGGACCGGCAAATACGGATGATGCGGATCGAAATAATGGAGATAAAGAAAATACGGCTGGCCGCGGCGCAGCGCGCGGCGCAATTCCGGCGCCGTCGCCGCGAACGCCCGGTCGACGGGCTCATGTTTGACGAACGAAAAGAAGCGATAGGTCTCGAAACCGCGCGCCAGGCCGAATTTCGGGTCCAGATGCCCGTTGGCGGTCACGCCGAAGGTGGCGTAGCCGGCCTGGCGCAGCGCGGTCGCGAGCGTGACGAAACGCTCGCTGAGCACCGGCTGCCCTTTGACGCCCGTCGGGCCGGTCGATTCCGCGGTGTTCACGCCGTGCCGCCACGGATACACGCCGGTGAAGAGCGAGGCCATGCTCGGCACGGTCCAACTCGACGGCGCCTGGGCGTTGTCGAACCGCACGGCCCGCGCGGCGAAGCGATCGATGTTCGGGGTCGTCGGATGGGCCGCGCCGTAGACGCCGACGTGATCGGCGCGCACGGTGTCGACGACGATCAGCACGATGGGCGGCCGGGCCGTGGCGGGAACGGCAAACCACCAGCGGCCCGCGAGAAACAGCGCCAGCGCAAAGGCGAGCGCGATCGCGAGCGCGATCCGCAGTCGTTGGTTTTTTCTGTCGCTTCGGACCATGTCGGCGCCTGGGTTGCGGGGGCCACGAGGAAGTCTAGCAAACCGGCCAGCCCGCGGCGACCCGCGTTCGCGGCGGTCCGGAACGGCGCTGATTGGACAACGCCGACGAAGACCGGCAGAATCAACGGCCGCGGCGGCGACGCGTGCGGAATCGCCCGCGGCGCCGGCGACCGCGCGGGAAGGGTATGAACAAACGAAAAGCCAGGGCGCGGCGGTTTTGGGCGCTGGCCAAACCGCGGCTGGCGGCGGCGCTGTTCGGGCTGGCGGCCTGCGCGGGCATCGTCGCGGCGTTTCATGTTCAGATGCGCCGGCGCGCGCCCAGCGCCACGGCCCTGCCGCCGGGCGCCTTGTCGGGCCGAAGTTTCATCGAGCGCGACGAGCAACTCGGACTGCGAACCATCCCGGGCCTCCATGAGCCGCAACGATTGACCTGGAACGGCCGCACGCTTTTCGACGTCACGTACGACACCGACGAATTCGGCCGGCGGATCACGCCGCAGCCGCCGGGGCCCTACGAGCGGTTCGCGATTTTCGCCGGCTGTTCCTTCGTATTCGGTTACGGCGTGCAGGGCGGCGAAACGTTGCCGGCGCGGTTCGCCGAGGACGCCGTTGGCCGAAAGCTCCATGTTTACAACGAGAGCACAGTTGGCTGGGGGCCCAACCATCTGCTGGCGCTGCTCAGCGACCCCGCCTATCCACGGGGCATCGCCGAAAAACGCGGCATCTGGCTTTATTTGTTCATTGAGCATCATCTCCAGCGCGCCGGCGGCAGCGTGCGCGACGACTCCCGCCTCTTCACGCACCCGTACTACCGCGTCGCCGCCGATGGCCGGCTCGAACGCCTCGCGGCGGCGGGCGTCGCGCATCCGCCCGGGGAATTCGGCCGGTTTGGCTATTTCATGCGAAATCAGTTTGAGCGGTACGATTTGCAGATGCCGCAGGCGCTGCTCGACCAGGACATCGAACTGACGGCGAAAATCTTGAAGGAATCGCAGCGCCTGTTTCGCCAGAAATTCGCGAGCGACGGTTTTTACGTGATCTTGTATCCGGGCAACCGCTCGGGCCCGCGGCTGGCGGCGCGCTTGGCCGACGCGGACATCCGCGTGCTCGATTATCAGAAATTGTTTACGTCGTTCGACGACAAGGGCGATCTGTGCATTTTTCGGGGCGTGGAAAACCACCCGAACCCGGTCGCGTACAAGATTCTGGCGGACGCGCTATACGACGACCTCGAAGTAGCGGGCGCGCTTTGACGGGCGCGGCGTCACCGCGCCGGCGCGTCCCCCTGCGGAGAACAAGTGGGTAGAATCGCAGACGAATTGCGCTGGGCCTGGTCGAAAGCTCGTCGACGCCTGCTGGCGGCGGCGTTCGTCGGCGTTGCGGCGGCCGCCGTCGTCGCGGGCGTGCTCGCGGCGCCCCGGTGGGCGGCGTGGCGGCGCGGCGCGGCGCCGCCGGCGAACGGCGGTCACCGCATCGAACGCATCATGGCCGATCTATTCGTGCGCGACGCCCGGCTCGGCTACCGCAACGGCGCCAATTTGCAGCAACACGAGCGGGCCACGTTGGACGGCCGTATGGTTTACGACGTCGTCTATACGACCGACGCCTTGGGCTGGCGGGCGACGCCCCAACCGGCGTCCGGGCCGTACGATCGCTTCGCGATTTTCGCGGGCTGCTCGTTCGACTTTGGCGCCGCTGTCGCCGACAACGAGACGTTTGCCGCGCGGTTCGCGGAGGACGCCGTGGGCCGCAAGATCCACGTGTACAATCACAGCGCGATCGGCTGGGGGCCCAATCATCTGCTGACGTTGATCGAGGAACCGGAATATGCGCAGAACATCGCGGAGAAACGCGGCCTGTGGATTTATCTGTTCATGGATCACCATGTCATTCGCGCCCGCGGCGATTGCGACGACCACCCCCGGGTTCGCGGGAACCCGTGCTACCGGATTTCGCACGGTCGGCTCCAGAGTTATGCCGGGCCGCAGGTCCGCGATCCGAGCGACGCGGCGGCGCGCCTGAACGCGTACCTCGGGGAGCATTTTCACGGCAGCCATTTCGACGAATACCTCGGTCCGCGCGACCGCGACCTGGATTTGACGGCGCAAATCCTGGCCGAGACCAATCGCGTCTTCCGCCAGAAATTTACGGCGGACGGATTCATCGTCGTCTGCTGGCCCGAGTACGGCCGCAATTGCCGGGCGCTCGAAGAGCGGCTGGCCGGGTCGGATATTCGCTTTTTCCAATATCACAATTTGTTCAAGCAATATGCCGACAACCGCGATGTGATCGTCGATCCGCTCGTCGACACGCACCCCAACGCCGTTGCCTTCAAACTCGCGGCCGACGAGTTGTACGAAGATTTGGCGAAGGTCGGGCTGTTGTGAACCCGGAACCGCTGAGTTTCTTTTCGTTGACGGCGCGCCCGCCGTTTCGCCGTTTCGGATGGCACGCTTTTTTTTGCCTGGTCGCGCTGTATTTTCCGCTGTTGCTCGTGCGATCCACATACGTCAGCGGCAACATCAAACTGCAAAACGACTCTTTTAATTTGTTCTGGGGCGCCGAGCAGTTGGTGGTGGACCACACGTTTCCGCTGACCGGCAATCCGGTGTTTCACGCTTTTCGGCTGGGACCGCTGGCCTATTTGCTGACGGCGCTGCCGCAAGTCGCGCGCCACGGTTTCGTTTCGTCGTATTCGTTTTTGTGGCTGCTGTACGTATTGTCGCCGCTGCCGATTTATGCGGCGGTCTGGCGCCTCTTTCGGAGCGCGACGGCGGCGTTCGCGGCCGCCTTGTGGTTCGGCGTTTGCGGTTCGGCCCAGGAAGAATTGATGGGCTTAATGCTCAATACGTCGTATTTGCCGTTGTTCCTCGCCTTTTACACATGGTTGTTCTTGCGCCAGCCGCAGGAATCGGCGCTGCTGCCGCTCTATGCGGCCATCGGCTTGTGCATGCAATTGCACATGACCGCAGTTTTTCTGATTCCTTATTCGCTGGTGTTCTTGTGGCCCGGCCGGCAGAAGTGGCGGGTGCAATTGCCGTGGCATCTGCTGGGCCTGCTCGTCGTAGCGGCGATGCACGCGACGGTGCTGCTGGACGTCTTCTTGCGAGCCGACCTCGGTTTCGCGACCGCGAGCCATTCCGCCGCGCCGCACGCGGCGGCTTTTGACTGGTCGGTTTTTTTCGGCCTGCTCACAGCGCAGGTGCACTTCGGCGCGCCGTTGTTGGTTGCGGCCCCGGTGTTTTTCCTCCGGTTGACGACGCCGGGCGCCGCGAGCCGGGCGCTGCTCGGCAAGACGGCGGCGGTGGTCGTTGTGAACGCGTTGCTGTCGGCGACCCTGAATGGCCTGCGCGGCATTCACACCGGCGACCGCTTTTTTCTGATCGAATTACCGTTCCTTTGCCTCACGTTAGCCGCGGCCGTGAGCCTGGCGGAGCGGGCGCCGCGCGTCGGCCCGGGGCGGCTGGACCGGCTCTTTGCGGGCGCCGCGCTCGTGCCGATCATGCTCAGCCTGGCCGGCGCGTGCCGCGATTTGTCGCCTTTTCGACCGCACGCAATGCTTCTCGTACACGTGAACAACGTCGAGAATTTGCACCGCTGGCTGCGGACCGCCGGCGTCGACCGCGTCTCCGAGGTCGCCGGCGTTTGGCAAATCGACCAGGACGGCGAGCGCTGTACGGCCCTGCCGGGCCGCGCCTATTTTCCCAACCTGTTCCACACCATGTTGTGTTATGAGCATCCGGAGGATTGCGGCGCCGCCGGCCGCGGCGAGACGATCCGTCTCGCGACGTTCGGCTTCGCCCGGGCCGACGATGTGACGAGCTTTCTGCGGACGCCCGAACAAGCGCTGGCCCGGCCAGACCGCTGCGGCGGGCCGTTCGCCGCCAGCGACCGCGTGATAAGTTACTTTTGCCGGGGTCCGGACGATCCGCTGCAGCCGGCGGTTCGCGAACTTCCGCTTTGCGACTGACGCCGGCCGAGCGGCGCGCGTCACCGCGGGAATGGCGGATATCGGTCGGCCAGGAACGCGTCGCGCAACAGCGCGGCATCGCGCGCGCGGAACGCTTCGACGAACAAGCGGTACGCGCCGGCGGCGTTCGCGCCGGCGATGTCGGTCGGCAGGAGCCGCGCGTCGTTGTCGTAATCGACCCCGAACAACCCGAACCGCGGCTCAAAGCTGCCCCACTCGTAGTTGTCGAGCAAACTCCAATAGTAGAAGGAATGCACGCGCCGGCCCTCGCGGATCCCGCGAACCATCTCGAGCAGGAACTCCTTGAGCGCCCCGTCCCGACCGACCCCGTCGGGATGCGGCCAGGCGCGGCCGTCGGCGAAGCGATGGCAGATGCCGTGTTCGACGATATGAATCGGCAAATCGCCCGCGGTCCACGAATACGATTCGAGAAAGAGGCGCAGCACGCCGGGGTGGAAATGCCAATCGTACGGCTGCGCGCCGATGCGCACGAGCCGCGGAAACGAGAAATCGATGTTGTCGGCGGGGAAGGGGTCGTAATAATCGAACGCCAGCACGTCGATCAGGCGCGGCTCGTCGCCTTCGTAAATGAAATCCGCGAGCCGGGAAAATGGCTCGGGCCGGAAGCCGCGCTGCAGCAGGCGGTCGAGGACGCTGTCGATGACGTGCTTGAGCGCCCGCGGGCCGTTCACATACGGCGCGCGGCGGACGTGCGCGCGAAACCGTGCGCGCTGGTCGGCGACGTAGGTCGGGATGTCGGCGCGCGCGGCGCCGTTGGCCCGCGCCAGAAAAAGATCCGGGGCGATTTTGTCCAGGCCGTAGATGCCGGCGCACCAAGTGTTAAGCGTCACCGTGGGCCGCGGCCAGCCGCGTTCGCGGTAGATCCGGTGGATCGTCCGGTAGGCCAGGACGTGCGCCAGCAGCAAATTTTCGTAACAGGTCATCGCCGGGCGCAAACCCTTGGCGCCGCCGGTCGGGAAGACGCCGCCCAGGTAACCGGCCATCGTCGATGAGATAGGCTCGTTGATCGTCAGGAAAAACGGGATGGGCGGCTTGCCGAACTCGCCGACGAGCGCGTCGTTGATCGCGCCGACCGCGAACTCGACGTAGGCGCCGAACCATTCGCGGACTTTGGGCCAATCGAGCCAGAGGTCGAGCCCGGCCCACAGCGGGTTGGTGAAGTGGTGAAGCGTCACCGCCGGGAACATCCCGCGATCGTAGGCGGCGGCCATGATGCGGGCATAGGTCCGGGCGGCTGCGGCGGAAAACGGCGGCGGGTTCGTGGCCGCCGGGTCGGTCGCCGGTTGCAACCGCGCCCACTCGACGCCCATCCGGAAGGCGTTCAACCCGATCCACGCCCCGCGGTCAAGCGCGTCGCCGTAGTTTTCGAGGAACCGCGCGCACGGACCGGTGCACGCTTTTTCGCCGCGCACTTCGGCGCCGAACCAGTTGTTTTTCGGGTCGTCCGGGCCGTTGAAGCCGCCTTCGACTTGATAGCCGGAGGTCGACGCCCCGAAGTCGAACGTCTCCGGAAACGAAAAGCCGTCCAATTCGCGGTCGAGCAAGTCGCGGTCGATGTGCAATCTAGTCATGATCGGCCTCCACTAGGATCGCCGAAACCGGGATGTCGCAAACGAAGCGGCGGCGCTATTTCTTCGGATAGCCGACCGTCTGAGCGAGAACGATCCGCTGCGTCGGCTTCAACTTCAACGTCTTGGCCAATGCGTCCCGGTCGACGTTGCCGCGGACGACCGTCACCAGGCCTTCGGACGCGCAAAACAGGTAAACATTCTCGGCGATGAAGGCGGCGTCGGCGGACGTGTACCGAAGTTTGTCTTCGTCGCCGCCGTCGGTTTTCGCGAGGTCGGCGATGTAGACGAGATTGACCGACGCATCCTTCACGAAGGGCTGCTTGCCGGTCGCGCCGCGCAGATCGCCGGCGAGAACGAGCTTTAGCTGATTGGCCTTGGCGTCATAGACGTACATTCCGTCCGGGAGCGCGACGTACACTTCGATTTCCTGCCAATTCTTGGCCGAAGGCGCCGTGCGCTTGCCGATATCCGCGCGGTTGACGCCGTCGGCGGCCCACAACAAATTTGCCAGCGTCTGGTCGGGCATGGCCTTGTCGGCGTATTCGCGGCCGGATTGGCGATTCTTCAAAACCTGCATCAGCGGCTTGCCGCCGTCGGTTTGCGGCGCGGGGAGCTGAATCACCTGAAGCGCATCTTTCGCCGCCGAGTGCAGCGGGCACGCCAACAACGCGGTCGCCAAACACAGCGCGGCGACCAATAATTTGGTTTTCATCGGAGCCTCCGTTGAACGAGAGAGTTTCAGGCCCCGATTCTGGCGCTTTTCCGCCAGGAGGTAAAGACGGCCCGCGCCGGGCAATCAGCCGGAACTCGGTCGCCGGCGACTTGGGAAACGCCGGCAACTTGCGTTGCCGCCGCGCGCGCGGTACCATTTTACGGTTGCCTTCAGCGCGGGAGGTTCGCATGCCACGAAACAGCTTCCTGATTTTGTCGCTGCTTCTGATCGCGGCGGCGTGTTGGCTCGGTTGCGGCAACGGGTCGAGCAGTTCGAAAACGACGCCGGCCGACGACGACGGGTCGCCCGCCGACGATGACGACAACGACGATCAGTCGCCGGCCGACGACGACGCCTCGCCGGCGGACGATGACGATGACGCGTCGCCCACGCCGCATCTGCTGCCCGGCCCGAACGAACCCGGCTATGACGCCGCGCTCGAGGCCAAGGCGACGGTGTACGATCGCAGCTTCCAAAACTTCAACGCCTACGGCCTGCTGATCAACGCCGACGTGGGCGTGCCGCTCACCGCCACGGCCGATCGGCAATTGATCTACGATTTCTTGCACAGCAGCGATAGCTGGGATTTCGAAGCCTGGTCCGGCAAGAACCCCGAAGACGTCATCTCCGACAACGAGGCGACGGCCGGCCTGTACGCCGGCTCCGGCATCGCGGCGGACGCCTTTCGCTACGGCCTCATGCGCGATCAGGGGTATCCGCAGGAGGACGTCGACCGGGCGCGGCAATTCCTGCTGCGGGGCATGGAAGGCCTGCGGATCGCCATCGAAATCACGGGCGTGAAGGGCGTGATCGCGCGCGGCTACATGCGCAAGGACATTCCGGGTTCGGGCGCCACGACGCAGACGACGCCGCTGTTCGACGACCAGGGCAACCCCCTGCCGACGGTGAAGACCAACGGCACCGCCCGCGCGGACAATTCCCCCGATCATAAATATCCCAATTACATCTGGATCGACGGCTGCAGCCGCGACATGCTGCTGGGCTGGGCGGCGGCCTTCGGCGGCGTCTGGGAAGTGATCAAGGACGACCCGACGATCGACCCCGGCCTGAAGGCGCTGCACCAGCAGTACGCCAGCGACCTCGCGCACAACCTGATGCAGGTGAAGCCGGACGGCTACGACCTGGAAATCGGCGACGCCGACGGGCGGACGACGATCAACGGCTACCTCAACGAAAACGCGTGGGACACCATCTATCTGCCGTGGCTCGGCATCAAGGACGGCGGCTACACGCTGATGTCGCTGGGGGCCATTTCGGCGCTGGCGTACGCGTCGGAAGACCCAACCGTGGTCGATTATCTCTACGATACGCTGCTCGGGCCGCGGCGGTTCCAGGACATCACCTACAACAACATCATCGGCATCAACCTGTGGTGGGACACGAACTACAGCGGCGTCAACATGGCGTTCCAAGGCATGTTGCTGGCGCAACGCTATATCGACGACGAGGACACGATCGACAAGCTGCGGCATACGCTGGCGTACAAGCTGTACGATTACCCGCCGGACGCGACGCGCATGCCCAAGCAATATTCGTACAGCCTCTTCGATTTCATTTACGCGGCGGGAATCGCGGACATGTCGGCCTATCACCCCGCGAAGCATCCGCCGGACGAAGACGCGGTGCAGCGCGGCGTCCAGAGCCTGATGGAATATGCCGAAGCGCCCTTTTGGGAAGTCACCGTCACCAACTGCAGCGCGCAGGCGATCCAGAGCGGAATGTGCCAGTTCCCGAACGGCCAGTGGGTGACCGTACTGGGCGACGTCGGGCGCAGTAAAGAGTTGATGACCGAACAGCCGTTCCCCCAGACCTATCGGCCGCCGAGCGATTATCAGTGGCGGTCGAACCCGTTTGATCCGAACGGCGGCAGCGACGGCACGCGCCTGCTGCCGGCGGTCGATTGGCGCTGGGCCTATTGGTATGCGCGGTGGGCGAGGTAGGCAGGGTCGGCAGTGGCCAGTCGCCAGTGGTCAGTTGCCGGTAGATCGGGCAGGTCTAAGAAGGTTTAGACTCGGTCGGCTTCGTTTCGGTTTTGGTTTCCGATTTGGTTTCGGTCTTGGCCGTCGAGGCCGCGCCGTCTTTCCCCGCCGCGGCGTCGGTCTTCTCCGCCTTGGCGCCCTCGTCGCCGTTCTTGTGGGCGTGATGGCCGTTGCCGTTGTCGCCGCCGGTCTTGCGGGCGTAATCGGTCTTATACCAACCGCTCCCTTTTAGCTGGAACGACGACAAACTGACCTGCTTGTGCAACTCGCCGCCGCACTGCGGACACACTGTCAGCGGCGGATCCGAGAACCGCTGCATTCGCTCAACGTGCGCGCCGCACGCGACGCACCGGTATTCGTAGACTGGCATCGACTGAATCCTCGACCTTCTGGGCGCTCCCCAAAGCGCTAGAAACATAATGTTTTCCACGGGTTTGTCAAGGCGGGTCGCGGCGGACCGACTTCATGTCGCGCCGGCGATTTCGCGATAGCAAGCAGCGTACGCGGCGGCGATATTCGGCCAGGAGTAACGGCGCACCGAAGCCGCGGCGGCGGCGCCGAGGGCGGAGTCGGGCGGCCGGCGCAGGATCGCCAGCATCGCCTCCGCCAGGGCCGCCGGGTCCTGCGGCGGAACCAGATAGCCGTTTTCGCCGGCGACGATTAGCTCGTCCAGGCTGCCGATTTTCGTGCCCAGCACCGGGCGGCCGGCGGCCAGCGCTTCGAGCATCACGACCGGCGTGCCCTCGGTCTCGCCGCGTTCGGTGACGATCGAGGGCACGGCGACCAACTCCGCCCATTGGTAGAAGGCGTTCATCTGCTCGTGCGGGCGCGCGCCGAGAAACAACGCTGAATCGCCGAGGCCCAGCGCCGCCGCCTCGGCCTCGAGCCGCGGCCGGCGATCGCCGTCGCCGACCAGCGCCAGCGTCAACTCGGGAACTTCGCGTTTGACCAGCGCGAACGCCCGCAGCAGGTATTCCACGCCCTTGACCTCGATCAGCTTGCCGGCGTAAAGCACGCCGCGCTTGCCGGCCAGTTCCGGCGGCGGGGCGTCGCGCCGCGCGGCCGAAAAATCGGCGAGGTCGACGCCCATCGGCAACGTCTGTGCGCCCGGATCGAAACCGGCTAGGTCCGTCAACATCTGCCGCAGGTGCGAGCTGACCGCGAACACCCGCTCCGTGCGCCGCAAGATGAAACGCACGATCGCCCGGCCGCCCGGAAGCTGGCGCAACAGGTGCAAATCCGACGAATGAATCGTGACGATGCGCGGCGGGGCGTCGGCCCCGGCGAGCGCGGCGTTGAGCGCGCTGGGCGCCAGCCAGTGGCTGTGAATCGCCGCAAAGCGCTCGCAGGCGAGGATGCGCCGCAGGAACCGTTGCTGCGCGACGACCAACGCCTGGGCCTGGAGTTTGCCCAGCCACGACGATCGTAAATTGGGCAGCAGGCCGACGCCGTTGGCCAGAAATTCGCGCTTTTCCGGCACGAAATAGGGAAAGCGCCAGACGCGCAGGCCCGCCAGTTCCTCGGCGAGCGCGGCGCCTGGATCGTGCGGGGCGACAACCGTGATCGCGAATTCGTCGGCGAGATGGCGGCACAGGTCGAATACGAACCGCGCCGGCACGGCGTCGCCGGCCCAGCGCGGAAAGGTCGTGGTCAGGACGAGGATTTTCGGTTTCGGCGTCATCGCGAGTGCGGGTCGCGGTCGTTCCGATTCCGCGCGCGCGCCAGCAGGTCTTCCATGAGTTGGCGATTGGCCGCCGAAAGGTCGGCGAGCACGCCCAGCACCGCGGTCTGAAAACCGATGATCGTCAGGATCGCCGCCAGGATCAGGCTCTGGACATGGCCCTGACCGCGCGCCGCCAGGTAGTAATAGAGGAAGCGCAGGCCGATCAGGCTGCCCAGGCCGAGCAGTGTGGCGGCGACCGCGCCCAGCGCCTTGAGCGGCTCGTAAATCAGGAACATGCGCACGATCGTGACCGCGCTGCGGCCGACGTAACGCCACGTCGAACGGATCAGCCGGCTTTCGCGCGTCGGCGGATTCGTGCGGATCGGGGCCGTCGCCACCGCCAGGTTCTCGCGGCCGGCCTGGATCAGCGTTTCGAGCGTGTAGGTGTAGCGCGACAGCACGTTGAGCCGCGCCGCCGCCCGCCGCGAAAAGGCGCGGAAACCGCTGGTCGCGTCGCTCACCTGCAAACCGGAAAACCGCCGCACGACCCACGAGCCGAAGCGTTGCAGGCGTTTTTTCAGCGGCGAGAATTCGCGAATCGCGTCCATGTCGCGCACGCCGACGACCAGGTCCGCGCGGCCCTCGACGATCGGGCGAACCAGCTCGGCGATCGCCGACCCCGGGTACTGATTGTCGCCGTCGGTGTTGACGATGACGTCGGCGCCCAGATCGAGCGCGGCGTCGAGGCCCGCGCGAAAGGCGGCGGCGAGGCCGCGATTCGCCGGAAAGCGCACGATGTGCCGCACGCCGTGGGCCCGAGCCACGTCGGCCGAGCCGTCGCGGCTGCCGTCGTCGATCACCAGGACCTCGATCTCGTCAAAGCCGGCGACCTGCCGGGGTAGATCGGCCAGCGCGGCCGGCAACGTGGCGGCTTCGTTGAAGCAAGGTATTTGAATGACGAGCTTCATCTTAACGAAATCTGCCATACGGCACGAGGAATTGGTAGACCCTCGGGAGGGAAGAATGCGGAATGCGGAATGCCGAATGCGGAATGAACCGCGCGAGCTTGTCGGGGCTTCGCGTGGCGCTTCACGAAACTGCGGGTCCGTGGGAATCTTGAGAGTTATGGGAATTCTGGGAGTGATGAGACCGATGAGAACGTTGGCAACCCGACAGCGAACCCAGCAAGGCTCATGGTTCCCAGAATTCCCAGAATCCCCAGAACTCCCAGAATTCCCACTTTCGCCATCACTTCAAGAACTCCGGTAGCTTGCGCGCCAACGCGCGCAACGCCCGGCCGCGGTGGCTGATTTCGTTTTTCACCGGCAGCGGCAATTCGGCGAACGTGGCGTTCAAGTGCGGCACGAAAAACAGCGGGTCGTAGCCGAAGCCGTCGACGCCGCGCGGCGCGTCGAGCAGCGCGCCGGCGCATTCGCCGCGCGCGGTCAGCACGGCGCCGTCGGGGCGCCGGCAGGCCGCGACGCAGACAAAGGTCGCGCGGCGATCGGCCACGCCGGCCATTTCCCGCAGCAGTTTGGCGTTATTCGCGGCGTCGTCGGCGCCCGGCCCGGCGAAGCGCGCGCTGAACACGCCCGGCCGGCCGCCAAGCGCTTCGACGCACAAGCCGGAGTCGTCGGCGATCACCGGCACGCGGGCCTGCGCTTCGAAAAAGGCGGCCTTGATCAGCGCGTTGGCTTCAAACGTTTCGCCGTCTTCGATCGCGTCGCCGGCGATCCGCAACTCATCGAGCCCGACGACCCCGAAGCCGGACGGCGCCAGCAATTCGCGGATTTCCCGCAGTTTGCCCTGGTTGCGCGTCGCAACGAGAATCGTGGTCATCGGCAATTCCTACCGCGGCAGCGGACCGAGCGCGTCGCGTTGCAGGCGGGTCAGGCGTGCGACGCCGCGGCGGGCCAGCGCC
>Ga0181520_10002722_pt1 | contig 32225 bp, 26 predicted proteins | sample PEATcosm2014_Bin_29_FD_132451 | JGI IMG/M metagenome (GOLD analysis project Ga0181520, IMG submission 132451) | Peatland microbial communities from MTU Mesocosm Facility, Houghton, MI, USA - PEATcosm2014_Bin02_30_metaG | ecosystem: Environmental > Terrestrial > Soil > Wetlands > Peat | place...
CGGGTTGTGCTTCGACAATACCTTGGTGATCGCCGCCGTCAGCGTCGTCTTGCCGTGATCGATGTGACCAATCGTTCCAACATTCACGTGCGGCTTTGAACGGTCAAACTTTTCCTTGCCCATGCCCTTTTAGTCCCTTCCGTTAAACTTTTTGTTGTCGCCCCGCAAACCCGGGTCGAAAAAATCTCGGCGCCGCCTCAATAGTAGGCGTACACCCTGAAATACCTTTGCCGCAGCTCGAAAGCCACTGCTTCAACCAGCCGCAGATAACGCTCGCGGGTCAAACCCTGGTCGGAAACCGGCAACGCAGCAAACAATTGCGGCGCCTGCTTCCCCAACAGCCCCCGCTTCAACACACCTTCAAAATCGCGGATACGGAGTTTCGAACGAGTGACGCGATCCAGCAGAACTTCTACATCTCTGAGGTCGAAGGCCGCATCGATCAAGGCGTGTAGCTGCGCATAACCTTGCCGATCCTGGACCTCAATTGCCGCCTGTTCAAACATCTTTTTCGCCCTCAATCGGTCCACGAACGACGACCGCTTCGTGGGGGCCCATGCAATCTCTTCAGCCCTGCCGCCTGTGTTCAACATCTTTGGAGCGGGAGACGGGGATCGAACCCGCGACCAACAGCTTGGAAGGCTGTGACTCTACCACTGAGTTACTCCCGCCTGAAAAGCCTCGAGCTCTTAGCTACTAGCTTTTAGCTGCACTTCTGCCGGCGCGAGCCTCAGCGGCATACTCCGCCTTTGCGCCAGCTAGAAGCTAGAAGCTAGCCGCTAGCGGCTGAAATCTGGAGCTGATGACCGGGTTTGAACCGGTGACCTCTCCCTTACCAAGGGAGTGCTCTACCAACTGAGCTACATCAGCCTTACTAAAATCTTCAGGATGCCGAATTGCCATCCTTTTCGGCACTGCGGCGAATCCGATCCGCCTGCCGCGCCAAAACCGTTCGCAAAGCCATTCCGCCAATCACGATCAGCGGAAGCAGCCGCATCTCGACCGGCTTGCCCATGACCACCATACTGCCAGCGTCCATGGTAAACCACGCAACCGCCGCCAGAACAGCATACAACCCCAGGGCCATCCAATACTTCCGGTCCAGTTCCGAACCGGTACTGTGAAGCCCCGCAGTCAAACGCTTATGGGCAACGTTGTCAGGCCTTTGCCACATCCGCGTTCCTACCTTTTCCAAAACATGGTGCACAGGGGAGGGTTCGAACCTCCGTAGGTCTAAGACCGGCAGATTTACAGTCTGCTGCCATTAACCACTCGGCCACCTGTGCACAACTTTTCCGATCCTCAACCATCCACTTCGGCACATCACGCCCCCTCCGGAGAACCTCCGGCCAACTGGGAGCTTGCACCTCTGGGGAGTTACCGCGGAGGACAGGCACGGCGTAAACATCCGCGCCGCTCAAACTTTTCTATCCCAGATTCCGCCGCCTGGTCTCATTTCGTGGAGCTGGCGAAGGGATTTGAACCCCCGACCCTCTGATTACAAATCAGATGCTCTACCAGCTGAGCTACGCCAGCCCTTCCACCTCGGAAACCACCCCGAGATCAGTCAGGAAACCTGTTTCACAACCTGTTCGAGGGGACGGACACACTTCCGCTTCGCACACCCATCGGCACAGAAATAAAGATTAGCATATGCCCGCCGCGTGAGCAAACCGGACCAGCGAAAGGTCTGTTCAAAACGATAAAAACAGGGTAGCCCCGCATTTCAAAACAGCACCGGCAGGAGTGCATCCAACCACCATGGAAGACCGTACGAGAATCGACAGACCACACGAAAAGACGCTTCTTTCAATTGCCAGCCTGCTTTGCCTGTTCTCGGCGCCAGGGCTTTTGTTTGGCTCTACCGCGCTGCTGATGGAGGAACCCTACGGCGAATTCGGCGCCATGAATCCCACCGGCCACGCCGCCGTCTATCTGAACCACATATGCGCCGACTCGCCTACCGTTTTGCGCCCCTGTCACGACGGCGAATTCGGCTCCGTCATCAGCCGCTATCACAAGATCGACGGCTACGACTGGATCGCCATGCCGCTGGTCGGCTACCTCTACGCGGTGGAGAACCTCGCCGACATTCCCGCCACGGTGAACAAGGACCAGGTTGCCACCTTGCGCAACGCCTACCGCAAGGCGCATCTGCTCGATCTGGCCCCGGACGGCAAGGATGGCGGGCCGCCCAAAGGCGAGTGGACCCAACTGGTGGGTTCGTCCTTCGACCGCACCATCCATGGATTCCAGGCAGACAGCACGCCGGAGCAGGATCGGGACTTCATCGCGATCTTCAACGACCGCAAGAATCACGGACATTTCAATCTGCTCTTCCACAACTGCGCCGACTTTTCGCGCGTGGTCTTGGACATCTTCATGCCCCATGCCATCCACCGAAACTTCGTTGCCGACGTGGGCCTGATGACACCCAAGCAGGTAGCGAGATCGCTGGTTAGTTACGCCAAGGAACATCCGGAAATCCACATGACCGCCTTCGTGATCGATCAAGTGCCTGGCAGCCTGTCCCGCAGCCACCGTGTCGACGGAATCGCCGAGTCGCTGGTAAAGAAGAAGCGCTATCTGCTGCCCCTCACCGTGTTGGCTCCGGAAGTGACCGGTGGAGTGGTGGTGGCATATCTGCTGGATGGCCGCTTGAAGTTGCCCAAAGGCACGCCGGTCTTCGACATCGGCGACCAGGAGACCAGCGGCGTAGTCGCGCCTGCTCCCGAACCTGCTCGCGAGCGACTCGCCCTGCACCCGGCCCCGGTTCCCCTCGTTCCTGCGCCAGCGACGCCGCAACCCTGACCACCACCCGCAGTGGGGCTAACTCCCTTCGGCTGCAGACTGGAAGGGCCGGAGGACGGCTGGCGGAATGAAAAACACCCGGCTTGGGTTCTTGCTCTCCCAGGTGCCCAAAAGAGAGGCTGTCAAGTGCCGGGACATGGTTTACATTTTGTCTCCTGGCATCCTTTACACTTTTCCGCGGCGGGATGATGATCAGGCCAGCCGGCGAAGCGGAGGTTTCGACAACGAGTGCGCGACGGCCCAATCGCACGATCTCACAGCGTGACTCGCGTCACTGCATTTGTTGCGCACACATGCAAACTAGCCCTGTCGTTCCCCGAAGAGCCTTTGCCCTCACTTCGTGTCGGCCCTCCGACGAATCGACCGGGAGGCTTGTCATGGCATCGCAATCGGTCAGCATCGAGACAACTGTTCGCCACACAGAAGAGGAATGGAACCGGCAGTTCTGCGGGTTCTACGCATGCCCAACCTGCAAGCACGACCTGGAACCGTCCTACGACGGGCTTTCATGCAGTGCCTGCGCCACGACCTACCCCATCCTGAGAGGGATTCCCGACTTCATCGTGGATAACCTCGCAGAGAGCAAGAACCGATCGCTGCGCGTGATCGCAAAGAAGGACTCCCAGCCCTCACTTGACTTTCTGGCGTCGGTCTATGAAAGCTGGGTTTATCCAGCCGTGTGCAACCTGTACGGCGGGTGGCAAAGCACCTCCTTGAAACAGTTGGCACACGATGTCGCCGACATTGTGGGGTCGCGGAGCGGGGTGATCCTAGATGCCGCCTGCGGTCCGGGAACCTACGGGCGCCGCATTGCTTCTGCTTCAAGGACCGTTCTCGGAGTTGATATCTGCATGAGCATGATGAGGCGGGGCGCCGATTATGTAGAAAAGGGGCGCATTCCCAACGTGCACTTCGCCCGGGCTACGGTGGAGGCGCTGCCGTTTCGCGCCGGTCTGTTCGACGCCGCCATTTGTGCTGGATCGCTGAACCACTTCTCCGACGTCGCGCTCGTTTTGCGCGAGATCAACCGCACCATGAAAGTCGGAGCGCCGCTGGCGGTGATGTGCTTTGCCCTCATCCACTCAGGCCTCATTCAATACCAATGGATTCGCAAACGCGCGGAGAGAGGAGGCGGCCACATTTACAGCGTGAGCGATCTCAAGCGCTATGTGGACGAAGCAGGGTTTGACGGCTTTGCTTCCCACGCGTATGGCTCCATCCTTGTGTTCGGCGCCCGCAAGCGCGCGACGCTGCTATAAGAGACGGTCGAGTGGAGTTATCGGGAAGCTTTGAGAGCCCAGCGGCGCCTGCAGTGATAGGGTATTTCTTGAAGCCCTATGATGCATAAGCGCACTCGCAGAACGCTCTGGATTGTGGCCGCAGTCCTGCTTTTCCTGGCCGTGGCCGTCTTCCTGCGCTCCAAGGCGCCGCCGGAAGCTGCCCGGCTGCTGCCCGAGTCCGACGGCATCCTCTACGTCAACTTGAGCCCCTTCCGGCCGTTCATGCCGAAGGACCTCAAAGCCCCGGTCCGCAGCCCCGATTACCAGCAGTTTCTGGACGCCATCGGGATCGACCCGGAGCGGGACCTCGAGAAGGTAGCAATCGGCCTCCATCGCATGGACGACCCCAACGGGCCCAACGGCCCAGTGGCCTATTCCATGGTGCTGGTGGGCAAGATTACCGGCAAACGCCTCAACGACTGGCTCGATGCGCACGCCGCCTCGCGCGAGTCCTATGACGGGCACACCGTCTACAGCATTCTCTCGGAGGGCCGCACCGTTCGCGTAGTGCAGATCGGCTACGACATGATGGCCGTCTCCAACTTCCCGACGCCGGAAAAGATTCACTCCATGCTGGACCGGCATCGCACCGCCGCATTGCCCTTCGCCGGTTCGACTCTGCTGGCGCAGCACTACAACGAGGTGCCGCTGCTGTCTTTGGCCTGGGGCGTGGGTCAGATCGGCTTGCCATTCTCGGAAAGCGGCGCCATCAAGGTGTTTGGCCTTTCCTTGCCGTTGCATGCCGACTCGACGATCATTGCCAGCGTCGCACCGGCGCTGCCCATGGTGGGCACACTGCGGCTGCGCGTGGAAGAGATTGCCCCTTCGGATGAGGTCGCAGCCGGGCAGGCCGCCGATTTGACTACACTGATCGACCTGGCCCGCGGGCTCAGTTCGCAACTGGGCAAAAACTCCGCCAATCGTGCCTTCGTTGAAGTTTTGAAGACCGCGGAAGTCACTCCCAAGCGCAATCGGGTGGTGGTGACAGCCACCCTTTCCGGTGCAGCAATCGGTGGAATGGCGGGAAGCGAAAATTCTTCTCCAATTACGCAACCTTAGAGATGTGGGCTGCATCACATAGATACTGGCCGGCTTCCCCCAGAACCGCCCTTTCCCAGTCTGCTGCAACGAGTGCCTGGAACACCCCGATCCCGCAAGGCGATCAAAAGACCCGCAAAAGCGGGCGGGTGTTCCTGGCAAGCATATTCAAAAAAACTACTTCTTCAACCCCAGGGCCTCAACCACTGCAGGATCGACCTTGGCAGGCTGGCCGTCTTCCTTCCAGACCACGCCAAATCCGCCGCGATAATCCCACATGGTCCAGCCGATGCCGTCAGCCTCCAGGGCGGTGCGGAAATCGTGGAGCCATCTCATGCGCGACTGCGGGTCGCTATGTACGCGGTAGACCCCAAACTCATTGCAGAGCAGCGGAACCCCGTTGGACTTGCCCCAAGCCGCGGCCTCGTCGACCATCGTCCTCATGCGCTTGGCGTCCCAGTGGTCGAGCCAGTAGCGCTCCAGCTCAGCCCGGTCCGCGGCCTCCGGGACCAGCTTCAGCGCGGCTTCCATCGAGGCTTCCGTGGCCGGATAGGGGATGTCATGGGTGTAGGTCCACCAGCCAGCGCCCCATCCGGCGCCCTGATGGGTGAACTCGATGGGCTCGTAAAAGTGGAAGTTGTAAATCACGTTGCCGTCGGCCAGGGGGTGCATGCGCAACAGGTCCATGATGGCGGAGTAGTTCGGTCCCGTGGCGATAATGGTCTGGCGAGGAGCCACCTCTCGAATGGCGGCCGCCACTCGGGCCTGAATTCCCGACCAGCGGTAGGGATCGCTGACCTCCGGCTCGTTGAGGATCTCGAAGAAGATGCGGTCCGGGTCGCGATCGGCATAGTGCGCTGCCAGACGTCGCCACAGGGAGGTCATGCGGTCCACCTGCTCGTTACTGGTGCGCAGTTGCTGCTTCCAGCTGTCCTCGGGGTGCAGGTCGATCTCAACGGCCATGCCGTTGGCCAGCATGGCATCGACGGCCCGATCGAGACGGGCCACAAAGTCGACGCTGAGGCCGTCTTTTCCGCGTGGATACTGTTCGAGCGGCGTAGCGTCGATGCTCAGCCGGACACTGTCAAAGCCGAGCGAGGCCATCAGGGCGATATCCTGGGCGTCGGTGTAGCGATTGGTGCGGGCGGCGGAGTAATCGCTGGCTGATTGGGCAAACCACTCCGAAGCGTTGATGCCGTGTTTCAGGTGCTGGACGCGCGCAAAGGCGGTTTGCACGCCGGCGGAGCGATCTTGCGCGATGACGGGTATTGCAGCCATGAGAAGAAAGACAAGACAACGAGAAGCGAAAGTCATAGTGCGGTCTCCGATGAAAAAGCTGCGACGGGATTACGATACTACCGCGGACTTGGGACCTGCAGGAGCCATTGCAGGCCCAAACAAAAGCGGTTCCCTTTGTGGGGGAACCGCCGGTGAATTGGGTGGGAGAATAGCTAGGGCTTGACCGGAGCGGGGATGGTCTCCATGCTGGCGACCTGCTCGAAGGTGCTGCGCAGGTACTTGTGGGGATTGACCGGGACGTTGTGCACCCGCACCTCGTAATGGAGGTGGGGACCGGTGGCGCGGCCCGACTGACCCACGTAGCCGATGATCTGCCCCCGCACCACGTGCTGGCCGGCAAGACAGGCAATGGCGGAGAGATGCCCGTAAACAGTCTCCAGATCGTGCCCGTGGTTGAGGGTGACTTCGCGACCGTAGCCGGCAGCCATGACGGCGCCGCTCACTTCCCCGTCGGCCGCGGCACGCACCGGAGTGCCATAAGCCGCTTCAATGTCGATGCCGGAGTGGAACTTGCCTTCCCCGTTAAAGGGATCTTCGCGCTCGCCAAAGCCCGAGCCCACTCTGCCTTCGACAGGCCAGATGGAAGGCGCGTCGGCCAGTTGGGTCCAATCGCCTACGAAACTGGGCGACAGGCCGCCTTCGAGCGCCCTGGAAACCTGCCCGGAAAGGGCCTGCGCACGCAAAGTGTAAAACTGATCGAGGGAATTGGTGACCTGCTGCGGGCTGACGTCGTCGGTGAGGGCCAGGCTGGGCGTTGTGGGAGCCGACGCGGCGCTGGCGGCGGCCATGGGCTTGGCGGTCGCCAACTTGTTCTGGCGGAGGCCGTAAAGTGCCGTCACTTCGCTGGCCAGAGCGCCCAGCGACGCCACCTGGACATCGCGGTCGTGGGCAATCTGCGCCATCTGCTTGTAGTCTTTGCGGAGCGTCTCGCGCTCCTGACGGACCTGGTTGAAGCTCTCTGTCTTCAGCAACATGCGGGTGTACGAACCGGCCAGCCCGACAATGGTGAAGGCGCCCACAAGGGCCGCTGCGACAAATCCGTAGGCGTAATGGAGCGGCAAGGGGATCTTGCGAATCCGGCCGTCCTCATCTCGTGCGACAAAAAGAATGTAATAGCGCTTGCGTAGCATGTGTGCCTTTCATCCCTGCGTGCAGCAGGGCCGCAATTCGCCGTGTACTTCAAAAAAGCGCATGGCAATAAGAACAAATGACCCGTGACAAGAAACATGCCCGAACAGGCAGATACTGGAAACAGTTTCTCAAGCCTATCAAACGGCCCACGACCGGGTCAACGAAAACCGTATGTGCAATGGAGATCGCTTTCAGGCAAATCCTTGTATTTTCGTTGTATTTTCTCCTGAAAAGGATGGGATTCCGAGTCCGACGCCTTGGATGTAGCACGGGGCCTGCCAGGTTCCAGGCCTTTCGATGTGTCGCCGTTAGTGTGTGCTCAGACAATGCCCTTCGCCTATGCTTGAGAAATGTCTGCAAAGCGAACCGGAGCGGCCAACACCGAACAGAAGGGGGAGTTGTCGCTGATCCGGCAAATCCGGAGCCGTGCGGCCGGGATCCGAAGCGCCCGCTTGAGCCTGGGCATCGGCGACGACTGCGCCCTGCTGCGCCCGCGAGCCGGTGAAGAATTGGCCGTAACCACCGATCTCTCCATTGCCGGGCGCCACTTTCGCCTGGATTGGCACCCGCCGGAGTCTGTCGGCCATCGAGCGCTGGCGCGCGGTCTCAGCGACCTGGCTGCCATGGGCGCGCGGCCGGTGGCCGCATTCTTGTCCCTCGGCCTGCCTCGTGAACTAGCCGTGGCCTCGGGGCGCGGACCGGCCTGGGTTGAGCGTTTCCTGAACGGCTTTTTGGCCCTGGCCGAGGCCCACCAAACCCCTTTGGCAGGTGGCGACCTGGCCCAGTCTCCCCTGCCCCTGGCCGATATCGTGCTAACCGGCGCGGTTCCCCGCGGGCGGGCGCTGTTGCGCTCCGGTGCGCGGCCGGGCGATCTGCTTTATGTGACCGGCTCTCTGGGCGGGGCAGCCGCGGGCCTCGCCCGGCTGTCTGAACTGGCTGCGAAGACGGAGAAGCCGGGCACGCCCCTGATTCCGAAGAAGCTCGAGGCTGTTCTGGCGCCTCATCTTTACCCGCAGCCGCGCATCGCGCAGGGACTGTGGCTGCAGCGCAACGGCAGGGCCAGCGCCGCTCTGGATCTGAGCGACGGCCTCTCCACGGATCTGGCGCATTTGTGCGAGGAGTCCGGTGTGGGCGCGGAAGTGGACGCGCCGGCCCTCCCGCTGTTCGCCGGCGCCACTTTGCAGCAGGCTCTGCACGGCGGCGAAGACTACGAATTGCTGTTTACCGCTCCAGTGGGCAAGCGAATGCCGCGTGCGGTTGCCGGCGTGGCGATCACCGAGATTGGGCGGATTGTGTCGGCGAGGCGCAGTCAGCCCGCTTTGACCCTGGTCACCGTGCAGGGAAAAGAGCCGCTCAAGGCTCAGGGTTGGGAGCATTTCTCGTCGTGAATCGGCCCGTTACACGTGTGCCAACTCGAAGCGCTGTCATCCTGAGGCCCCAAAGTCCCAAAGAAACGAATCGCGCCACAGAAGTTGGGTTTCCCGGGTCCCTCGCTCGCATTTGGGGACCCGGGAAGCCTCCGACACCAACCAGGCAACGACTACTTCGCCCTTGAAAGCCTCAAGCCGGGATGGTGTCCGGGTTGCGGCTCGCAGAACGTGCCCATTTCCATTGTTCGGAGCACCGGCTCAAGTTATTCTGAAGACCCAGGGGTGGAGGTTTTGCAGCATGGCCAAGCTCGTCTATGGATTGAACCAGTCCCTGGATGGCTACGTCGAGCACCTGAATTTCAGGCCAAGCCTGGCGCTTTTTTGTCATTTCATCCAGCATGTGCGCGACCTGACGGGCATTGTGTACGGCCGCCGCATGTACGAGGTGATGCGCTATTGGGACGAAGACAGTGCGGCTTGGAGCGCGGAGGAAAGCGACTTCGCAACGACGTGGCGGAGCAAGCCGAAGTGGGTTGTCTCGCGCTCGTTGAAGTCGGTTGGACCCAACGCAACACTGGTCGAGGATGACGTTGAAGCGCTGATACGCGGGCTGAAGGCTCAGCCGGTCGGCGAGTTTGCAGTTGCCGGGCCGGAGTTGGCGGGGAGCCTGACCAACCTTGGTCTTATCGATGAGTATCGGCTTTACCTTCACCCCATCGTGGTGGGCCACGGCAAGCCATTCTTCGCCGGTCCCCGGCCGCCACTCCGCCTTGTGAGCAGCGATCTGATTGACGAGGACGTGATCAGGCTGACCTACGTTCCCGCTTAGAGATACAAGGAATACAGTGGCTCTTATGAATCGTATTTGAGATTTGGGGCACTTTGGATCCGGCTACGCCGGGTCAGGTCATGGATCGATTCTTGCGTTTCCGGTTCGCGCTTTCCCAGGTCCCAGACTCGGGACCCGGGGCGTCCAGCAGGGTTCAAATCCTTGGCGTCAGAAAATCAGAAGCGGAAGTAAGCGCCGATCATGGGTTCGGCAGTGTGGGTAAAGACGCCAGTGGACGTATAAAGCTTGGTCACATCGGGAGCGCTATAGAGGTTGCCGCGGTACTGGAAGCGGAGTCCGAGATGCGGCAGCAGCCCCCAGTCGAGCCCGGCGCCGTAGACGAATACCGCCTTGGTGGTGGTGCTTGTGCTGGCCTGGCCGCTACTGGGGACGTCGAAGACCAATCCGCCGCCGAGCACCGCAAAGGGCCGCAGGTTGGCGATGGCGACCGACGGCACCCATGCGCCCGCGACTTCATGGGCGTTGGCCTTCACCGCTGCCGGGATGGGGGTGCAATTGCTGGTGCCTGCGGGGCAAGCGACGGCCACTGCATTGTAAGTCTGGTCGGCGTGATTGAAGGAGTAGGTGCCTTCAAAGCCGACGATGGGATTCTTGATGTAACGCAGCTCGAGCATGCCGCCGGCAGCGTTGCTCGGGCTCTGCTGCACGCCGTTGCCGTTGGTGGCGCCGCTGAACGCGCCGTAGAGATTGACACCGATATCCGTTCGCCCAGCGGTGCGTACTGTGGTGCGTACCTGCGCACACACTGCGGAAGTGCCTAAGGCGGCCAGCCCTATGATTAGAAAAACATTTGCCATCCGATTTCTTTGCATCATGGATCTCCTTCACAAAATTCAGCAGTCCGATTGAGGTTTGACGGTATAACTCCGTAGTGCCTCCATCCAGTATGGACGCGCAGGCTCAAATTTTGTCGACCGGAGCGGGGCGTGGTGCGTTTTGGCGTGCAGGGTGGGGCAATCGAGAACCGGAGCCGGTTTCGGGTTATCCTGGGAACCAAGTATGATCCGACGGATTTTGCTTCCCGTCCTGGCGACCCTGACCGGCGCCGCGCTTTCTACCCCCGCTCACTTCTCCGCCCAGGAAGGCCCCAGGAACGTGATTCCCTATCTCGCCGAGGAACCGGTTCGCGCTCGCCACGGCATGGTGGTGAGTGTGCACCATCTGGCCTCGGACGCCGGCCTGGCGGTGCTGCGCGCCGGGGGCAACGCCGTGGACGCCGCCGTTGCCACCGGCTTTGCGCTGGCCGTGGTGCATCCCATTGCAGGCAACCTGGGCGGCGGCGGATTTCTGCTGCTGCGCCCGCGCGACGGGCACTCCACCTTTATCGACTTCCGCGAGAAGGCGCCGCTGGCCGCCACCGAGACCATGTACCAGGATGCGCAGGGCAACGTGCTGCCGGAAACCAGCGAGCTTTCCTCGGTCCTGGGTTATCGCTCCATCGCCACGCCGGGGTCGGTGGCCGGGCTGGTTTATGCGGAACGCAAGTACGGCAAGCTGGGGCTCAAGCGGGTCATGGATGCGGCCGTCAAGCTGGCAGCGGAGGGCTTTCAACTGAGCGCCGAAGAGGCTCAGGAGTTGACCGACGCCGACCTGGCCCGCTTCCCCGCATCCAAGCGCATCTTCCAGCGCGAGGGAAACCTTTATAAGGAAGGCGAGATCTTTCGCCAGCCGGAACTGGCCCGCACCTTGCGCCGCATCGCGGCCGATCCCGACAGCTTTTATCGCGGCGAAATGGCCCATGAGCTGATTGAGGACCTGCGCAAGGGAGGCGCTCTGCTGACGCTCGAGGACCTTGCGAAATACGAGGTAAAGGAGCGTACGCCGACCAGCGGCACGTTCCACAACTTCACCATCTTGAGCGCGCCGCCGCCCTCCTCCGGCGGCATTGTGCTGCTGAGCACGCTGAACATGCTGGAAGGCTACGATCTGGCCAAGTTGGGCGATCGCAGCGCGGCCTCGATGCACTTGATCGTGGAGGCCTTCCGCCGCGCCTACATGGACCGGGCCGAGTATCTGGGCGACCCCGAGTTCACAGCAATCCCCGCCGCCCAAATGACAGACAAGCGCTATGGGCAGGCCTGGGCCGCCACCATCGACCGCAACACCGCTACGCCGAGCGCCGGCCTGGTGCGTCCGCCCGGCTACCTGCCGCCTCCACCCCAGGCATTGGGTAACCATCGCCCCGAGTCGCGCGACACCACCCACTACTCCGTGGTGGACGCCGAGGGAAATGCGGTGGCCGTCACCACCACACTGAACGATGCCTTCGGCTCGCGCGTCACCGCCGGGTCGCTGGGCTTTCTGCTCAACGACGAGATGGACGACTTCGCCGCCAAGATGGGCGCTCCGAATATCTACGGGCTCATTCAGGGTCCGGCCAACGCCATCGCCCCGGGAAAGCGGCCGCTGAGTTCCATGACGCCCACCATTGTGCTCGAGAATGGCAAACTGCGCTTCGTGCTGGGCTCGCCGGGAGGCGCCCGCATCATCACGACCGTGGCCAACGTTTTTCTCTCCGCGGCCGAGGGAGGGCTCAATATCCAACAGGCTGTCGACGCGCCCCGCTTCCACCACCAGTACCTGCCCGACACGCTCTTTCTGGAGCCGGGTTTCGGCGCGGAAACTCTGGCCGGTCTGCGCGCTCAGGGTTACAATCTCGACATTCAGGACGAGCACTGGTCGAACGGAGAATGCATAGCGATAGACCCCAAATCCGGCGAGTTGCTGGGCGGGCAGGATCACCGCAGCCACTACGGGAAAGCCGCGGGTTACTGAGCGCTTCGGCATGGTCAGTCAGTTTGCGCCTGGCGGCAATGCTTTGCCTGCTGTGCGGCTGCGAGGGTCTTTTTGCGCAGCCGACGGAAGACTCCGGGCTGACACTGAAGATCGACGCAGACCTGGTCTTAACCGATGTGTTGGTGGAAGACCGGACCACTCACCTGCCGGTTGGTTCACTGACTGCGGAAGACTTTCAAGTCCGCGAGGACGGCGTCGCGCAGCGCATCGAGTACCTGAGCCACGATACCCTGCCGCTGTCCATTATCTTTCTCTTCGATCTCACCGACACGGTTCGTCCGGTTTTGAAGCCGCTGGCCGCCGGGGCACGCACCGTGCTTGACCAGCTTCGCCCGCAGGACGAGGCTGCGGTGATGGTCTTTTACTCCACCACACAACTGGTGCAGCCCTTCACGAGGAACCACGCGCTGCTGGCCGCGGCCATCGACAAGGCCAGCGGGTTGACGACCAGGGAAGCCACTTTTCTCAACGAAGTGGTGTTTCAGGCTACGGAAGCGATGGCTCAGGCCAGCGTAGCTCAAAGCCGGCACGTGCTGCTGTTTCTGACCGACGGCACCTCGAATGTGCCCAACGCCGCGCTCCGCAAACTCTATGGCAAAAGCGCTCCGGCGCGGCTGCACACCGAGCCCGAAGCGATGGATGCCCTGCTGCGCTCCGGCACAGTTGCCGCCGCGCTGATCGAGCGTTCCGCACTTTCCGACATGGACATCTCCACGCGCTACATGCCGCCCTTCGGCCCGCTGATGCGCATCGGACCCGACCCTGGAAACGTGCGCAAATATGCCGAGCAGAGCGGCGGAATCGTGCTCAATTCCAGCAAACAGCAGGTAGCGGCCAGGATGGCGGAACTGATCGACGAGTTACGCAGCCGCTATACCCTGGGTTACCGGCCCACGCCCACCCAGCCATCGGGGAAGTTATGCCGTATTGATCTGGAATTGACAAAGCACTTCTATAACGCGCATCTCGATCTCACGGCGAAGAAGTTAGCGATCCACTCAAGGACCGGTTACTACCGCTAGTTTCTAATTTCGTCGGTCCGCTACGCGACATTTCCATAATTTTCCTTTTAATATGATCAAAATTGACCGGCTTTTTGCGCGCAGTCAAGAGATTCTAGTTGCGGTGCGGCTGGTTTGAGGTCGGCGACGCTCTGAAACCGGTACAAAAGGAGAATTCATACTCCCCCGCACACTGGGCCCCAGTATGAAGCAGACCTCTCCTGGGAGCTTCGGTGCTCTGCGCAGGAGTCCCCAGGGGGCTTTGCTTGTGGTAGCTTTCCCTTTCCCAGTTCTGTAGGACCGAACTGCAAGCATGTTCGCTTTTATTGACGCGCTTGCAGTTCGGTTACTATGTCGATGGCTTTCAGTCAAGAACCACCCAGTTCCGCGGCTTCCCCCGGTCTATTCGTGGCTTCCCCGTTTCCGCCACTGGCGACCGTAGCCCGCCGGCCACTTGCTCGATCCCATCGCAAGCGCCGGCGGGCATTTTTGCGGGCAACAACTGGTCCAATGAACGCCGATAAGGCGGTCGCACCAAAGCAGAACCGTCGCTCTACGCTCAACAGCCAGACCGTGGGCCCCAGTCCGGAGACAGGCGAAACCAGCTAAAGTCGAATTCAATATTCGTTCAATAGCGAATCAATCTGCCTTCACAATCGCATATACTAAAAGACAGTGGTGTTGCCCGCGTGCTCAAAGGTGGAGCGCGAGGCAACAAGACAATCAACGACATCCACTGCGCACGATGGGCCCTGCAGCAAGCCTGATCTGGAAACTCCAAGTTTTCGGGCCCGAGTCTTCAGACGGCTGCTCTCTTTTGTTTTTATTCCTTTTCTCAGATCTGTACCTTTGCGGACACGTGCCTGCAGTCGAATTTAGACCGCCGGCTCGTGTCCTTTTCTACGCCCGCATTTCAGGCCTGACCGCCCCCTCGCCCGATGCGGCACCGGTATCCTCTTTGGAAAGATGAGAAAATGAAATCCGGCGTTCGCTTGGGCTGCGTGAGCCAGCGACTACGGGGGGCCAAGTCACATGCTGCGAGTTTTGTCGACACACATCTTCCTCAACCAGCGATTGCACCCGGGGCTTTTGGATCCGCTAGCCCGCTCCACGACACAGGGAGTGGAGATCTTCGCTGCCCGCCAGCACTTCGACTACACCAACCGCGAGCAGGTTGCTGAATTGGCGGAGTGGTTCCGTTCCCATCCTATCGAACCGTTTTCGATGCACGCACCGCTCTATCCCGACCGGGAGATGGGCCGCGCCGGGGCGCCTGCCGTCAACCTGCTGCATCCTGAGAAGTCCCGCCGCATCGACGCCATGGACGAGATCAAGCGGGCCCTGGAAGCGGCCGAGCAGATTCCCTTTCGCAACCTGGTGCTGCATCTGGGGGAACAAGCTGACGAGTGGTCGCCGCGCAGCATCGAAAACGCTCTTACCGCCCTGGAACACCTGGGCGCCTTTGCGCGGCCGCTCGGGGTGCGCCTGTTGTTGGAGAACCTGCGCAACGAGCCCACCACCCCCGAGCACCTGGTGGAGATTCTGCATATCGGGCATTTGAACAATGTCGGCGTATGCCTGGACTTGGGCCATGCCCACTTGATGGGAGGGATTCCCGCAGCGATTGACACGCTGGACGGCCGCATTGCGTCGATGCATGTCCATGACAACCATGGCCAGAAAGACGAGCACCTTTGGCCGGGAGACGGCACCATCGACTGGACAGCAACGGTGAAGGCGCTCAAGGACTTTCCCACGCCTCCGGCCATCGTGCTTGAAATTCACCCCTCGCTGGGTGAGGATTCAGCCGTGTTCCTGCCGCAGGTCGATGCGGCCTTTGCGCGATTCGACGGATGAGACAGGGGCCTCGGCCAAGGGACTTACTTAGTAGGGCCCTGCGGCTCCTGGGTTTCTGAGGATTCGTCTTCAGGCCCGGAAAGCCCCAACGTGATCAATCCTCCATCGGATCCGAACAGGAACGAGGCCGGGCTGCGATCGATTCCACCGATAGCCGGGAAGCGCTTGAGGATGGCCTCGGCAATCCCATTGGCTTGATCTTCATCCAGCCCAGGCAGAACACAGATCACGGTCCAGCCGCGTTTCACGCACAAGCCGCCTGGGCCGCTCTCGCCTTCTGAATTCCACTCCAACGAAGTCACATCGGAAGCCGGAACGCGAATTTCAGTCGCAAACATGCTTTCGAGGTTTCCCGTGGCAACCAGTTCCGAGGCGGTAACACGAAGCTCTGCCTTGCCGCCGCGCATCCAGTTGACAACTACCGACGCCAGCCCGACCAATCCGAAGGCAAAGAAGACAAGAGGGAGCCTGCTCCAGCCCAAAGAGGCTAGGAAGATTGTGACCGCCATACCCGCCAACCCGAAAATCCAGGTGCCTTCGCGTTGCACACGGAACAAAAGCGCCTCGGGCAGCTCAATGGTCGTCACTTCAACTTGTGCGAAGGCTCTCATAGGATCATGTTCCACCTTCCAGCCATCAGAATACTCTCGCTCGCGAGCAGCTTGAGAGAGGCAACTTAGGAGATGCGGCGCCCGGTGCGGGTGTCCAGCGCAAAGGGCGTCTCCCTATCCGTCATCATGTCCCAGCCCTGCCCGTGCAGAACGCCCTCGCCGATGCTGAGGATGGTCACGCCTTCCGACGAAAGCTTCTCCGATTGCCACGCCTGGCCGTTCGCGCCCCAGGCCAGCACGGCGTGATGGCCCACAAACAGCAGCAGGCCCTCGGCGGGCAGCGGGCGAACCTCCAGAACAGGCCGGAAGGCAATCATGGTGAAGCACTCCGGAGCGGCGGTGTCGATCAGGTAGGCGTAACCGCCGGAGACGGCGCAGAGCTCTTTCGGGCTGGGTGCGGACCAAAGCCCCGTGGGAACGGCTGGATCGCGGAATCCCAGGGCGCAAGTGGCAAGAAACTCCGGCGCACCCGGCTGCGGCCGGATCAGCACTTCCAGGGCGCCGCACTCCACCGCCTCGGCGTCCACGGGATAGACGAAGTGGCGAGGGGGCAAAATCAGCGGCCGCGCGGCCAGAATCCTGGCTTCCCACGCGTGCGGAAAGCTGAGGTCCCTCGCGGAAGAGCTCACGCCCGCGCCTTATAGTGCAGGATCCACTGCGCCTGCTCTTCGGTGTCGGGCACTGGGCAGCGCCGGGCTCTTTCCACCGCCTCCAGCGCGTCCGGCGCCTTGTAACCCAGTTCGATCAGCGTGCAGGCAGTGGTCAAGGGCGCACGGCCAATGCTTCCCAGGCAATGCACGCCGATTCGTTCCCCGTTCCGCACCCGCTCGGCCAGACCGGCGACGAAATTCTGAAATGCAGCCGGGTCGCTGGGAAGGCTGTGATCGTGAATGGGGAAAGAAAGAAACTGCAAGCCGGCCTGGCTGGCCAGTTTGGCTTCGTCCGTCAGGCCCAGCCAGCTTGCCTCGTCTGGATCAAGCAGCGACACCACGGTTTCCACGCCCTCGAAGGCCAGGGATCGCATATCTCTTTCCAACCCCAAGTCGCCGCGCGGGCAGCGTATGACCGCCAACGAGGAAGCGGGGTTGCCCCCGACCCAGAAGATGCCTTGCAGGGGTTCTGGACGCGCTGGGCTCACACTCCGACGAAACATTCAATGCGCTCCCTTACCGTGTGGATGCCCAGTCCCAGTGCCGCACCGTCTTCAATCAGAGGAATCACCTTGTCGAACGCCGGGCCGGAGTGCGCGCCGGTGATGGCGATGCGGATGGGATGAAACAGCGCTTCGCCCTTGATGCCGGTGTCGGCCTTGATCTCGTTCAACCAGGCCTTGAAGGTCTCGGCGGAGATGGCTACTGTGCTGGTGCGCGCGCGGCTGGCCAGTTCGCCCAGCACGGTCCGCGTCGAGTCGGCGGCCAGCACGGCGGCGTTCTGCTCGTCGGCCCGCGCCTTGTCGGCATTGAAACCGAAGAGGAACGCCGATTGCGCAGGAAGCTGGTCAAGATGATCGACCTTCGGCAGGAACACCTCCAGCAGCCGCGCGAACCACGCTTTCCGCTCTTCGATCAAGGCGTTCGAGGGTTGATGAAGATCGATCGGCGGGGTTTGAGATTGCAAGGACTCGACCATCTCGGCGGTGTACAGATCCGGAGACGACCAGAGCGGAAAGATGTCGGGCCTCTGGCGGCAGAACTGGCGCTCGGCCAGCTTGGCGATCCGCTCCGGTTCAGCCTGTTTCAGGTAATGGCGGTTGAGCCAGTTGAGCTTGTCGAAGTCGAAGATGGCCGGAGAGGGCGTTACCCGCTCCAGGGTGAAGATTTTGGTCAGTTCGGCCAGGGTGAAGGTCTCGGTCTTGCCGTCTTCCGCGCCCCAACCCAGCAGACCCAGGTAGTTTGCCAGCGCTTCGGGCAGATACCCCATCTGGCGGAAGGTGGCGATGGAGGTGGCGCCGTGGCGCTTGGAGAGCTTTTCGCGGTCCGGGCCCAGGATGGTGGAAAGATGGGCGAACTCCGGCACCGGCCAGCCGAAGGCCTGATAGATGGCCACCTGTTTGGGGGTGTTGGAGATGTGGTCGTCTCCGCGCACCACGTGGGTAATGCCCATCAGCGCGTCGTCTACCGTGACCACGTAGTTGTAGACCGGAACACCGCTGGAGACGCCGCTTGCCGAGCGAACCAGAATGGGGTCGCTGACCACCTCGGCCGGGAACTCCACCGGGCCGCGCACCAGGTCGTGGAAGCGCAGCGGGGCGTCCCCGATCTTGAGGCGTACGGCAAAGGGCATTCCGGCAGCCAGGTTCCTTTCGATCTCCGCCGGCGGCAAAGCGCGGCAGCGGCCGGAGTAGATCTGCGCGCCGTGCTCCTGCACCGCCAGAGCTCGCTCGGCATCCAGTTCGTCCTGTGTGCAGAAACAGCGGTAGGCCTTGCCTTCAGCCAGCAAACGCTTGGTGTGCTCGGCATAGATGGCCAGCCGTTCCGACTGGCGGTAGGGGCCATGGGGGCCGATGTCGGGCGAGCCTTCCAGGCCTGGTCCCTCGTCCCAATCGAGCCCCAGCCAGCGAAGATCGGCTAGGAGCTGGGTTTCGAACCGGGTCTGGGAGCGCTCCAGGTCAGTGTCTTCAATGCGGAGCAGAAATTGCCCGCCGGTATGGCGCGCAAAGAGCCAGTTATACAGCGCAGTGCGGGCGTTCCCCACATGGAGTTCGCCGGTGGGAGAAGGGGCAAAACGGACGCGAGGCTTCGGGGAAGTCATCACAGCATTGATGATAGACGCAGAAGCGAGCCTCGGGGCAGATGTTTGGAGTACCTGGGCATGGCTCGAACGCGGCCGGAAGTTTGCAACACCATCATCCCGCGTTGGTATCATGCGTCCATGTCCGCGTTGATGTCCACGTCCTTGCCCGGCAGCGAACTCCTGCTTGCAGCTCTCCTATTCCTGTTGACGTTGGCCGGCGCAAGCCCGGGCTGCGCACAGGCCGGACTTCAACCACAATCCGACGCCGCGCAGATTGTCCTGCAGATGCAGCTGCACAACCAGGCGCAGACCCAGGCTCTGAAGCACTACAAGACCCTGCGCCACTACCAGGTGGAATACCGCGGTTTCTCCTCCACGGTGAAGGCATGGATGAACGTCGAGGTGAATTATGACGCCGCTGCGGGAAAGTCCTTTCGCATCGTCTCGCAGAGCGGGTCAAAATTCCTGTTGGAAAAAGTGCTGAAGCGCGCTGTCGATAGCGAGAAGGAAGCTGGCCGCGACCGGTCTTCGAACGCGCTGACAGGGGCGAATTACCGGTTCGCTCTGGCCGGGACCGATAATCTGCAAGGCCGGCCCGCCTACGTGCTTCAGGTGGAACCGCTGGTTCCCAGCAAGTTTCTCTATCGAGGCAAAATCTGGATCGATGGCGCGGATTTTGCCGTGATCCAGATGGATGTGCAGCCGGCCAAGAACCCTTCCTTCTGGATTGCTCAGACCCTGATTCACACCAGCTTTGCCAAGGTGCAAGGCTTCTGGCTTCCCCAGCAGAACCGCAGCGAGACCAGGGTACGCATCGGCGGCACGGCCGTGTTCACCATCGACTACGGCAGCTACCAGTTCGGTCCGGAATCTGCCCAATAAAGCCGATCATCGGCCGCTGATGAGCATGAGCGGATCGGGCCGCGTGCGGCAATTTGCCCCGGAGGGCAGCTTGAACGTCGCCCCATCGGCGAACGTGACTGAAACCAATTCAACGGAATGGATGGCGGTGAGGCCAGGAACCCAGAGGTCGCCGGTGGCAGCCTTGTTCGGCTCCGGATTCAACGCAATCGCCACGGTCCTGGCAGCATCGGCATCGGTATCGTCGGACAGGCTGGAAAGCGTGCGCGTTACCCGGTTCCTCGGAGTCAGACCGCGGACCGTGACCCTGGCCGCAACCATCTGTGGCTGGTTGGGGCTGGTGAGAACCAGATGAAGGCCCTGACCAATTCCCTTGGGATGCTGGCCGCCCACTTGCACCATCTGGCCCGCGGCGGACTGTTGGGCATGTAGGGAAACCGGACAACCGGTATAGAAAGCGGGCAGATGAACAGTTACGGTATCCGTTACGCCAAGACCTTCCATGCCGGCGGTCCCGTAGGATTGCGGTGGAACGGCATTTTGCGCGGCGAGAGAGATTGAACTCAACAAGAGAACAGACGAAATCGGGATGGGTCGCTTCATGGCGGGTCGCCTTTCGCTGGTGAGAAAAAACCCCGCTGCTTGGACGCAGCAGCGGACGCACGGTAACAAGATACGCCCGAAAGGCTGCAGAGTTGAAGCCCCTCCATCCACGCAGCCAATCGGCCCCCAGAATCCCATGCTTCCCTCCTTCCCGTTTCCAGCCAGGGTGAGCCAGAGCGCGGATCGCCCCGCGTCAACCGCGAGTCCCTTGCTGTGATACCGTTGCAATACGGCGTCCCTGAGTCGGGCCGGCAGTTGCCGGCCTGTGACCAATGCACGCGAGACGGCGAGAAGCGGGGCAGCGGGCGTACCCAAACCATGTCACAGCAACAGGAATTGACATCACCATCGTTCGCCGCGAGTCCGGCCCCCCAGCCCGGTCCTCCGGCAGGGCAGATGGCCATTCCCTTCGCCGATCCCGACCCGCCGCAAACGCCGGCACCTGGCCAGGATAGAAATCCCAAGGCCGCGCCGCAGCGCATTCCACGCTGGCTCGAGCGCGCCGAGTTGTTCCTCAGGGTTATGCTCCGCATGTACATCGGCCTGGCCGTCTGCTACGCGCCGTGGTCCCACATGTTCTGGGATCAGAACCCCATTTTTGTTCAATTCCCCACACTTTCCATTTACGCGGCCAACGGCGCGGTCAGGGGAATCATCTCAGGGCTAGGACTGTTGAACTTGTGGATTGCCTTTCAAGATGCAATCCGCTATCGGAACGGATAGGGCATGGCAGACCAGGAAACCGGAACGCTCCAGCAGAAAACACCGGGCGACACACCAAGCGAGGGAACACCAACCACAGACCCGGGGCCGATCCCCCATGCCGTGATTCCCGGCAACGGGGCGCCGGCGCCCCTGGCCAAGGCGCCCTTGGCCTACGAGAATCCCGACTTCCTGAATAGCGCCGACGGGCGCCTGATCCGCATCGTTTCGGAGTTCTGCGAGCCGCTGGCGCGCTTTCGCCGCGAAAAGATCCAGGACACCGTGGTGTTCTTCGGCTCGGCCCGCTTCCGGGGTAAGGAAGAAGCCGACCATGAACTGGAACTCCTCGACAATACGGGTTCCACCCGCCCCGCTCCCAGGAGCGAGCAACCCGCCAGCGTGCCCCAGATTGTGGCCGGCCAGGCTTCGGATTTGCAGCGCAAACGCGCCGTCGCGGCGGTCGAGATGGCCCGCTATTACGAAGACGCACGGCGCCTCTCTTCCATGCTGACCCACTGGGCCAAGGACATTCATACCGGCCGCCACCGCTTCGTGGTGACCTCGGGAGGCGGGCCGGGCATCATGGAAGCGGCTAACCGCGGCGCCTGGGAGGCCGGCGGCAAGACCATGGGACTCAACATCCGGCTGCCCTTCGAGCAGTTCCCGAATCCCTACATTACCCCGTCGCTGAACTTCGAATTCCACTACTTCTTCATGCGCAAGCTGTGGTTCGCCTACCTGGCCAAGGCCCTGGTAGTGTTCCCCGGCGGCTTCGGCACACTGGACGAGATGTTCGAGATCCTCACCCTCACCCAGACCCACAAGCTGGCCAAGCAGATCACCGTGGTCATCTACGGCTCGGAGTATTGGAAGAAGGTCTTCAACCTTGAGATCCTGGTGGATACCGGCGCCATTTCGCCCAAGGACATCGAGCTGTTCCAGTTTGCCGATACGCCGGAGCAGGCCTTCGAAATGCTGCGCAAGGGGCTGACGGTGAACTACCTGATCCCCGAGGCCGAGGCCAGGAAGGCGGCCGAGAGCAATGGTGAAAAGGCCGACGTGGACCTGATGGCCAACACCACGGTCGAGGATTTCGTCGCTCCGGAAATGGCAAAGACCAGCAAATAAGACTCGTTACCTCCGATTTGTTAGGATAATCTCAGGAATTCCCGGGAGAATCTCGTCTTTCCTGTGCCAAATCCCGGATTATTCTCGACTTGCAATTGGAATTGACGGGCAATTCGCGGCATCTTAACCCCCCATTTATGGTTCGCAAGGGATACTGGCTTCATCAATCCGGGCACGATCGCGGAGAAGGAGCAGGAATGGCCATTTCGACCATCTCGTACCTGTGGCGCGACCAACACGCCTCTCAGGGGTTTCGGACGGGTGTTTCGTTGCACGGACACACCAACCAATCCAAAGAGACGCTGGATTTTCTAGCGAACTTTGGCAACCAGTACCCGATCATGCGTCCGCTCCTGTCTCGTCTGGAGCGTCGTTCAGAGCAAGTTCACGGGGTGCGGATCAACTACGCCGCCAGCTATTGGACCCCGCCCATGACTCCGAAGCTCGCCTTCGATCTGGAGAGCCGGCAAATCGAGAAGCTCGACCTCGACTCCATGGTCTCCATCACCGACCACGACAGCATCACCGCCCCCATGTTGCTGCGCACCGTTCCCAGTGCGCGCCAGATCCCGGTTTCCGTAGAGTGGACCGCCCCTTACGGGGATCAGTCCTTCCACCTGGGTGTTCACAATCTGCCCAGCGCTCGGGCCAACGAGTGGATGGCCACTTTGGAAGCATTCACCGCCAACCCCAACGACGAGCGCTTTACTGAAATCCTGATCGCCCTGAACGACGAGCCCAATGTGATGGTGATCTTCAATCACCCCCTGTGGGACCTCTACCTGATCGGGCAAGAAAAACACAATTTCCTGGTCAACCAGTTCCTGCAAAAGAACGGCAACTACCTGCACGCTCTGGAACTGAATGGCCTGCGCAACTGGGATGAGAACCGGGCCGTACGGCGCTTGGCCGAGCAGTGGAATATGCTCTTGATTTCCGGCGGCGACCGGCATGGCGTGGAACCCAACGCCAATATCAACCTGACCAATGCCGCCAGCTTCACCGAGTTCGTTCACGAGATCCGGCGAGAAAAGCGCAGCCACATGCTGTTCATGCCGCAGTATGCCGAGCCTTGGAAACACCGGCTTTTGCAGTCGACCATCGACGCCATTCGCCACTACCCCGAGTTTCCGCAGGGCTCCCGCACGTGGGACGAGCGCGTTTACCATCCGGATGTCAACGGCGTCATTCGCCCTCTGAGCGAGTTATGGCCCAACGGCGCGCCTCCCCGCCTGTTGAGCGGACTGATCGGAACCGTACAACTGATGGGGATGGGATTTGTTTCCGGCGGTCTGCGCATGGCCTGGAGCGAAGCCCACCAACTACGCCTGGCCTTGGGCGAGAACGACGGCTAACGGCACCAGCGGGGCCTGTATGAAGCGGCTCGCTGTTGCCAGGGTTATCTAAAAAAGCGGGGTTAGCGGAGTTCGCAATGGGCATGGCCCGCGCCGCTAGCTCCGCAAGCCACTCTTGTTTTATTCACTTCGTAACGAAATCAAAGTACGGAATCGATTCCAGCAATGAATGCACGAATGCCGCGCGTGGCTTACTTCCCTGACTCCTTCCATGAGGTCAATGGAGTTGCGCACACAAGCCGGCATTTTGAGGCCTTCGCGCGCCGCCGCAACCTGCCCTTTTTGTGCGTGCGCGCTGGCGACCGTCCCCAGGCCTTGCAGCAGGATGGCAACGTCTGGACCCTGGAGTTGCCCCGCGGCTTCTTGTCGTTTGCGCTGGAAAAGGATCTGCGTTTCGACCCGGCCTTCCTGCGCCACGTCCCCCTCATCGGCGAGGTGCTCGACCGCTTCAAGCCCGACCTGATTCACATCACGGGACCCAGCGAGGTCGGCATGCTGGGCTCGGCCCTGGCACACCACCTGCAACTGCCCCTGGCGGCAAGCTGGCACACCAACGTCCACGAATACCTGGCCCGCCGCTCCGACTGGCTCCTGCGCATGTTGCCCGATCACAAGTCCGCGGCAGCCGAGCAGAAAATCGAAGACCTCACCATGGCCGTAGCCGCCAAGTTCTACTCGCTGGCCCGAGTGCTGTTCGCCCCCAATCAGGAGCTTTGCGCACTGCTCGAGCGCACAACCGGCCGTCCCTGTCACCTGATGCCCCGCGGCGTCGATTCCGAGCTGTTTCAGCCCGCCAAGCGCCGCCGCGATCCCAACGACCGCGACCAGGTGCTTGGCTTTGTCGGCCGCCTCTCCATCGAAAAGAACGTCACTCTGCTTGCCCAGGTCCAAAAAGAGCTGGAGGCCATGGGCCATAAAAGCTTCCGCTTCCTCATCGTGGGCCACGGCCAGGAGTCCGAGTGGCTCCGGGAACGGCTGCCCCGGGCCCAGATTCCTGGAGTACTAAAGGGCGAGGCGCTGTCACAGGCCTATGCCAACATGGACCTGTTCGTGTTCCCCTCGCACACCGACACCTTCGGCAACGTGGTGCTTGAGGCCCTGGCCAGCGGCGTTCCCGCCATCGTGACCCCCGACGGTGGCCCCTGCACCATTGTGCGCGACGGCGAAACCGGCCGCATTGTGCCCGATGACCAGTTCTCCGCAGCCGTGGCCGGCGTGCTCGGCGACCCGGCCATGCACGCCGAGATGCGCCTTGCCGCCCGGCAATTCGCCCTCACCATGAGCTGGGACTCGGTCTTCGAGGGCGTCTACGCGGCCTACGAGTCGAACCTGCCGGCGCAGACCGGGCTCAAGCGTTGCGGCCAATAAAAAAGCTCCGCTTCCAACCCTCACCACAAGGGTTGGAAACGGAGTAGGTCAAAGTCTGCTCACTTCCGGCCGGCTCAGAACGTGCGGTCCTGCCCGGGCATCCAATGCGCGGAGGTTGCCTTTTGCACCTGAAGCGTCACTTGGCTGGTTGCCGTCACGCCATCGCCGGTCGCCGTGATGGTGAATGCCTTTGAACCGATGACAGCGGCCGAGGTGGCCGACAACGTCAGGGTCGAAGTGCCAGTGCCGCCGTTGAGGGTGACCGGGCTCTTGCTCCAAACGGCCGTGACGCCCGTGGGAAGCCCGGTGACGGTGGGAGTCGCCGGGCCGGCATAGGTGCCGTTTCCGGTCAAGGTCAGCACTTCGGTTGCGGTCGATCCCTGCGACAAGACCACGGAAGACGAACCCACGGCGCCGGTCAGGGTCGGGGGAGACAGGGTTACTGTCAGCCCCAGGTTCTGACTCGCGCTGTAGGCGCTGCCGGTCTTGGCAGCCACATTGGCGGTAATGGCCAGTGTTGCTGACCCGGCCACCGCCGTCGAACTACCCTTCAAGGTCAGTGTCCATTGCACCGCGCCGGCGGAAGTCACCGTAGCCGCGCTCCAGCTTGCCGTGACTCCCTTGGGAAGTCCGGAGGCTACGTTGATCGTGGAGCCCGTGGCGCCCGTGGGCACCACGACTCCGCCTAGCGGCGTAGCTGTGATGACGGCAGTGGTAGTGGCCAGCGACTGCATGGAGACTGCTGAGGACGAGGCGCCCAGCGAGATGCCTGGAGCCTGCTGCACCTGCACGGAGATCTGCTTGTTCACCGACAGGCTGTCGCCGGTGGCGTACACCGTGATGGTCGCGGTGGAAACCGGAGCCGTCGAGCTGGCGGTCAAAGTCAGTGTGGAAGAGCCGCTCTCGTTGCTGAGGGTGACCGGATTGCTGCTCCAACTTGCCGTCACGCCGCTGGGCAGTCCGCTGGTGCTGAGGGTGACTGCGCCGGTATAGGTGCCGTTTCCTGCCAGAGCAACGGCAACGGTCCCCTTGGCGCCCTGTACGACCGCAACCGAGGCCGCCGCTGGAGTCATGGTGAGCGTTGGCGGCGAAACGGTGACGGTGAGGGCCAGGTTCTGAGCAGCGGTGTACGAACTGCCGCTCTTGCCCACAACCTTTGCCGTAACGCCGAGGGTTGAAACGCCTGCCACGGCAGTGGAGCTTCCGGTCAGGGTGAGAGTCCAGGTGGCAGCGCCGGCGGAGGTGAGCGATGCCGGGCTCCAGGCGGCGGTGACGCCCTTGGGCAGCCCCGAGCTGACAGCGATGGACGACCCGCTGGCCCCGGCCGGAATGACGACCCCGCCCACGGGCGTTGCCGTGAAGGTAGCCGTGGTGCTCGCCAAAGACTGCATGGAAACCGCTGTGGCCGATGCCCCCAGGGTCACTCCCGGCGCCTGCTGCACTTGCAGGCTGAACTGCTTGCTGCCCGATACGCCATCGCCGGTTGCCGTTACTGTGAGGGTGGAGGTCGCTAAGGGAGCCGAGGCGCTTGCCGTCAGGGTCAATGTGGACGAGCCCGCTTCGGCATTGAGGGTGACTGGATTGGCGCTCCAGGCGGCGGTAATACCGCTGGGCAGGCCGCTGACACTCATGGTTGCCGCGCCGGCATACGTCGCGTTGCCCGTCAAGGCGATGGAGACCGGGATGTTTCCACCTTGGTTGACAACGACAGAAGCCGCCGCAGGGGTAACAATGAGCGCAGGAGGCGTCAGGGTCACGGTAAGCGGCAAATTGGCTGTCACGGTATAAACGGTGCCGCTCTTGGCCGCGACTTTTGCGCTGATTCCCAGGGTTGAAGTGCCGGCCACCGCCGAGGAGCTGCCGGTCAAAGTCAGGGTCCACGCGGCATTTCCTGCCGAGGTGAGCGAGGCCGTGCCGAAGGTTGCGGTAAAGCCCTTGGGCAGCCCGGAGGTGACGCTGATGGAAGAACCCGAGGCGCCGGCCGGTATGACAGCGCCGCCGCTGGGCGTTGCGGTGAGGGTTGCCGTCACCGAGGAGAGAGATTGCACCGAAACAGCAGTGGGTGAGGCGCTCAATTGAACCGCCGGCCCGGCCAGTACTTGCACGGTGGTATTGAAGGTGGCAGTGAGTCCGTCTCCCGCGACCGTGATGGTGAGCTTGGTGCTGGCCACTGCGGCGGAATTGGAGACCGTGAGGGTCAGGGTCTCGGGGCTTGTGCCGGCGCCGGAAACGGTTGCAGTGGGATTGGCCGACCAACCGGCAGTGACTCCAGTCGGCAACCCGGTGATGGAATAGGTGAGAGCGCCGGTGAACGAGCCGCCGGTAGTCGCGGTGAGGGCGACAGTGCCGGTGGCGCCCTGGGCGATCGATACGGAGCCGGAACTGGCAGCGCTGCCGCCAAGCGCGAGTGTGGGCTGAGCGGTGACCGTGAGCGCATACGACAGGCTCTGGGTTCCCGATGCATCTTTGCCGCTGATGGAGATGGTCTGCGCGCCCGCAGCCACCGTGGAGCCCACCGATACGGTAACCGTGGCGGCAGTGCCGGGTGTGATGGATGCCGGGCTGACGGTTGCCGTGACGCCGCTAGGCGCCGAGACCGTGAGAGCCACCGAGTTCTTGGCGGTTCCACTCTCAGTGGCGTTGATGGTGAAGCTGGTGGACTTGCCTGCCAGCACGGTGCCGGCAGAGGCGGACTCGGTCAGGGCGAAGTCGGCGCCGGCTACCGCGCCGCCACCCGTCCAACTGGAAACCAACACCGCGCCGTCTACGGAACCAAGCCCCGTGGCCAGGTTGTACGAGGCGCCGCTGGCGGAAAACCCGGCCACACCCGGGACTGAGTTGTTGCCGGACGGCGTGGCGTGAAATGGATTGTGTGCCGCGCTGAGGAGCGGATAGAGGCCCGCATTGGCGTTTCCCTGCCCTGTGCCGCCCTTGGACTGCACCAGCAGCGCCATGACTCCGGCAAAGGTCGGCGATGCTGCCGATGTGCCGGAAAAAACCCAGTACGAGCCATTTTCTTCGACAATGTATCCGTCGTGGCCGGCAGCCGCCATGGCCACGTCGGGCACTGCGCGCATGCCGTTGGCTGCGCTTGTCCCGCTCACGCCTTTTTGCCAGGAGGGTGCCGGATAAACCAGGCTGACCCCGCCGGTGGAAGCCCAAAGCCCTGTGCCGCCGTCGGATGCGCTTTCGTTCCAGACTTTCTCGGGAATGTAACTGAGGGCCGAGCCGTTGGCTGAAGTGTTGGTGGAACTCCAATAGGTAGCGGAATTCGAACCTTCGTTGAACTCCGTGCCTCCCACGCAGGTGGAATAGGGCGAGCTGCACAGGCCGTTGACCGCGGCGCCGGAGCCGGTTGCGTCGGTGCCGACATTGCATCCCGCTGCGCCCGCATCGCCGGACGAGACAAAGGAACTCATGCCCTCGCTGGCTGCCTGCTGCCACAGGGAGTTGTAAAAGGCCAGTTCGACTGTGCCCATGTCCTTCTCGCAACTGCCGTAACTGGTGCTGACAACGGGTGCCGTATTGTGATTGACAATGTATTGCGCCGAAAGGTCGACCCCGTCGCTGGTCGCGGTTGAGGCGCCTACGACGAATTTGACGCTCGCCGAGGGCGCGACCGCTCCGCTCCATTCGACATCGAGTGTGGACTCGTCCTGATCGCCGGAAAGCAGTCCAGGGTTGGTGCTGACGAGCAAAACGGTTGGCGGGTTGACGGAGAGCCCGGCAAGGGACCGGAAGCCGGTTACATCGCTTACATTGATGTTGCTGCGCCCGACGATGGCGATGGAGATCCCGGCGCCGGTGGTTCCAGCCGAGTAAAGCGATTTCAAATCGTAGATGGTGGCCCAGTCGGCGGGGAACAGATAATGGGTGCTGCCCGACGTGTATTCAGGCTGGGAGGCGAGAGCGCGGCGAGAAGAGATTTGCGAGTTGCGGCGAAAGTCGTGCAGCGAGACCACGCCGCCCACCACGCCCTCGAACGCCGCGGGAATCTGCGGGTCCTGGGCGTTGGCAATGTGCTCCACCCCATTCACTTGATAGCGGTGCATGGCGGTGTGGAAGGTGTCCTCCACCTGCTGCGCCGTGCCGGAGAAGATGACCAGGCGATTGCCCGCGGGGATCTCCTCGATCTGGAAGCCGTGGCTGGTAAGCCAGCTTGCGACCTTGGCCATGTCCGCGGCGCTGGCCCCGAAGCGTGCGCCATATTCGGCCGGAGTGAGCCACTGATGGAAGAGCGGCGACTGGGGATCGTGCTGCGCTTCAACCAGGGCGTCTAAGGCTGCCTGCTGCTCGGCCGAAGGCTCCAGGGTGAGCATCATGCGCTCCATCGGGGTCTCGGCACTGAGCGATCCCATATCGAACTCGGAGCGCGCCAGGGGATGCACGTTGCCCAGCAACGTGACGACCTGGGCCTCATCGACGGCGCGGACGACGCGGTTGGCTGGGGCCTGTCCCAGCGCGACCCAGCACCATCCAGCAACAATGAGGGTGGCCACGGCCACGGAACGGACTTTTACGAAACCGGTCATTCATTAGCCTTTCAAGACAGGGGGGTCGTGCACAACCGGTTCGGCGCCCGCAGTCTTAACTTCCTCTAACCCATCGGCCAGGAAGCGCCGGCCCTGAGGAGCGGGGCCAAGAATATGAGAGGAAGAGACTTACGAAGGTAATTGCGCGGGAATGCCGATCCGGCCTTCAAATCGATCCGAAAACCCACGCCCTGCTCGCGTTAAAAGGCGCCGCGGCGGCTCACTCCTGGGACAGGGCGTCTTAGTATTTTTGGGCCGGACCAACTAGGTTAACGCATCGCAAAGCCGCCTGCAGAAGCGCATCCGACAGCCTGTCGGCCCGCAAAACCCCGGTCCCTGTTGATGGGACAGGCTTCACTCAACGTAGGGCATCGTGCTACATTCTTGCCATGAAGAAGATTCTCGCAGCAGCCCTGCTACTGATGGTGTTTGCCAGTCCGGCATTCGCTGCCCCCAGGCATCACCACCACCATCACCACCACCACGCCCACGCCTAAACCCCCGACCCGCTCCCTCTGGCAGCCATTCAGTCAGGGGGCGGATCCCTCAATCTGGTTACTTTTTTGGTGACCGGTGGAACCGCTCGACAACCCAGCCATTCAAGGTCCACCCATGACAGATTTGGATGACCTCCGCTTTCCGATCGGCGCCTTCAGCGCGCCAGCCAGCAGCATGGCCGGAATCCGAGGGGCGCATATACAGACCCTTCGCTCGCTTTCAGAGCGTTTGCGTGCGGCCCTTGACGGGCTCGACGACGCGCAACTCGACACACCCTACCGGCCCGACGGCTGGACGCCGCGGCAGGTGGTGCATCACGTAGGCGACAGCCACGCCAACGCCTATATCCGCTTCAAGCTGGCGCTGACCGAGGAATGGCCGACGGTAAAGACCTACGACGAAGCCGCCTGGGCCAACATGGCCGACAGCCGCTGGCTTCCCGTTGAGCCTTCCTTGGCGCTGATCGACGCCTTGCACGGTCGCTGGGTGGCGCTGCTTGAGACCATGACCGACGAAGACTTCCACAAGGGCTACAACCACCCGGCATTGGGCCGGCAAAACCTGGCGGCGGCCCTGGCGCTTTACGCCTGGCACTCCCGCCACCACACGGCACACATCACTTCGCTGCGCACCCGGCAGGGCTGGTAGGCGCAGGCGATGGCGGCGGGCATCGAAGCTGCCCCCGCGGAATTGCTGACTCGAAGCATCGAAGAGTACCTCGCAGACCACCCCGCGGCCGCCCTCCTTGAGGACGGCCGCGTTTTGTTTGACATGCGCACGGCCCGCTACGCAGTGAACCAGCAGCATGGCCGCTGCCTGTTGCAGTTCTGGAGCGAAGAGCGAAACCTGATTCGCACCGTGATTGAAGTCCAGGAGCGGGCCCAATGCCTGCGGGTTGTGACCCGGCGCATGGGCACGCCCAAGCCCCAGGTGCTGGAACTGGTTCCCACCAGCGACCGCCGCACGCCCTCGGCACGCGACGCGGCACGGCGCACCTATTGCCGGGTGCTGGAACGCGCCCTGGCGCGCCAATTCATCGGCGCCAAGGTGGACGGTATGCGCTCGGCCATGGACCTGGAGCACAGCTTCGGCCCGGCGTACGTCCGCGGACGGCTCTTGCGCGGCACGGCGGCTGACGCGGTGATCGGCGTGAGCCAGGCCGAGTCGGGAGCCATGGTCGACGGCGTTCTGACCCTCGGCATTCTCTGGCTCGACCATTGCCGCCAGCACGGAGAGGCGCGGCGGCATTTCGGCGGGCTCAAGGTGATTGTCCCGGCCGGGGCCTGGCGCACCACCGCGGAGCGCATGACGTGGCTGAATCACGGCGCTGCGGATTTTGAGCTGTTCACCCTGGACGAGCGCAGCGAGGAGCTTGCTCCCGTCGACTTTCGCGACCTGGGAAACCTGGAGTCGCGCCTGGTGCACGCCTTCAACGGCGCGGCGGCGGTGGAGCGCTGCCAAACCGGGATCGACCGGCTGACGCGTCTGCTGGGCGAAGGGCTCCGGGAGCGCATGGAGGTCCGGGCCAACTCCGCCAGTGAAGTGGGGCTGCTCTTGAATGGCCTCGAATTCGCGCGTGTGCGGCACGGCTTCGCGGCAGGGTCGTTCCAGCACGAAAACGAGGTCACTTTCGGCGCCGGAGCCAACGAAACGCCTCTGACGGACGAAAACGAAGCCCTATGCCGGGACTTGTGCCGGCGTCTGTTTCAGAGCCGTCACGCCGACGGGGCGCAAACCGACCCGCTCTTCCGGATGCAGCCGGAACACTGGCTTGAAGCGCGCCTGCGGGCGGGCATTGAGGAGATGCTGCCCGGCCTGCGCGGCGATCTGCTCTATAGCCAGGTCCCGGCGCTCTCGGTTGGCGAACGCGGATTGCTGGACCTGCTGACGCTCGACGGCAGAGGGCGGCTGACGGTGATCGAGCTGAAGGCCGAGGAAGATCTGCACCTGCCCTTGCAGGCCCTGGACTACTGGATTCGGGTGCGTACCCTGAACGACGATCGCCAGCCGCCACCGGGCAACGCGGGCGCCACGGCGCGCTCGGCCTTCGAGCGGATGGGCTACTTTGACGGCGCGGAGGTGTCTCCGCTGCCGCCGCGGCTGCTGCTGGCTGCTCCGGCCCTGCGCATTCACCCCGCCAACGAGACGGTGTTACGCTTCTTGTCACCCCAGGTCGATTGGGAATTGATTGCCCTGAGCGAGCACTGGCGCCGCGACCTGAAGGTGGTCTTTCGCAAGCACCTGCGGTGCGGCTGACTCCTTCGGGTAGTCCGCGCTCCTAGAGCGGTTCTAATTTAAGTATTTACATCTATGCGATAATATTCCTGCCGGATGAGAGGGGGACAGGATGCAATCGTATTCGCAGGATTTGCGTGAGCGGGTGCTGTGGGCACTGGATCGC
>Ga0181520_10002723_pt1 | contig 32215 bp, 22 predicted proteins | sample PEATcosm2014_Bin_29_FD_132451 | JGI IMG/M metagenome (GOLD analysis project Ga0181520, IMG submission 132451) | Peatland microbial communities from MTU Mesocosm Facility, Houghton, MI, USA - PEATcosm2014_Bin02_30_metaG | ecosystem: Environmental > Terrestrial > Soil > Wetlands > Peat | place...
ACCAGAACCGGCCCAACCCCAACCCCCCAGACCACTTGAGCGTGGGCCGTCGCCGCAAAGGGCACGGCCAGCAAAATCGCAAACAAAACCAGGCGTAGATTCCGCATAGATCCTCCTCGCGCCGTACTGGCCATTCCGCCAGATCAACTTCGCTCTCGGCGCTGCCGGGTTCGTCTCCCAACCGGCTTCTGTTGATTCAGACAGCAATTCTCCGGGAAAGTTGCGGTCTGCTGCAAGAATAATTCGTGGCGAGCAAAGGCGGAAGATTTCAGGCAGTTTCTGCGGGCGATTCCGCTTCGGCAAAGCCGCCGTTGCCCTTGGGACGGGTGGCGAATTCGGCTTCAATCTTCTGGATGACGCCGCCCTTGGCCGACTCGTATGCGACTCGAATGCCGTTATAAATCGCGCGGTCGTTCGAGGAGCCGTGGCCGATAATGCAGACGCCGCGCACGCCCAGCAGATGAGCGCCGCCGTACTCGCGGTAGTCCAGCCGGTTGCGGAACTCGTTGAATGCCTGGCGCGACAGCAGCGCGCCCACCTTGGCGGTGACCGTGCGCGTCAGCGACTCGCGCAGCACCTCGCGCACAAATCGGCCCACGCCCTCGCTGGTCTTCAGCGCCACGTTGCCCACAAATCCATCGCAGACAATCACATCCGCGAGTCCCGAAAAAATGTCGCGCCCCTCAACGTTGCCCACAAAACGGATGGGCAGCGCCTTCAGCAGCGGGAAGGCCTCGTGCGTCAGGTCGTTGCCTTTGGTTTCTTCCTCGCCCACATTCAGCAAGCCCACCCGTGGAGATTCAATCTTGAGTACGCTGCGGGCGTAAATTTCGCCCATCACGGCAAATTGGGCCAAGTTACTGGCCTTGCAATCGACATTGGCGCCCACGTCGAGCAGCACGCAGGGGTTGCCCTTGGAGCTAGGCATCGGCGTCGCCAGAGCCGGACGGTCCACTCCCGGCAGCGCGCCCAGCACCATCTTGGCCGTGGCCATCGCCGCGCCGGTGTTGCCCGCGGTCACAAATCCCGCCGCCTTGCCCTCGCGCACCAGCTTCAGCCCCACGCGGATCGAGCTGTCCTTCTTGCTGCGGACGGCGTGCGCCGCCTTCTCTTCCATGCCGATTCGCTCGCTGGCATTGTGGATGACAATCGGCAGATCTTCGTTGCCCATCGCCTCGTCCAAAAGATCGCGCAGTTCCGCCTCCGGACCCACCAGGTGGACCCGCACGGGCAGAGCTTTCACCGCGAGGATGGCCCCGCGAATCTCCGCTTCCGGAGCTTTGTCGGTGCCTACAGCGTCAAGCGCAATATCGATCAGCATGGGCGCGGGAGACTACTTGGCTTCTTCCTTGACATCGAGAACAGCGCGTCCCTTGTACTCGCCGCACTTCGGGCAGGCGCGATGAGGAAGCTTCTTCTCGTGGCAGGCGGGGCACTCCGAAACGCCCACGGCGGTCAAAAAGTCGTGGCTGCGGCGGAGCGCTGTGCGGCGCGTGGAATGGCGCCTCTTTGGATTAGGCATTTCAAAATTCCTTTCAATGGGTCCGGGGTCTCTTTCCCGCGGACTCGATCTGACTGCGTAAACCGGCCAGCGCCTCCCAGCGGGGGTCACTTGGACCCGCATCGCAAGTGCAGGCCTGGCTGTTGCGGTTTGCGCCGCAGCGCGGACAAAGTCCCTTGCAGTCGGGCTTGCATAACGTCTTCACCGGCAGAGACAAAAGCACCTGCTCGCGCAGCACATCTTCAAGCAATAGACTGTCTCTTAAATAATACCCGATTTCCGTCTCTTGCGCAGTAATCGATCGTTCGCTGGCCTCGGCGTCGGCCTCGGCGGGGCGGAAGATCAAGTCATATTCGGCTCCAAGTGGAATCTCCACCGGCTCAATGCAGCGCGCGCAGGGCACTTCAAAGCGCCCATGAAAGCTGCCCTTGAGGCGGATGTCGGCCACAATCTCTTTGGGGCCGCGATGCTCATGAATCACTTCGGCGCGTCCCTCGGCCTTCAGCGGCCCCTGCTGCGCCGCCTCCTCGCCCAGATCGACCGCCCCCGGCGCAATCTCCAGGTTAAAGTCAATCGGCTCCCGTTCCAGTTCGCTTACGATAAATTCCATGGTATGAGCCTACGACGCATAGGCAGGTGAGTCAATCATCCTCGGTGTGCAATGCAAAGCAACCGCATAAATGAGTAGCAGAGCCATTGACCCGATAAACGGCTAGCATCCTCAACGATCAAAACCGACGATCTGCCGCCAACCTGCCAACTCGCCACTTCCGCGAAGCGGAAGCTAACCTGCCGATTTTGTTTCACATACGCTCTGTCAAATACTTTGCTTGCGAATTTTTTCTAAAGGCGGCAAAAATGCCATACTGGTGATAGTTAGAATCCCATGCCTCAAACCGCTGACTCCGCCCTCCGCATCCGCCCGGCAATCGCCGCCGACCGCCCGCGCCTGATTCCCGTCATCAACTCCGCCTTCGCCATTGAAACCTTCCTCGAAGGCACGCGCACCGACGACGACCGCCTCGCCGCGATGATGCAATCCGGCACCATTCTCGCCGCCGAGAATGCCTCCGGCGAGCTTCTCGGCTGCATCTACACCGAGGTTCACCCGAGCCACGGCTACATGGGCCAACTGGCGGTCGATCCCGCCCATCAACGTCAGGGACTGGCAAGGCGGCTGATCGCCGAGGCCGAGCAGTATCTGCGCAGTCAGGGATGCCCGACCGTCAAGATCACGGTCCTCAGCACGCGCCCCGAGCTGCCGCCCCTCTATCGCCGCTTTGGATTTGTCGAAACCGGCACCGAAGAGGCCCGCCTCTCGCGCCCGGTAAAGCCGGGAGTCAACTGCCATTTCATCGTGATGATGAAGCAACTTTAATCCTTCGCAACGCCAAGTGCCCTTTCAACCGCAGTTTCCAGAGGCGGCAAACCATCTTGAATGGTGTTCCAAATTGTTTCCGCATCCACTCGATCGTATTGATGGCGAAGCCAATTTCCGCTCCCGCGAATATCGCGCCAGGGAATCTCAGGACAAAGGACTTCCGCGTTATCCTTCAACCGGATAGCCGCTTCGCTAAGGATGAGCAACTTTCTCTCCACCGCGGCTTGGGTCTTCTCGTCCCGGAAGTAGGATTCCCGGTCCATGCCACGGACAAATTGCTGAATATAATGAATGCTTTCCAGGATGTCTTCCAGGTGGGATCTCGCATCCTCAAAAGGCATGAACAGACTCCCGCAAAGCACGCGCCCGGACGCGTTCTTTCATCGATCCGGCGGAAGAAAGATCCACCTTTCCTCCCAACAAATCGCTGAGCCGGCCTTCCATGTGAGCCATATCAAAGAGGGTAAGAGACTTGGAGCGGTCAAAATCAGCCATGAGATCCACATCAGACTGGGCTGAAGAGTCGCCGCGAGCGACCGAGCCAAACAAACGCAGGTGCAGAATGCCCGCCGCCCTGAGTTCCGGCTCATGCTGCCGCAATGTCTGAAGTACCAAACCCCTGTCCATATCACCACTGTGCCACAGAGACCAGGCGGAATCAAGAGCGCCACGCGATCTGGCTCCCTTTTGCGCCGTCGAATCTTCGCCGCACCTTGGTACTCAAGTCCCGCCGCGATCCGCCGATGAAAACCTAGAGTGGTTTCAGAAAGGGATACCGGCATGCAGTGGTTGCGCAACCTTCCCATCGCCCGCAAGTTCATCTACGCCTTCGGCACGGTCTGCGGACTGTGCATTGTGCTTGGCGTCTTCACCTTTGTCACCTTCCGCGCCATCGCGGATCGCAGCCAGAATGTGAGCAACAATTCTCTGCCGTCGCTGATCTTGCTGGCCGACATCGAGAACGCGGCGCACAACACGCGGCGCGAAGATTTGGATCTCCTGCTGTGCCAGACGCCAACGTGTACCTCGATGCACAACGAAGGGCGCCTGAAGTCCATCAATGAATACAAAACGCAGGTCAAGGCCTACGAGCCGCGAATCAGCTATCCCGGTGAGCGCGAACTGTATCAGAAGTTCTCGACCGCCTGGGCGCAGTATATGGAGGCGAGCGATCGCGCCAACGCAATGCTTGCCGCCAACAAGATCGGCGATGCCCTGGATCTGATGACCTCCGATGCCGTGGTTTCTTATACCACTTCGGCATTGTCTGGGATGGATGCCGGCCTGCAATTGAATGCCAAGTTTGGCACGGAGCAGTCGGTGGGAGCCACCAGCGCGGCCACCAGCGCCACCTGGATCAATTCCATTTCCAACCTGTTGATTGTTCTTCTCTGCGCGCTGATCGGATTTGTTCTAACCAAAATGATCGCGCCGCGAATCATTATGGGAACCAAAGCCCTGGAGCGTGTTGCGGCCAAAGATCTCACGGTCAGCGTCGAGGTCACCGGCACCGATGAGATCGGCCGTTTGGGCGAGGCTTTGAATACCAGCGTCGAGGCCATCCGAGGCGTTCTCATCTCTGTGGCGCAAAGCGCGGATACGCTCTCCTCGGCAACCACCGAGATCACCGCAACCGCCGTTCAGTCAGCCGGCAATGCCCATGCGCAATCCAGCAAAACCAACCAGATTGCCGCCGCGGCGCAGGAGATGACGGCTACGATCGGCGAGATCAGCCACAACGCGGAGAGCGCGGCCAACTCCAGCCGCCAATCGGCCGATACCGCCAACCAGGGCGGAACCGTGATGCAAAACGCCGCTACGACCATGGAGAAGATCGCCGGCGCCACCAGCTCGGTTTCTGAGAAGATGACCTCGCTGGCGCATCGCTCCGAGGAGATCGGCAAAGTGGTCAACGTGATTCAGGAGATCAGCGAACAAACCAACCTGCTCGCCTTGAACGCGGCCATTGAAGCAGCTCGCGCCGGAGAGCATGGCCGCGGATTCGCGGTGGTCGCCGGCGAGGTTCGCCGGCTGGCCGAGCGCACCAAGAGCGCCACGGAAGAGATCTCCGGCACCATCCGCAGCATCCAGGAAGAGACCCGCGAGACGCTCGAGGTGATGCACGAGAGCCGCGCGGCGGTCGAAACCGGCATGAACGAGACCTCACATGCCCGCCAAAGCCTCGAGGCCATTATCGAATCCTCCCGCCAGGTGGAGCACCAGATCAACCTGATCGCCACGGCAGCCACCGAACAGACCTCCGCCTCGGGTGAGATCTCGGAGTCCGCCGGGCAGATCTCGCAGTTGGCGGCGGAAAGCGCGCAGGGCGCGGAAGAGTCCGTCGAAGCGCTCAAGAATCTGGCATCGCTGGCCAACGACCTCGACGGCATGATCCGCCAATTTCAACTCGAAAACGATCAACAGAAAGGCCGCAAATTTGTCGCCAAAAGCCAGCCTGTTGGGCACGGCGCCTATCGACCGGCGCATTCGTAAACCTTCACGCGGGCAGTGAATCTTTGCCCGCTTCAACCCTTCATCATCCTCCACGCTGCCGGGGAATCTTCCGGCAGCGTCTTTGTCTGAACGCGACCAAACTCTCCGAATGCGGTCAAGCCCCTCCCTTTTGTGTTGCGCTTTTTTAGGCAAAACAACCTCGCTCCTGCTTCCATCAGCCCTTTGCCCGGGATTCTCCTCCTTCATGCTGCTGTTATCTCTCTCATTTTCAGCTTGTTGACAGCGCTTCCCCGCTCTGGATATCCTCGATAGGTATACGAAAATGGGTGTATTTTGCATTTTGCGCCTTGAAACCGTGCTCCCCACGCCTTGTTTAACCCCGCATTTCGCTCTATCCGGAGGGTTTTTCTCATGAGTTCGACCGACTGCCGCCGCGCGCAGGTTTCCGTTGCCTCCCGTTTTGACAATCAGCCCAGCCGCTTCTGGCGCTCCTCGCTCGTTCTGCTGGCGCTGGTCTTGGTTTGCGCCGCGCCGCGAGCCGGAGCCCAAACGGTCACCTTCAACGGATTCCCCGCCAAGGTGAGCACCGGAAGCCTCTTTCTAAACCAGCCGATGGGCGCAGCTGTCAATGCGGCGGGCGATCTCTTCATTGCCGATACCAACAATAACCGCGTGGTCGAGCTGACCGGTGTCAACACGACGAATCCCCTGGCCAGCGTGCTCAGCACCGGTACCTATACGCTTTCTGGCCCGCTGGGCGTGGCTGTGGATGCCTCGGGCAACGTCTTCATTGCCGACACGGAGAACAATCGCGTGCTCGAGGTTACGGCGGCTGGCGTCGCCAGCGTGTTGAACACCTCCACCCTCACCGGGGCGGGTGGTTCATGCCCCGCAACAGGCCTCTGCCTGCCCGCCGGCGTGGCCGTGAACAGCACGGGAGATGTCTACATTGCGGATCTATCCAACAACCGCGTGGTCGAGGTGACATCGGCTGGCGCGGCCAGTGTGCTCAGCATCAGCGGCTACACCCTGCACAATCCCGCCGGCGTGGCCGTGGATGCGGCGGGCGACGTTTTCATTGCCGACACCGGCAATAACCGCGTGCTTGAAGTCACAACCGCCGGCGCAGTCAGCCTGTTAACCACCGGCAGCCTGACCCTCTCCGCGCCGCGCGGTTTGACCGTGGATAGCGCCGGCGACGTGTATATTGCCGATACCTCCAACCTCAATGTGGTCAAGGTAACCTCGGCGGGCGTAGCCGGCTTGCTCAATACCGGCAGCGTGGCCTTGTACGCTCCCGCGGGCGTGGCGCTCAATGGCGCCGGAGACCTCTTCATTGCCGACTCGGGCAGCAGCAGCGTCGTCGAACTCTCCCAAAGCGTGAACTTTGGCGCGGTCGCCGTGGGCAGCAAAGCCGCCTCTCATGCGCAAACGCTGACCTACTCCTTCTCAAGCCAGGACAAATTGACCGCGATCAACGTGCTCACCCAGGGCGCCGCCGCCAAGGATTACACCACCGACCCCGCCACCACATGCGTTACCGGCCAGATTTACTTTGCCGGCAGCGCCTGCACGGTAGTGGTGGACCTCTCGCCGGCCTATCCCGGCATGCGCATCGGCGCGGTGCAGTTGGTGGGCGCGAGCGGCGTCCAGGTCACCACCGATCTGCGCGCGCTCGCTGAGGGGCCGCTCGGAGTCTTTCAGCCCGGCGTGGCCACTGTGCCCACCGTCGGAACCCCCGGCGGACTCGGATTGAGCGGTCCCGCCAACCTAGCCGTCGACGGCGCGGGCAATCTGTTCATCGCCGACACCAATAACAACCGCGTCGTCGAGGTCACCTCGGCGGGCGCCTCCAACGTGCTCAATACCGCGAGCCTGCCCGGAACCACCACCGGCCAAAGCGTCCATGCCTGCAAGGCAACCGGTCTCTGCCATCCCTCCGGCGTAGCCGTCGATGGAGCCGGCAATGTTTACGTAACGGATACAGACAATGGCCGCGTGGTCGAAGTTGCCTCGGGCGTAGCCGCCGTGGTCAACACCGGCAGCCTGGCCCTCTCCATTCCCACCGGCATCGCCGTCGATGGCGCGGGCAACCTGGTCATTGCCGATTCCAGCCTCAACCGGGTCATCGAGGTATCCGGCGTCAACTCGGCCAACCCCTCTTCCAATCTGATCTCTACCGGCAGCTTTACGCTCTCTGGCCCTCAGGGTGTGGCGATCGATGGCGCGGGCGATGTGGTAATCGCCGACACCGGCAACAACCGCGTCCTTGAAGTCACGGCGGCGGGCGTGGCCAGCGTGCTCAACAACGGCATCGTGTACTTGCTGCCCTCGGCCTTTACCCAATCAGCCACCGGCGCTCCGCTCACCGTTTTGATCCCGGTTGGCGATACGCTCAGCGGCTACGTCGAATTCGCAACCTCCAACGGAACCAAAACCGGAACCCAGACCGTGGATATGGCGGCCTACTCCAACCTGGGCAGCACCACCCCAACCGCGGCTACAGCTGCGGCCGTCGCGCTGGGCCAGGCATTGACCACCGGCGCGCTGGGAACTGCCAGCGGCTCAACCTACACCGCTTCCATCCACAACGGCGTCTTGTCGATTGCCACCAGCACAGCGGCTGAAGTGCTGTCAGTCACGCAAAGCAACGCGGTCTTCACCAATCCGGCAAGCAGCGGCAGTACGGCGGATTTGACCACCCTCAGTTATCCGGCGGGCGTCGCCATCGACGGCGCAAACGATCTGTACATCGCCGATTCCGGCAACAAGCGTGTCCTCCAGGTCACGGCGGCGGGCGTAGCCAGCGTCTTGAATATCGGCAGCCTGCCTTTGAGCAACCCCACAGGCCTGGCCGTCGATGCCGCGGGCGATGTCTATACCGCCGACTCCGCCACAAGCGCCGTCCTCGAGCTGAATCAGAGTCAGGAGTCGCTGACCTTTGACTCGACCTCGGTCGGCGACACCAGCGCCGACAGCCCGCAGAACGTGACCGTGCAGAATGTCGGCAACCAGACGCTGACCTTTACCGCGCTCGAAGCCTTGACCACCGGCCAAACCGCCAGCAGCTTCACTCTGGATGGCTCCGCAACCAGTTGCTCCAGTTCAACCGTGCTGCCGGCCGGTGAAAGCTGCGTGCTGGGCGTCGATTTTGTGCCAACTCTCGCCGGTTCTCTCACCGGTTCGGTCAACATTACGGACAACAATCTGAACTCTGTCGCGCCCAACAATCTGCAGCTGATCTCCCTGAGCGGCGTGGCAACCACCGCAACCACCACCACGCTCACTGCTCCCGCCAATGCCGCCCTGGGCGCAAGCGTCACGCTCACGGCCACCGTTCTGGCAGGCACAGCCCCGGTGACTACGGGAAGCGTGACCTTCTACAACGGGACGGCCTCCATCGGCACCGGCGCGGTCAACTCCTCCGGCGTAGCCACTTTGAGCTTGACCACTTTACCGCTGGGCGTGAATTCAATCACCGCCGCCTACGGCGCAACCACAAGCTATGCCGCCTCCACCTCCGCTGCCGTCACGGTAACCGTCGGCGCCGTCACCACCACCACGCTCACCGCCCCGGCCACTTCCAACTACGGCGCAAGCGTCACGCTGACGGCAACCGTTCTCTCCGGCACAACCCCGGTGACCAGCGGCACAGTCACCTTCTCAAATGGCAGCACCACCCTCGGCACAGCCGTTGCGGTGGACTCCACCACGGGCGTCGCCACACTCAGCGTCACCACCCTGCCGGTGGGCGCGGACGCAATCACCGCCGCCTTTAGCGGAAACGCAACCGATGGCCCATCCACCTCGGCAGTCGTCACGGTGACCGTGGCGACCTCCGCCACCACCACCACGCTCACCGCCCCGGCCACTTCAACCTGGGGCGCAAGCGTAACCCTGTCCGCCGCGGTCACCTCGGGCACAACGCCTGTCACCACCGGCACCGTAACCTTCTTCAACGGAATCACCTCTCTTGGAACCGGAACGGTGGACTCCACCTCCGGCATCGCCACGCTGAGCCTGACCACCCTGCCGGTAGGTCCGGACGCCATCACCGCCACCTATGACGCCACGGCGAGCTATTCCGCATCCACCTCCTCCCCTTCCACGGTCACCGTCGCCCCAGCCCCAACCGCCACCACACTGACCGGACCCGCCACATCCACCTATGGCAATAGCGTGACCCTGGTCGCCACCGTCACCACCGGCACAACGCCAACCCCCGTCACCACCGGCTCAGTAACCTTCATGAATGGAAGCACCACGCTGGTCACAGTCCAGGTGGATGCCACCGGCACGGCAACATTGACCCTGACCCTGCTGCCGGTTGGCGTGGATTCAATCACCGCCACCTATGGCGATACCACAGACTACGCCACCTCGACCTCCGCCCCGCTCACCGTAACCGTTGCGCCGGTCGCCTCGGACCTGACCATCACCTCGAACACCACCTCGATGACCGCGCAGAGCGGCGGTTCGGCCACCTGCTCCTTCAACATCGCGCCCGCCACTGGAAGCACCTTCCCCTTCGCGGTCACTCTGGCCGCCACCGGCTTGCCCACCGGCGCCACAGCAACCTTCGCCCCCACCGGCATCGCCGCCGGCGCCTCCGCCACCACCGACACACTCACCATCCAACTGGCGTCAACCACTTCCACAACCAGCCGTTTGATCCGCGCCACGGCGCCTTTCTCGCTGGCGCTTCTTCTGCTGCCCTTTGCCGCCAAACTGCGCAAGGCAGGCAAGCGCCTCAGCCGCGCACTGTTGCTTCTGCTCTTCCTGGGCTTGACTCTGGCGGCGGCAACCGGAGTCACCGGCTGCGGAGGCTCCGGCGCTACCTCGCAGTCCTATTTGATTACCGTAACCGCAACCTCCAACAGCGTCTCCAGCTCGGCAACGGTAGTGCTTACCGTTAACTAGGGAGTGCTTACAATTAACTAGGCAGTGCTTATCGTTAACTAGGGGGCATCTGAGGTTGTCGCTGTTTTGAAAGGGCGCGGCTTTACAGCCTGTTACGAAACTCGCCTTGAGGGGCGAATTGCCACATTTTGGCTTCGTTTCAAGGGATGCAAAATCATTACCAACCGCCCAAACGTCGCACCTGGGCCATTCTGATGCGTCGTATTCTTTTGAGGACTTCTACGCGCGGAGTTTCGTAACAGGCTGTTTAGCTGCGCCGCAAGCGGCTCTAATCAAATGCGGGCTTTAGCCCCCGAGGGAATCTTTGCTGCAAAGAAAGTAATGAATGAGAGGTTCCCAAAAGCAACAGCGCGGACAACGCCAGCCAGCCCGCGCCGTAGGCGCAATGCATATCAACTGAATGCCCGCGCCGTAGGCGCAAGGTTCATTAGCCCACCGTTTCAACGGTGGGAAAGGCCCACCAAAAATGCCTCCGGAGTCCCGTAGGAACGGCGCCTCAAATTTGAGCCCGCATTTCGAGCGAACCACAAACCAATAACGCCCCCCACAACCTCAACCGCCCCAACCCGCAACGACCGCCGCCGCCTATTCCTTCCGCAGATACGTGCGCGAGAGGCGGTCGTGCCAGCACAGGTGATCCTCATCAAAGAGCGCCCAGGCCAGCCCCAAACCTGCGGGAACCACCGAGAACAGCAATCCGCCCAGACGGCTGCGCAGTTCTGCCTGAGTGGGAATCTGGTTATCAAACGTGCACAGAGAGATGCCCGCATAGCGCATGCCCGGCGTAGCTTCGGCCAGCAGCAAAAAGAACGCCTGGTAGACCAGGCCCAGCAGCAGCAGAATCGCGGTTGCGCCCAGCGCAACCACTTTGGGGCCAGGCAATGTGCGCGCGCCCGCCGCGCCAACAATAGCCAAGACCACAAAGGCGGCGGCAACCAGCGTGCCATCCAGCAGAGCCGCCATCATCCGGTCGCCGACCGGCGCCAGGCGCACATCCGTCTCAACGGCGGTTGTCTCCTGCTGCCGGACCACGGGCTGCGCCTGAGGCTGCAACTGAATGCCTGCCCACTCCGGCGTCTGCCAGGCCGCTGCGGGAGCCGCCTCTGCGCCAGCCTGGGCGGGTGAGTCCAAAGCTCCCGGGTCCACTTCAAAGATGCTCAACTGCCGCTCCATCTCCTCCGGGGCCTGTCTCTCCGCGCGCCGGGGCCGCATCTTCCGCGCCGCCACCACCTCGCGCGGAAACTCGATCAGGTTGGCGTGAATGGGCAGATCCGGCTCAACCGCCACGGGAGCCTGCGCGTGATCAAACTCGTCCATCAGCGAAGGCCGCGGGCTGCGCACCACATCCGAGCGAACCGGTGTCAGCCGCGGGTCCGGATGCCACGCCTTCGGCGCGTACTCGTTCTCCCAGGCGTCCAGCGACTCAGGAGGCGCAAGCGGTGCGCTGGCCTGCATTGCAACGCTGACCGGCTCCGGCAGCGGCGCCGTGAAGACAGGCTCGACCTCCGGCTCGTACGACCGGACAAAAGTCAGTTCCGGTTGCAAGACAGGAGCGGCAGCCTGAGGAGCATGCACTGGTTCCGGAGACGGCTGGACGGCGCGCGGCTTGGGAGCAGTCGGCGCGGCGCGGCGCGCGGCAACCACCGGTTGAGCCGCTTGCGGCGGATTGAAACTGGGAGCATGGGCGTATCGCGCGGCTACACGAGCCGCCACCAGCGACCCGCGTCCGCTCGGTAGCTCCCAACGGAGCGCTGGCTCGGCAGGCTGTGCCACAAGCTGCCCTCTGCGCCGGCGATGCGCGGCCAGGCGTTGGCTTGCCTCCTGCTTCCATTCGGCGGCGGGGTTGGGATAAAGAACGGATGTGCTCAATGCTCTGCTCCTCTTCTGCGCGCTCTTCCGCCGGAATGATTCCGGCTGAAGGCGGCGGTTCGGTCCCTCCAAGCCCCTTGCAAAAATGGCTCGAAGGAGGTTGATCTCATAAGAAGGGAGGAACGCGAAACAATGCAGACTCACCCCGGATCCTCTGATCCGGGCGCGGCGGGAAAGAACCGGTTTGTCTGCTGCCAGAGCCGCTGGGGCGTATTCCGCGGGAAGAAAGCCAGCCTGTTTTGCTATCCTGACTTTGGTCCCTGGATGCGCCTTCGCTCTTTATTTTTTATCACGATGCTCGCTCTCTGTCACCTGCAAATGCGTGGGCAGGCGTTGACCAATGCGGCACCCCCCGAGCCGCAGCCAAATGATCCCGGTGAGGAGATTCTGCCTGTCGCCCAGCCCGAGCCCGAGCCGGTCGCGGGCGTGCCCGTCGAGTGGGAGGCGCAAAGCCAAAGCCGCGCCGGAGACGTCTTCACCCTGACCGGCGCGGTCGTCGGCCACTATCGCGGTTACACTCTGCGCGCCGACAAAGTCGTCTATCACCAGTCCACCTCGGAGGTCGAGGCCGAAGGCCACCTCGAAGTCTCGGGCGGGCCGAATGACGTGCTGATCCATGCCGACCACGGCACCATGCGTCTGAATACCCACACCGCGCGCTACTTCAACGTGCATGGCTCCCAGGGCATGCGCACCAATGGCCACACCAAAATCTACTCGACCGCCGCCCCCTTCACCTTTTCCGGCAGGGTTGTCCTTGAACTGGGCGAGGGCCATTACAAGATCATCGACGGCGCCATGACCAACTGCCGCCTGCCTCGGCCCGATTGGCAGATCATCTCCCGCGCCATCAACCTCGAAGACGGCAAGGCATCCACCACCAATGCGCTCTTCAAATTCCTCGGCGTGCCGCTTTTTTATCTGCCCTATCTGAGCCATCCGGTGGACGAGACCGGCCGTTCCAGCGGAATCCTGATTCCCGCCGGCGAAAACTCCACCATCAAAGGCTTGGTCATCGGCGAACAATTCTACTGGGTGATCAGCCGCAATATGGACATGATCGCCGGCCTCGAGTACTGGAGCAAGCGCGGCTGGGCGCCCAACGGCGACTTCCGTTATCGCGGCGCCGGGCTCAACCACGCCACGCTGCGCTGGAATGCCCTGATTGATCGCGGCGTTGAAGAGAGTATCCCGTCCGCCATCCCCGGCCAGCCCGCCGCCACCAAGCTGGTCAATCAGGGCGGCGTTGACATCAACGCCGAGGGGCGCCGCGATTTGAATGACCAGACCCGCGTCGCCGGCAAAATCGAATATCTCTCCAGTTATATCTACCGGCTGGTCTTCAATGACAACTACGCGGCGGCCACCACCTCCGAGGTGCAGAGCGAATTCTCGCTCACCCACGCGCGCAACTGGTTTGTACCCTCGCTTTTGGCAGCGCGCTTCCAAAGCTTTGCCGGAACCTCAAGCATCACCGATGTGAGCGCGGTCAACGGCAATCAGGCCCGCATCCTTCATCTGCCCACGCTGCGCGTTGACCTGCTGGACCACCCGCTCGGCGCGACGCCGCTCTACGGAGGCTTGGGCTCCTCGCTCAGTTACCTCAGCCGCTCCGAGCCGGGTGAGCCGCTCTCTCCCGGCGGCACAACACTCGGCGCCAGCTTCCACGCGCGCAACGTTGGCCGCCTCGATGTCTACCCGCATCTTGTGCTGCCTCTTTCAGGCGGCGGTTGGAGCCTCACCGCCGAGGCCGCGTTGCGCGATACCGCATACACCATCAGCCAATACCCCGATTGGAAGAACACAAATGGCGGCGTTCCCACCATCAGCCACGATCCGCTCAACCGCACCGATTTCGAGGCCTCCATCGATCTGCGCCCGCCGCCGGTCGAACGCGATTTCTCGCTCGCTCATTGGAATCGCCTGCTGCGCCACGTCATTGAACCGGAGATCACCTACCGCTACGTCAGCGGCATCGGCAAGCAGGCGCGCAACGTCCTGCTGGTCGACTCAACCGACATCGCCACCAACACCAACGAAGTCGGCTACTCGCTCACCCAGCGGCTCTACCTCCGCCCCATCCACGAAAAGCCCTGCACGCCGGGTGAGGCCGCGGCAAAACTCTGCCCCCCTCAAACCCGCGAGTGGGCCAGTTGGCAGATTGCGCAAAAGTTTTTCATCGATCCGAACTTCGGCGGCGCAATCCTCCAAGGCAAACGCAATGTCTTTGATTCCACGCTGGATATGAGCGCCATCGCCTATCTGACCTCGCCCCGCAACATGGCGCCCATCACCTCCCGCCTGCGCTTTGAGGCCATCGACAATCTGCGCATTCAATGGGATCTGGACTACGACCCCAAGGCTGGCCGCCTGGACGCCGATAATCTCTACGCCGGCTACAGTTGGAATCGCGCCACCATCGGCGTCGGTCACGCCCTGCTCAACGCCGTCGGCGAAACCAACGGCTCCAGCGCGGTCGCCAAAAGCCAGCAGCTCCAGCCCTTCCTGACCATCGGCAAGCAAAACGGCGCGGGCTTTAATCTGGCCGCCAATGGCGGATATGACTTTGTCCTAGGCCAGTTTCAATACTGGGGCACCCAAGCCACCTATAACTGGGATTGCTGCGGCCTGACCTTTGGATACCGCCGCTTCGATCTGGGCTCGATTCGCGGCATCGACAGCCAATGGCTCTACAGCTTCACCCTGGCCAACTTCGGCTCGGTTCCCGGCATCAGCCGTTCCAAATCCGTCTTCCGCGATCCCACCCTCCCGCCTGTCTACTAGTGCCCCATCCATTCCGCGCTTTTTGCGGAATGGGTGGGAATCCGCGATGTTGTTTTTCATTGTGACACTTCAGAAAGTGTCCCAATCGCCCCCCCACGCCCGCGCGCCCCAGCCCTATCATCGGATCTCGTAAGACCAACAAGGAGTTTCGATGATCCGCCGGCTGCTCCAATTCACGCTCTGCCTCATCCTCTGCCCGCTCCTCGCCGCCGAGCAGGTTGCGCCTCCCAGCGCGCCCCATCCCCTGCCGAAAAGCATCACAGTTCAAAAGAATACGGAAATCGAATTCATCTCGTTAGAGGCGGTTTCGTCGGCAACGGCAACCAAAAATCAAATGGTCCGGCTTGCCGTGGCCAAGGACGTGATCATCAATGGATCGGTTGCCATTCCGAAAGGGACGCTTGCAATGGGAAAGGTGCATTTTGCCAAAGGAATACCAGGAAAGCAAGATGGATCTTTACGGATCGAACCAAGCACTCTGACCCTTGGCAATGGAAGGCGCGTGAAACTCTGGGAATCCATGTATGGAGAGGACGACTGCGCAAATGTTGGTCCGTGCTGGGTCTTGTGGACCCTCTTTGCGCCAATCTTTCTGATTGGAATGGTCGTTGAAAGAAACGATAACCCTGAAGAAATTCACGAAGGAAAAGATGTATCAATTCCTGCCTGCGAGCGCATCACGGGATATATTGCACAAAAAATTAAACTGCATCCGGTTGATATAGAGGCAATTCAAAATAAATCCGCCAAAGATGCCACTGATCTTCCCTGTTTCTCTTTGCATTGATTCTGCGGATTGCAACAAATTTCTCTGCAAGAATCACACCATTTTCTGTTCAGGTGTTACTGTGTTGATAAACGCCGGCAAACAAACTTCGCGAAAGGAAGAATGAAGATGAAAGCCGAATCGATGTCGTCCTTATGGATCAAACTCCCTATTACATTCGCCCTGCTCATCTCCGCCATGTCTCTTTCCGCGCAGTCCGCAACACGCCCCGCCCTCACCCACAAAACCCTCGATCAGCCCACCGAGCTTCAAGGCTATCCCTGCGCCAGGGGCGACGCCTGGTTCTTTCAGGACGGCCGCCTGAACCGCTGCACGGTCACGCGCGAGGTTGCCTTCGGCGAGGCGCGCATCCCCGCCGGAACCTACATCGCGCTTCACCCCGACGGCACACCCGATCTGATTCAACTGCCTCACAACTCGCCCATTCTCGGCTTGAACTGCATGGGCGGAAGTTGGCTTGGTCCCAGCGAAGGCGCCATGGTGGCCTTCTATCCCAACGGCAAGCTCAAGCAGTGCTTCCTTGTGGCAGACCAAACCGTGCAGGGCGTTCCCTGCGCCGCAAACGCCTTCAGCTTCCCCTTCGCCACGCCCAATCCCGGCGCATTGTTTGACGAGAGCGGCAAGCTCCGCGCCTGCAAGCTGGCCAAAGACTTCGGCGCGCAGCGCAAGGGTGACCGTTTTGCGCCGCCGCGATGACCATCGGAAGCTGAGAAGTGCGCACTGCGAACTGGGAACCTCCATCTGTTCCATTTCTGTCCGGTGCACAGCTTTTTTTTCAATCAAGCAACCTTTCCCGCTGTTGCGCATCTATACATGTAACAAGCAGAGGCATCCACGTTCACTTCCCCACCCTTGTAAGGTATCCACTCCTTCATGAAGGTCTGGTATAGACCTCTTCTCAAATCCCTCCCCCCTGCTCCCTCCTCCAAATTGCCTCTCGAGCGGGCCTACCGGAAGGTAGGCCCATATGCTTTTCCCGCACTCCGGTAAAATAAAAGCCAGATGCGCGCCCCCACCAATCCGTTTCCCAAGCAGGAGATTCAAACCATTGACGCGCTTTTTGCGCTGGCCGGGCTCACGCGCAATCAGCGCGGCCAAGCCGCCGGCGTCACCACGCGCATGCGCTTCGAGCGCGGCAATCGTCTGGATCGGCAAGAGTTAACCCCCGCCGCGCAGCTCCCGCGCAGCGCCCCGAATGGCCTTCCATTCATCAGCGTTCCGGCTTGGCAGCGCTTCGATTGGCTCTGGCATGGCTTCAGCACCCGGCGCGGCGGATCAAGCACTTCTTACTGTGCTGAAGGCGAGCCAGGCGAATTGAATCTAGGCTTTACCGCCGAGGACCCGCGCCAGACCGTGGCCGCGAATCGCCGCCTCCTGGCCGAAGCTATTACCGGCAACCCGGAGACCCCTCTGGTTGCGCTCAAGCAAATTCACTCCAATCTCACCCGCGTGGTGGGCGCGGCTGACGCAACCCGGGAGCTGCCCTGGAAGGCCGATGGACTGATGACCGCCGAGCCTGGCCTGCTGCTGGCCATTCAAACCGCCGATTGCATTCCGGTGCTGGTTGCCGACCGCAAGCGCCGCGCCGTGGCTGCCTTTCACGCCGGCTGGCGCGGCACGGCGGCGCGAATCGTCGAGAGCGGCATCGGCAGAATGCGCCTCGAATTCGGTTCGCGCCCCGAAGATCTGGTCGCCGCCATCGGTCCCGGCATCGGCCAGTGCTGCTACGCGGTGGGCGAAGAGATGCTCTCCGAGTTCGAGTCGCAATTCGCCTACGCACAGCAGCTCTTCCACGAGGTGGACGACGCCGAAGAAGTGCATCGCAAGTACCCCATGCTCTTTCTCACCCAGCGCGCCCCAGGCCATTCGCCGATAGGGCCGAGCTTGCACCTGGATCTGGTCGAGGCCAATCGCCGCCAGTTGCTCGCCGCGGGGCTCAAACCGCGGGCGATTCATGCGGTCAGCGGCTGCACAAGTTGCCATCGGGAGCTCTTCTTTTCGCATCGCGGATCGCAGGGCCGCGCCGGTCGCATGATGAGCGTCATCGGCATTCGCGCCTGAAGCACGATGGTCTCCCCGCCGAATTCGAAACCATGAGCGTCCGCAATTATTGGTTTGCCACTGCCTTGGTGCGCGGCGCAACTGCCAGGGCGGCGGCGATCAGCACAATCGGGAAGGCTTCCAGCGTATAGCGGGGCTCGGCGTTCTCGATGGTGGCCAGCAGCAGGCTGCGCAGCAGCACATACCCGCCCAGCATCGCGGCAAAAGGCACGCGGCGGCGGACAAAGCCAATCGCGGCCAGCCCCAGCAGCGCTGCATTCGCCACTCCGTACGCAACCGCCACGAGCGATCCCATCGGATTCTCCCGCCACTCCCACCAGCGCAGCGGAACCGTGCCTTTGAACCAATCGATCGCCGGCGGGTCGGAGAGCAATTCGGTCCGAGGGCGCAGCCACATATCGGCGACGCGAGCCAACGGCAGCGCAAGGTAAAAGCGCAATGGATGCCGGCGAATGCGTTGCTCGGCCAGTGAATCAAAGCGGGCGTCGATCTCCGGCGTAATAGTCTTGAGCTGGTTGTAGTCCTCGATCAGTTGCCGCGTCTGCTCCTGCTCCTCCGGCGTGTCAAAGGCCCGGCTGGGCAGCCATTGCATATCGATCGCCTCGCTGTCGCCCTTCCAGTAAACCTCGCCCGATGAGACCAGTTCCACCAGCCAGGTTTTGGTCCAACGCACATAGCCCGGAAGTGTGCTTTCGCCGGGATCGGTGCAATAGCGCGGCGCCAACGGCTGAACCACATGAAAGACGCGATAGTTTCGGATCGTCCAGGGAATGAATGGCAGGCTCACCAGCAGCGAGCAGGCGAGCGCGGCGCGCAGCGCGGTTGAGCTCCAGGCCGCGCTCGGCGTCGCGCGGCGCCCATACCACCAGATGCCGGGCACAATTGCCGCCGCCAGCAGCCCGCCGTCGGGGCGGAAGAGAATCGCCGTGCTCAACGCCGCCGCGGTCAGCGCCGTGTAGCCCCACGGAATCCGCTTCCGCGCGCGGATGCCGCCAATCACCCGTCCGCCGGCAAACAACCCCAGCGCCACGCAAAAGATGGAGATCGTCTCGGTCATCGGCGTGGCCACATAGTTGGCCGTAAAGGGGCAAAGCGCGGCCAGCCACAGCGCCCAGTGCGCCGCGCGCCGCGATGCGTGATCGCGCACAAAGCCGAAGATCAGCAGGCACGAGATAAGATCAATCACCAGTTGGATAGGCCGCGTCGGGTCATAGTTATCCATGCCAAAGAGCTTGAAGATCAGCGCCAGAAAAAGCGGATAACCGGGCAGCCGGATCAGCGTCAGGTGATAGGGATTATCCAGCGCATACTGGTGATGAACCAGAATGTTTTTGGCGATCATCCCGTAGACGCCGGAATCTCCGTCGTAATTCGGATAGAAGATAACGAAGAAGGCGCGCAACGCCGTGCCGGCCGCAAGAGCCGCAGGCACGCTCCAGTACGGCAGAGCCGCCCGCGTAAACGCAGCACGCGCCAGACGTTTGCCGGTTTGCCAGGAAAGGTTTGTGGCCAGGTTACGCCACTTGAATGCAGAAGTCTGCACCGAGGCCATGTCGAGATTCTCCGCGCCGCGCCTTCAGCCCGCATCCAGCTCAAGCAGGTCGAAGGCGGCTTGCATCCGCAGCGGGCGCTCTTAAGCGGCCTAGGCTTCCTTGGGGTTCACCAAGTCGCGCAGTTCCTTGGAAGGCTTGAAGTAGGGCACCTTCTTGGCCGGAACCGCAACCCGCTCGCCGGTCTTGGGGTTGCGCCCGATGCGAGGATTGCGTTGCCGTATGCGGAAGGAGCCGAAGCCGCGAATCTCAATCTTGTCCCCGCTCTTGAGAGCGCCAATCACCGCGTCGAAGATGGTTTCGACGATGACCTCACCGTCACGGCGCGCCAGGTCGCCCGCTCCAGTCACCTTTTCCACCAAGTCTGCCTTTGTCATATCCACCAACCCTCTAAAAACAGCATAACCGGAATCCCCCCTTTCCTGCACGAAAAAATGGAGTTCCCGGTTTTTTTTAATCGTTACCCCTCAAGAGCTTGGCGATCTGCAAAGAGTTTTGACGCGCCTGCGCGCCATCCGCCCACGCCGCCGTTTATGATGACAGAGGCATGGCTGGGTCTTCACTTCCGGCAATAGCGGGAATGGCCCAACGGAGAACAAAGACGTGGCGGACGATTTAAGCGGCAGCGGTGGGCCAAAGGTCAGCATTGTGATTCCGGCCTTCAACGAGGGGGCGCGCATTCCCTCCACCCTCCATGCGGTGGTGCAGTGCATGCGCGCGCGCGCCTGGCAGGCCGAGGTGCTGGTAGTCAACGATGGATCAACCGATCAGACCGCCGAAGTGGTGCGCGCCTTTGCCCAATCCGCTCCCGAAGTCCGCCTGATGGAGAATCCCGGCAATCGCGGCAAAGGACACAGCGTGCGCGCCGGCATGCTCGAGGCGCGGGGCGCAATCATTCTCTTCACTGATGCCGATCTCTCCTCGCCCATCGAAGAAGCCGAGCGCCTCTTTGCGGCCATCCAAGCGGGCGCCGATATCGCCATCGGCTCGCGCTGGCTCGAGACCAGCCGCCAAACCCGACGCCAGCCGCTCTATCGCCAGCTCTTCGGACGCTGCTTCAACGGCGTCACCCGCGCCGTCATGCGCCTTCCTTTTGCCGATACGCAGTGCGGCTTCAAGGCCTTTACCCGCCACGCCGCGCAGATCGTCTTCCCTTTGCAAACCATCGAGCGCTGGGGCTTTGATCCGGAGATCCTGTTGATCGCCCTCAAGCACAGCCTGCGCATCACCGAAGTGCCGGTCAGTTGGGCCCACGACAAACGCACCCGCATGAGCTACCTGCGCGACGGCCTCCGCATGCTCCAGGAGATCGCCCAGATCCGATGGAACTCATTGCTTGGTCGCTATAACCGAACCTTGTAGCGCCAACCTAACTGCGATTTGCAGCGCCAGTCTCCCGGGATCTGTAGCGCCGGTCTCCAGACCGGCTGTAATGTGGACCTCCCGGTCCACGTTGACTCTCAAACGATACAGGAATACGTTAGGGAACCTCTGAATAAGTTGATGTTTTGAAAGGGCACGACTTCAGTCGTGCCGCAAATAGCCCAAAATAAATGCGGGCTTTAGCCCCTGAGGGAAGGTTTTTTGAGAAATTAAACTTGTTCAGAGGCTCCTAAAGCAACAGTGCGGACAACGCCAGCTAGCCCGCGCCGTAAGCGCAATGCATGCCATCTGAATGCCCGCGCCGTAGGCGCAGGGTTAATTAGCCCACCGTTTCAACGGTGGGAAAGGAACAACAAAAAGGCCGCCGGAGTCCCGTAGGGACGGTGCCTCAAATTTTGTTCCGAGACCATATTTCGAGGGAAACACAAACCAATAACAACTCCCGCAAATGTCAAACTTCTACCGGAACCCCGGCAAAGCTTCTCCTTTGATCAATAGAGCTTGTTCGTGCGCACTTCAAAAATCTATGCAATGATAGACCGTCAGATCTTCCGCCGCCTTGCTTTAATCCGTGACGCAAGCTGCAATCTCCTGATCCGTTGTCTCCCATCCATCCCGCTTGCCACGCACAATGGATGGGTCACAACAACCGCTCGCTCCCCTAAAAGCGAAACCGATACCGCAGCTCGCCCGAAATCAGCCGCGGATCGTTGGTGTGGAAGCCGCCGATAGTCAGCGAGGTGTCCTCCAGAACGCGGTGGTTGGTAACATTCAGAACGCTCGCCGCGAGCCGCCAATGCTCTCCGATCCTGTGCCCTGCCGCCACGTCAAAGGTCGTATGCACCGGCAGATAGCTGCCTTGATATGGACTGATCAAATTGCCCCCGGCATTGGTCGCGCCTGCAGATCCGTTCGAAAAGCCCGAGCCGTAATAAACATTGGTCGAGAACCACGACCGCGCGGGCAAATTGGCGGTAAAGCCGGTGTTCAGCGTCTGCCGCTGATCGTGATCGACCGGCGTGTAATTGGGACCAAGATCGCACGCCGGATCATTCGCCGCGCTGCACGTGAATCCGCCGATGATATTGCCCCGCTGCTCGGCAATCTGATTCGAGTACGTCAGGTGAAAGCGCCCCATCCGGGCCAGCTCCGGCGAGCGCAGCGTCAGCTCCCAGGCGCGCACAAGCGCCCCATCCACAGCAATCGGAAAATACATATTGGATTCGCCAAGGTTCGAGTGGTCAAGAAAGTTGTTCACGCGATTCTTGAAGTTGGCCACATCCAGCAGCCAGCCCTTATAAGGGATTTGCAAGCCGAATTGATGCTCCTCATCGCGCTCGCTGGGGATGGGAGTAAAGTCGTTTTCGCCGCTCGTTTGCTGGCTCGCATAGTTGAGCACGGAGCTGGAGACGGTCAGAATCGGCGCGGGCTGAAAGAAATGCCCATAAAAGCCGCGCAACACCCAATGCAGGCGCGGAATCTCCACCGTCGCGCCGATGCGCGGATAGATGGCGCTCTCGTCAAGCCATGCGCGATACACCGAAAAGCGCTCGCCGCCCAGCAGAGTCACATAGCGCCCCAGGCGCAGATGATCGGCCAGATAAAACTCGACCAGGCCGGCGTTGGCGTTGGCCGAGGCCTCCGGCGTGCTGGTGGCGCTGCCGTCGTTCACTTGAACGCCGAAGAGATCTTCTTCCATCTGGAAGAACGAATACACTCCGGCAGAGAAGCTGTCAGGGCCGGCTTCCAGATGAGCGTCTGCCTGCGCGCCGCCGTAATTCGAGCGCTGATGCCAGGTAGTCGCAACCGGCGTGTCGGTGGCCAGCGAGTCGTAGTCGGACTGATTGAAGTGATAAAACGGCGCGCCCGAGACGATCGCCTTGGGCGAGAAGGTATGCACCCAGTTGGCAATCACAAACGAGTCGCGCTCCCTCTGGTGGTCGCGCAGTCCGCTCGAATCATACAACTGATTGAGCCAGTCGCTCTCGTTCGGATCATAGGGAACCTGAAAACTATCCTGGCGATACTGCGCATTCAGCCGCAGTTGATCCTTCGGCGTCTGGTTGCGGATCACCGACAAAAAGCCGCTCTCGGAGTTGGTTGCATCGTGATAGATCGCCGCGATCGGCGTAGCCAATCCGTAATTCGAGCGGCTGCCATTCAGGCTTGCGTACCAGGCCGCCGCGGCGGAGTGGTCGCCCAGCGAGAGCTGCGTCTCTCCCGTATACAAATTGCCCGCCGCAACCAGCAGCTCGCCCTCGCGGTCGCGCTCAAATCCGTTGCGCGGCAGCGCATTAAACACTCCATACGTCCGGTCGCCCACCTCCGCCTGGTAGCTGCCGCGCTCGATCTCCAGCGCGTCAATATCCTTGGGATCGATCTGCGGGCCAACGTTTGAGGCGATCTTGGTATTGGGAATACTGATGCCGTCAATCAGCCAACTGGTCTGGTGCCCGCCGCGCATGTGCAGCATGTCGTGCGTCATGTACGCGCCGGGAACGTAATCGGTAATCATCTCCATGCCGATGGTGCGGCTGGCGCCGGGAGTTTCGTCAATCTCGGCGCGCGTGATAAGCGTGGTCGGCGTAGCGGAGTCCGTGGCGGAGAGGTCACCGCTCAGCCCCTGGACGGTCACCGACTGCGTAGCTCTCGCCACTTCAAGCATGATGTGCGCCACGGGGTTGGTGCCCGAAGCAAGCTGGATCGGCTCGGTAACCGTGGCAAAGCCCGGCGCCGCAACGCTCAACCGATAGACGCCGATCGGTGCCGGTGCCAGCGTAAATTCGCCGTCAGAGCCGCTCGTCGCATGCACAGCAAACGAGGAGTCCGCCTCCTGCAATCCAATCTGCGCGCCCGCAATGGGGTGGTGTTGCGCATCGTGAACCACGCCATGCAGCGTGGCAAAGACGGTAGCCTGCGCAGGAATCGAAGCAGCCGCAAGCAAAGCCGCGCCAACAAAAGCTTTGTGCATAAGCGCAATTAGACGCAAAGGAAAAGATAATCGCATAAGAAAAGAAGCCTCCAATGTCCGCGCCATTCGCAAACCACATAAACTCAAACAATCCATGCCATAGACAATGAAAGTCCGAGCCATGTGCATTGAATAAAAAGCGCAATCAGTCCGCGCCGTAAGCATGGACAGAAATACGTGAAACAATCCGCGCCGTAGGCGCAAGGTTAATTAGCCCACCGTTTCAACGGTGGGGAAGCTGGCCAACTCTCGAAGACTGAACTCCCGTAGGGACGACGCCGGTTGCCCAAGTACCCCGCGCCGTAGGCGCAAGGTTAATTAGCCCACCGTTTCAACGGTGGGAATGCAGGCCAACTCTCGAAGACCGAAGTCCCGTAGGGACGACGCGGGGAGGGCTCAAGAATTTGATCTTCAGCCTGGAATAACGGCGGGAGGACTGCGTCCAGCGCGGGTGCGGACCCGATGAAATCGAACCGCAATTGGGCGGGCAATCAACGAACCAACCTGCGCGCAAGAGCCCGGCGCCGCGGGCGCGGCGATCAGCGCATCCAGCGAAGCAATCGACGCCCATCCATACCCGGGAAACAACGGGCAGGTGGAAGGCGCGCCGACCGACGGTTTGCCGGAGTCCATCTGCGCGCGCCACCGCGCCATCATGGCACAGTGGTGCGCCCCGTGCCGGCGGCAGCAGGGCGGCAGGCGCGACTCATCACTGGCTTCAACAGCCGAAGCCAGAGGGCCAAAGCCGAAGAACAAAATCAGTACGATCGCCAGCCAGCGCCGCATATTAGACTTATTCTAGCCGAAATTCCCGCCCCTCCACACTTTGAATTCACCAAGCTTCAAGTCAGGTATCATCGAGTTATTGCGCAGTCATCTTCCAATCCACGAGGAAATCGTCCATGTCCGCATCCCATTTGCCCCCTTCGGCTCATGAATCTTCCGCCCCCGATCTCCGCCTGCAGCGCCCTTTGCGCATCGCCCTGATGGGCTTTGGCACGGTGGCCAGTTCAGTGGCGCGGATTCTGGTAGAGAGCAAGCCCGAAGGCCTGGAGCTGACCCACATCTATGCCCGCAGCCTGGCCAAGCGGCGCGCCGATTGGGTTCCTTCCAGCGTCGTCTGGAGCGAGGAAGCCGAAGCGGTTCTTGCCTCCGATGTGGATGTGGTCGTCGAGCTGGCCGGCGGGCTTGACCCGGCCGGCGGCTGGGTGCGCTCGGCGCTCGCCAGCGGCAAAAGCGTGGTCACCGCCAACAAAAAACTGATCGCCTTTCACGGCGTCGAGTTGGAACTGCGTGCAGCGGCAAGCGGCGCTCACTTGAAGTATGGCGCGGCCGTGGCCGGCGGAATTCCAGTGATTCCCGGCCTCGAGCAGGGCCTGGCCGGCGACCGCATCGTACGCATCGAAGGCATCTTGAACGGCACCTGCAACTTCATCCTCAGCAAGATGGAAGAGGGCGCCGAGTACAAGCCGGTGCTGGCCGAGGCGCAGGCGCTCGGTTACGCTGAAGCCGATCCCACCGAAGACGTGGGCGGCTTTGACGCCCGCGCCAAACTCTCCATCCTGATGCGCCTCGCGCTGCGCGTGGCCGTCCATCCAGAGGAAATCACTCCGCGGGCAATCACCCAGCTCTCGGCGGTCGACTTCAGTTATGCCCGCGAGCTCGGCTGCACCATCCGCCAAGTGGCGCGCGCGCAGTTGGTTGGCAGCCAGATTGCGGCCAGTGTGGGGCCGGCCCTGGTGGCGCTGCGCTCTCCGCTGGCCTACTCGCGCGGCACCGAGAATATGGTGATCCTCACCGGCCAATACGGCGGCGATGTAGTCTTCAGCGGTCACGGCGCGGGCGGCCATCCAACCGCGGTGGCCGTGGTCAGCGACCTGCTGGCTCTGGCCCACGGCTCGCGCCGCGTCGAGCTTCCCGCCACACTGGCGCAAGTGAACGGCGAGTTCGAGCTCCCCCATTACATCCGCTTCCTGGTCGATGACCGCCCCGGCATCGTCGCCGAGATCACCGGCGCCCTCGCCCGCGAAAAAATCAACATTCGCGGCATCGTGCAAAGGCCCGGTTATCCGCAGCATGCGCTGCCGTTTGTCATCACCGTCGAGCCCTGCACCAGCTCGGCGCTGCGCCGCGCGCTCGACGCCATTCGCGGCCAGGACTATCTGCTCGAAGAGCCGCTCGACTTGCAGATGCTCGAACAATAACCCACAAATAATTTCGACAACCAGAACCAACCCACAGGAACTTGTCGCCCCCTTTCAAACCCGATTGCTATCAAACTCAATTGCAACGGGTTTATCCTGAATTCACTTGACACGGATCCATCCATCGCTGCTATGCTCACCTCACATTGCACGCGAATTCGCAAAAGGAGAATTCCCCATGAATGCCACAAAGCTTGACTTGAAAGGAACCAGAGTCGAAGAGATCTCCGCTGCCGATGCAACTTTGGAAGCAGACTCTCAGCCCATGGATGATGCCCGCGCGGATCTTCAGGAGGAAGCCTCCAACGAAGCCGCGGCGGCAAGCTAACCGCGAAGTGGCTTGTCAAAGGCTCCTTTCACTACCACTTCCCTTGCTGGCGGCTGATCGCTAGCGCCGCCGTTGCCTGACCGGTTCTCTCCTGCGCAACCAGAAATTGCACATCCCATCCACTTATCCCCGGCGTTCATTCTTGCATTAAGAACTGAGCGCCGGGGCGCTTCACTGCTTGCTCCCCGGCCTAAGAATCGGGATTTGAAGGAAAAAATTAAATCTTTCACGCGGATTGATTCATCCTCTGATTACGCAACCGTCTCCCATTGCGTCCGCTTTGATCTTCAAAGCTTTCCTCCCTCGTCGTGAACTGGAGTTGCGCGGCGGCATGCCCGCATTCCTCGAAAAAATGGAGGATTCTCATTTGACGCGCGCTCTTGCAGGGATTGTGCTCCTTGTTGCTTCTGTTGGCTTGGGCGGAATCCAGCCTGCGCCGGCTCAAACCCGGAACCCGCCGCCTGCTGCGAATCCATCCTCTCCCGGCGGAATCAAGCTGGGCATGCCCTATCTTCCCCTCGATGGGCCGTGGAGGTTTCGCACCGGAGATTCTCCTCTGGACCCCGCAACCCAAATGCCCCTTTGGGCCGAGACGAATTTTGACGACGCGCAATGGGAGCCGGTCAGCCTCAAGCCCCAAGCCGGCGCGCAAGATCCGCTGGGCGGCCAGTCTGGCTACCTTCCGGGCTGGACCGCGCGCGGGCATGCCGGCTATTGGGGCTATGCCTGGTATCGCCTGCGTCTGCGCGTGGCTTCGGCGCCCGGCGAGATGCTGGCCGTCGAAGGCCCCTCCGATGTGGACGACGCCTATCAGCTCTTCGCCAATGGCCAGCTCTTGGGCAGCTTCGGCGACTTCTCCTCGCCGCAGCCGGTCGTCTACTACGCCCAGCCCATGATCTTTCCTTTGCCGGCCGCCGCAACCTCAGCCGCCGGCTCCGGCTCCGGCATCGTGTTGGCCTTTCGGGTCTGGATGGGGCCCAGCGAACTGCTCACCCAGCCCGACGCAGGCGGACTGCACACCGCGCCGCTGATCGGCAGCGCCCAGGTGGTCGCCGCCCAGCATCAAGTCCTCTGGCTTGATCTGATTCGCACCTTCGCCCTTTGTCCCATCGAGGCCTATCAGTTCATTCTGCTCGCCCTGGCCTCATTCTCCCTGATTCTGATCGACCGCTCCGACCGCGCCTACCTTTGGATGGGCTTGGTTTACCTGCTCTCGGCAGCCGACTTGCTGGTCGTGGTCATCATCACCTGGACCCAATCGCTCTCAGGCTATGCCGGCATCGAGATCCGCCACTTCCTTCTGAATCCGCTCTCCTACGCCGCCTGGGCAATGGTCTGGTGGGTCTGGTTCCGCTTGCGCCGCCTGGGATGGATGCCTGTCGCCATTGCCGCGCTCACCCTGGCTCTGGCCCTCTCCAACGCCATCGGCGACAATCTCTTCTTCAACACCATTCCGCAGCCGGTTTCGCTCGCCTTTCACACCGTCTCGCTGGTGGTGCGCCTCATCTGGATGGCTCTGCTGCTCTGGATTGGCCTCGAGGGCATCCGCGAACAAGGCATGGAAGGCTGGCTCACCCTGCCCGCCCTGCTGCTGCTCGGGCTCTCCCGCTTTCAAAATGAGCTGGCGGTGCTGCACATCAAAGCCTTCTGGTTCCCTCTGGGAACGCAGATCAGCATGGGCGATCTGGCCGTCTTTCTGCTCACTCTGGTGGTAGCCTTGCTGCTGCTGCGCCGGATGCTGCGCGCCATCGCGCGCCAGCGGGAGATCGCCATCGATGTCCGTCAGGCGCAGGAGGTGCAAAAGGTCATCATGCCCCAGGCGCACATTCATTCCACCGGCCTGGAGATCGAAACCGCCTTTCGCCCTGCCTCCGAAGTCAGCGGCGACTTCTTCCAGATCATTCCCCATCCCACCGATAGCAGCCTGTTGATGGTGGCCGGCGACGTCACCGGCAAAGGACTCCAGGCAGGAATGCTGGTGGCGCTGCTGGTCGGCGCCATTCGCAGCACCGTCCTCTTCGATCCCGATCCGCTCGCCGTACTCAAGGCTCTCAACCAGTTGCTCTGCGCGCGCGGTCACGCCAACGCCACCTGCCTGGCCTTGCGCATCCACGCCGATGGAAGCCTTCTCGTAGCCAATGCCGGACACATTCCGCCCTACCTGAACGGCCAATTGCTGGCCATGGAAGGCGCGCTCCCGCTGGGCATCTATGAAGGCGCCGAGCCTGCTTCGCTGTGCCTGGCGCTGCACGAGGCCGATTGGCTGCTGCTCATCTCCGACGGCGTCGTCGAGGCCCGCACCCCCAAGGGTGAGCTCTTCGGATTCGACCGCCTGCAAACGCTGCTTGAAGCGCATCCCTCCGCCACCGAGGTCGCCGCCGCCGCACAAAGCTTCGGCCAAAACGACGACATCACCGTGATCGCCATGACCAAAAAGTGAGCAGATGAAACCTAGGGAGCCTCTTGGACAATCCCCTGGATCTCTCCATCCCCACCGCCAATCCGCGGAAGAGGATACCTCTTCCTTCCCAATGCACCCGCCAACTTGCTAACTTGCCATGTCTGTGAAACGGACGCTAACCCGCGAAGAAACCCCAGATGAAATCGAGTTTTTTAAACGGGCACAACTTCACAAGCTGCGGAAAAACTCAATGAGTAAGGCTTTGTAACAAGGGCACGGCTTTAGCCGGGCCAATAAAGCCAATAGAATGAACGGGGCTTTAGCCCCTGAATACACTCTCCTACGCTCCAACGGAGGGAGCAGGAGCCGTGGGGTCCCCTGAATAAAGTCCCATGAACAGCCGGCCTTTAGGCCCGGGCTTTTCGTATAGGCCGTTGAAATGCCTTTCGCTCCTAATCAACTTCACACCTCCCAAAAATTGATTTTGCAGCCTCTCCGCCAACCCAAGACAATTTTGCAGATGGCTCATATACTTGAAGGACGATGTCTTATTCACCTCGCATTTTCGTCCCTTCCAACCGGGCCCTGAGTTTTGTTTGCGCCTCCGTCTTTTCTTTGTTCCTGCTCTGCGGCATCACCGCCGCGCAGCAAACACCCGCCGCCGCCATCCGCGACGCCGAAGTCAACCAGCGCGTCGAGTCCCTGCTCCAGCAAATGACCCTCGATGAAAAGATCGGTCAGCTTACCCAGGTCGGCCCCTGGACCCCAGGACCAAATGGCGAAAAGTGGGATGAGCTTATCCGCAAGGGCGAGGCGGGATCCATCCTTTGGACCGCCGATTCAACCGAGATCCAGAAGCTGCAGCAGATCGCCGTCACCCAATCCCGGCTGAAGATCCCCCTCCTCGTCGGCTTTGATGTCATCCACGGCTACAAGAATGCCTTCCCCGTGCCTCTTGCCATGGCCTCCAGTTGGGACCCCGCCCTGGTCGAGCAGGCGCAAGCCATCGCCGCGCGCGAGGCATCCGTCTCCGGCGTCAACTGGACCTTTGGCCCCATGGTGGATATCGCCCGCGACCCGCGTTGGGGACGCATAGTGGAAGGCGCGGGCGAAGATCCATATCTCGGCGCGGCCATGGCGCGCGCTCAGGTGCTTGGCTTCCAGGGGCCGGCCCTCGGCACGCCCCATCACGTGCTGGCCAGCGTCAAGCACTTTGCCGGCTACGGCGCGGCCGAAGGCGGACGCGACTACGATGCCAGCTACATTCCCGAAGTCCTCTTCCGCAACGTCTATCTGCCCCCCTTTGCGGCTGCCGTGGATGCCGGCGTGGGCACGGTGATGAGCGCCTACATGGACCTGAATGACGTTCCGGCCAGCGGCAACCGCTGGCTGCTGCGCGATGTGCTGCGCCGCGATCTGGGCTTTCGCGGCTTTGTCATCAGCGATGCCTCGGCGGTAGGTTCGCTCGCTGCCCACGGCTTTGCGCGCGACCCCGAAGATGCCGCCTATCGCGGACTCATCGCCGGAACCAACATGGACATGGCCAGCGACACCTATCTGAAAAACGCCGCCAGGCTGGTGGACGAAGGCAAGCTGCCCGTAGCCGTCATCGATCAGTTGGTGCGCGAGGTTCTGGCCGTCAAGATTCGCATGGGCCTCTTTGAGAATCCCTACGGCGATCCGGCCAACAAGGACAAGGTGCTCAATGATCCCGCCCACCGCGCCGCAACGCGCGTGGCGGCGCAGCGCTCGATGGTCCTGCTGCGCAACGAAAATCACCTTCTGCCTCTCAGCAAAAGCCTCGCCTCCATCGCGCTCATTGGACCGGTCGCCGACTCCAGCGAAGAGATCAAAGGCGGTTGGACGGTGGATGAAAGCAAGGCCGTCTCCGTCCTCGAAGGTCTGCGCAACAAACTGCCCAACGCCAAAATCAACTTCGTCCGCGGCGGCGATATGCAGCGAGCCTACCCGATGCCATGGGACGCGCAGGCGGGCAAAAAGGCCACTCCGATGATGCCCGAGGCCGAGTTGAAGCGCGAAGTGGAAAAGGCCGTAAGCGCCGCCCAGCGCGCCGCCGCCGTGGTCATGGTGCTCGGCGAGCGCGCCTCCATGAGCGGCGAGGCCGCTTCCGTCTCATCGCTCGCCCTCAAGGGAAATCAGCAGCAGTTGCTCGAAGCGGTTGTCGCCACCGGCAAGCCGGTCGTGCTGGTGCTCCTCAACGGCCGTCCGCTGGAGATCAACTGGGCCGCCGATCATGTGCCCGCCATTCTCGAAGCTTGGCTCCCCGGCACCGAAGGCGGCGATGCCATCGCCGATATCCTCTTCGGCGATGCCAACCCCGGCGGCAAGCTGCCGGTCTCCTGGCCCCGCGCCACCGGCCAGGCGCCCACTTACTACAACCACAACCTCACCCAATCGCACGAAGACGATCCCCACTTCACCTCCCGCTATGCCGATCAGCCCTCTTCGCCCCTCTATCCCTTCGGCTACGGGCTCAGCTATACGGCCTTCGCCTTCTCCAACCTCCAGCTTGACCGGAAGTCAATCCGGCCTGACCAGATCTTGCAGCTCTCGGTCGACGTCGAAAACACCGGCAAAGTGGCCGGAGACGAAGTAGTGCAGCTCTACATCCACCAGCGTGCGGGTTCGGCTTCGCGGCCGGTTCGCCAGCTCAAAGGATTCGAGCGCGTTGCTCTGGCTGCCGGAGAAAAGAAGACCGTCCATTTTTCACTCGGCAAAGACGAGTTGAAGTTCTGGAGTCCTGAAGCCAAGGACTGGGTCGTTGAACCAGAGGCATTCGACGTATGGGCCGGCGGCGACTCCCAGGCTCCCTTGCACGCCGAGTTCAGCGTTACTCCGTAACCCAATCGCCGGCACAGTGATCTCCCAGGTCCGAAGATCCGGACCTAGGGCACCCATTGATTTTGGATGCGAGTCGCCTGGAAGCTCAGGGCGCACTATAGGCGCGCATCCAGTGTCTTGAAGTGTCCTTTGGCAGAAAAGTCCAGCAGAGCTTGATCGGCGGTGACCAGCGTTGCGCCCAGACTGCGCGCTGTCGCCACCAAGATGCGATCGGCGGGGTCGGGGTGCATCTCCCACGGCAGGCGCGTGGTGGCAACGGCGATCTCCGCGGTAAGGGGCCATAGGCGCACGCCCGGCAGCGCCAGTGCATCGCGTATCCACTCCAAAACATCCCGGTACAATTCGATTCGCTTCTTGCTCACCAGTACGCCAATCTCCCACGGAGTGATGGCGGATACCACAGTCAGCTCTTCTATACAGGCCGAGTGGATGGCTCCCTTGGCCTGCCGACCTAGTTTCGGATCTCCAAACATGAGCCAAACCAGCGTGTGCGTGTCGAGCAGAAGCAAAGACTGATCCTTCGCAACCGGAGTAGGGGAGGCAATCACTGCGCCGCCTCCCATTCATTTTCCAAGGGCGAAATAATATCGCCGATCACAATCCCGCTGCCGCGCATATATCCAAACGGATCAACCCTGGGAGGCATGGGCACGAGCTGAGCCACCGCGCGCCCATGTTTGGTGATGACCAGCGTCTGCCGTTGCTCGGCAACCTGATCGAGCAGTTTGAGGCACTTCGACTTGAATTCACCGGCTGCAA
>Ga0181520_10002724_pt1 | contig 32206 bp, 20 predicted proteins | sample PEATcosm2014_Bin_29_FD_132451 | JGI IMG/M metagenome (GOLD analysis project Ga0181520, IMG submission 132451) | Peatland microbial communities from MTU Mesocosm Facility, Houghton, MI, USA - PEATcosm2014_Bin02_30_metaG | ecosystem: Environmental > Terrestrial > Soil > Wetlands > Peat | place...
ATTACAAGAACAAATAATATAAACATTTACTTTCTGGGCGACTGCGCCTACCCCTGGGCCGCCGCGTCGGCCCCGACCGACTCGCCGTCACCGGGAAAATCGACAGTCTCTATAGGTCCTATGGCTCTTATGACGCGGACGCCTTTTGGCCTTCCGGCGCCGCGTGCCGCGCATGTTTTTTGGTTGCCGCCCGAAGGGCTGCGCTAAGTTCTCGGTGAATTCTCTGTGCTCTCGGCGCCGAGAGCGAAATCCCTGTCATCCCTATTTCCCGCCGCGAACGGCGTCGATCAGCGCCTCCGACGGGCCGTCTTTCGGCAGGTACGCGACCGCGCCGGCGCTGCGCATCGCCGCTTCCATGTCGGATTGATGGTGCATCGACAGCCCGATCACGCGGCATTGCGGCCGTTCGCCGGTGATAATCCGCGTCGCTTCGATGCCGTTCATGATCGGCATGTTGATATCCATAATGACCACGTCGGGCGCGGTCTTGCGCGCGAGGTCGACCGCCTGCCGGCCGTTCTCCGCCTCGCCGACCACGCAAATGTCGGCGACCTCCTGCACCAGGCTGATCAGCCCTTCGCGCACGATGCGATGGTCGTCGACGACCAGCACGCGAATCGCCGCGCCGGCGGATTGGGCCGCATCGGCGGGCGGCGTGGCGGGCTCGACGCTCGGCGGGGCCGGCGCGAGCACGGCGGTTGAGATGCGCGGACCGAACACCGAGGCGCGCGTGCCCTGGCCGGGCGCGCTGGCGATTTCGAGCAGGCCGCCGTTCCATTGCAGCCGCTCGCGGATATTGAACAGCCCGAAGCCGCCGACGGTGCGATCCTGCTTTTCGAGGCGGCACGTGTCGAACCCGGCGCCGTGATCGACGACGCTGATCTTGAGCCGGTCGGCGCCCCACTCTTCGAGATAAATTTTCGCGTGCGTCACGCCGGCGTGCTTCACGACATTGAACAAGAGCTCGCGCGTCGCCTGGAACAGCAGCACGCGAATATCGGGGGCCGCGTCGACGGTTTCGTCGAGCTGCAATTCGATTTCAAGGCCGTGCTTTTCGCGGATCCAGCGGGCCAGCCAATGCAGCGCGTCGGCCAGGTCGCCGTCGTACAAAATCGGCGGGGCAAGCTCGGCCGTGAGCGAACGCGACGCGTCGATCGACTGCGCCAGCAACTCGCGCACCTGCAGCATCGCATCTTGCGCCTGCGGGTCGGCCGTTTTGTTCAGCGCGGCGGCGACGGAAAATTTCGCCGCGGCGAGCAACTGCTGCAAATGGTCGTGCAGCACCTGGGCGAGGCGGCGGCGTTCGCGGTCCTCCGCCACGTTCAGTTCCGCGGCCAGCGCGCGAAGCTGTTCGGCGCGTTCGGCGAGTTCCGCGGTGCGCTCGGCGACGCGGGTTTCCAACTCCTCGCGCGTTTGCCGCGCCGCGCTGATATCCTGCAAATGCGTGACGAGATACATCGGTTTGCCGTGCGCGTCGCGCACCGAGGCGGTGCTGAGATCGACCCAGATGACGGCGCCGTCCTTGCGGAGATAGCGTTTCTCCAGGCGGAACGCCACTTGCTCGCCGCGGACCACGGCCGCGACTCCGGCTTCGTTGGCCGGCCAATCGTCGGGGTGCGTCAACTTCGCGGCGGGGAGCCCGGCCAATTCCGCCGCCGAATAGCCGAGCAGCCGGCAGTAGGCGTCGTTGACCTTCAGCAACCGCAGATCGAGCGAGGTCAACGTCATCGCGACGGCGCCTTCGTCGAACGCCGAGCGAAAGCGCGCCTCGCTTTCGCGCAACGCTTCCTCGGCGCGGTGCCGTTGGCGCTCTTTGTCGAAGGCGTCCATCGCGTAGGAAACATCGGCGGCGAGGCCGTCGAGCAGCCCCATCTGTTCGGCGTCGAACGCGTCGGGTTCGGCCGCGTAAATGCCGAGCGTGCCGACCGCCTCGCCGCCGCAGCGCAGCGGAAAACAGGCGGAACCGCGCAGTCCGTGGCGCGCGGTCGCGTCGCGCCAAGGGGTCCGGGCGGCGCCGACGGCAAAATCGTCGTTGACGACGGCGCGGTTTTCGCGGAGGCAGGCGCCCGCGGGGCCGTCGCCGTATTCGCCGTCCGCCTCGATGCGGATTTCGTCGACGCAGCCGCGTTCCGGGCCGGCCGCGGCGAGCGGTTCGAGCCGACCGTCGTTGACGCGGCCGATCCAGGCCAGCGGAAAATTTCCTTCGTCGGCGACAATCTCGCAGACTTCGCGGTACATCGCGGCCTCGTCGCGCGTGCGGACGATCGCTTCGTTCGCGCGGCTGAGCATGGCGTAGAGGCTCGACAGCCGGGCGATCCTTTGTTCGCGCGCCTTTTGTTCGGTGATGTCTTCGGTAAATATCACAATTCCGCCCGCGGCCGACGGCGAGCCCCAGGGGCGGATTTCCCAGCGCAGCCATTGCGCGCCGCCGGCGGCGCGGTCGAAGCGGTCTTCGTCCTCGCGCAGCGTTTCGCCCGCCAGGCCGCGGCGATGAAACTCTTTCCACCGCTCGGTGATTTCCGGAAAAACGTCGTAATGGCAGCGGCCGACGATCTCCTCGCTGCCGAGGCGATAATCCGCCGCCCACCGCCGGCTGACGGCGATGTACCGCATCTCGCGGTCGAACATCGCGATCGCCGCCGGCGCGTGCTCGACAAAGAGGCGCAGCCGGCCTTCGCTGTCGGCCAGCGTCTCTTCGGCGCGCCGCCGCTCCGCGAGTTCGCGCCGCAGTCCGTCGAGCAGCCGCGCGTTCTCCAGCGCCAGCGAAACCGACGCCGCGAAGTTGTTGGCGAAGCCGAGGTGCGCCGGCGAAAAATGGCACGGCCCTTGGTGATAATTGAAAAACAGCACGCCCACGGCTTCGTCGCGCGCGAGCATCGGCACGACGAGGACCGCGCGCACGTTCCACTTCCGCATGTGCTCGCGGTTGACGCGCTCGTCGTTGAAGGCGTCGTCGATCGCCACCGCCTGCCGCGTGCGGATCGCGAGCACGGCGTGCGGCTCCTGCTCGTCGTTCATTTCCGCGCCCAGGAGCGCCGCGGGCAGGCCGTGGATATGGCGCACGCGCCAGCGGTCGCCCTCGCGCAGCGACAGCCCCGCCGTGTCGCAGCCGATGGCGCGCGCCCCTTCTTCCAAGGCGGCGCGCATGATGTCGTCGATCCCGCCGGCCGCGTGCAGGCGGCGGTGGATCGCGTCGAGCGCGCGGTCGAACTTTTCGGCGCGGTTGCGGTCCGTCACGTCGAGCGCCCGCGAGAGGATCGAACGCAGGTTTCCGGCGTCGTCGACCAGCGACGAATTGTACCATTCGCAGTCGATGACTGCCCCGTCCTTGCGATAATTGCGGTTCGCCGAAAAGCGGCGCGGATTCGAGCCGTCCTGCAATTCGCCGGAAACTTCCTCGACGTGCTCCGCGTCTTCCTTGTAAATCCAGCGGAAATCTTCCATCCGCTTGCCGAGCACTTCCTCGGGCTTCCAGCCGAAAATGCGCTCCGCCGCGCCTTCCCAGCGCGTCAGCCGCATGTCCGGCCCCCACTCGATCACGGCGAGCGGCGAATGGGTCATATGATAACTGAGCCGTTGCGATAATTCGCGGATTTCCTCGTCGGCCCGCTTGCGGTCGGTGATGTCGTGGGCGACGACCGTGGCGCCGAGCGGCTTGCCGTTCTCGTCGGCGGTGAAGGTCGCATTCAGATGCACGAAGCGCTCGCTGCCGTCGCGCACGCGCACGCGGTACTCGACGTGCGGGTCCGGCGTCTTGCCGGCGAGAAAGTCGTCGATCCGCTGCTTGAACCTGGCGCGGCCTTCTTCGAACAGATAATCGAATGGGTTGAGGGCGAGCAGTTCCTCGCCCGAATAACCCGAGAACTCGCACATCGCATCGTTGACGAGCGTGAATCGCGGGCCCTGCGGGCCGCGGAAGTCGAGTTCGTAGATGAACGCCGGGGCCTGCCGCACGAGGTTGCGGTATTTTTCTTCGGACGCTTTCAATTCCTGTTCGAGCCGCCGGCGGTCGGTCACGTCGCGCACCGCGGTGATCACGTGCTCGGCGCCGCCGATCGCGACGCGATCCAGATTGAGCGAGACCCAGCGCGCGGCGCCGGCTTTGGTCTTGCGCACGCATTCGAAATCGCGCACCGCGCCGTGCGCCTGCATTTCGGCGGCGATCTGCGCGTGCGAAGCGGCGTCGGCGATGCCCAATTCGACGACGTTGTTCCCGACCAGTTCGTCGCGCGCAAAGCCGGACAGCGCTTCGAACGCGTCGTTGACGCTGACGATGCGGGCGCCGGGTTCGCGCGTCAGCACCAGGGCAAACGGCGCTTTGTCGAACAAGGCGGCGTACTTCCGCTCGCTCTCGCTCACCGCCGCCTCGGCGCGGTCGCGCTCGGCGATGCTCGCCAGCAGCGCCAGGCTCTTTTCGCGTTCGATCCGGTAGAGGCGGACGTACTCGCGCAAAAAGCCGAACATCACCGCGAGAAAACCGGCCGTCATTTCGAACCGGGCGACGTACCACGTCGGCGAATAGCGGTGCGGCGCCAGCAGAATCGCGACCATGGCGAAGGCGCCGGTCAACTACAGCAGCGCCACGCACGCGGCGACAATTTCGCCCGTCTGCCGATGCTGTCGCGCGGACAGCGCGGCGCCGCACGCGAACCCCGCGAGGGTGAGGCTATTAAGGATCAACTCGAGGGCCGAGTAGACGCCGCCAGGGCCGATCAATTGGGGCAGACGGTCCGCATGAATAGCGGGCAGCGCGCCCGACGCCAGCGCGAAGCCGACCCATGCGGCCGCCGCGCCGACCCAGCGCTTGCCGCGCAGGGCCGTGGCGCCGGGCCAGCGGCTCAGCACCGCCGCCGCCAACAATACGGCGAGTTCGATTTGAGCGGCGATCGTGGCCCAGGCCGGCGCGCCGGGCCCGAAGTGGCCGATCAGCGCTTCGCCGCTGGGGCGCAGGCCGGGCCAGACGAGCACGTAGACGGCGCACTGGACGCTGAAGCCGGCCGTGGCGGCGCCCACCCAAAAGTCGAAGGGCTCGCGCCGCACGCGATAGCGGCCGAGGGCCATGATCGCGATGCAAAACGCGGTCAGCGCCAGGAAGCCGTGGACCATGGGGACGAACAGCGGGATTTCGCCGAGCAGCGGCTGCGCACCGCGCGAGAACGCCAGCCAAAGGTGGAGCAGGGCCAGCCCGGCCGCGGCGGCGACGACAAAACGGAAAAGTAAGGGAGGTTCGCGAACCACCCCTGCATGTTTTCTGCCGGCATCCACGATGGGTGTCCCCCAAAACCGCCATCAACCGCAAAAAATCGGGGCCGGATGCACGCCGTATTCGAACAAGGAAACATTGCTACGCTTTCGGGGGAGGAGCGTCAAGACGGCGGGATGCGGATGAAATTTTAGACGGGCAGGAGGCGCTACCAGACTCCCGCCTGCCTCTCGCTGGGGAGGGCCGGATCGGTGGGAACGCCGCCGCGGCCGGTCGCGATGCCCTGCGACGGCGGCAGACTGTCATGCGCTGTATTCATTTTGTGTTCTTCGCGATTTACGCTATACTCCGCCAACTGACCGAGTCCGGGAGAACTCGGTTTGCCCGGGGGTGGTGCAAGTTCATGGAATCTTATCGCGTTAGTTATTATGGCGACATCGCGCAGTTCCACGCGCGTGAACTTTTGGTTTCGCTGGCCGCCCAGCGGGAGACGGGCGCCCTGCTGCTCAAGCGCGAACGGTCGCTGAAGAAGATTTACCTGCACGCGGGCCGGCCGGTGTACGTGCAATCGAACCTCGCCCGCGAGGGCTTTCTGCGCTTTCTCTGGCAACAGAATCGGCTGGACGCGGCCGCCCTCGAAACCTGGTTGGCCGACGCGGGCCACGTCCCGCACAACGCGGACATCTACGGGTTTCTCAAAGAAGCGTGGGGCCACGCGCCCGAAAATCTCCGCGAACTGCACCGCGAGTGGATCCGCGGTCTGTTGATCGGCGCGGTGCGTGCGGTCGAGGGTTCGTACGTATTCCTGTTCGACGAGAAACCGCCGGCGGCCGCAATCGAGTTTCTGGCGCCCTTCGAAACGGACGCGTTGATCGTCGCAGGCTTGCGAAAAAACACCTCATCGACTTTTCTTCGCGAACACTTCCGCGACAAGTTGGAGGAAGCGGCCACCTTGCGCGCGCCGGCGGCGCAGGTCGTCGACCGGTTGGGATTGCACGGCGCCGAAGCGACGATCGTCGGGCGATTCGAGCGCGGCGGACGGTTCAAACATCTGGTGCTGGCGTGCGAAAGCCCGACGGATCAAACGCTGAACGTGGCGCTGATTCTCGAGACGCTCGGCCTGTTGGAGTTCCCGCAAAAAAACCGCCGCACGCCAAAGGGCGCGCCCAACGTCGGCGAGATGGGCGTCGAAGGCATGTCGTTTCTGGCGCGCCTGAAGGAAAAAGGCGCCGAGTTGTATGCCCTGCCCCCGTTTGAGATGCTTGACCTTCACCGTTTTTTCGACGAAGAGGAACTGCGCCGCGGCTATTACACGCTGGCGCAGCAATACCACCCGAAGGAATACGTCGAATTTCTGCCGCCCGAATTGCGCGTGTTGTCCTATCAGATCTTCGAAAAGGCCAGCGATATTTTCGAAGCGCTGGTGGTCTGGGAGAAAAAACGCCTCGCTGACAATTTCGCCGCGTTTCGCCTGCTGGAGTCGAGCTGCAGCGACGGCGCGCAGCCGACGGACGCGCGCAGCGAACTCTCCTTCCTGGCGGGCCAGCGGTTCGCCGCCGCCGGCGATTGGCCCGCGGCGCGCAAGCGTTTTCAATTCGCGGTGGACGCATGCGGCCTGCAAAGCGAGTACCGCGCGTGGCTGGCGTGGTCCGGGGTGGCGGACGCGCCGTTTGCCGACGTCAAGTTCGCGCTGGCCGATTTGCGAAAGAATGTCGATGACGATCCGGATTCGCTCGAGGGGCGCCGGCTTTACGCGCGGGCGCTCGAGCGGCTCGACCGGCGCGACGCGGCCCACGAGCAATATCTGACCGGCGCGGCGCTGGCGCCGGAGGATCGCGAGTTTCAAGCCGGCAAGCGGCGGACCGCGCCGGTGTTGTCGGCCCGCGATCTGGCGGCGCAGGAAAAAGAACGAGCGGAGGACGTCGGCGACGAACGGCGCATGCGGGAGTTGCTGCAATCGATGGAGCGCAGCAACTACTTCGAGATTCTCGGTCTGCCCCCGGACGCGCCGATCGCCGAGGTGCGGCGCCGCTACTTCGAATTGGCGAAGCAATTCCATCCCGATCGGTTCAAGAACGCGCGGTCGCTGGAATTCGCCGAGAAGATTTTCGTGCTGGTCAACGAGGCGTACGATACGCTGGCCAGCGAAAAGAAACGGGAACAATACGAAACCGCGCTGAAAGACGCGGCGCACAAAAAGACGCTGGTCGAACGGGAGAAAAAACTGGCGGCCGAACGGGCGTTTCAAAAGGGCAAAGCCTTCCTGCAAGCGCACAATTGGGCCGCCGCCGTGGGCCTCTTCGGCGAGTTGGCGGCCGAAAAAAACGAATCGGCCGCGCTGGGCAAGGTCTACTACGCCTGGTCGTTGTTCAACCGCGACTTCCGCGAGCGCGAGGATGTCGCGCGCGAGGCGGAGAAGATTCTGCAGGAAGTGCTGAAGGCCGATCCCGGGATGGCGGAAGCGTACGTGATCCTCGGGAAAATTCACCGCCGTCTGAACGGGCCGGCGCGGGCGAAACAATACTTCGAAAAAGCGTTGGACATTGCCCCGGACCACGTCGAGGCCTTGCGAGAAGTGCGGCTGCTCAATCAACGGCAGGGGGCCGACGAGCCGGACAAGGAACGCTCGGACAGCGCCCCCGACCCGGACGACAAGGCGCAAAAACGGCGGTTCGGTTCGCTGTTCGGCCGGCGAAAACCGTAGCCCACAAGGGAGAGCGCGCCCATGGCTTCGAAACGAGTTTTGGTCGTCGATCCGTCGGCCCATGCGCGGGAAGCCTTGGAAGAGGTCTTCAAGTTCCGCGGCGACGAGGTGACGTTCGCCCGTGACGAACCCGAGGGCCTGGAGATCTGCAAGAATCAACTCTTCGATCTCGTGATCGCCGAGATGCTGCTGCCGCGCGGCAGCGGCTACACCTTGTGCCGCGCCTTGCGCCAACTCGAGAGCCCGACGGGCGTGCGCACGCCGATTCTCGTCATGGGCGCGGTGATGCGCAACTTCAAATTCGTTCATGAAGCCAAGAACACGTACGGCGCGGACGACGTGCTCGCCAAACCCTTCGAAGCGCACGACGTGCACCGCAAGCTCATGTTCTATCTCGACGGCATCGATCCGGACAAACAGGCCGAAGCGGAAATGGACTACTGGGAAGGCGCGCTCGACGGCCGCCCCAATGTGCGCCTATACGTCGAGCCGCTGCGTTCCACGGGACGGTTGGAACGCCAACCATTCGCGCGCGTCTTTGGCGCGTTTTCGCAACTCGGCGAAACCGGAATTCTGCACGTCCAATCCGGCAGCGTGCACAAGCGGTTTCATTTTCAGGCCGGCCAACTCGTGCACGTTTCGGGCGGGAATCGCCGCGAGTGCCTGGGCTGGCTGCTCGTGCGCGAGGGCCGGCTGGACCACGACTCGCTGCTGCAGACCCTCGCCGCGATGCGGACCGGCGGCGCGCGGCTGGGCGAAACGCTGCTCGAAGCGCAGCGGATCACGCCGCACGATTTCTTCCATTGGATGCAGGTCGAGATGGAAGAAAAGACGCTGCACTGTTTCGGCTGGCGCGACGGCTCGTATTGGTTCGAACCCGCCGTGACCGCCCTGCCCGACGGCGCCGCGCCGGTGCTGCTCGACGTGGGCCGGATCATGCGGCGGGGCGTGGAGGAATACTATTCGCCGGCCGCCATGCGCAAGGAATTCGCGCCCTGGAAGTCGGCCAAGGCGCACGGCAACCCGGCGGACCAGGGCCGCTTCGAGCGGCTGCGGCCGACCCGTCCGGAACAAAAGATCTGGGAAAAGCTGAAAACGGGCGAGCGGACGCACGTGCTGATCGACGAGTGCGGTTTGGAGCCCGTCGCCGCCCGGCGCTTCTTGTTCCTCCTCCTCTGCCTCGACCTGGCGGTTCTGGAAATCGCGGAAAACACGGCGCCGATTCCGCGCAATTTGCTGCTGCCTGCCGGCGACATCGCGTTCCGCGACGAAATCGCCGAGCGGTTCCAGCAAGTCTTCGCCGCGCCGCTCGAACGGCTGCTGGCGCCCGAATCGCCGGCCGCAAATTTCGATTTGGCGCAGGCGCACGTGAACGCCTGCCGCAATCTCTTTTCCAAACGGCATTTCGCGGGAACCGATGCGCTGACGCGCGCCCGGGCGGAGGCCGTTTTCTTCCGGTTGAACGAGGCCTATTCGCGCCGCGCGCAGCCGCCGCCGGCGGACGACGCCGGCCGCGGCCGGATGAAAATCATCGGCGGCGAACTGATGCATCAAAAGGGCCTGAAGGCGCTCGCGGAAGGCAATTATATCGCGGCCTCCGACTGGTTTCAGTCGGCGGTCGAACTGGACGAAAACACCGCCGATTATCATGCCTATCTCGGCTATGCGCTGTATCTGCAAAAAGGCGAGTTCGGTCCGACCGAGCCGACGCAGGCGCTGCGCCATCTGAATCGGGCGCTGGAATTGGATCAGCATTTGCCCGACGCGTACTTTTTCCTCGGCGAGATCTACGAGCGCCTCGGGCAGGATAAACGCGCCGAGGGCTATTACGAAACCGCGCTCGACTTCGATCCGGACAACCGCGACGCACTCGTGCGCCTGCGCGCCATCTATGCGGCGCGGCAGGCGGCGGCCGCCGCCGAACCGGAGACGGAGACGACGCCGGCGGTCGCCGAATACAAACAACAGATCAAGACTTTTTTCACAAGAATCCAGAATCTTGACCATTTTGCCGTGCTCGACGTCGACCGCGGCATCGCGCCGCACGAACTGAAAAAACGGTATTTCGATCTCTCGGCCCAGCTTCGTTCCACCGACTTTTACGGTCGCCTGGACGAGTTGACGCGCGAGCAGGCCGATGAAATCTTCAACCGCCTGACCGCGGCGTACACCGTGCTGGCTCATCCGGAAAACCGCCTGAAGTACGAACGCAGTTTGACGGCCGTGGTCGGCGAAAGCGACCGCGACCGCCCGGTCTCGGCGGATGACAAACAAGCGGCGAGGGATTTTTTCCAACGCGCCGAACAAAGCGTCCGCGGCAAGGATTACAAGAACGCCGTGCAATTTTTCGAAAGCGCGCGGCGGCTCGATCCGACGGACGCGCGCTATCTCGCCTGGCTCGGCTACGCGAATTACTTGCACGCCGCGCAGACGCCGGGCGACGAGGAAACCCGCGGCGCCGGCGCTCGCGAGTATCTGCGCCGCGCCCTTGCGCTCGACGCGGCCTGCGTCGACGCGTTTCTGTTGCTGGGCCGGCTGTATTGGCGAGACAACAAACGCCAACTCGCCGCCGAACAATTCGAAAACGCGGTCAACGCCGACCCGAATCATCTGGAGGCCTTGAAAGCCCTGCATCTGGCCCGCTCACGGTCGGACGCCGACCCGACGGCGCCGCTCCATCAATCCATCGTTTCAACGCAGGACAAGGAATATGTGGCGTTGAGCGAGCAACTGACGGCGCTGCTCGCGCAGGATTTCTTCGACGTGCTCGGCGTCGGCCCGACGGTCCGCAAGTCGGATGTGAAACCCGCGTTCGACGCCAAATTGGGAGCGTTGGCGACCGCTTACGATTCGTTCCAGGCGACGCCCGACGTGAGGTTCCGCGCCGGGGAAATCCGCACCCGGCTGGAAACGGCTTTTCACACCTTGGACGACGACCACCTGCGCGCGTGCTGCCAGACCGCCGTCGCGGACACGGCGAAAACCAAGGCGGCGCCGGCGGCTCCCGAACCGGTCGCGGCGTCGCCGAATGCCGCCGCCGCGTCGATCGCCGAAATGGGGACCGGCCCGGCGTCCAGCGGCAAGTCGCCGGCGTCCAGCGGTAAGCCGCCGGCGACGGCGGCCGCGAAGAAGCCGTTGGCCCGGCCCGCGAGCCGCCGCAAAGCGGCCGCCAAAAAGACCAAAAAAAGTCTGTTGGGACGATTGCGCGACAGGTTCCGCAACAAGAAATAAGGATTTACGGTTCCCGCGTCCGGCCGCTTTTCGTCTGGCGGATTCGCAGCCAGATGGAACCGCCCAAAAACAACGAGCCGAAGGGAAACATCAACTTCAACGCCGCCCCCATCGCCGGAGCCCCGGACGTATCCGCGAAGAAGGCGAACAGGCCGCCCAGCGTCAGCACCGCCACGAAAAAGTAGATCACCGATCTCCACATCAGGCCTTTCGTTTCGACCTTCGGCGGCGGGGCCGACAAGAACAGGATCTTCATAAGTTGTTGCTGGTATTGGCGGGCGAGCCGGCGCTGCTCGACCGTATAGCGGTCCTTCGCCGCGACCGCTTCGGTGTAACGACGCGACGCATTTTTGAGCAAATTGTTTTTCAGAATGTGGCCGAGGTATTCCTTGTGCGCCGGTTCCGCCCCCGGATCGGCGGCGACTTTCGCCCACAATTCCTCTTCCCGCGCCAAGGCCGTCGGATCGGGCGGCACCGGCAGCGGCGCGAGCAGTGAATGGCGGTCGCGATCGGCCATGCTCAGCGGTTCTTACGCTTCTCGCCAACGGCCTTGCGGGCCTGCACCGCCAGCATGCCGGGCACTTGTTTGCTCTTCGAGAGGTGCTCCAGATCTTTCAAAGTCAGGCGCGGCAGAAATTTGAGGGCCATCGTCAGCGGCGTTTTTGGATTCCAGCACAGCGAACTGACGACCGGATAATGCTTGACCCAGTCCTTGTTGGCGCAGACGACGCGGATCAATTCCTCGCGGAACGTCTTGTCTTTGGCGACCTTGATAATTTCCTCGACGGTCAACCGCGGATTGCGCAGCACGCACTCCTGCACCATCTTGTTCGAACTCTTCAGCAGGATCTGCCGCGCCTCCATGTTCCCTTTCAGGCCGAGGCGCATCTTGTCCAAGACCGACATCTTGCGAATGCGATTGGCCAGCGACGCCACCTGCTGCGCCGACAGCGAGTCCTCAATGTCGACGACGAACTCCGCCGCGAATTGGTCGTCGGCCGCAAACACTTCCTTGACGAGGCTGTCCAGATCGAAGTCGGGCGGCAGATCCTCGTCAATAATGGCGGCGATGCCGCTGACATCGACCGCCTTGCCCGGGGCCGCCGCGTCCGGCGCACTCTCCAGCGGCGGCGCTTCCTCCGCGTCGACGGCTTCCGTCGGCGCAACGGCCTCCGCCGGTTCGACCGCTGCCGACGGCGCGACGACTTCCGCCGGTTCGACCGCCGCGGCGGCCTCGGCGGCGGGCTCGGCGGCTTCCGGCGCCGCCGGTTCCGGTTCGGGCGCGACCTCGGCGGCTTCGGTCGCCTGCGCGACGAATTCCTCGATTGGCCGGCCGGTGGTCATCTCGACGAAATTGCGGACGCGCTCGGTCAGGCTCAGCGGCGCGGCTTCGTTGTTGAGCAAAGCGGCGAGGATCGCGCCGGAACGCAGCAAACGTTCCTGGTTGCCGGCGATAATGTTCAGCAGGCGCTCTTCGTAGCGTGAGCCGGCGAGGAGGGCGACCGTCTCGTCCTCGGTGGCGCGATTGAGCGCGATGATCTCGTAGAGTTTGGCGTCGGGCAGGTCGCGGGTCGCAAACCAGTTCAGGATCTTGGGCGAGAGCCGCTCGGCGAGGAGGGCCGACAGCATCGTTTCGGGAACGCCGGTGAGACTGCGCCGGGCTTCGGCGCGGACCCGCCGGTCGTCGTCGTTGGACAGAAAATACAGCGCACTGACCAGGTCGCGCGTGCCCATCGGCACGAAGGAGCGCGCCACGGCCAAGCGGGCCGCGGGCGCGGCGTCTTTCGGCAAGGCCGCCCGGGCGCCGTCCGGCAACTCTTCCCACAGCAACGGTTCAAACGGCCGCATGATTCTTTCTTTCCCCCGATCCCCGCGCCGTCAGTCTAATAAAAAGCCGGCGCGGGATCAATGACCCGCGCCGGCTGTGAGGCGCTTTCTTCGGCCCGCGCACTATTCTTCTTCGGCTTCTTTCTTCGAAGCGTCGATGATCTTCTGCGCGAGTTCCGCGGGCACTTCCTCGTAATGGGAAAAGGCCATCGAGAAACTGCCCTGCCCGCTGGTCATCGAGCGCAGGTCGGGTTCGTACCGGAGAATTTCGGCGAGCGGCGCCTGGGCCTTGATGATCGTGCTTTTGCCCTTGGACGACATGCCGCCGGGCCGGCCGCGACGGCTGGACAAATTGCCCATGACGTCGCCGGTGCTCTCTTCGGGCACGACAATCTCCATGTTCATGATCGGCTCGAGCAGAATCGGCTTGGCCTGTTCCATCGCCGCCTTGAGGCACATGCTGCCCGCCATTTTGAAGGCCATTTCGGAACTGTCGACCGGGTGGTACTTGCCGTCGACGCAGTGTACGGCGATGTCGACGATCTGGTAGCCGGCGATGACGCCGCGCACGAGCCGTTCCTGAATGCCTTTGTCGACGGCGGGAATAAACTGGCGCGGGATGACGCCGCCGACGATGTCGTCGACGAACTCATAACCGGCGCCGCGCGGGCGCGGCTTCACGATCAGCTCGCATTCGCCGAACTGGCCGCGGCCGCCGGATTGCTTCTTGTGGCGATACCGCGCGGTGGCCTCGACCTTGATGGTTTCCTTGTAGGGCACTTTCGGAGTCGCGAGGTTCACTTCGACGCCGTATTTGCGGCGCAGTTTCTCGACCGTCATTTCCAGGTGGCCCTGGCCGACGCCCTCAAGGATGTATTCCTGCGTCTGCCTGTCCTGGCGCAAACGGATCGTCGGATCTTCTTCGGCCAGGCGCAGCAGGCCGGTTTGAATTTTTTCCTCGTCGCCTTTGGCTTTGGCCTGAATGGCAAAACTGATCGACGGCTCGGGGAACTGCAGCAACTTGAACTGCACGACGTTCTTTTCGTCGCACAGCGTGTCGCCGGTGCTCGTGTCCTTCAGCTTCGCGACGCAGACGATGTCGCCGCAAACCGCGCGTTCGATCGCCTCTTTCTCCTTGCCGGCCATCTTGAAAATCTGGCCCCAGCGCTCCTTGCCGTTGCGATTGGGGTTGAAACCCTGCGAATCGACGCCAGCGCCGCCCGAGAAGACGCGGAAAATGCTGATCTTGCCGGAGTGGCGGTCGATGATGGTCTTGAACACCACCGCGGCGAACGGCTCCGTCTCAGCCGCGGCGCGTTCGATTTTTTCCTCGGCCGCGCCGGGTTTGAAGCCGGCCAGCGGCGCGCGGTCGAGCGGACTGGGCGCCGATTCCGCAATCAATTCCAGCAGCGGTTGGATGGCCATGTTCTTCGTCGAGCTGCCGCACAGGACGGGCACGATCGCGCCTTTTTTCCAGCCTTCGCGCAATGCGTTCGCGAGCGCCTCGGGCGAGAGTTCCTGGCCGTCGAGGTAGGCCATCATCAACTCTTCGTCGTTTTCGGCGATGGCGTCGATCGCCTTTGTGCGAAAGTCGTCGGCCTGTTTCTTGAGGTCGGCCGGGATTTCGCCCACAGTCGTCGCGCCCGAACCGTCGGCCGCGTAGAAATAGGCTTTGCCCGCCAGCAGGTCGACCACGCCCTTGAAAGATTCTTCCTGGCCGATCGGAATCTGCAGCGGCGTCAACGTCACCTTGAACGATTCCTGAATTTCGCCCAACGCGCGCTCGAAATTGGCGCGCTCGCGGTCCATTTTGTTGATGAAAAACATGCGGGGCAGTTTCTGTTCGACGGCCGCTTCCCAGAAGCGCGTGGTTTGCACTTGCACGCCGCTGGCCGCGTCGATCGCGATCAAGGCCAGATCGACGACTTTCATGACATTGAGGCTTTCGGCGGCGAAGTTCGCGTCGCCGGGGGTGTCGAGGATATTCAGCCGCGCTTTTTGCCAATCGCACCAGCCGATGCCGGTGCTGATCGAGGAGGTCTTCGCGATTTCCTCCTGTTCCCAGTCCATGATCGTGTTGCCGTCTTCGACGCGCCCCAAACGGGTCGTCGCCTTGCCGTTGAACAACATCGCTTCGGCTAAACTGGTCTTGCCGGTTCCGCCGTGGCCGAACAATCCGACGTTCCGGATTTTGCCGGATTCAATGACCTTCATGAATCACTCCTCGTACGACCTGGTAAGCTGGCCAATTTATTGAATCTAAAGCGTTTCACCCGACATTTGCTCGACTGGAATAAGAGCGAGCGAGGAAAAATAGTCCAGTTGATGCGGAAAATCAAGGGCGTTTCGCCGCCTCGGGCGCGGCGGCCGCTTTCACGGCCGGCGTGTAGTTCACGTAGGTCCCCGCCAGGTACTCGGACGCGAGGAGTTCGCCCGTGCTCGCGTCGACGCGCACCCAGACGAACTCGGCGTCGGAAGCGACATCGCCGGGGAAGCCGTCGGCGGCCGCCAATTGGTAGGCGCCGCCGGGGTTGGCGATCACGGCGTCGATCGTGTCTTCCAGGTCAATGTAATACACGAGCAAGTCGCCCTGACGATACGCGGTGGTCGGCGGCAGCGCGCTCGCGGCGGTCGCGACGACGTGCGCCGCGAGAAAACGCGCGTTGGCCGCCGACACGTCGCCGCGCAGCACCGCATGCGTGTCGAGTTGGCCGTCGGCGAACGAGTGGTCCTCGACGACCTGGCTCAACGCCAGCGAGGCGCTGTCGCTCTGCAGATACGTGCGCATCGCGCCGTTCGGGCGTTCGATCAGCGCGCCGTCGGCCTCAAGCGTGAAGACGCCGTCGGTGTCGCCGCCGGCGAGGGTTTGCAAGAGCCACGCATAGTCTTGCGCGCTCGCGGCGGTTACGACGTCCGAGGTGACGAAATATTGGCCGTCGATCAGCACCAGGCGGCGGGCGATGGTCGCGCCTTGGTACGCGGTGTCGACGCGCGCGGAATGAAACGGCGCCACGTCGAAGAATTCGGAGAGATAGGCGTTGGAGTCGACGTCGAACTCGATGAAGCCGAACGACGGCCCGAGTTCGTTCACCAGAATCAAGCTGTGGTTTTTCGGCTGCATGACCGGCCAGCGGTCGGCGTAGGAGCCGTAGCCGGAATCGATCGCGAACATCTCGCCCATAGCGTAGAGCAGAAAACTGGACGCGTCCGGCTGCTTATGGCCGAGGCCGTCGAGCCGCGCCTTGCCGTTTTCGCCCGTCAACAGGCCGTAGAAATCGTCGGCGCCCCACCCGCTGCGCAGCACCGCCTGGCCCGCATTCGGCTTGAAGATGCTCGGGCCGACGGTCGGCGCCGCCGGCGCCGGCATTTGCGGCAGCAACGGCAGCAACAACAGCGCCAGGCCGTCGTCGTTGAGCGAGCAGGCCGGCGATTGGCGGTAGAGCCAGGCGAAGTCCGGCCGGTTGAACAACGCCGCGATGACGCCCGGATGCGGACAGTACAGGTTCGAGTCGGCGATCGGCGGGCAGTAGCCGTTGGGCAGCGAGAGGCCGAATTGCCAATCGAGGATTTCCGTCAGTCGCGGATCGACCGCGAGATCGACGGTCGAGTCGATGGTCGTCGCGCACGGCAGCAGGTGCGGCCGGCAGTCCGTTTTGTAGAGATACGAACGGCCCTGGGCGAAACGATGATAGGCCGCGATCCACGGCAGCAGATTGCCCTGCGAATAAATCAGGTAATACGGGCCTTCGGCCGTGCCGCCGCCCTCGGGCATTTGAAAATCGAATTGGATATACGGCGCCAGCGTCATTCCCAGGTTGGTGTAAACCGCGGCCTCGCGTTGCATGTTGAAGGTCATGCCCGTAATGCCCAGGCCGCTGCTCAGACGCACCATGTGGTTGTTGTTGAGCAGTTTGCCGATCAGCAGTTCGACGTACAGGTGATACAACACGTGCGCATAATTGAGCACCGCCGTCGTCATCGCGGCTTCGTCCGTCGCGTCGATCAGGTTGAAGCCCTTGAGCAAATCGAACGCGAGGCTGCACCAGGTCAGCGCCATGCCGCCGTGAATCGTGCCCAGGTCCCACTCGGCCAGCGAGTAATCCGACAATTCGAAGTTAAACGCCTCGACCGTCGCCGCGGCTTTCGCGGCATAGGTCGCGTCATTTAGGTAAAATGCGACAAACGCCGCGCTCGCCGCGATCTGGCCGTTCACTTCGTCGTAAGGGAAGTTGTAATCGCCCGGCGTTTGCACGAGCGGCGCGGCGTCGGCCTGGGCCTTGATGCTGTTGTACAAGCGGGTGGCGTCGGGGTCGCCGGCCTGAATCGCCGCCTTCGCCGCCTGCCAACCTGCCGCATCGGCGAACAGGCGCGGATACGTGGTCAACTCGTGCGGATGCCACTCCAGCGCGTCGCTCGGATCGAAGGGGTTGGTGCCGTCCAGGCGCTCCTGCAAATCGCTGACGCCGTCCTGGTCGGAATCGAACGTGTCGTCGTCGGCCGGCGAGGCGTCGTCATCGGGCGAGACGTCGTTGTCGTCATCGTTGTCGTCGTTGTCATTGTCATCGTCGTCCGGCGATTGATCGTCGTCATCGGGCGAGGCGTCGTCATCGGGCGAGACGTCGTTGTCGTTGTCGTCGTCATGGCCGGGCGAGACGTCGTCGTCGACGATCGGATGACGCGTGGAACTCGCCGCGTTGCCGCCGCAGGCCGCGAGCGTCGCCGCCAGCGCCAAGGCGACCAGGAAAATCCCGCGCGTGCTCATTATTTTTCCGCCGCGTTGTTGGATCGACAAGGCAGCATAAACGGCGCGGGCGGGCAAGTCAAAAAGGCGAGCGGCAGAACGCAGGGGCGAACCTTGCGTTCGCCGTCACGAACAAGGGCGATGGCAAGCATCGCCCCCAAGGAATTCGGCCGCGCGGGCTAGACACGCGTTTTTTTTCGTGCCAATCCTTCGCCGCAATTCGAACTGCGGGATGAACGTGGAAGACTCGCGCAAGCCCTTCGATTGGCGGCTGCACGCGGCGCTCTTGTGGGTGCAATTCACCTTCGGCGCGGCGGCGGTGTTCGCCAAGTACGTGCTCGGGTATTTGTCGCCGCTGGCCGTCGGCGGCTGCCGGGTGTTGGGCGCGACGCCGCTGCTGTTGTTGCTGGCGTGGGGGTTCGAGCGCACGCTGCCGCAAAAACGCGACCTGCTGCATTTGGTCGGCCTCGGTTTTCTCGGCATTTTCGCCAACCAGTTGTTGTTCATGTTCGGCCTGAAATTCACCACGGCGACGAACGGGGCGATTCTGCAACTGGGCACGCCGGTGTTCACCGCGGCGATCGCGTTCCTCGTCGGCGTCGAACGCATCGGTTTCTGGCAAGGCTGCGGCGTCGGTCTTTCGGTCGCCGGCGCGCTGACGATGATCGGGCCGGCGCGGCTGACGTTCGGCGGCAGCCAGGCGTTCGGCAATTTGCTGATCTTGTGCAACAGTCTGTGTTACTCGGGTTACCTCGTCTGGCAACGGCCGTTGCTGCGCCGGCTCGGGCCGTTGACCGTGGTCGCCTGGTCGTTCCTGTTCGGCGGCATCGGCGTGCTGGCCGTGGCGGCGCCGGCCACGCTGGCGATCGACGTGCGCGCGACGCCCGGCCTGGTGTGGGTCGGCGTCGCGTATATTGTATTTATGCAAACGGCGATGAATTATGCGCTGAACACGTGGGCGATGCGCCGGTCGACGCCGTCGCTGGTGGCGTCGTACAACACGCTGCAGCCGCTTTCCGCGGCGTGGTTGGCGGCCGTGTTTCTGGGCGAGACCGTCGGTTGGCGCGAGGGCGTTGGCTTTGCACTGATCGTCGGCGGGCTGGCGCTGGTTTCGCAGCGGCCGGCCGCGGCGGCAGAAAGGCGGGAGTGAGCGATGGCGAAATGGATCGGGCAGATCGTGCTCGCGGTGATCGTCGGCACGGCCGTCGGCCTGGTGCTCTTGAAATACAAGGACCGCCTCTTCGGCCCGTCGACGCTGCCGGCGAAATGGCTGCCGTTTAGCGAGCAGATCCGCCGGGTGCGGGCCTCCGATCGTTGGCGTTCGGCGGCGGGATACCAACGCCAACTGACCCGCGCCGTGCTGCTCAAGTCGCGCGAACTCGGCTGCAACTACCTCGTCAACAACCAGAAGCCCGAGGGCAACTTCAACTACGAATACGATTTCGTCGCGCAGACGCAGAGCAAGGAGGACAACGAGGTGCGGCAGGCCGGCGCGCTCTGGGGCGTCGCGCTGTGCCACCAGTTTGCGCCGACCGACAAAACGCGGGCCGCGCTCGACAAGGGCCTCGAATTCTTTTTCCGCAGCGAATGGTCCGGCCCCGACGGCGCGGTGGGATTTTCCTATCTGGGGCGCAACGACGTCGAAACCGGCGCCGTGGCGCTCGTCGCGCTGGCGCTGATCGAATACCTCCGTTCCGACGCGACCTTGACGCCCGCGCGCCGGGAAGAACTCGACCGCCATCTGCTCGGATATCTCAATTTCATCAAGGCCGTGCAGACGCCCGCCGGCGACTTCAGTTTCGCCGCGAAACGGGGACTCGCGGAGCGCATCGGCGAGCCCACGCCGTATTACGACGGCGAGTCGCAGCTCGCGCTGGCGAAGGCGGCCAAGTATCTGCACAAGACCGAGTACCTGCCGATTTTAATCAAGGCGGCGGCCCGCACCGCGCCGAAATACACGATCGAGGCCTGGCGCAAGAAGGCCGACTCCGAAATGACCAAGGGCTTTTACCAGTGGGGCAGCATGGCGTTTTGGGAATATCAGGACGCCGGCTGGGAGAAGGCGAAAGCCTACGCCGACACGGTGATGGCCCTGGCGTGGTGGCAGATTTACACGCACCAGATCCTGAACAAGCCGGCCAACACCGGCTACGCCTACGAGGGCCTGATCAACGCGTGGCGGCTGGCCGTGGCGCAGCACGACGAACGCGCCGCCGGCGAACTGGGCCGGGCCATCGACAAGGGCCTTTGCAAGCTGACCTCGTGGCAGGTGGAAGGGCCGCTCCTCGAGCAGAACAGCTTTCTCGTCGAGCACCGCACGACCGACCCGCTGGCGATCGGCGGCATCATGAATCAGCGCGACAAGCCGCCGCTGCGCATCGACGTGGGGCAACACCAGATGCATTCGGTCATGCTGGCCTTGGAGTTCGTTTATCCGGAGTGAGCGCCGCGCGCCGTTAGCGCTTCTTTTCGGCGCGCCGGCCGAGCGCCAACGCCGCCAAGCCGATGCCCGTCATGAAGAGAAACATCAGCAAATCGGTGTTGCCGGCGAAGACGCCGCAGCCGCTGCGCTGATGGCTCGACCCGCCATGCCGCGCGGGGCTCGTGTCGTCGCCGCCGGAGTCGTTGTCACTGTCATCGTCGGGCGTGTTGTCGTCATCAAGCGGCGCGCTCATGTACGAGCAAACACAATCCAAGAATTGTTGCGTGATTTGGCCGTCGCTTCCATAGAGGTACCCCCAACAATTATCCGGCGCGTCTGTGGCGTTGCAACGCGCAACGCAGTTGGGAACGACGCAAGGCAACATCGGGCAAACCTCATCGCAGGTCGGGGTGCCAATCGGGTCGGCGAAGCAGAGAACGGGCGCCAGAATCGCGATCAGCGCAATAAGAACTCTTCGCATGACAGCCTTCCTTATTTCTTGGCGCGGCGGCCAACCGCGAAGGCTGACACGCCGATCGCCGTCATGATGAGGAACAATGCCAAGTCCGGGTTCGCGGCGACAATGCCGCAGCCGGAGTGATGATGCGTGGGCGAGTCGTGCGCGGGCACGGTGTCGTCGTCGGCCGGACTGCCGATCGCCTCGCAAACGCAGGTCAACAAATCGGGGCACGGCGCATCGGCGCACGCCGAAAAGGCGCGCGCTTGGCGGCACGCCGGCAGGCAGAGCGCGCCCGGGTTGCACGGCAGCGGATGCGGGCACTCCGGGAGGTCGCCGGCGCAAAGCGCGTTGCAGCCGAACCAGTCCTCCTCGGTGTCGTCGTCGGGCGGCGGGGGCGAGCCGTCGGCGCACACGAAAGCGGGAACAAGAAAAAAGGCCGCAAGCATAAGGACTGTACGCATTTCCGACCTCCAGGTTCGGGCAACGCCATCATCCGTCCGGAACCACCGACCCGACGACGGCCCCCATTGCCAAAACCATCGCGTCGCCGAGCGCTCTGAACGTACCAAAAACAGCCGGAGCCGGCAAGGTTATTTTTTGCGTTGTTTTTCTGCGTGCGGCCCGGCGCGACGGCGCTGGCATCGGCGCCGGCGTCGGGATTGCCCGCTTCGCCGCTGCAACCGCTGTGGCAACGGTCGTCGGAACTCGCGGCGGAATCGAGCAGGGGGGGCGCCGACGATCTTGCTTGTTAGGGTGTTGCCGCCCCTGCTTCTTTATGGTCCGCTGACGCAACTTTCATTACGCCACGTGGTTTTCGAGCAACTTGTCAAAACCGCTCGTTCCTGGCACCATGATGTTGAAAACCACCGACTCGGAAGAAAAAGGGCGACGCCATGAAAAGTTGGTCATTGATTGCGGCGATCCTGGGCTGTTGCGGCGCAGCGTTGCTGTTCGCGTGCGCGGGCAACAACGACCTGCACACGATGACTCACTATTATGTGAACGAGGGCAAAAGCAGCGAACCCAATCTGGAAAACTGCCCCAAGTGCGACTGCAATTCCGACAACTGCCCGCTGATCGGCTTCACCTCGTGCCCCGACACGTGGGACAGCGTCCTCGAAAACAATACGTGCAACGGCGATTGGCGCGCCGGCAGCGGCTCCGCGGTTTACATCCAAGCCTGCGCCGCCCTGAACGGCGCCGTCTGTTCGTGCATCACGCAGGCCCAGCTCGCGACCTTGCTCAACTGCCAATGAACGAGCCGTGGGGCGCGGGGCCGGCGTGGCCCTGCCGCCCCTTTTTCGCGGAGACAGCGCCGTGACGATGCCGGCTTTGCCGCACGGAAAAAACCACCTCTCGCCGTTCGACCTGGTCATCCTGGTGCTCAGCGTGTATGTCCTGGCCGCGTTGCTGGCGCAGGCGACAATGCTTCTGCCGCCCGAGGTCGCCGGGCTGTTGAACATCGTCGACACGGTCATCTGCGTGGTTTTTCTGGCCGATTTCTTTGTCCGGTTGTACGCCGCGGACCGCAAATGGGCCTTCCTGAAATGGGGTTGGATCGACCTGGTGTCCAGCATCCCGGTCGTGCCGGCCCTGCGCGTCGGCCGGCTGTTCCCTGTCGTGCGCATTTTTCGCGCGTTGCGGGCCCTGCGCTCGGCCAAAGCGTTGGCGGGTTTCTTCTTCCGCTTCCGATCCAAATCGGTGTTGGCCGCGGCCTTGCTCATGGCCTTTGTGCTGGCGGTCGCCGGTTCGGTCGCGATGCTGTATCTCGAGACCGCGCCGAATTCCAATATCAAGAACGAGCAGGATTCGCTCTGGTGGGCCGTCTCGACGGTCACGACCGTCGGCTACGGCGACAAGTTTCCCGTCACGCTGGGCGGGCGCGTTGTCGCCGTCGTGCTGATGATCACCGGCGTCGCCTTGATCGGCACGTTCACCGCGTGCGTCGCAACCTGGTTCGTCGGCCAGGAAATCGAAGCGATCCACGGCGAGGAGCGCCTCGAACGGCACGACATCGACGGCATTCACGCCCGCCTCGATCGGATCGAAAGCATGCTCGCGGAGATGAACAAGCCGCGAAACCGCGAAAAGGAAGGATGATGATTTGGGAACCGCGAATGCGATTGCCTGCGAAAATGGAACCGCAAATGAATGATCTGGAACCGCGAACGAATAAACTGGAACCGCGAATGCACGCGAATGCACGCGAATAAGCACGGAACAGTCTGAGATATTAAACTGCGACCACACTCCAATTTCAAAAATTAATCATGAACAGTTCTTATCCGCGTGCATTCGCGTGCATTCGCGGTTCCAAAACACAACCGCTCGGCCATATTCGGTTCCTTTCCTGTGCCTTCGCGGTTCCATCGTCGGCCGCGTTGAAATCCCGGGCCAAAGAAGTTAAGTTGGCGGTGTTTCGACCGCCAACCTGCAAGGAGGCCACGTGAAAGTCCGCAAGGCCGTCATCCCCGTCGCGGGATTGGGCACCCGGTTTTTGCCGGCGACGAAGGTCGTGGCGAAGGAATTGTTTCCGATCGTCGACCGGCCGAGCGTGCACTACATCGTCGAGGAGGCGTGGCGCGCCGGCATCCGCGAGATCGTCTTCGTCACGGCCAGCGGCAAAGGCGCAATCGAGGATTATTTCGATATCGACGTCGGCCTCGAGCTCTTTCTCGAAAACAAGCACGATGAAGAGCGTCTGCGGATGGTGCGCGAAATCGGCCGCGCCGTGCAGGTGCACTCGGTGCGGCAGAAGACCGCCCTCGGCCTCGGCCACGCGGTGCTCTCGGCGCGCAATTTCATCGGCGACGAGCCGTTCGCGGTGCTGCTCGGCGACGACCTGGTGGACGCCGAGGAGCCGTGCATCGGCCAGATGGCGAAGGTCGCCGAGGCGCACGACGCGCCGGTGATCGCGGCGTTCCGCGTGCCGCCGGAAAAAATCAGCCGCTACGGCATCATCGACCCCGCGCCGAAACCGGTCGCGCCGCGCACTTGGAAAATCCGCACGATGGTGGAAAAACCGAAGAGCAATCCGCCGTCGAACCTGGCGATCATCGGCCGCTACATCCTGACCCCGCAGATTTTCGAAATTCTGGCGAAGACGCAGCCCGGGGTCGGCGGCGAAATCCAACTCACCGACGCGCTGATCCGCCTCAACCGCCAGCAAGGCATTCTCGCCTACGAGTTCGAAGGCGACCGTTACGACGCCGGCGACATCTACGGCTTCCTCGAAGCCAACCTCTGCTTCGCGCTCAAGCGGCCCGAACTGCACGACGGCGTGCACGACCTGCTGTGCCGACTGGCCGACAAAAAGTAACGTCATGACCAAATCGCCCGACGCGCCGGCCCCGATCGCCGATGTCGCGGTCGGCCTGCCGGTCGCCGGAACGTTCCACTATCGGATTCCCCCGCGGCTGGCGGGCCGCGCGCGGATCGGCGTGCGCGTGCAGGCGCCGTTCGGGCGCCGGGCGGCGCTGACCGGCTTCATCGTCGATTTGCTCGCCGAATCGCCGCGCGCCGAATTGCGCGACCTCGAAGACATCCCCGATCCGGAACCGGTTTTCGCTCCGGAGCAGTTGCCCTTTTACCGCTTCATCGCCGAATACTATTTCGCGCCGCTGGGCGAGGTGCTGCGCACCGCCCTGCCCTCCGGCCTGTTCAAAGGCACACGCCAGGTGTGGGCGCTGACCGACGCCGGCGCGAGCGCCCTCGCCGGGCCGCTGCTCGACGACCGCGACCGGCGCCTGCTCGGCGCGCTGGCGGGCGGCGAAGAGTTGACGCCCGCGTCGCTCGAAGCGCGGGTCGGCGGCGAGGTCAACCGCGATGCGCAGCGGCTAGTGCGCTGGGGCTTTCTCGAAACCCGCGCGCGCCTCGCCCCGCTGACGGCGAAACGCAAGCTGGAAACGGTCTGGCGGCTGCGGCCCGGCGTCAAAATCGAAGACGCGCGCGAGTTGCTGACGCGCCACGCCCCGAAGCGCGAGGCCGTGCTCGAATATCTCGCGGGCCGCGCCTGCTGGTCGAACCTCGCGCAGATCAAGGCCGCGGTCGCCGATCCGCGGCCGGCGCTCAATCTGCTGGCGAACGCGGGCCTCGTCGAGGCCGCCGACCAGGAGGTCTACCGCAACGTCGACTGCTCGCTGCCGGAGTTGGCGCTGGCCGAGGTCGAGTTGACCGACGAACAGCGGCGCGCGGTCGACGCCGTCGCCGCGGACGTCGCCGCGGGCCGCAATCAGGCGCATCTGCTCTATGGCGTCGCCGGGTCGGGCAAGACCGAGGTCTATCTGCGGCTGGCGCAGGATTGCCTGGCGCGCGGCCGGACGGCGATCGTGCTCGTGCCCGAGATTTCGCTGACGCCGCAATTCCTCGGCCGCTTCATCGCGCGGCTCGGGCCGGTGATCGCGCCGTACCACTCCGGCCTCTCCGACGGCGAGCGCTACGACCAGTGGCGGCGCCTGCGGCGCGGCGAGGCGCGCGTCGTCGTCGGGGCCCGCAGCGCGCTGTTCGCCCCGCTGGCCGAGCTGGGCCTGATCGTCGTCGACGAAGAGCACGAGCATAGCTTCAAGCAGGAAGACGGCGTCATGTACCATGCGCGCGACATGGCGCTGAAGCTCGGCGCGCTGCGCCGCTGCCCCGTGCTGCTGGGCTCGGCGACGCCCGCGCTCGAAAGCTTCGCTGCGGCGCGCGCCGGCCGCATGCGTTTGCACCAACTGACGCACCGGCCGGGAGCGAGCGAGATGCCGCGGGTCGAGATCGTCGACATGCGCGACGAGATGGCCCGCCGCGCCCGCGCGCCCAAAGCGCCGCCGGCGCCGCCCGAGAAAAACAAACCGCGCGCGACGCTCAAGCAGACCAGCGAACGGCGCGTCGTTTCGCAGCCGCTGGCCGACGCCCTGCGCGCGACCCTCGCCGCGGGCGAACAGGCGATCCTCTTTCTCAACCGGCGCGGTTGGTCCACCTACGCCTTCTGCCTCGAATGCGGCACGCCGCTGACCTGCAAGCTGTGCGATATCGCCCTCACCTACCACGCCGAGGGCGCGGAACTGCGCTGTCACTATTGCAACTACGCCGCGCCGCCGCCGGCCACCTGCCCCAATTGCGCCGGCGTGCAACTGTTCTTCGGCGGCATGGGCGTCGAGCGGCTCGAAGACGAGGTCGCCAAGCTGCTCCCCGAGGCCCGGCTCGCCCGGCTCGATCGCGACGCCGTGCGCGGCAAGCACGATCTGGCGCGCATCCTGACCGCCTTCGCGCGCGGCGAAACCGACGTGCTCGTCGGCACGCAGATGGTCGCGAAGGGCCACGATTTCCCGCGCGTGACGCTGGTCGGCGTCGTCGATGCCGACGCGGCGCTGGTCATGCCCGATTTTCGCGCCGCCGAGCGCGCCTTCTCCTTGCTCAGCCAGGTCGCCGGCCGCGCCGGCCGCGCCGACCGCCCCGGGCGCGTGCTCTTGCAAACGTTCCAGCCCGAGCATTACGCGATCGACGCCGCCGCGCGCCACGATTACGTCGGCTTTTTCGACCAGGAGGCGCCGCGCCGCGCGAAGCTCTTCTATCCGCCCACGGCGCGTCTCGCCGCGCTGCGGATCTCCGCAGCGAATGCGAGCGCCGGCGTCGAGGCCTGTCGCGCGGCGGCCCGCGCCGCGCACGCCGCCACCGACCCGGCCGACGTTCCCGGCGCCGCGACGCTCGGCCCGGCGCCGTCGTTGCTGCACCGCGTCCACGGAAAATATCACTGGCATCTATTGCTGAAAGCGGAAAAACCCGCCGGCCTGCACCGCCTCTGCGGCCGGCTCTGGTCGCGCCTCGAACGCGAAAAGCTGCCGGCGGGAACGTTTCGGCTGGATGTCGATCCGGCGTCGGTGATTTGAGCGCCCGGCTCCCTCTCCCTTTGGGAGAGGGCGGGGGTGAGGGCCCTCACCCGGCCTGCGGCCGGCCTCTCCCGGAGGGAGAGGCGCAGTATCATCTTTTCTCGGCCGTGTCGACCATCTTCACGCACCACTCGCGGCATTTCCCGTAGTCGACGCATTCGCCGGGCGCGGCGATCGTCGGCGGCGGCGGCGCGCCGGCCTCCGGCGCCGAATTGCGATAAAGCGCCACAAACCCGTCCGCCGCGGGCTGGCGAAGGACGCGTTGATAACGGCCCGGCGTCTCCAGCCCGAACGCCGCGACCGCTTCGGCCAGCCGCGCTTCGTCGGCGTAGTGCAGCAGCACCAGGTGCGGCCAGCGCTGCGCCGCGGCCGCCGCCGCGGCCAGCCGGTCGCCGGCGAGGTCCGTGCGAATTTCCTGCGTCCGGCTCTCGTCGAACACGATGCACCATTTCACCGCCTGAAACGCGATCGCCTCGCCGCACGGGCGGTCGGTCAGCAGCAGCACGCGAATCTGCCCGGGCCGCAGTTCGTCGATGGCGCGGCAGAATTCGCGATCGCCCCAACCCACGCGGTTGAGGCGGAACAAGCCGACGTGCGTGTCGCCCGGAAAATGCTGATATCCGGGAAAACCCATGACGCGTTCGAGCAGCGGCGGCCGCGCCGTCCACGGCCGCGTCGTGAAACTCATGAAACCGAATTGAAACAATCCCCAGCCGACGGCCAGCCACGCCGCCGAGCGCCGCCGCGCAATCGACCGCGGCGCCGCCGGCGCCGCGTCGGCGAGCAACCCGAACGCGGCCAGCAGCGCGAGAAACGGGACCCAGCCGATCGCGTACCGCGCGAACGCGACGCGCGCCGAGGCCAAATAAAAGAACGGCACGGCCGCCGCGGCGAACCCGGCGGCGAGCCGCGGCCCAAAGCGCGCCCGCAACTCCTTGACCGCCAGCAGCCGCGCGAGCCCGAGCGCCGCCAGCGCCGCGAATACCCAGCCCATCTGCTCGGCGCCGATCAACCGCAAGTAGCTGCCGGACAAGCCTCCGAAATCGCGCCACGATCGCGGCAGATTTTCGCCGAACTCGAAATATTGCCGGTAACTGTGTCGGAAATTGACCAGATACCAAGGCGCGGCCAGGACCGCCGCCGCCAAGCCGGCCACGCCGGCGCCCAGCAGCGCCCGACCGCGATCATTTTTGGCGCGGCAGGATGCGGCGAAGGCCAACAGCGCCGGCCCGACGAGAAACAGCGCAAACGTCGGCCGCATCAGCAGGCCGAGGCCGCAGGCGACGCCGAACGCCGCCGCCCGCCGCAGCCGGCGAAAGTCGGCGGGCAGCAACGCGAAAGCGGTCCAGACCATCGCCGCCAGCGGCAGGTCGCCCATGTATTTTTTCGACATGCCGAAGACGACGGGCGAGACGCCGGTGACGAAGGCGGCCAGCAGCGCGGTCGCCGGCGGTCCCTCCGGCGCCAGGCGCCGCGCCGCCGCATACACCGCAACGAGCAGGATCGCGAAAAAGATCTGCTCGGCGACGATGACGACGTCCTGCCGCTCCAGGCGAAAAAAAATCTGCTGCATCGCGGCGCCGACCGCGAGCCAGATGTCGGGCTTCTGATCGGTGCGATCGAGGTGGCAGTGCAGGAAATTCTGGCGGCCGGCCCAGGCCTCGAAGTAGCAGTGGCTGAGAATCAGGTAGCGGCCGGAATCCTGAACGTACGGCGTCTTATCGACAAACACGCACACAAGATTCACGGCGACGAGAATCGCGATCAGTCCGACAAGGGCAATTCGAGTCATGAGGACGGCCGAGCCGTGAACAAGGAACCGTGAACAGTGAACAGTGAGCGGCGGGAGATGTGCAAACGATCGCCGACGTCGCTATCTCGCACAACATAAGAGTTACGAGAAATTGATCCCGTTGATCCTTTTGATCCCGTCGATCCTGTCAAAAAAACACCGCTCCGGCCGGTAAACTACCGGCCCTCCGCTTTCTTGAGCGCGACGAATCTTTCCTTCGTCGCGGCCAGATGCTCCGGCGGCGTCCACGGCACGAGGTTCTGCGGATCGTTCTCGTCGATCGCCGGCAGCGCAAATTCGGGGAACTTCTCGTGAATGAACTGGCGGATATCCAGCCCCAACATCGCCATTTGCGCATAGTAATAGGGCAAATTGTCCGCAATCGCCTGGCGATAGCGCGCCGTTTCGTTCGCCTCGCCGAGGATGGCCGCCGCGCGGTCGCGCAAGGCCGCTTCCAGGTTTTCCGCGCGGTAATCGACGTAGTAACGTTCGTACTCGCCGATTTCCTTCATCACGCCCATGATCCGCTCGTCGCGCGACAGCCCGATGAACGGCACGGCGCCCGGCATCGACAGCACCATCGCGTGGTAACGCGTGGTCGTGAGGATCGCCAACCGGCGCAGCAGCGCGCCGATTTTCGCGCCGACGTATTCCTTGCAGGAGATGAGAATCGCCTTGCGCTTCATGTGCGCGATGAGGTCGCGGCAGGCGACGTCGTCGAGCGCCTCCATCGCCACGATGACCGGCTGCGTATCGTACGTTTCCGCCTGCCAATCCAGGTACGCGGCGCAGAGATCGCGAAACGCTTCGTACTTGCGGCGATCGGCGTCGTGGTAGTCGTAGAAATAAATCGATTTGTACTGGTTGGCGACGTTGCCGGTGATTTTCGCCTTGACGAACGCCGGCACATTCGGCAGCACCGGCCAAATGAAATAATTCTGGAACGCCAGGCCGGCGAGGCGCTGTTTCCCGTCCCACCCGAGCTTGCGGAATTCCTCGTCCGCCCATTCGGGCGACTCGGTCGGCATCGACCAGGCGGTGTCGACGCGGGTCGTCGCGCCGGTCAGGCCGATGTCCGCCAGCACCTGCGTCGCTGGCGCCGAGCGGGTGATCAGTTTCATGTCGCGGCAGAGCAGCCACGACGCGTAGTTGTTGATCCGGTTCATTTTCCCGGCGTCCGCGGCGTACGAGAAACACGGCTTGCCGAGCTGGCGCGCGAGGCCCGCGCCGTACAGAAAGTACAACAGCAGCGCGGTCGCGAAATTTTCCTTCCAGCACGAGCCTTCGACCAGCACGACGACGTGGTTTTTCAGCACCTCGCGAAAGATGCCGCCGAAAAACACCGTGTTGAACTTGCGCAGATTGACGGTGTAGCCCTGGAAATATTCCGCGGCCTGCTCCGGGTCGAGCGTCGTCATATTGATGTCGACGTTTTCCGCGCCGAGCACTTGTTGCGTCTGGCGGATGCACTCGGCGACGCGCACCTCGGCGCCCGTATTGCGCGCGCCCGAGTAAGCCAAGAACAGCACTTGCAGTTTCTCGCCGGGCCGCCAGCGCTTGGCGCCGCCCAGGACTTTCGCTCCCGCGCCCAGCACGTACACCAAGCCGACCGTCAATGCCGAATAGGCGACATCGAAGGCGTTGGCCGTTTCGTAGCCGCCGGGCATGCCGCGATATTTTTGCAAAGCTTCCATGGTTCGCCGCTCCTTTGCGCGCGTGTTGGGCGGCCGGTCCGCCGGGTCTGAAAATCGCCTGCCGTCAGGCCGCGGTCTGACCGTTGCCGCCGGCGGATTTGCTGCGCGTCAGGAACAGATCGCTGAAGAAACTGATCATGTTGCCGACCGGCGACACGGCGCGCGCGTACTTGGCGAAGGTGTTGAGCACGTTGACCATTTCGACGTGCTTGCCGCTCTTGACCGCTTTGTAGATGATCTTGCCGACCGTCTCCGGCGATTGCGAGTACAACGGCAGCAGCATCATCGACAGCTTGCCGCCGACCGTATCGGTTTGGATATCATCATAAAGGCCGGTGTTCACCATGTACGGATACACCGTCGTGACCTTGACGCCGTATTTCCGCACTTCCCAGTGCAGCACTTCGGAAAACACGCCCAGCGCCGCCTTGATCGCCGCGTACGGGCCCCAGGTCGGCAGTTGGAAAAACGCCTGACCGGAAGAAACGTTGATAATCTGGCCGCCCTTGTTCTTGATCATCGACGGCAGAAACGCGTACGTGTGATAAAGCACGCCCCAAAAGTCGACGTCCATCAGCCGCCGCCATTGTTCGATCGGCGTGGTCGCGATCTCGCCCATGTAGCCGACGCCCGCGTTGTTGATCAGCACATCGAGCCGGCCGTACTTCTTGAGCACATCGGCCGCCAATTTCTCGACCTGCTTCTGGTCGGCGACGTTGACCACGTACGTGTCGACCTTCGCCCCGTGGGCCACGAGTTTCGCCTTCGTGTCCGCCAGCGCCTTGGCGTTGACGTCGGTGAGGATCAGCCGGCTGCCGTCCTTCGCGAAGTTCTTGGCGATGCAGCAACCGATGCCCGCCGCGCCGCCGGTGATGAGAATCGTCTTATCGCGGTACTTGGCCATCTTCGTTCCCCTTTGTTCTGACGTGTTTAGCCGCCGGTTTTCATTTCCGTCACGGCGGGGTAACGGCCGAAGCCCCGAAAGGCAAAGTCGACCCCGTCGACGATCAACTGCTCGCGTTGCAGGTCGGACAGCCGCCCCGCCGCGTTGCTCTTCAACAATCGGAGCGCGACGCCCACCACCGCCTCCGCCGCGACCCGCGAATTGCACGGCCGCGCAAAGCCCCGGGAAATCGCGTAATCGAGATAGAATTGGGCGATGTCGGCGAATCGCTCCAGCACGTCTTCGAGTTCCGTTTCGAAACCGCGGTCGATCGACGGCCCTTCCTCGAGAAAGACGTGCAACAAATCGAGGTTTTCTTCCGCGGCCGCGACGGCCCGCCGCATAGCCGACAGCGACATTTCTTCATATTCGCGCGTGTCCGCCGGCAGCACCGCCGACATCGGCATGAATTCGGCCAGCATTTGCGCCGTGAACTGGTCGAAGAGCGCGCCGAAAATCTCGCGCTTGTCGCGGAAATGGCGGTAAAACGTGCCCTGCCCGACGTTCGCCTCTTTCGCGATATCGGACACGAGCGTCTTGTGATAGCCGTTGCGGATAAAAACGCGGCTGGCGGCGCGCAACAGATTGTGCCGCGTCGCCTGTTTGCGTTGGTTGTCGCGTTCCTGCCGTTCCACGTTCGCCACCTATTCGAGGTCCACCGGTCTTCGAAAGCGAAAGCGAGGGCCGGAGCCCGAACGGCAATATATGTCGGGACGGACGGACTCGTCAATCCGTATCGTTTCCCCTACTTCGACACGCCCAAAGCAAGTCGCAACCTCTTGTTTTAAAAACCTCTTTTTCGCGGACAGGTCACGCCTGACCATCGTCGAATTTCATCAAAACCAGCCGCCGCAAGGGACGCAGGCCGGCCACGAGCGCAGCGATCGACACCAGGATCAGCGCCAGGAAAATCACCGGGTTGTAACAGACCGACACGGCTTTGAAGTAGGTCGGCAACGCGCCGAGAATGTAGGCGAGACTCGCCAAACCAAACGCGTACGCCGGCCGGCCAGGCACGAGCGCCGCGGTCGCCGCCAACGTCACCGGCATCGTCATTTGAAAAATGAACAGACCAACGATGATCGCGACGGCGTTGTCGCCGCCAAACGCCAACAGCGGCGCCGAAATCAGCAGCGCGCCGACGCTGGTCGCCAGCCAGCCGAAGCGATCGGACCACACGCCGCCGTTGGCCTTGCCGGCGAAGGCCGCGGCGGCCACGGCGAAGGCGGTCATCGCCGTGGTCGGCATTTCGTAGCCCCCGGCCCGCCCGATTAGGGAACGCACGGCGATCGAGACGAGCAACAGTGCGGCCAGGGCCGCCG